>Ga0208193_1000938_pt1 | contig 13444 bp, 11 predicted proteins | sample June2015DPH_17_2_FD_184716 | JGI IMG/M metagenome (GOLD analysis project Ga0208193, IMG submission 184716) | Peatland microbial communities from SPRUCE experiment site at the Marcell Experimental Forest, Minnesota, USA - June2015DPH_17_10... | ecosystem: Environmental > Terrestrial > Soil >... | reverse complement strand
GGCACCCAGATATTCTTCCACCTCAGCTTCGTTCAACGAAGTCAAAGCGATCTCACGACAGAATCGCCGAACCACCAGATCCCGCATGAGCGCCTCCAAGGGGTGGGGCGAGGAGCGCGTGTGCAACGGCCGGCAGGTGGCGAGGAACATCAGTTTTGCCGGACGGCGGCGCCGTGCCAGCGCCGAAATCAGATCTACCGTGGAGTCATCGACCCAGTGCAGGTCTTCGAATACGAGCAACAGCGGTGTCTCGGCGGTCACCGACTCCAACGCGTCACCGATTTCGCGCAGCATGCGCTCACGGGTGGCGCCCAGGATCTCTCGATGCAGCATTTCGCGGTGTTCGCGCGTGAGCAGCGCCGGCAGTTGCGCCAGCCAGGTCGGGGCTTCTGCCGACAGGATTCGGACGAGTGGCTCAGCTTGCGGGCCGCGGCACAATCGTCCCAGCGCATCGAGCATCGGACCGTAGGGTTCCTTGCTTCCATATCCTTCGATGCACTGACCGTGGGCGATGCGAACGGAGCGCTCACCCACCGCGACTCGGCGCTGGAACTCATCGGCCAACGCGGTCTTGCCGATCCCCGGCTCCCCGGTAATAAAGACGATCTGTCGCTCGCCACTGAGTGCGCGCTGCCACGCCTCGCGCAGCACGTGAAGTGCGTCCCCACGCCCCACCAGGTCGGTCGCCGCCCCGCAGGATTGGACGGAGCTCAAGGCGACGGTATCGGACACCGGCGCGATAAACCGGTATCCGCGCTTCGGTATCGTCTCGATGAAAATTGGGTTCTTCGGGCGGTCCCCGAGCGCGCTCCGCAAGGCGAGGATGTGTCTCTTCACCGCTTGCGGCTCGATCGCACTGCCGGGCCACACGGCCTCGAGCAGTTCATCGTGCGTAACCAAGCGCCCCGCATGTTCAACCAAATACGCAAAGACCTCAAATGCTTTCGGCGCCAGCAGTATGCGCTCCTCCACGCCTGCGTCGTCGCGCCGCCATAGACACTGGTTCACAGCATCGAGCCGGTACGGGGAGAATACCTTCATCGACGTCCTTCTTCATTGCAGCTTCCCGGCACGCTTGAACCTGCACACGAGTCTAGCCGAGCTGGAGGCTTGCGAGGGATGACATTCGGTCACATAATTGATGACTTCGAATCAACAGAGATCCATCGATGGCTTTTGATGGGCGCGTGATCTCGAACATTGGCATTCTCGCGGCAATTAACGAGGGTGGGAGCCTAGCCCGCGCAGCGGAAACGCTGGGGATGACTCGCTCGGGGGTCAGCCGCGCGCTCTCACGTCTCGAAGCGCTTGTTGGAGTCCGACTTTTCGATCGGACTACAAAGGTCGTCGCGCTTACCGACGAAGGTCGCAGGCTTTATTCCCAGGTCGCACCTCTGCTGACCGAGATCGAGGACGCCGTGTCGGTCACCTCCGGTTCGTCGGTCGCAGTACGCGGCCGGCTACGCGTGAACGTCGATGCCTTCTTTTCAAGTCTTCTGTTCACGCCCCATATCTCCGAGTTCCTATCGCTCTATCCGGCCTTGTCTCTCGAGTTGGTCGCCAAAGACCAGTTGGGGGACTTGGTCGTCGACGGATTCGATATCGCCGTGCGGTTCGGAAGACCGCCCGAGTCCTCGCTCGTGGTCAGGAAGTTGCTCGAATCACGGACGATTGCGCTGGCGTCGCCGGCCTATCTGAGAAAGCACGGTCGCCCAGTGCTTCCTTCCGACCTTGCCAAACACGTGTGCATTCAGGTCCGTGATTCATTGACGGGTGAGCCCATCAAGGCATGGCGTTTCCGTCGGGAAGACAAGGTGGTTCAAGTGAAAATTACAGGACGACTCATGGTGGCCGAGTTCGGAACGTTGCTCGGCGCCTGCCTGGCGGGCGTTGGGATTGCCAGGGTGAAGGCGATCGGCGTGGAGCACTTCATCCAACAAGGCGCCCTGGTCGAGCTTCTTCCTGGGTGGTCTGGCGAGAGCTACCCACTCTATGCGTTGTACCCGTCTCGCCGTCTGCTTCCCGCCAAGGTTCGCGCCTTTATCGACTTTATTAACTCGCGGGTCGTCCAGTCCGATGGGGCGGCCCCCGCCAAGAGCGCAAAGGCAGGGGCTCTACCCTTGTCGCGGCGACGCCGACGTCGGACCGCCTCCCAGCAGAGCTGATTCCTTGTTCCATTTAACGTAGGGCATGCCCCAAATCGGTCGGTCTTGATCGATGCGGATGAAAGATGAGCAATCGAGAGATCTCTGCCCCCGGCGCCAGACCGCCGGGCTCATACCGATCGTGCGGCGAAACACTTTGCACAGATGCGCCTGGTCGCACATTCCGCACGCGATCGCAATCTGGGAGAGCGGCTCTCGCGTCGTACTCATCATCGTGCATGCGAGTTCGACGCGCCGCCGGGCGATGTAGCGAAAGGGAGGAACACCGACGCTGACCTTGAATGCTCGCATCATCTGTCCGACGCTCACGTCGATGAGATCGGCAAGATCCGTTGCCATCATTTTCTCCGTCAAGTGAGTCTCGATGTAGTCGACCACGCGATTCAACTGCCACGCCAGCAGTCCGCCTCGGGATTCCGATGGCCTGGCGCCGTCGGCGTCCGCGCACGCCCCGCTCTTTGCGCGCAGGAGTGCCGACGCACGCATGAGATAGCGGCGCGAGGTATCCCGATCCGCATCGAAGGCCGCCACGGCGGCATCGATGAGGCTCGGAACGGCTGCGGGAATATCCTCGAGAAAGTTCATGCGGTTCTCCTTTGGTTCAGGCAAGCACCAGCCGCACAGCGACGTTTCCACACATGGCGTTCGAGTACGGACAGAGCGCGTGCGACTTCTCGACGAGCAAATCGGCCTCGGCGCGGGGAAGCCCTGGGAGGCAAATCCGGAGCTCCACCTCAATCCCGAATCCTCGCGGTGTCGGTCCCACACCGACACTGGCTTCAACCTCGGTGTTCCTTGGGAGGGCAACGCTTTCGCGTCCGGCAACGAACCTCATGACTTCCAGGAAGCTGGCCGCATAGCTGGCCGCGAACAGCTGCTCCGGAGTGGTCCCCCGGCCATTCGTCCCGCCCGGCTCGCGCGGCCTCGTCACTGTCAAGTCGAGTACCCCGTCGGAGGACACCGCACGGGTGTCCCGGCCGACCGTTGCCTTGACCTGAGCGCGGTAGAGAACCTTCTCCGTCAGCATTCAAGGGCTTCCTTTTGCGGAGCTCGGAGCGACCTTGGATCAGGACCTTACGCGCATTCGTGCCGGAGGTCGTTCTCTTGAAGTTGCGTTTTGGTTCGGAATTCGTATGCCCCACTACTTCCAATCGGCACACTATTGACGGCTATGCCTCCCGGCTCAGAACGCGGGTAACAGCGGGGGCGGAGAGGAAAATCTGGCGCAGCGGCTCTTGTTCGGGCAATGAATTCGCCAGCTGCATAATCGTCGCACGGCTGAGGTTTCGGTGCAGACGGGCCGGTTCGATATTCCCCGATGCCTCTTCGATGTCGGCCGCCGTCGCATGCACGGGCCAGGCGGCCAACGGCACCTCGAAACCCTGCACCGTGGATACCCCTTGCGCGATGCAGTCTCGAGCGCGGGCGTGATCCTGATTCGCCAGGGCCACCCGGGCGTTGAGTTCCCAGGCGAGCCCCTGGGAGGTGCGCTCCGTGGTGGCGAGCGCCATCTCGAGAAACCGTTCAGCCTCCAGCCGCGCCCGGGCACGATCGCCCGTCGCGAGCCACAACTCGGTCAGGCCTGCCGCGAGCGGCATGCGCCAGTACCAGTCGAAAAACCTTCTCTGGCGGTCCATCTCGCTGCTCGCCGCCGAAAAGTCTTCGAGTGCGCTCGCATAATCGCCCAACGCCGCGGATGCGCAGCCTGACAAAATCAGCGCTCTCCGTCCTGGAGGAGCGGCGCGAAGTTCCGGGAGTTGCAGCGGCGCCAGCACCAACTGGCAGATCTCGAGGACGCTCCTGAAGTCCAGGGCATGCAGATGCAGCCACGCTTGATGGACCCGCAGCCACAGCATTCTTTGGTCGTCGGCATTCTTCTGCGCCTCCGCCAGTGCGGCGGCGAACTCTTTGAGTGCCCCGCCCCACTCGCCGAGGAATATCGGGTACACCGAGGCGAGGTCACCGGCTTTGTCGTACGCGAATTTCAAAGCGGGGTTGGCTCCGGGTTCGAACGCCTGCGCACGCAATTCGAGCGCGATGCGCCGCGCTTCGCGATATTCTCCGGATAAGAATCGAATGTGGCTCTCCTCCAGCCGATCGATGTCGAGGGCGGCGAAATCCTGCCTCTGGCCAAGCTCCGCGAGTCCTTCGCGGAACTCGAGTGCATCCTGAGCGTTCCAGCCATTCACCGACAGGCGCCGGAATGCGCAGGCCGCGCGCGTGCGCGTACGCATCGGCGGGCCCTGCTCGTCACTCAATCGTAGCGCGCGCTGCGCGGCTTCCAGGCAACGCTCCGCGCTCGTATGCGATATGAAATAAGACAGATCGAGCAGCGCACGCGCTTGCAGGTCGATCAAACCATAGCGTGCCGCCCGCTCAGCCAGGGTCTCATAGGTCTCGATGGCGCGTATGTCGGAAGCCGCCATGCGACGTGCGGCCAGTGTTGTCAGCAGCTGCGGCTCCGTCCGAGCACGCTGCGCCTCCGGCAGGTGGCTCGCCAACTCCAGCGCCCGTGCGAGTATCGAGTCGGCCTGCCGATAGGCATAGCGGCGCGCCGCAATATCTGCAGCCCGCTGCAGGTATTCGATGGCTCGCGGCCAGTCGGCCGCCTGTTCGAAGTGGTACGCCAGCTCGGGGGCAACGTCCTCGATCCGCTGCGCGTACAGCACTGCGAGACGCTCCCCGATCTGACTATGGAGCCTGGCTCTGCGTCCCGGCGACTGCCGGTCATAGAGAACCTGCCGGTACACCCCATGCACGAATTCGTAGCGCTCGGCCACGCTGCCGTCGGGATGAGACTGAGTGCCCGCCCATTTGACGATGTGATGCCGGCGAGACAGCCCCTCGTAGAGATTCTCCAAACTGCTCGAATCGATGTCCGCCGCGGCGCTGATCACGCTCGCGGAAAACGCCGCGCCTGCGATGCTCGCCAGCTCCAAGGCGCTCTTGTCGCGCACTGAGAGTCGATCGAGCTGTGCCTCGACCATGTGGCGCAAATCGTCCGGCACTTCGAATTCGATTTGCTCCAAGGGCACCCGCAGTTCCCATCGGCCATTCGCACGGGTGAGGAGGCTGCGCTTCGCCATGTGCTCCAGGGCGGCCACCATGAACAGGGGATTGCCTTCCGAGTGCCGGTGCACGAGGGCGGACAGGCCGGGCGGCGGCCGGCCGGCCGGTGACTGGGCCGCCAGATACTCCTCCACCTCCGCTTCGCTCAACGGGGTCAAATCGATCTCGCGACACAGTCGGTGAACCAGCAGATACGGCATGAGCGCCCTCAAGGGATAACCGGGAGGCTCCGCGTCCAACCAACGGCAGGTCGCAAGCAACATCAATTTCGCGGGGGTGCGGCGGCGCGCCAGCGCCGAGATGAGGTCCACCGTGGAATCATCGACCCAGTGCAGGTCTTCGAACAGGAGCAGCAGCGCAGTTTCTGCGGTGATCGAGTCCAACGCGTTGCCGATCTCGCGCACCATGCGTTCACGGGTGGCTCCCAAGATTTCGCGTTGCAGTGTCGCGCGGTGCTCGCTCGTGAGCAGCGCCGGCAGTTGCGCGAGCCACGTGGGGGCTTCCGTGGAGAGGATCTGGATGATCGGCTCGGCCTGCGGGCCCCGGCACAGCTGTCCCAGCGCGTCGAGCATGGGACCGTAGGCTTCCTTGCTTCCATACCTTTCGATGCACTGCCCATGTACGATGCGAACGGACCACTCGCCCACCGCGACCTGGCGCTGGAATTCCTCGACCAACGCGGTCTTGCCGATCCCCGGCTCCCCGGTGATAAAGACGATCTGCCGCATGCCACTGAGGGCGAGTTGCCACGTCTTGCGCATCACCTCGAACGCGCTGCCGCGCCCCACTAAGTGTCGCGCCGGCCCAATGGCTCCAATGGGGCTCTCCGCTGCGACAGGCGCCGACACCGGTGCGATGAACCGATATCCGCGCTTCGGCATCGTCTCGATGAAAATTGGGTTCTTCGGACGGTCCCCGAGCGCGCTGCGCACGGTGAGGACATGTCTCTTCACCGCCTGTGGCTCAATCACACTGCCGGGCCACACGGCCTCGAGCAGTTCCTCGTGCGTGACCAGGCGCCCGGCGTGTTCGACCATATAGGCAAGGACTGCAAACGTTTTTGGCGCCAACAGGATACGCGCCTCAAGCCCTGTATCGCCGCGCCGCCACAGACACTGGTTCAAGGGATCGAGTCGGAATTCAGCGAACAACTTCATCGGCAACCGGGCGATGCAATAGATGTCTTCATGTGAGGTGGCGCGCAATCTGCCGCACCTGCGGGGTAGCTCCCGCGTAGCCGAGCGACGTCACGGCTGGCGCAGCGACGGATTGCCTGGGAAACGCAAATCGGGAGCCGTCGTGATAACGGTCAGTGCCATGTGATCCGGAAGAGCATCGGCGATAGCGCTGGCCTCACATGCTTCGGCTTATCGTCGATAAAAGCGAAGCGCCTAGCTTGGAAACATAACCGGGACAGCAGCCACTGGAACGTTCGGTAAGGCTTGCTCACACCAGAGTGGATAGCTGCTCTCAATAGAGGTCCAGAGCAGGTTGCTTCGTTTGTGTTCATCCGTGGCATGGTTTTCGATCAGCATTTACGAGCTCTGGGGTGGCTTGGAGCCCGTGCACGCTCTGCGGTTGCGGACCTTACGCGCATTTGCGCTGTCAGTAGTTCTCTCGAAGTTGCGTTTTGGTTCTCAAATCGTCTACCGCTGGCCCTCGATGGCCGAACGACGACGAAAGTGTTCGCTGGCCTTTATGTGCGCCGCAAAAAACCGGCCCGAAGGCGACTCGCGGGATGGCGTTGCGTTTGCCCCTGCGCGGTACTATGCTCGGTCCAAGAACGCGAGAACAAGATTTCCCCTTCGGTCAAGCATCGGACGGCAAAGACTAAAGGCACGCTGGAGGATGGCGTCAACTGATCAATCACTCACCTTGAAATGGCTGCGCGGTTTCGCGGGCAAGGAATTTGCTTCTGCCTTTGGGATAACCGAGAAAAAATCAGGAGAACCAAATGCTACGCAAGAAAGGCAAGGTCTCACAAATCATCGCGGTTGCAGCCGCACTCATGGTGTCTTCCCTCTGCGCCCAAGCGCAGCAGCTACCGCGCCTCAAGCCGCTGCCGCCGCAGCACAGAGGGATGCCACAAGCTCAGGTTCGACCCAATGCCCGGCCGAGCAGCAATTCGGGCTCGCCATGGACACCTGTGATCCAGCAACCGGGGTTCTTGCTCGGCGTGAATGGAGGTGCCGGTAATCCCATTCTCATGACGGATGGCACCGTCTTGGTGCAAGACGCCGGTGCCCAGGATTGGTGGCGCTTGACTCCGGATCAGTACGGTAGTTATGCGAACGGAACCTGGACGGAAATTGCCTCGCTGCCCGCGGACTATAGCCCGCTTTATCATTCCTCAGCCGTCCTTCCGGACGGCCGACTCATCATCATGGGCGGGGAATACAATTTCTTCGTCCCTGTATGGACGGCTCTTGGGGCGATTTACGATCCACACGCCAATACCTGGACGCCCGTTGCGACCCCTCCTTTCTTTGACGTCGTAGAGATCGTTCAGGGAGTCTTTGGACAGACCATCGGCGATGCATCGAGTGTGGTGCTGCCGAACGGAACCTATATGCAGGCCGACTGTTGTACACCGCAGGCCGCATTGCTGAACGCCAAAACATTGACCTGGACTCCGACAGGCAGCAATAAATATGACACGAATAACGAGGAGGGTTGGAATCTGTTGCCCAGTGGGGAAGTCTTGACCGCCGACGCGTACGTCCCGATTCCGCCCTATTTCCCTTCCTATATCCCCACGGGCACGAACTCGGAGCTGTACAACCCGCAAACAGGTGCCTGGAGCAGCGCCGGGAGCACCATCGTTCAGCTGTGGGACTCGGCCGCGGCACCCGGTTGTGGTGGCGAGGCCGCCGCAACGTTCGAGGTGGGACCAGCGGTCCTGCGCGCGGATGGCACCGTCTTTTATATGGGTTCAAATACGTGCGTCACCGGCACGGGCAACACGGCGATCTATAATTCGCGCACCGGACAATGGCGGCCGGGGCCGGTGTTTCCCGCAGTCAATGGGGTCGGAGATCTTAATATCGCCGACGGACCAGCATCATGGGAGCCGAACGACAAAGTGCTCATGATGGCTAGCCCAGGCTTCGGCAATCCTCCCTCTTTTTTCTTTGAGTGGGACGGCAGGAATTTGAACCAAGTTCCCGGTCCTCCGAACGCGCCAATCGATGGTTCCTTTGTCGGAAACATGCTCGTTCTGCCGACTGGACAGATCCTCCTCACAGACTTCTCTTACGATATCGAGCTCTATAATCCCACGGTTGCCCAAGAGGATCGGGAATTCGAGCGACGTATTGCGCCGGTCATCTTTTCCGCGCCCCTGGTGGTCCATGGAGGCGGCTCGTATCAGGTCCACGGTGTCCGCTTCAACGGCATGACCCAGGGAGCGGCCTACGGTGATGATGTGCAAGCCGCCACCAATTTCCCCCTGGTCCGCATCACCAACCTGGAGACCTCGCACGTCCTTTATAGCCGCACGCATGATCACAGTAGCATGGCGGTTGCATCGAACGAGCTGGTATCGACTCATTTCGACGTACCGGCCACGCAGGAGCGTGGGCTTAGCCTTCTGGAGGTGGTCGCTAATGGGATTGCATCGGATCCGATGTTCGTCCTAGTCCAGTAATCACGCCAAAGCCGCGGGCGAAGGTCCCTCGGGCAGAAACGCGCTCAATCGCGCGTCGATTGCGCTCGCGTGGGCCACATTCGCGCCAACACGCCGTCGTGCAGGACGAATCGGTGCCAAAGAGCGGCGAGTGCGTGCAGGCCTGCGAGTGCAAAGAGCGCATAGGCCAGATACCCGTGAATATCCTCGGTGGGCCCAAATATCGCGCGATTTTTCTTGATCCCCAAGTCGAGTTCAAAGACGCCAAAATTCAAAACCCGGCCGTGATAAACGAAGGTCACGAAGCCGATCATTGGGATAATGAACATCAACCCATACAACGCCAGATGCACGGGGCTTGAAAAGCGGCGAGAGAGCGCCCCGATGCCCGCCGGCAGTGTCGGCGGCGCGTGGCGAAGGCGATGCGCAAATCGGGCGAGGAGGACAAACCACAGCAGGAGCCCAATCAGCGCGTGGATGTTGATCCAGAAGCTTTGAGTTTGCTTTGGCCAAGAATCGTGCAGAAGGCCTAATATGCCGACGATGACGACGAGACCGAACATGGTCCAATGGAGTGCGATAGCCCCGGCTCGGTATCGCTGCACCGTGGGCAGAGGATGGGAAGATTTCAAAGGATCGATGGGCATGGCTCGAGTGCACCAGAGTTGGAGTTAAGCGCTATTGTGGCTGATGAAAAGCGCTTGGGGAACCCTATCGACAATCCCGCGGGCCACACTCCTCTAGGACATGCCGTCACCCTTGGACGGGCCCGGGCGCGCTCACCTCGATTTCCGCGCGGTCGGCGGCGCTTAGCGTGATACCACCCGCCGCCGCGTTTTGCACGACTTGCTCGGCGCTTGTCGCGCCGGCGATCACGCTACCGACAATCGGATTTCCGGCAAGCCAGGCGATAGCCAGCTGCGCCAGCTTGATCCCGCGCCCGTCGGCGATAGCCTGCAGACGGTCGATAGCCTCCAGATTTTTTGGTAAAAAACCCTTGATGAACTGCATCCGGTCCAAGCGCGAGCCCGTCGGAATTGCGCCACCGCGATATTTCCCGCTCAACAGGCCGTTGGCGAGCGGGGAATAAGGCAACAAACACATCTTGTGATCGCGCAGCGCGGGTACGATCGCCTTCTCGGCGTCGCGCACCAAGAGGCTGTAGTTGGCCTCCATGGTGGCAAAGGGCGTCAGACCATTAGCGGCGGCGATGGCTTGCGAGGCGTTCAGGTCGTCGGCGGTGGCGAAGGTCGCTGCCTCGCCGAGCGCGCGCACCTTGCCTTGGCGCACCAAATCATCGAGCGCACGCAAGGTTTCTTCGCGCGGCGTTTCGGGATCGGCGACATGCGCCTGATACAGATCGATATAGTCGGTCTTCAGGCGCGTCAGGCTTTCCTCGACGGCCTGCATGATCCAGCGCCGGGAAGCGCCTTGGCGAGCTTTGTCCTCGCTGAAGACGGGGTAGCCATCCTTAAGTGCGAGCAATTCGGCTTGCCCGAATTTCGTGGCGATGATTACCTCTTTGCGTCGCGGGCCCAGCGCTTCGGCGACGAAGCTTTCCTCCAGTCCGCCGCCATGTTCGCCCGCCATGTCGAAGAAATTGATTCCGACATCGAGCGCCTGACGAACGACGGCTACAGCCTGCGCAGAGTTCTGATAAATACCAAAGTTGTAACCGGAAGGTAAGTCAACATCTGTATACATCGCGGGGAGCAAGCTTTGACATCCGATCCACCCAAGCGGGGACGCAACGCGGCGGCAACCCGCGACGCAATTCTGCATTCCGCTTTGGCCGCATTCTCGCGTCACGGTTATGATGGGATTGGCGTTCGGGAAATCGCTCAGGCAGCGGGCGTGACCGCCGTTCTTGTGAATAGATACTTCGGCTCCAAGGAAGAACTATTCTCCGCGGTTGTTGAGCTGGCGTTTGCCGATAACAGCTTGTTTCAAGGCGATCGCACGCTGCTTGCCCAACGCTTCGCTTCCGAGATCATGGACAAAAAGGAAAAGGGTGCCGAGCGCAGCGATATCTTGCTTCTGCTGGTGCGCTCCGCACCCAATCCGCGAGCGGCGGATATCTTGCGCGACGGCCTCGCTCGCCATTGTGAGCGCCCATTGAAAGCTCTACTGCAGGGTCCGAGAGCAAGTGAGCGCGCTGCCATGATCTTAGCTTTGGCCACTGGCTTTCATTTTTTTCGCAAAGTGATTGGTACCAGGGCCTTGGCCAATGCAAGCGGCGCGGGCCTTTTTGATGATCTCACCGCGATGTTCCAGAGTCTGATCGATGGGTCAGCCGCCCGACCGCCGCCGGTCCGGAGAGGCCGCGTCAAAAGTGGCGATTCCTAACGCGGCAACCGCGGCATTGGCAATGATCCCATCCAAGGGGGCGTGCGAGATGCGGATGTACTCGGCCGCGGCTGCGACGGAGCCAAGGTCAGAAAGATCGCAGGCCACGGGGATACACGCCGGCCCCGCCTGCGCACAAGCGGCCCTTGCGTTGGTGATCGAACTCGCCAGACCGATGACCTCGGCACCATTGGCGTCCAGGGCCCGCATCGTTTGGAATCCGTTGTCGGAGTTGCAGTCGGTGACGACAAATCTCTTTGCCGAAAGGTCGATGCCGGCGATGACATGGTCCGCCGTAGAGCGGGCGCTGAACTGATTCCTAAAATCCGCCGAACTCGGCAGCGCCCACAAAACTTCCCGACTCGACGATCTGCCGGAACACTTTCATGCTGAGCAGAGTGTCCATACCCGACATGGTTTACCTCGCAAGTTCCCTTCTGGCGTCAGGCGGATTCCGCGCGCACGGCCAGTTGTCCGGGAGCGGAGCTGGGTGCTTTGCTTGAATCAGCCTCCTGGTGGATGTGGACCGGAAGGCGGCTGGCGGCTGCGAGTACGAGCAATTGCAGCATCATGAGCGTCGCGAACGGAATGAGGAACGCGTGCGCCGATGCGGAGGTCACATTGGCGGACAAGGAGACGGTGATCGCAATAACGGTCGTGATGGTGGGGGCGCCGAGCCTTTGGACAATGTTCACAGCCATCGTGGCGACACTCAATTTTTCCCTCGGGACGGAGGCGTAAGCCGCTGCTATCGAAGGAATGCCCGTGGCACCCTGTCCCATGCCGCGAACAAAGAGACCGATGAGCGCAGGTGCCATCGAGAAACCACCGAAAGCCATCCAAAGAAACGGAAGGGTCCCCAGAACATTCAGCAGCACCCCGCCGGAAGCGACCGCGCGGCAGCCAAACCTGTCCGTCAAATATCCCATGCACGGATACACGCACAGCATGCCCACCCCCATGGACCCAAGAATCCAGCCGGTCTGCGTCGCCGTAAGGCTGCAGCCCGTGATCAAAAAGAGCGGGATGAGAAATTGGTCGCCGTACATGATCCCGGACGCGAGAAGCTGCGTCGTGGCCGCGGTCGAAAAATTCCGAATTTTGAAAAGCTCGATGTCAATCAGCGCGTTCGATTTTTTTCGGTGCGCGTGCCGGAGAAACGCGCCCAAGATGGCGGCGTAGCGTCTCTCGAGATAATCCTCACCCTCCCCTCACCTTGGTGACATTCTGCTCGGAATTGCGGTCGATCAGCTTGTTGTAGGGGTCGACGCCGGCGAACTTGGGTGGGCGCGACACCACCATGGTCACCGTCTGGGTCCCGGTGTGGATCGGCGTCTTCTGGAACGCGATCACGTTCTTGGAGGTGAACGCCCCCTCGCCCGGCTCCAGGTCGAAGGCGCCCACGTCCAGCGTCTCGCTCATCGGCGCCTCGGTCTCGCGGCCCTGGCCGTCGGCGTAGAGCTTCTTGGCCTGGATGGTCAAGGTCAGGTTGTAGCGCCCGTCCGGACGCTTGGCCGAGACCGCCTTGATCGCCTTGATATCATAGAGGGTGATCTTCTCGAACAGGTCGGTGATCAGCTGCTGCTTGTCCGCCGGCGCCTCCTGGCGCAGGTCCTTCACCAGGTCCAGCGAGGTGGGGTAAGGCGGGCCCTTGAAGGCGTAGTCGTGCAGCAGATGGCGCAGGGCGCGGTTGACGGCGTCCTCGCCGATTTCATCCTGCAGCCGGTACATGACCAGCGAGCCCTTGCGGTAGTGGATGTAGGCTTGGCCCTCGACCTGCTCCAGCGGCTGTTCCGGCAGCACGTCGCCGCCGCGACCCTTCAGGTAGCTGTCGAGCTCGAATTTCAGGAATTTCCGCATCATGTCCGGGCCGTACATGTGCTTCATCACCATGCCGGCGGAGTATTGCGCCAGAGTCTCGGACAAGACGGTCGAGCCCTGCTCGTCGGCCCCGATCACCTGGTGCGCCCACCATTGGTGGCCCAGTTCGTGCGCGCCGACGTAGGTCGCCATGTCGATCCGGCTGGGATCGCGGTTGTCGGCGATGAAGAAGATGCCTTCCGACCAGGGGATGGTGTTGGCGAAGCTCTGGGCGAAGGACCCTCGCGAGGCGGGGAACTCCAGCACCCGGACCTGGTGGAACTGATAGGGGCTGAAGTTGGCCTGGTAGTAGTCCAAGCCCGCCTGCATGGCCTTCTGGATCACCGGCACGTTCCAGGGGTGGGCCGGGTCGTAATAG
>Ga0208193_1000937_pt1 | contig 13458 bp, 11 predicted proteins | sample June2015DPH_17_2_FD_184716 | JGI IMG/M metagenome (GOLD analysis project Ga0208193, IMG submission 184716) | Peatland microbial communities from SPRUCE experiment site at the Marcell Experimental Forest, Minnesota, USA - June2015DPH_17_10... | ecosystem: Environmental > Terrestrial > Soil >... | reverse complement strand
AGAGGCGAACGACTACCGGTATTTTCCGGATCCCGATTTGTTGCCCGTGGAAATCGACGAAGCGTTCATCGACGCCGTGCGGGCCACGCTTCCGGAGTTGCCCGACGACAAGGCGGCGCGCTTCGCGCGGGATTTCAGCCTCTCTGCATATGACGCCGGCGTCTTGAGCGCGAGCCGCGAGCTTGGCGCTTACTTCGAGGCGGTGGTGGCCGCGTTGAGTGCGTCGCACGATGCCGCGCATGCCAAATTGGCCGCGAATTGGGTCATGGGCGAATTATCGAGTGCGCTGAATCGGGACAATCTCGATATCACCGTTTCGAGAATCGCACCTGCACAGTTGAGTGCTCTGTTGGCGCGGATCGTCGATCAGACCATCTCCGGCAAAATCGCCAAAGAGGTATTCGAGGCGATGTGGTCCGAGGGCAAGACGGCCGACGCCGTCATCGAGGCGAAGGGACTCCAGCAGATCACCGACTCGAGCGCGATCGAAGGCGTCATCGACGCCGTAATCGCCGCGAATCCCAAGCAGCTCGCCGATTACCGTTCGGGCAAGGACAGTGTCTTCCGCTTCTTCGTCGGGCAGGCGATGAAGGCGACCGGGGGCAAGGCGAATCCGGCGCAACTCAACGAATTGCTGAAGCGAAAGCTGGGTGGTGGCGCTCAAGATGCATGACCGCGACTGCCTGCATCGCTTCATGTTCGAGCAATACCCGATCCGCGGACATTTGGTACACCTCGATGCGGCTTGGCGCGCGTTGATCGAGCATCGCGAGTACCCGGAGGCGATCCGCGACACCTTGGGCGAGGCGGCCGCGGCCTCGCTGCTGCTCGCGGCGACGATCAAGTTCGAGGGCGTCCTTTCGCTGCAATTGCAGGGTGACGGACCGATGCATCTGATGCTGGCCCAATGCACCAGCGGTCTCGGCGTTCGAGGGCTGGCCAGGTATAGAGAAGGCAGCTTTGCCGGTGCGGGCGCCGGCGCAGGGACGGCAGTGGGCGCAGCCACGGGGGCCAGGGTCGGCAACGGCGCTGCAGGGATAGTCGATTTGATCGGCGCCGGCAATCTCACGGTGACATTGGAAACCGACGACGGCTCGCAGCGCTATCAAGGCATCGTGCCCATTACGGGTCAGCGGTTGGCCGAGTCGCTGCAGGTCTATTTCGAGAATTCCGAGCAATTGCCGACACGGCTCTGGCTGCATGCGGACGCCTCCGGCGCATCGGGAATGCTGTTGCAAAGATTGCCCATCGCGGATGCGTCACGGGGTGCACACGCCATGGATGTCACGGCGGTCGACGATGCCTGGCGGCGCGTGCAACTGATCGGCGAGACACTCACGCCCGACGAGCTGCGCACGCTGGCCGATGCGGAGATTCTGCACCGGCTGTTCAATGAGGATGATGTACGCCTGTACGAACCCACGCCGGTTTATTTTCGCTGCCGGTGTTCGCGCGAACGGGTCAGCGGCATGCTGCAGGGCCTGGGCGAGACCGAAACTCGTTCCGTGCTGACGGAGCGCGGCGCAGTCGAAGTGCATTGCGATTTTTGCAATCGCGCCTATGTATTCGACGCAGTGGACGTTGCGCAATTATTCAATGCGGATGTTGCGAACGCGGGCGGCAGCTCACTGCACTGAGCGGAAGGGCGCTTGCCCAAGCGGTGGAACAATACTAGTACCTCGGCACTATGATGTTGACCGGTTCACACGGCGCACGGTCAGGGGGGATAAGAAGCTGGACGCCAACGTAAAGGCAGCAGTTGGCGTCCAGCTTCTTATCCCCCCTGACCGTGCGCATTGGGCCGACGTACATTACCGCGCAGGGTGGGCATCACCGTCTAGAGGGAGCAGATCCGGGTGCCCTTGGCGGGGTGGTATAGAGCGGTGAGACGCTTTGCTTCGGCAATGGTCACGCGCCGCTTTTCGGCCATCGCTCCTGGCACAAAGCCAAGAAACGCATTCCGGCTTGCGAGACGGGCTGATGCTTCAAGTGATATGCGCCGACCTGGCGGTCGATGTTCGAGTACGGCAGGCCATCGACCGGAACCAATTGCGGCGGCACGGACATCACCAGATCGGACACATAGGTGACCCCTTTGCCGTCGGCAACGAGTGCCAGCCGCAGTTCCATATGACTCACTTCCCATACGGAACCGAATGCGTCGCGCAGCCTCTCGCCGGTCGGGCGTCGCGTGGAGTCGTCGAGAAAGGAGGTGAGAAGCGGCAATCCGCGCATGGTGCCGACGGCATTATGTGCCAACGCGCCGCGGGCCGGGTGGTCGCGGGCAATCATCAGCCGCCGAGTTTCGGAGAAACAGGGCCGCAACGCGAAGTGTGCAGGCATGTTGTGATGAAACGGCCCGAAGCCCAGTTCCCAGCGGCCTTCGCCCACGCCGTGCACGATTTCCCGGCTGGGGGCGACGACAATCTTGAGCCGTGTCAGCGGATTGCGTTCGCAGAATTCCTTCAGGAGCGCGACACCCATGCGCGAATTGGCGGACGGTGACAGCGCCAGCGACAAGGTCGATAAAGCGCCCGATTTGATTTGACCGATATCCGCCAGCGCTTCGCGTTCCTCGTTCAAGGTGGTTTCCGCAAAACGCAGCAGCCGGATCCCGGCTTCGGTGGGCTGCGGCGGATTGCCTCGACGCAGCAGCTTGGTTCCCAACCGGTGTTCCAAATTCGCAATGGTCTGGCTGACCGCCGATTGCGAAAGATCCAGGCGCTCCGCGGCGCGACTGAAACCGCCTGCCTCGATCACCGCGTGGAAGCATCGCAATTCGTTACGTTCAATCTGCATTCGTGAAGGATAACCGACCGCGGCGCGGTTATCCGCCCTTACCGTTATCCGTCCGGCTGATACCTCTATCAGTTCTGCGCCACAGCCCGATCGACGATTGGGGCTACATGATCAGTGGCGCTTCGATGGTGTGACGAAAATGCTCTTCGGCAGCCTGACGTGGACGCCGAGGTTGGGTTTGTCCACAAGCTGCGTTACCGCTACATTCCCCGCAATGCTCACCAGCTGATAGGCCTGATGGCGGGTGAGCTTTTTCTCCGACACCAAGAAATCCACCATCTCTTGGATGGCGGTCTTGGTGGCGACCACCAGATCGGGATCGGTCGCCATGCTGATGTAGTCGGTGGGGGTCTCCGCGCGCGGCCATTTGAGCTTCATGTCCTTGCGCACAGTCAGCTGCAGGCGGCCGCGCAAGGAGGTCTCGATGGCGGTTTGGTCCACCTCGCCGTCTCCCTGCGCTGCATGGCCATCTCCTATTTCGAATAATGCGCCCGGAGCAAACACGGGGATATAGAGTGTGCTTCCGGCAATCAGTTCGCGATTGTCCAGGTTGCCGGCATGCCGCCCCGGCGGGTTGCTGCTGACACGGCCTAATTCTGGTGCGGGCGCGATGCCGATGCTGCCGTAGAAGGGTTTGAGCGGAATCACGATGCCGGGCAAGAACTCCGCGATCATCTTTTGGCGATCGAGGGTGATGATCTTGGAGGGCAGGCCCGTCTCGCAATTCTCGGGCAGGTATCCGCTGCAACCGTTGTAACCGTAGTCAATCGGCAGATCGATCGAGAGAATTTTCACTTCCAGCACGTCGCCGGGCTCCGCACCTTCGACGTACACGGGGCCGGTCAGGATATGACCGCCCGGTCCGCGACGATCGCCCGTCACCTCGGCGACGATGGTCTTCAAGGAGGCCTGAATCTTATCGTCGGGAACCCCGGCTTTCGCGAGGCCGGCCGGCGTATTGGTCAGCAAGGTATCGACATCGATGATGTCGCCCGAATCGATGCGCAGCACCGGATGCGCATCCGACCAATAGTATCCATAGGCCACCGTCGCCGGCGTGGCCTCGAGCCGATGTGTTTTGGGCGGGTGCGCATAAGCGTTACAGCCGAGGCTGAGCAGGAGGACACCGACGTAGGAAATTGCTGACTTTTTCATGGGGCGAAATATTACATGAGATTCGCGCAAAATTTTCGCGAAGGTGGCTGAAACCGAACAATTGTGGTTGCCAAGCAACTACCTGAATTCCTCGGCGCGTTGTGACCGCCCGCAATTGACGCGTCGCGTAATCATCCTGGAACCCCTTTGCAAAACTTAACTGGATTCATCCACCGTCTGGTTTCAAACTCCGAGTGCCTACTAATTCTTCGCGAAGTGTGGTTAAAATTTGACCACGCTCGCGACTCGGACAAGTTCATTGACTGTGGCCGGCCGAACGCAGATTGAATGTGCTGGATCCGGTGTGTGCCATGACGTTGGGAGTTGTGCCATGAGGTGGATTGTAGCGTGCCAATTTTTATCTGCGCGGGTCCGTAGGCCGATACTGGGTGCGCCGACGAGCGAGCGCGAATCTCTCACTGCGCTGCCGGTTGCCCTCTTGCTTGCAGTGTCGGCTTCTGCAATCGCGCAATCCCCAACTCAACAAGGCCAGGCGCCCATAGCGGCACCCGGCGGCATTTCCATATCCCCGAAGAACGGCCAGAGTCAGCAGCAGCAGGCGGCTGACCGTTACGCGTGCCACAGCTGGGCGAAGAACCAGACGGGCTTCGATCCCACTCTGCCGAACGGCGGAGTTTCGCCGAACCTGGAGGCATCACGCCGCGCAGAGTACCGCCGCGCAATCGCCGCCTGTCTCGAAGGGCGCGGCTACGGCGTGCAATATGCCGCTCCGCCGCCGCCGCCGCGGGTCTATGCCGCTCCGCCGGCCTCGGTCTACGCTGTGCCGCCGTCTCCGGCGCCCTACGCTTACGCCGCGCCGCCGCGTGTGGTGAATTATTCCCCGGCGGAGCCTGAACTCAAGTATCAGCCGTTTCAGGCACAGATCGATGGCGGCTACACCGTTACGACCGGAAACACAAAAGAGGCTCTCAACAACGGCTCGAATGTCGGATTGGGATTCACCTGGTTCCCGACCTCGGCCCTGCCGGTGGGCATACGCGTGGACGGAAGCTACAGTTCGTTCGACGCCGCGGGCCCGCTGCTCAATATGAACGGTACGCAATTCACGAATGGACACGCGCACCTCTACGGGGGCGATGCCGATCTGCAGCTGGATTTGGCGCATCGGTCGTCGCGTCAGAAATTGTATCTGTTCGGCGGTTTCGGTTGGTATCGCGAGCAAACTCGATTGCGGCAGATATCGATCGAAAAGGGCAGCGTGTGCGGATACTTCTCCTGCGGACCCGGCTTTTTTCCGGCCTTGACGGCGGTGGATGAGACCACCAGCCCCTGGCTCAAATCCTGGAACGCGGGTCTTGGATGGGAGATCGCGGTCGCGGACCACGCTTCCTTCTTCATGGAGGCGCGCTTCCAGCACTTTCTGCAGAACAGCGGCGACATGCAGTTCGTACCGATCACAGTGGGACTTCGCTTCTGAGATAAGGACACAAATGGCCATCATCGCATGCAAGGAGTGCGGCCATCAGGTCTCCGACAAGGCGGCGAGCTGCCCGAATTGCGGCGCGCCGATCGCGGTTGTGGTCAAGCCCAGGGGGCGGGCTAAGCGGGTCATCTACGGTTTTTTGATTACCTCCGCGGCGGTTGGCCTGATCGCAGCGATGCTTTTGCTGATCCGCATGCCCAACCGGTCAGCCGGGACGATCGGAGCGTTCAATCACGCCGCCGAGCATTTTCCCGCCGGCGATTCGTCTACGGAGCGGTCCGTGGCCACGGATCAACCCTCCCGCGAAACCGGCGCCGTCCTAGGCGCGGTATATCAAACGACGGCGGAGCAACTCTATCAGGACTACGGCACGAACGCGGTGGCGACTCAGAACAGGATCGGCAACAGCAGGGTGCGTGTCACCGGCAGCGTCACCGAAATCGATGAGGACGCCCTCGGCCATCCCATCGTGAAGCTTTGGGCAAGCGACGGCCAAAGCGTCGCGATGATGCTGAACGATGATCAGAAATCGGCTGCCGCCGATCTGACGAAGGGGGAAGCGGTTGACATCCAATGCGACAGGATGCAGGCCACGGCCGCTACCCCGCAGGGCAGCGGCTGCGCTGTTGTGTTGGTGGATGCAACTTCCAAACAGGCGTATCTCGCGGTGTTCTTTTCAGATGAGAAAGGTATTGCGCCCGTGTACATCGTCGGTCCGATGTCCAAGGCCGCGTGTCTGGCACGCAGCGACGGCATTTCAGCCCAGTTGAATACGGATCTGAAGCGCGACCATGTCGTATCCAAGAATTGCGCAGCGACTGCGCGCGACAGCATTCCTCCCCAAGGCTGTCATCTCAGTTCTTCCATGTCGTCATTGCCGGACATGCCTGCCGCGCATCTGTGGAGATATGACTGCGTTGCACCGGGTGCGGCGTCCCGCAGAGCGACGGAGACGGCAACGGCGCGGCATAAGTCGAGTCCCGGCGTCGTGGTGATGAGTATTCCCGCTGCACCGGATGTGAGCACCGAGCTGGAGGAGGCCGCGCCGACCTCCGCGGCCGCAGCCACTCCCGGCCAGTCCGCTGCCGTACCGCCTGCGACTCCCCAAGCACCGGTCGCCGAGACGCAAAAAAGCGCTCCAAGCGTTGCGGCGACGAATGTCTCCCCCGCGCCTCCCGCGCCGGGCAAGACGCCGGATTCGGCGGGCACCGCCATTCCCAACGACCTATTGGACGTGAAGGTGGCCGACCCAGGTGCGGCCGATCATATCGCCACCTATTGCAATACCGCGACCGCCGGTGCGGCGGACCAAGCCACCGTCGCGGCCGGTTGCCGGCACGAGGAGGCGGGTGCCTGGACGCGACTCGTTCTGCATAATGAGTTTCCGACGCTGGACGAGACCACGCGCCAAAAATGCAACGCGCCGCCGTTCCCTGACAGTTATGTCGCGAAAGAGACCTGCGCGAAATATCAACTGCGCATCAACTGAGGGCGGCGCGGTACGCCTCGAGATGCACGGTCCGGTCTGCAACGGCCGGCCCGAGTCTATGAGGTATTGGAGCGACGCTCGGTTACGTCGAATAACGTCGTGCCCTGGAGTGTCAGCACCTGGCGTTCCCTCTGGTTCCAGAGTTCCGACTTCGACAGCAATATCCCAGTCCGGCCCGATGGCGACTTGCTCGAGCGAAGCACCTCGAAATGCAACGAGACCGCGTCGTCGGGCCGGACAGGCTCGAGCCACTTTATCGAGTCGATCCCCGGCGAGCCGAACGATTCCGAATCCAGTAACACATTCCGCACCATCAGTTCCATGGCAATGGCGCATGTGTGCCAGCCGCTGGCGATCAGTCCCTTCCAGCGGCCGAGTTGCGCGCGCTTTTCATCGGTGTGAAACCACTGCGGATCGTACCGCTTGGCGAATTCCAAGATCTCCTTTGCGGTAACGATGCGCGGCGCGCTACGAACAACTACACCGGGCGTGAGTTCGGCGAAGCGCATTCCAAATCTCTCCTTAATCGATGACATTCGCCATCCTACTCACTTACCCGGCTGCTTGGCGAATCGATGCCGTCGTCAATAGCGGTTCAGCGTGCGCTGCGCTAAGCCTCCTGTAGAGCGATTGCCACCGTAATCGGCATGCAGGCTCCCGGGGCTACCGTGAACACCCCTGTCTTCGCTGTGAAATCACCGGAGAATCCCGCGAAGTCCGATAACCCGTGCCAGGGTTCTATACAGATGAAATTGGCCCCTGGCTTCGTCCAGACGCCAAGATAGGGGGTGTCGGGATAACTGATCCGCAGCCGGGGTCCGCCGTCGGCGCCGTAGGTTACGGAACTGCTGCGGATTGCATCGAAGATGACGACGTCGTCCCGAAAAAGTGCATCCGCGAGCGCCAAGCGCCGATCAGAGATGGGCGTTGGATGACGCTCCATCGTCAGCAATCCATCGGCGTTGAGGCGCCGGATCGGAGCAGGCTCATCACAGGCGAACTCGATGAAATGAGATGACCGTTCCCGCCCGTAGGGTAGCGGCCAGCGAAACGCGGGGTGATAGCCGAAGCTCGCGGGCATCTCTTCGTCGCCCACATTCCGGATGTACGTCGTTATCGAAAGCGTCGGGCCCTCGAGCACAAAACGGACATCCAATTCGAAATGAAAGGGATAGACCTGGAAAGTGCCCTCATCCGCGGCCAACCGGAAGGCTGCGGTGGCGGAAGTCGACTCGGTGACTTCGAAAAGCTTGCCGCGCGCGAATCCATGCCGCGGCAGCTGATGGACTTTCGCGCCCAGGCGATAGCAGCCGCCGGCGAGCATGCCAACGATCGGGAAAAGCAGCGGAGCCCGCCCAGTCCACACGGCGGGATCACCGTCCCACAATAGATCCCGCCCGCTCCCATCCCGTAGAGCGGACAGTTGAGCGCCGAGAGGGTTGATCTCCGCCGTAAGATCGCCGGAACCAAGGGATACCCACTGGCTTTGTTGGTCTGACATGTGCGGGCCTTTGTCTCACCGAACCGGCGCGGATTCCCCGCGTTTTAGCACATCGGGCAGCGGCTGGCCTTTCTCGGTAAAGGCCAGCGAAACCGAATTCAAACAGTGACGCTCTCCGGTCGGAGGCGGCCCGTCGGGGAACACGTGGCCGAGGTGGCTGCCGCAGCGCGCGCACACTTCCTCCACGCGGATCATGCCGTGGCTGGTGTCTCGGATGCGCCGGATGTGGGATTCGTGGTAGGGCTCGAAGAAGCTCGGCCAACCCGTACCCGAATCGAATTTCGCGCTGGAGCGAAACAGCGGTAGGCCGCAGAAGCGGCAGGTATAAATGCCATCCTTTTTGTTGTCGAGGAACACGCCGCAGAACGCGGCTTCGGTGCCATGCTGCAGCAGCACGTGCCGTTCTTGGTCGCTCAATCCGGCGATTATTTCGCGGCGCTCGTTCTCATTGGGCGGGGTCATGTCGAAGGTGGTCATGGCATCTCTCACGCGTTACCGGCGGGCGTCGGCGGGATCTTAGCGCATTACCCGGTCCATTCCGACCTCGCCGGACCCCAAGGGGCGCGGGCGACATCCGGCGAAAGCCAGTGTCCTCCTACAATCGGTAGGGTTCGCTCCCGACAGAGACTGCGAGAGCCGCCCCGCACAATTACAGGCTTGTTGGTCCCTGGATGGTATGCATGTCCGATCGATTGAGCGGCCGGGTGATGTTCTTCGTTGCACGCTCTCATGACGATTTGTCATGGTATTTGTCGATTCACCCGGAAATCCTTCAGCAAGCGGCGAATGGCCGCTTAGTTGTCATGGCGAACATGGCTTCGCGCATGGCGTATACCAGTGCATCGATCGACGATTCGTCCAGGTGTAGAGTTATCGAGATGCGCAGACGCGCGGTGCCCGCAGGAACCGTCGGTGGGCGGATTGCACGTACGTCGAAACCTGCCGTCTGAATCATCTCTGCTATTCGCATGGCCAGATCGCTCTCGCCGATGATGACGGGTAGGATTTGCGAGTGAGGAGTCGGCAAGTCGAGCTGTTTCCTAATGGCTTGCCGTGCATGGGCGGCCAGAGAAGCCAGACGTGTCCGACGCCCCGGCTCCTCGCGAAGGATGGCCAAGGACTCGCACAGTGCAGTGGCGACGAGCGGTGGCGGCGCGGTTGCAAAGATGAACGGGCGACCGCGATTGATGAGGAAGTCGCAGAGAACGGACGGTCCCGTGACGATCGCGCCGCTGACTCCCAAGGCTTTGCCCCCCGTGTGCAGTACGAGGACATGGTCGCTTCCTTCGAGTTCGGCGGCCAGGCCTCGCCCATCGGGGCCGAATACGCCGGTTGCATGTGCCTCATCGATGATGAGGAAGGCGCCGCAGCGCTCTGCCAGGGTTTTGAGTTCCGCGAGGGGAGCCCGGTCTCCTTCCATCGAATACAGGCTTTCGATCACGATCCAGGGCGTCCCCGTGCCGCCCCCCTGCCGCCATGTTCGGATGGCATCGTCGGCGGAATCAACATCGTTGTGCGCGAAGGAGGCGACACTCGCTCGCCCGAGCTTCATTCCGTCGTGCGAGCTCGCATGAATGTACTGGTCGTAAACCACCAAGTCGCCGCGCTGCGGCAGGGTGGACAGCAGGGCCGTATTGGCGGCATAGCCTGAGCCGAACAGAAGTGCTCGCTTCGTTCCGAAGAAGCGCGCCGCTTCTTCTTCGAGCCGCTCATGTTCGGGATGGTTGCCGCGCAGAAGCCTCGAGCCACCGGACCCGCTCGGCACGCCGCGTTTCAGCGCATCGATGAGCACCGCGCGCATGCGGCTGCTGTCGGCAAGGGCCAGATAGTCGTTCGATGTAAAATCGGTGCCCGCCGTTGCACGCAGACTGCGGTATACCGATCGTTGCTTGAGGTCATCGAGCAATTCTGCAAAGCGTTTCAACGGGTCCAAACTCGTGTCCTCAAAGGTTTCGTCCGGGCGAGCAGGTTGCGATCACGCCGGGCATCATACCGAAGAACTCCGAGGGCCGGGACCCTTGCCTCCGTCGATTGACTTATGACCGGCGCGCGCCGAACATCGGGCGAGATCCACCTGAGCGGGTGGCGCTACAACGGGCTTCTGTTTGATGGAGGTGGCCACTTGATACAAAGCGGCATCGCGAAACTTCTCTCGCTGTTTCCCACCCGCGACTGCGATCCGCTCACGGCCGAACAATATAACCGCGTAACATCCGAGGAAATCATCGGAATCAGGGACTTTCTATTGCTGCACTACCATTCGACGGCGGAGAAACCGGAACCGCTGTGGAAGCACTGCCGTGCCATGCCGTTGCCGGAGAGCCTGATTTACAAAGAAGAGCACTTTTCCCGGACCGGCCGCATCGTTCTGTCCTCGGATGAGCTATTCAAGGAGGCGAGCTGGTTTGCGGTCCTGGTGGGCCAGGGACATGAACCAAAGGACTATAATCCGCTGATTGATTCCGTCAGTTCCGAGGACAATCTTGCCCACCTTCGGCGCATCAAGGAAAACATCCGGATGATCGCATCGCGGATGCGTGATCATCTGTCGTTTCTTTCATAAGGCCGCCTGGCGATCCAGGCGGCCTTCGCCAGTGTTGTCCTACACGAGTTTCCGCCCGGCGGGGACAGGAATTGCGGGAGCCATAACCTAAGATCCCGAGTTAACACGAGGTGAACGCGATGCATCAAGAGCCAGTCACGCTGTGCTGACTGACCAAGATATCTACCTGTTCCGCGAGGGTACGCATTCGCAGCTGTACTCGAAGCTCGGATGCATGCTCCTGCCGGGAGCGGGGGCGCATTTCGCAGTCTGGGCGCCCAACGCCGCCGCGGTATCGGTGATCGGTGAGTGGAACGGCTGGCGGGCGGGAGAGGACGGCCTCGCTCCGCGGGCGGACAGCTCGGGCATCTGGGAAGGAGCCGCGCAGGCCGTGCAGCACGGCCAAGCATATAAATATCACATCACTTCGCGGGTCGATGGATTCGTCGTCGAGAAGGCCGACCCGTACGCCATTTGTTGCGAGCTGCCACCTGCCACCGCTTCACGCGCATGGACTCTCGAGTACGAGTGGCGGGACGCCGCGTGGATGGCGGCGCGGGCGCGCAGCAATGGCTTGGACGCGCCGATGTCGATCTACGAGCTGCATGCCGGCTCATGGCGCCGCAAGGACGGCCAGTTTCTGAATTACCGCGAGCTTGCGCACGCGCTGGCGGACTACGTGCAAGAATTGGGCTTTACGCATGTGGAACTGATGCCGGTCACCGAGCATCCTTTCTACGGGTCATGGGGCTATCAGACGACGGGCTACTTCGCGCCGACCGCTCGCTACGGTACGCCGCAAGATCTGATGTACTTCGTCGATCATTTGCATGAGCGGGGCATCGGCGTGATTCTCGATTGGGTGCCGTCGCACTTTCCGGCGGATGAACATGGACTGGTGTATTTCGACGGCACGCATCTGTACGAGCACGCCGATCCGCAGCAGGGCTTCCATCCCGAATGGAAATCAGCCATTTTCAATTTTGGACGCAATGAGGTTCGCAGTTTTCTGCTCTCCTCGGCGCTGTTCTGGTTCGACAAATATCACATCGATGGATTCCGGGTCGACGCGGTGGCGTCCATGCTGTACCTGGACTATGCCCGTAAACGAGGCGAGTGGGTTCCAAACCGATTCGGCGGCCGCGAAAACCTCGACGCCATCAGCTTCCTGCAGTCCGTTAATCTGGCTGTCTATCGCGATCATCCGGATGTGAGCATGATTGCCGAAGAGTCCACGGCCTGGCCCATGGTGTCGCGCCCGACGTATGCGGGTGGCCTCGGCTTCGGCCTCAAATGGAACATGGGTTGGATGCATGACACTCTCGAGTACATGAAGCAGGATCCGATCAATCGAAAATATCATCAGGGGCAGCTGACGTTCTCTCTGATCTATGCCTTCAACGAGAATTTCGTGCTGCCGCTGTCGCACGATGAGGTGGTCTACGGCAAGGGTTCCTTGATCGGCAAGATGCCGGGCGACGATTGGCAGAAATTCGCCAACCTGCGCACCCTGTACGGATACATGTGGGCCCATCCGGGCAAGAAACTCTTGTTCATGGGCGGCGAATTTGCGCAGCGGCGCGAGTGGACACACGACGGTGAACTCGAGTGGTGGGTTGCGCAATTACCCGAGCACGCCGGCGTGCAGCACCTGGTGCGCGATTTGAACCGGATTTACCGCAGCGAACCGGCCCTGCACAAGATCGATTTTTCGGCCGATGGCTTCGAGTGGCTGGATATCGGCGGTGCCGACGTCAGCGTCATCGCTTTCTTGCGCAAGGCTCCGGGCCAGGGTGCCCCTTTGGTCGTGGTGTGCAACTTCACGCCGGTCCCGCGACCCAATTTCCTGGTCGGCGTGCCGTCCCGTGGGGTCTGGCGCGAGATTCTGAATACCGACGCACGGGAATACGGCGGCTCGGGCTGGGGCAATATGGGCAGCGTGGAATCGGTGCCCGTGACCACCCAAGGCCGCCTCGAGTCAATCAGTCTCAATTTGCCGCCGCTGGCGACGATAGTGCTTCGATGGGAATCGCATGGCTAGACGCAAGGCCGCGGCCGCTGGTACGGGCATGCCCGCAGGTTCAAGTGGGGCCATCAACATGGGCTCGGCGGCGGGGATTCGAGAGGGCAGGGTACGCGCGGTGATCGACGCGGTGCTGCCGGCCGTCGACGGTGGGCGCTTTCCGATCAAGTGCATCGCCGGGGAGGCCGTCGCGATCGAGGCGCATTGCTTCACCGACGGCCACGACAAGCTGCGCGTTCTGCTGCGCTGGGGCGCAGCCGGTGCAAGCGAAGAATTCGAAGTGGAGATGAAGCCACAGGGGAACGATGTCTGGCAGGCCGAGCTCACGCCGCCGCGCGCAGGACGCTATCGATACACGGTGTGGGCGTGGGTGGACCCTTTCGAGTCCTGGCGGTACGAGCTGGAAAGGCGCGACGATCCGGCGGATGTTCGTATGGCCCTGCAGGTCGGCAGCGCACTCATCGGGGAGGCCGCCGCTCGGGCGGCGGCCAGCGACGCGGCCATC
>Ga0208193_1000936_pt1 | contig 13495 bp, 11 predicted proteins | sample June2015DPH_17_2_FD_184716 | JGI IMG/M metagenome (GOLD analysis project Ga0208193, IMG submission 184716) | Peatland microbial communities from SPRUCE experiment site at the Marcell Experimental Forest, Minnesota, USA - June2015DPH_17_10... | ecosystem: Environmental > Terrestrial > Soil >... | reverse complement strand
TGCTGCTCGGCGGCAATGTGCGCGTCGGGCTCGAGGACAATCTTTACTTGAGCAAGGGCGTGTATGCCAGCAATGCCCAGTTGGTGGAGAAGGCGCGCACCATCGTGGAAGCCATGGGAGCGCGGATACTCACCCCCGCGCAGGCCCGCGAGAAACTGCAGCTCCGCTGAGCGTTTCCGATGACGGAGCTGCCCGTTTATCGCGCCACCATCGAACCGGCATGGATCGACTACAACGGGCACGTACGCGACGCCTACTACGGCCTGGTGGCGAGCCTTGCCGTCGACGATGTAATGGATCGACTGGGTCTGGACGCCGCGTACCGCGAGCGCACGCATTGCACCCTGTACACGGTCGAATTGCACCTGCACTACCTGCATGAGGTCAAGAGTTCGGACGACCTTGCGGTCATCTCATCCGTTTTGGATTGCGACCGCAAGAGAATTCATCTGGGTTGCCGCTTCGTCTGTTCCCGTGTCAGCGAGCCGGTCGCCGTCGCCGATATGATGCTGTTGCATGTGCATCAAGGGGATAAGCCCGGTGTTGCCGCCTTTCCCGACGAGGTGTCGGCCAAGCTCGAGGCGCTCAAGGTGTCCCCCGCCCTGCGTGAAGCCTTCGGTCCGAGCTCCCGCAAGATTGAACTGAAGCGCCGCTGACCCATGCATCCGGCGGACATTCATCGACTCATCGCGCCCCGCAGCATCGCCTTGATCGGCGCCGGCGCCTGGACGGATGCCGTGGCCGCCGGCAATGTCGCCATCGGCTACACCGGTGCGCTGTGGCGGGTGCATCCGAGCCGCGAATCCACCGCCACGACCACTTACTATCGATCGATTGCCGATCTTCCGGGCGTCCCCGATGCGGCCTTCGTTGCCGTGCCGAACCACGAAGCGCCGGCCGTGGCAGCCGCCCTTGCGGCACGCGAGGCCGGAGGCTTCGTGTGTTTCACCGCGGGCTTCTCCGAGACCGGCACCGAGTCCGGCCATCGGCTCACTCGAGAGCTGGCCGGCAATGCCGGCGCTCTGCCCTTTTTCGGGCCGAACTGCTACGGCTTCGTCAACTTCTTCGACAAAGTCGCGATGATGCCGGATCAAATCGTCGGGCCGCCCGTCGATCGCGGCGTGGCGCTCATTTGCCAGAGCGGCACGATTGCCCTCACTCTCATGTTCAACCATCGCTCGGTGCCCATCGGCTGCCTGTTCACGGTGGGCAATCAGACGCGCCTCGCGGTGGAAGATCTCATCGAGATTCTTTGCGAGGATGCGCGGGTCACGGCATTCGGCCTGTATCTGGAAGGCATCAAGGATCCCGAACGATTTGCGCGCGCCGCCGCCCGGGCACGCGCCGCCGGCAAGCCCATTGCCGTCATCAAATCGGGGCGCACCGCCGCCGCCGCGCGCACCGCCCACAGTCATACCGGAGCCCTGGCGGGCGCCGACGAGGTGTTCGAAGCCTTCTGCCGGCAGGCCGGTATCGCGCGCTGCGACACCCTGGGTACCCTTTGTGAAACCCTCAAGCTGTTTCACACCGGCGGCCCGCTCGCGGGCCGCAAGGTTCTGGTCATGGGTGCGTCGGGCGGCGACATGGCGATGACAGCCGATGTGTCGCGCGACATGGAATTGGAATTCACACCCGTATCGCAGGCGAGCACCGCCGTCTTGCGCGAAGTGCTGACCGATCGGGTCACCATCGCCAATCCCTTCGATATTCATACCTATCTGTGGTTCGATCCGCCGGCACTGAAGCGCGTTTTCAGCGAGGTGCTGCATTCCGGCTACGATGCGGCCGGCTTCATGCTGGACAGCCCGCCTGAGGGTGAGGCCGACTCCGCAGCCTATGACGCCGTCATCGATGTGTTCATCGAAGCTGCGCAGGGTGCCCCGACGCGCGCCGCGCTGATCGCGTCTCTGCCCGAGACCATCAGCCGGAGAATTCGCAAGCGCTGCCTCGAGGGCGGCGTCATTCCGTTGCAGGGTCAGCGTGAAGCCTTGGAAGCCCTGTCTCTGGCCGGAGGCGTCGGTGCGGCGTGGCGAACCGACGCGGCCGTGCAATTGCATTTGCCCCCGGCTCGAGACCGCGTCACCTCCGATGTCCATGCGCTGGGCGAGCATGACGGCAAGGCGGCGCTGGCCGAATTCGGAGTGCGCATCCCCCGCGGCAGGCTCGTGCCGGCGTCCGACGCGGCCGAGGCCGCTCTCGCACTGGGATTTCCCGTGGTCATGAAAGCTTCGGGCGCTCATCTGGAGCACAAGACCGAAGTGGGCGGTGTCGTGCTCAATGTGCGCACGGAGGCCGACGCGCGGCAGGCAGCCCTGCGGCTGGCGAAGCTGTCGGACACTGTATTGGTCGAGGAGATGCTCACCGATGGGGTGGCCGAAATCCTGATCGGCGTCATTGTCGACCCCCAGTTCGGCCAGGTGCTGGTTCTCGGCGCGGGCGGCATCTTCACCGAGATCATGTCGGACAGTGTCAGCCTCCTACCCCCCTGGACGCATGCATCGATAGAGTCGGCGCTGCGCCGCCTGACCGTTGCCAAACTGTTGCGCGGATATCGCGGCAAGCCGCCGGCCGACGTCGACGCGCTGGTCGAAACCATTCTCTGCGTGGCGCGCTATGCGGCAGCGAACGTGGCTACACTGATCGAAATAGATGTGAACCCGGTGATCGTCCGGCCTGCGGGCAAGGGTGCGGTCGCGGTGGATACGATGATTCGCTTGCAAAGGTTCGCCTAAAGGAGCGCACATGTCGGATGGAATTAAAACCGTCAAGGACGGTGGGATTCTAGAGATCACCCTCGATAGGCCCAAGGCCAATGCCATCGACCTTGCGGCGAGCCGCCGCTTGAACGAAGTGGTCACCGCCTTTCGCGACGATCCTGGCTTACGCATCGCCATCGTTACCGGCGCGGGCGATCGATTTTTCTCACCCGGCTGGGATCTCAAGGCGGCAACTGCAGGTGAGGAATCCGATTCGGACTGGGGGGTGGGCGGCTTCGCCGGATTCAACTATCCCAGAAATCTCAACAAGCCCATCATCGCGGCGGTCAATGGCATCGCCTGCGGCGGCGGCTTTGAAGTCGTGCTCGGCACCGACATCATCGTGATGGAAGAACACGCGAAATTCGCACTGCCCGAGATCAATGTCGGTGTACTGGCCGACGCTGGGACCATCAAATTACGGCGCCGAATTCCTTACCACGTCGCGGTCGAGTTCCTGCTGACGGGGCGCTGGATGGACGCCGCGGAGGCCAAGCATTGGGGCTTGGCCAACCACGTCGTACCCAAGGGTCAGGGCATGGCCAAGGCGCGGGAAATCGCGCACCAGCTGATGGAGGGGCCGCCTCTGCTGTTTCCGGCGATCAAGCAGTTGCTGCGGCACACTGAGATGGTGCCCGAGCACGAGGCCTTCGAATTGCACGATTCTCTGGACGCGGTGCAGCGAGTCATCCGCTCGGACGACCTGAAAGAAGGCACGCGCGCATTCAGCGAAAAGCGCAAGCCTCGCTGGACCGGCCGCTAGGTCGCCTGCCGGCCCGCGGCTGCCGCAGCTCCAATCAAACGAGTGCCGGTTCGCGATGGGCCGTCCGATGGCTTACCGGCTCCCACACCTTCATGCAGTCGGGACAGTAGAGCGGCGCCGCGCCGATGGTGTAGCTCAGCAGATCGGTCAACTCATGCGCGTCATGATGGAACTCCTCGGCGTATGGCTCGTGCTGGCGCACCAGATCGACGGCGACCGCGAAGGCGCGCGCCATATTCTCATCGTCGGCGCCCGGCTCATCGTCGCAGCAGTACAGTTGATTGTGGACGGGGCAGGCCCTGAGCACCTGCGTTTGCAGCGCGATGGCGATGGCAATCTCTTCCTTCTTGCTCATGGCGCTACACTCCATTGACGTGCCGCATCGACTTGACTCTGCGCACGGTGGTTCTGACGGCCGTGCGCCGCGGCGGACAGCATCCGACTACCTTGAGTGCCCTACGCCAGGCTTCAGCCTGAGGCGCGGGTTGCGGCGGATCGTAGGGCGCCGTCGGCGTTTCCTGTGATCCGAAAGGAACGGAAGCGGTTTCGTTGCGCATTGCTGCCTCCAGGTCGTTGGTAATGCGAGGCAGTATCGTGTGGATACACGAACTCCGCGGTCGGCAAACCGCGACGGTTCTTGTAGGAGGATTCAGACGGGTGAAAAACGCTCTAAGGCCAGCCCTCTGCGCGGTGATGTACATCACCGCATGAGGAGCAGATCGGGTACCCTTGGCGAGGTGGTGTGGAGCGGTGAGAGAATTCGCCCGAGAGGCTGAGCCGTTGGCCGGCCAACGGCTCAGCCTCTCGGGCGGATACCGTCAACCGGTCAACATCATATTGCCGAGGTACTAAAAGGCCAGATAGGGCCAATTGGTCGCGACGCGCGACTCGTCGCCGCGGGCGACTCCCACGGCGAGTCCGGCACCGGCTTCGATTCGCGCTCCGGCTTCCCCGCGCGCGTGGGCCGCCAGCTCTTTCATCAGCGCACGAATTTCCGCTTGCGAACGGCCCAAGGCATCGCTCAAGGCCGGCGACCACGTCAGTGCACGGGCGTCGTCGAGCTCGCGTGCCACTGTTTGCAGCCGCGCCGAATATCGTCCGAAAGCGCCTCCTCGATATTTGGCAAGGAGTCCTATCAGGGCCGCGACGGCGCCGTCGTACACCGAACGCAAATGACCGGCGTCGCGCTGATAACTCTGGTACGGGTGCGCCCGCAGCTTTCCCGTGATGACTCGTGCGATGCGCCAGCACGCCAGAGCACTCCGCGACAACACGGAGCCGCTCTCAGCATGCAGGGCGTTCAGTGCCAATGCGATCGCGCGCGCCCGCAAAGCAGTATTGCGCAATTGACGTAGCCGAATCACTTCCGTATCAATCATGGTTCCCGCCTTTGTCATGGGATAGTGGCTATGTCGGGGTAAGGCGCCTATTCTCAAGCGCCCAAACCGGGGGCTCTGTAGGCCGAGAACGCATGCCATTGCGGGCGATTCCCCGCAGTGGGCGTATAATGTCAAATAGCCACGCTCCAATCTGGTGCGCGGCGATGGGATCATCCGCCCAGCGGTCGCAGTAGGCTGCGCGAGATAATGTGCCGCTGAACTTCGCTGGTACCGTCCCAGATGCGCTCGATGCGGGCATCGCGCCAGATGCGCTCCAGCGGCAGGTCGCTCATCAGCCCCATGCCGCCGTGGATCTGCAACGCCTCGTCGGCCACCATCGCCAGCATTTCGGTGGCTTTGAGCTTGGCGATTGCCATATCCATGTCAGTATCGATCTTGCGGTCCCGTTTCCACGCGGCTTCCAAAGTCAAGAGCTCGGCAGCCCGCAGTTCCACCGCCATGTTGGCCAGCTTGAAGCTCACGCCCTGAAACTTCCCGATCTGCTGGCCGAACTGCACCCGATCCACCGCCCATTGCGTTGACAGCTCCAAAGCCCGTTCGGCTCGGCCCAGGCAGGTGGCCGCCACTTGCAATCGAGTCGCTCCCAGCCAGGTGTTTGCCACATCGAAGCCGCGATCCAATTCGCCCAGTATGGCCGCCTTCGGCACGCGGCAATTGTTGAACTCGAGAATGCTGTTGGTATATCCGCGATGCGATACGTTCTTGTATCCGGGGCGCACTTCGAATCCAGGATGCCCCATGTCGATCAGAAACGCCGTCATTTTCTTCCGGGCGCCATGTGCCGTCGTCTCTTCCCCGGTGGCCGCGAACAGGATGACGTAATCGGAATGGTCGGCGTGACTGATGAAGTGTTTCGTGCCGTTGATCACGAAATCGTCGCCCGCCGCCACCGCCGTGGTCTTCATGCTGCGCAAATCCGAACCCGCACCCGGCTCGGTCATGGCGAGGCATTCGACGCGATCGCCGCGTACGGTGGGCAGCAGGTAGCGCTCTCTTTGCTCACCCTCGCAGGCGAGCAGAATATTCGACGGCCGGCCGACGCAGGAATAATGCAGAGCATACCCCGTGCGCCCCAGCTCCTTTTCGTATAGAACCCAGGTAACGGTATCCAGGCCCGCCCCGCCCACTTCCGCCGGCATATTGGCGGCATACAGGCCCGCCTCGATCGCCTTGGCCTTCAACTCGCGATACAGCTCCGCGCGCAGTACGCCGGTTTCTTCGACCTCCTGCTCGTGCGGGTAAAGCTCATTGACCACGAACTCGCGGGTGGTCTTGAGGATCATTTGCTGTTCGTCGCTGAGCGAAAAGTCCATTTGAAATCCCCCTTCTCTTATCCGGCGCGCCGCGCCAGCTTCGTATTGGCGGCTTTCGCTTGACCTCGCCCGGCGCCGGTGCGCTGGGTGTTGGCCCACTGGCGCAGGAGGTCCAATTGCAGCCGCAACTGTTCGATCTGCATCCCTGCGGGCCAATCGCTCGGGCTTGTGACCGCACTCGCCGTCAGCCCATTGATGAACGTCACCATCGAGCGCAGCACTTGATCGCGCACCGCTTGCGGCCAGCTCGCCCACTCCTGCCAATAACCGGCGAAGCAGCGGGCGAACAAGCGCATGTACTCCTGATGCACCCATGCGTTGAGTCGCTTGAGCTTCTTGTCCGCGGAGACCTGGCCCCAAAAGGCCATCCAGAAGGCGCACTCGGTGAATCGCTGTGCGTCGATGGCCAGCGCCTCGGACAGCACTTCCAGGAGATTCGCGTCACTGCTCTTGCGCTCTCGCGTGAGCCGCTCTTCGATCCGCCGCAGTATCAGCCGCAGCGCGGCCAGGATGATGTCCTGCTTGGACTCATAGTAATGGGCCACCATGCCTGTCGTGTAGCCCGCCGCGCGCGCGATGCGCGCCATCGTCGCCTGCTCGAAACCGTAATGCGCGACGACTTGACAGGCGACGTGGGCGATCTCGTCGCGGCGCTGGGCGTGGTCGACTATCTTAGGCATGAGGGGATCGGCATGGAGGGGGGCTAGTGTTTGTCGCGACCGACGGGCCGTCCGGCTTCAGGGGGCGGCGGCAAGCCGGCATGATCGCTGTGAATCGACTCGAGCTGGTCGCGGATCTTCCGATCCGCGGGCGCAGCCTTGGCGGCCTTCGTATCGACATGAAGATACATCTGCTCCGCCGTGGCGATCAGCTTGTCGTCGCGGCCCCGATGCAGCCGCTGGAACAGGTGCAGCCGCTTGTCGTCCACGGCAAGCACCTGCGCCGTGACATACAGCGGCTCGCCCGCCTTGGCCTCGCCGAGATGCTTGATGTGATTCTCGACCGTGTAGTACGCGCGTCCGGCCGCGCGGTAGGCCTCATCGATCCCTATGCTGCGGAAGAGCACGTCCAACGCGTCACCGAATATCTGGCCATAGCGGAAATCGGACAGGTGTCGGTTGTAGTCCACCCACTCCGTCCTCACCACAGTGTCCAGCAATCGCAGCGGGGCGCCCTGTCCGGCCAGCTGCGGCGCGCGGCCGGCCGCCGCGTCTTTGAACAACCTCTCCTCGAGCGCGCGCAAGGTAGCGCCGGCGCCGATATTGTACTGTCGCAGCACTTGCTGGATCGCAACCAGGTAGTCGTCGCGCAGGCGCTCGAGCTCTCGAATCGAGCGGCCGGCGGCCTGAGCCTGGGTTCCCTCCACCATGCGATCTATCAAAGTCTCCGTCAGCTCCGGCGCTTCGAGCTTGGTCCACGGCCATTTCAGGCAGGGACCGAATTGCGCCAGCATATGCCGCATGCCGCTTTCGCCTCCTGCCAGATGGTAGATGAGGTTCGTGCCCATGGCCGCCCAGCGCAGGCCGGGGCCATAAATGATGGATTCGTCGAGTTCGCCCGTGGTGGCCACCCCGTCGTTCACCAGATGCAGAATTTCGCGCCACAACGCTTCCTGCAAGCGATCGGTCAGGTGCCCCGGCACCTCGCGTCGCACGTGCAGGGGGTGCATCCCGATGAAGGTAAAGAATTTGGCGGCCGCATCGATGGTGCCCTGCACGGTTTTATCCCCGCCGACCAGCTCGACCAGGGGCAGCAAATAGACCGGATTGAAGGGATGCGCCACCAGGAAGCGCTCCGGCGCAATCATATCGCGCTGCAGATCGCTGGGCGTCAGACCCGAGGTGCTCGAGGCGATGATGACGTCAGCGGCAGCGTGCCGGCTGACCTCCGCCAGCATGCGCTGCTTCAAAGGCAGCTGCTCCGGGATATTCTCTTGGATGAAATCGGCCTGCCGCGCCATCACCTGAAGATCCGTGGTGAACGACAATTTGCCCTTCGGCGGCAAGGGCGCGGAGGTCAGGCGCGCCAGAGCAGGTTCGGCGTTGGCCACCGCGCCACGAATCCATTCTTCCATTTCCGGTTTGACGTCGGCAGCGATGACGTCCACCCCGAAATGCAGCGCGCGCGCGGCCCATCCGCCGCCAATGACGCCGGTTCCGAGCAGGCCAAGTGTCTTTACATTCCGCATCACCAACCTCGCAAGCGTCACGAATTCCTAATTGTCACGATTATAATATAAAAAATGAAATAGCGGCAGCCGCCGCCTCCCCGATCTTACTTGCCGGAACCGCTCAGCATGCCCGCGATCGGCAACGCGGCCTTCTGCACGTCGTGGTGATAATCCTTGCCGACGAAAGCGGCCAGAGTCGCGGCGATTTGCGCCTGGGTCACCGCAGCGGTATGGGTCCGCTCGCCCAGCGGAGCCGTGTCCGGTCCCAGCACCGCGATCCAGATATTCTCCGAGCCCTTCTCTTCCACGCCGTGTTCCTTCCACTCGGTGAGGCCGCTGCCCCGGCCGTGATCGGTGGTAATGATGAAAGTCGTGGTGCCGCGGTATTCGGGCATCGCCTGCATGGTGTCCCACAATTGTTTTACGAAATGATCCATGCGGTGGGCGCTGTCGAGAACGAGATCGTAGCGGCCCTGGTGCGCCCAATTATCGGTCTCCCCGTAGCCCACGAACAGGATGCGGGGTTGAGCCGTCTTGACATAGTCCAGCAGGGGTATCTGCAGAAAGGAATTCCAGACATCCTCCTCATCGAAGCGGGTCGATGAATCGAACAGCTGCCGCAGCAACGCATCACGCGGCGTCTGACGGGTCTTCCACGGCTCGCTCAGCGTCCAGCCCGTCTGCATCACAAGTCCGCTACGGCTCCGGTTGAAGATATTATCGTAGACATTCCAGGTGCCGAAAATCGCAACCCTGCCGCGGTATTCGTCGAATTTGTTGAGCCATTCGAACACCGTCGCATTGGGATTCGGCCCGTACTCGTTGCTGTCGATGGCATCGTTGGGGTAGCCCGTCGACATCTCGTTGTAGCCCGGATAGGAGAACGCCTTGCCGTTGGTCACGTGCGCCACGCTGCCCTTGAGCTGATTGCCGTAAATCTGCCCCTGCTTGGCCACGGTTCCCCATAGGAACGGGAACAGCGCCGCCCGCCGCGCATCGACGTCCTCGCGCCAGTAGCGCTTCTTGAGGTCGGCTTCCTCCAGCCAGCTGCCGCCGTCCTTCTCGTTCAACAGGGTGGGATCCGCGCCGGTGAATACTTCCTGCCACCGCAACCCGTCGCTCACGATCAGCACGACGGTCTGCGTTTTACCGGCGAGCGCCGGCATGGCGCCGAACAGCAGCAGCGCGCCGATGCTCAATGCCCTCAGAAAGTTGACGTGTCGTAATTTCATCGGTCGCGTGCCTTGTATGTGTTATTCGCCGACAACGCCGCCGTATCCCGCCGCCGTCACGGAATCACTGCTGCAGAATCACCGCGCAATTGGCGGTCCAACTCAAGTACACCTCGTCGCTCCAATCGATGGACCACTCCGACGTGCGCCGGTCGTTCTGGGCAAAGACGGTCACGAGCTTGCCGGTTTCGGTTTTGATCCGGTAGGTCGAACGATTGCCGAGATAACCGAGCTCCCAAACCATGCCCTTGACCTGGTTGAAGCGATTGCCGGCGATCGGCTCCTTGCTCAGACGTATTTTCTCCGGCCGCAATGCCACCCATACGCGCTGGCCGCTGCCGAAGCGCCCGAGTTCATCGACGATGAGATCGCAGCCGGCCTCGGCACTGCGGACGATGAGGTGGCCGGGCTCGGTGCCGCTCACGGTTCCTTCGAACAAATTGGTCGTGCCGATGAAATCGGCCACGAAGCGCGTCTGTGGAAATTCATAGATCTCGGACGGAGTGCCGACCTGTACGACCTGTCCGCGATTCATCACTGCGATTCGGGTCGAGAGGGCCATGGCCTCGTCTTGATCGTGAGTGACGAAAACGAAGGTGATGCCGACCTGCGACTGGATGTTCATCAGCTCGAATTGCGTCTGTTCGCGCAGTTTCTTGTCCAGCGCGCTCAATGGCTCATCGAGCAGCAAGACCTTCGGCCGGCGGATGAGCGCGCGTGCCAGGGCGACGCGCTGCCTCTGGCCGCCCGAGAGCTGGTGCGGCTTGCGCTTCGCCATGGGCGCCAATTGCACCATTTCCAGCGCTTCCTGAACCCGCTTCAGTCTGACTGGTTTGTCCAGGTTCATGCGGCGCAAGCCGTAACCAACGTTCTCTTCGACCGACATGTGGGGAAACAGCGCGTACGACTGGAACATCATATTGACCGGGCGCTCATGCGGCGGCACCTTGGTCATGTCCACATCCTCGATAATGATCCGCCCGGCGCTGGGGCTGGCGAACCCAGCCAGCATGCGCAGCAACGTCGTCTTGCCGCAGCCGGACGCGCCCACCAGCGCGAACATCTCGCCCTTGTAAATCCGAAGATTGACGCTGTCTACGGCGGTGAAGCCGCCGAATGTCTTATTGATGCTCTCGATGACGATTTGCGGTTTCGCGTCCGGGTCGAGCCAGGGCCGGTCGGCGATGGATTTTGGCGTAGCAGCCACGCGCCCTAGAACTCCGCGGGCGGTGTCGCGCGCCGCCGCTCGGGCGCGAAGAAGGGGCGTTCGACGACCTGCGCTCGCGACATTCGACGCTCCCATACCAGTTCACGGTTCAAGTAGATTTCCGCCCAGACAGTCGAGCCGGCGTGATAATGCGGCGCATCAACGATAGCAAGGGCGATGTTGCGCTTGCAAGTCGGCGACCAAATCGCCGAGGTCACGCTGCCGATCTCGCGCTTGCCGCTGTCATCCGTGTAGAGAAGCGCATTGTGGGCCGGCTTGTTGCCGGCGATGTCCAGACCGACGAGCTGGCGCCGCAGGCCGTGGGCCATCTCATTCACCAGCGCGCGCCGTCCCGTGAAATGCCCCTTTTTGAAATCCACCAGCCAAGCGAGGCCCAGCTCCAGGGGCGAACGGTCGCGTCCGGTGCGGATCGTGTGTTCGGCCGATACGAAATCGACGTTCGGCAGCAGGAACCCGGCCTCGATGCGCGCGACGTTCAATGCCTGCGAACCGATGGCGCGAATACCCCGTGAGCTGCCCGCCTCCATCAAGGCATCCCAAACGGCCTCAGCCGACTGAGGTTCCATCCAAAGTTCGTAACCCAGATCGCCGGTAAAGCCGGTTCTCGACACGGTCAATCGATGGGTTGCAAGGGTGAAGTAGCCGATCTCGAAGGGCTTGAGTTTGTCGATCCCCTGCAAACCCACCGCCTTGAGGACCGCGCAGGACGTCGGGCCTTGCACCGCCAGGGCGGCAATTTGCTCCGTGACCTCGCCGATCTCGACATCGAAGCCGATCGCCGAATCGAGCAGCCAGTCGATCTGGCGTTCCGCCGTGCAAATCCGATATTCGTCCTGTCCCAAACGAAACAGCGTGCCGTCGTCGATCAGCTGCCCGGCATCGTTGCACCAAACGCCGTAGGCGACCCGGTCCGGCTTGAGCTTGGCCACATCGCGCGTGACCAAGCGGTTCAGGTAGGGCAGCGCATCCGGCCCCGACACGCGGTACTTCACCATCGGCGTCAAGTCATAGAGCGTCGTCGCGTTGCGAATCGCGAAATATTCCTGCTCCATGGTGGTGAATACATCCACCGTCGTGTATCCCGCCCACGGGATGAAACTGTCGTGTTGGGACAGTGCGCGTGCGCGCTCGTGAAACGGCGTCTTGAGCAGTGGCTGCTTGAAATGCGGCACAGCGTTATTCATAGGTTGCTCGAGGCCAATACCTGTCGCGCGGCATTGCGGCCGGCGACCCCCATCACTCCGCCCCCGGGATGACATCCCGCTCCGCACAGAAACAAGCCATCGAGAGGCGTGCGGTACTGTGCCGCTCCGGGCACCGGGCGAACCATCAGGAATTGATCGAAGGCCAGGTCGCCGTGATGCCAGTGTCCGCCGCTGGTGCGGAATTCCTGCTCCATGTCGGCCGGGGTCAATAGTTCCGCTGCGACGATCGAGCCGCGCAGGCCGGGGGCAAATTGCTCCAGCACATCCAATGCCTTGTCGATGAAGCGCTGCCGGCCGCTCTGCCAGCCTTCCTTGAGCGCATACGGCGCATATTGCACGATGGCCGACAGCACATGCTGCCCTGCCGGCGCCAGCGCGGGATCGTTGACGGTCGGAACGGTCACTTCCATGGCCGGTGCCGCCGAGAACTCGCCGTACTTCGAGTGATTGTAGGCATGTTCGATATATTGCATCGAAGGCGCGACGAGCAGCCGGCCGCGCAAGCCCGCCTCGCCCAAACCACTGAACGATGGCGCACGATTCAATGCCAGATGCAGCTTGGCGGCGAGTCCGCGCGAGCGAATATGGTCGACCCGGCGTACGAAGCCGGTATCGAGATACCGCGGCCCCAGCAGGCGCAAGAAGGTGGTCTTCGGATCGGCGCTGGAAATCACGCAGCGCGCAGCGATGCGCTCTCCGGACTCGAGCACCACTCCGGAAGCACGATCGCCTTCCACGAGAATGCTCGCAACCGGCGCCGCGGTGCGTATAGCCGCTCCCGCCGCAGCCGCCGCCTTGGCGAGCGCATCGCACAATGCGCCCATGCCGCCTTTGGGCTGCGACAGCCCGGCGCTGCCCGCCGCCGATTCCGCAGCCAGCCGATACAACAGGGTCAATACCGTGCCGGGCGAACGCGGGCCGAAATTGCTGCCGAGCACGGCGTCGAATGCCAGCGCGCCTTTGAGTGCTTCGGACGCAAAACTCTCTTCGAGCAAATCATAGACATTCATGCCGCCGATCCGCAGCAGCTCGCGCATGTCGCGTTTTCCCAACCTGCGCACCTCCCAACCGAGACGCAGCAGTGCGAGACGATCGGCCCAGGCCGTCGTGCCGAGACGCGGCGGCACGCGCGAGAACAGGGGCACCAGAGCCGCGGCGAAGCGCCGCATGCGGGAGGTGTATGCCGAGTATGCCTGCGCATCTTCGGGCGACAGACCCGTGGCCGACAGACCCTTGTCCGATAGACCTTGGGTCGACGGATTTTGGCCCGCATCCTGCGGACTCAAGGCCAGCCGCGCGCCGCCGGGCAACAGCGCCGCGCTGGCCATGCCCTGCGCCGCCCATTGCAGCCCATGGGACTCCAGGCGCAATTCACGCAGCAAATCCGCCGGCATCTGATGCAGCAGGTGCGCGCCGGCCGATACCCGG
>Ga0208193_1000935_pt1 | contig 13501 bp, 10 predicted proteins | sample June2015DPH_17_2_FD_184716 | JGI IMG/M metagenome (GOLD analysis project Ga0208193, IMG submission 184716) | Peatland microbial communities from SPRUCE experiment site at the Marcell Experimental Forest, Minnesota, USA - June2015DPH_17_10... | ecosystem: Environmental > Terrestrial > Soil >... | reverse complement strand
TTGGGATCGGCTGGCGGCAGGCCATTGGGCATGGCTGCGACGGCGTCGGGTAGGCCGGTATCCCACAGAAACCAGCCCTGCGCGTGCTTGATGAGATAGCAATTGTCAACGAAGTCCATGGACTTGCCTTCGTTGACACCGGGGGACCAGCGCGAAATATCGCCGGCGAGGCCTTCGCCGCAATTGAGGACGTAAAGCCTCTCGACACCGGGTTTGGCCGGCTGCGCGTGGCCTAGGCTTGATAACAATACGGCGGACAAAGCTGCGGCCACGAGACCATGTGCCCGGTTCATTTGATTCTCCATTTGCTCACTTGCGTGCGTGCTGGCCCTAGTCTAACTGCAATGGGAACGCGATGTCGACGATGGACTAAGGGTCCGCTCCCGGAATAAAACATGGAATCCGGTGTACCTGACCTCACCGGAACAGGCGGACACAATGCATCGAATGAAAGCTTCGGCACTATCGCGCCGCGACATGCTCAAGGGCGCAAGCGGATTGCTTGCGAGCACTGGGTTCTCGACCCGCGTGATGGCCGCAAGCCCACCGCCGGAGCCGGTCACGCCAGCCCTGATCGAGGCGGCGAAGAAGGAAGGTCAGGTGATCTACTACACCTCGACCGATCTGCCGGTCGCGGAGAAGCTGGCCAAGGCGTTCGAGGCGAAATACCCGGACATCGCGGTGCGCGTCGAGCGCACCGGGGCGGAACGCGTATTTCAGCGCATCGGCCAGGAATACGCCAGCAACATCCACGCCGTCGACGTGGTGAACTCGTCCGACGCCGCGCATTTCATCGTCTGGAAACGCGACGGCATCCTGGCGCCCTACGTGCCGGAAGATGTCGGCAAGTTCTATTCAGCCGATCACAGGGACGTCGACGGTCAGTTTGCGAGCTGGCGCGTCTGGCTCAGCATTATCGCCTACAACTCCCATCTGGTGAAGGCGGAGGATGCGCCGAAGAGCTTTGCCGATCTGCTCGATCCCAAATGGAGGGGCAAGATCGTCAAGGCGCATCCCGGCTATAGCGGCACCATCATGACCGCGACCTATCAGATGCAGCGCGACCTCGGCTGGAGTTATTTCGAAGAACTCGCCAAGCAGAATATCATGCAGGTGCAATCCTCGGCCGATCCGCCGAAGAAGCTCGATCTCGGGGAGCGGGCTGTGATGGCCGATGGCAACGAGTACAATATCTTCCAGATGAAGGAGGCCGGGCGCCCGGTCGAGCCGGTCTATGCCAGCGAAGGCTCGCCGCTGATCACCGGTCCGAACGGGATTCTCAAGGGCTCGCCCAATCCGAACGCGGCAAGACTGTTTCAGTCGTTCTGCTTCAGCCGCGACGCCCAGCAGCTCATCATCGACATCGGCGGCTTGCGCTCGGTGCATCCGCAGACAGAGGAGAAGCCGGGGCGCAAGCCATTGAAGGACATCAAGACCATGAAGGATGACGCCGCCGCGGTGGAAAAGCAGGGCGACGTGATCAAGGCACGCTACAGCAAAATCTTCCACGTCTGATTCCGGCTGAAATCATCATGACATCGGAATTACCGAAAACTTCCGTCGCCGAAACGCTCGCGCATCAAATTGAAGCCGTGAAAGCGCGCGGCCTATCCGAGGCGACCAAGCGCAAATGCGAAGATTTGCTGATCGATGTCATCGGGCTGTGCGTCACCGCGCGCAACGAAGATTATGTACAAAGCGCGCTGGCGGCTTGCGACGATGAAGGCCGATGCACCGCGATCGGCCATAAACGCACGCTGAACGCCGCGGAAGCGGCCTTCGTCAATGGCACCGCTGCTCATGGCGAGGATTTCGACGATACCTTCGAGGGCGGACCGGTGCATGCCGGCGCGGTGATCGTGCCGGCGGTTCTGGCCGCATGCGAACGGCACAATCCCGACGGCCGCATGGCGTTGACGGGAATAGCCGTCGGCACCGAAGTTCTTTGCCGGCTGAGCCTGGTGGCGCCGAAGGCCGTCCACAGGGCCGGCTTTCATCCCACTGCGATCTTTGGCGCAATGGGCGCGGCTGCCGGCGTCGGCGCCGCGCTTGGCCTCAATGCCCGGCAGATTGTCGATGCGTTCGGCATCGCCGGCAGCATGGCCGGCGGCATCATCGAATATCTCGCAGAGGGGGCCTCGACCAAGCGGCTGCATGCGGGCTGGGCGGCGCAATCGGGGATCAAGGCGGCGCTGCTGGCGCGGCAGGGTTTTGTCGGCCCGCGCACGGTGTTCGAAGGCGTGCACGGGCTGTTCAACGGATTCGCGCACACGATCAAAGGCGACTACGGCGCGCTTACTGGCGATTTCGGCACCCGCTGGGTGACGGACACGCTGGCGTTCAAGCCCTATCCTTGCGGGACGATGGCGCAGCCCTACATCGATTGCGCCAGACGGCTTGCCGCGCGTGGCGTCAAAGCCGAAGACATCGGCGAGATCGTCTGTGAGGTGGCGGAGGGGACGGTGCACCGGCTGTGGGAGCCACTTGCCGACAAGCAACGCCCGCGTAACGGCTATTCCGCCAAGTTCGCGACGCCCTATTTGCTGGCGACCGGCTTCGTTCATGGCGGCGTCGGGCTTTCAGCGTTCACGCAAGGCTCGATCGGCGAGGCGCAAGTGCTCGCGCTTGCCGCCAAGGTGAAATACGTCATCGATCCCGATAACGCTTACCCGAACAACTATACCGGCCATATCCGCTTGACCATGAAGGACGGCAGCGTGATCGAGGAGCGGCAGCCGCACTTGCGCGGTGGCGCGCAGGAGCCGCTGACGCGGCAGGACGTTACCGATAAATTCGCGCTCAACGTGCAGCACGGCGGCTGGACCAGGGCGCAGGGTGATGCGGCGCTGAAACTTCTGGCGGGATTGTATCACGGCAAGATTGATCTCGGCGCGTTGCGAGATTAGCGTGCCGAAAGATGAAGCATCGCGCAAAGATTAGCCAAAGGATTTGTTTGTGGCTCTAAGCCGCTGTGCCAGCACCCGCATTACCGTGAGGGCAAAATACGGAGTTTGGCTCACAAGAAAGAGAAACTGTTTTTCCGATATGGCAATAAGCTCAACGTCGCTCACCGCAACGGCGGTTGCACTGCGTGGTTCGTTGTCAATCAGCGCCATCTCGCCAAAAATGCTGTCCGCGGAAAGCTCGGCAATCGTCCTGTTGCCAATCTGAATTCGCACTTGACCGCGCTTGATAACGAAAAGCTCGCGAGCCTCATCGCCTTCCCGGAAAATGATGTCGCCGGCTTTTACTAATTGCGCCTCGATATTGTTGCCAGTCAGTACGCTAAAGCTTGTTTCAGGTTTCATTACCGACTCCCAAACCACGGATAACCGATGTTAGCAACATTTGGAAGTCCGATGAAACAGGCTAGAATCACTTGATGTCCCGGGCATCCACGTCTTACTCCCAAAAGCAAGATGAAGCGGATGCCGGCATGAGGCTGGGCAATGAAGAGGAAGGGGCGCACATGGCCAACAACGAGCTCGATGGCAAAGTCGCCATCGTCACCGGGGCGGGACGCAATATCGGCCGCGCGATCGCGCTGGAGCTGGCGCAAGCCGGTGCGTCCATTGTGGTCAACGCGCGCAGTAACGCTGCCGAGGTCGACGCCGTTGCGCGTGAAATCGAGGCTCTGGGCACCAAGGCGCTGGTGCATATCGGCGACGTGACCGACGCTGCGGCCGTGCTGGCGATGGCCGATGCGGCCGTGAAGCAGTTCGGCCGCATCGACATCCTCATCAATAATGCGGCGCTGCGGCGGGAAAAGCCGTTCGGCGAAATGAGTTATGCCGAGTGGCGCGAAATCATGGACGTAACGCTCGATGGCGCGTTTCACTGCGTCAAGGCCTGCCTTTCCAGTTTGCGAAAAAGCGGGGCGGGCGCGATCGTCAATATCGGCGGCTTGAGCGCGCATACCGGGGCGAAGGACCGCGCCCATGTGGTGACGGCGAAGGCGGGAATCATCGGTTTCACCCGCGCGCTGGCTCATGACCTGGCCTCCGACGGCATCACCGTGAATTGCGTTGTTCCCGGGTTGATCGGCACGCCGCGCCCCAAGGACAGTCCGGAGCCTGCGCACCATCTGATCCACCAGACCATCACGGGAAAGCGCGGTCAGCCGCAAGACGTTGCCACCGCCGTGCGGTTCCTGTGTAGTCCAGCTGCGCGCTATATCAACGGACAGACCGTTCACGCCAATGGCGGGGCTTATTTAGGGGGATAATGCATGGCTCGCGCGCCGGTTTTGCGCATACGTGCCGGATAAATGTGCTCGGCTGTCAGGGCTTTTGATGGTAGGTTGGGGTGCATGAACCAGCTCGCCCGGGTCGAAGTAAAACATTCTACCTGCCCGCATGATTGCCCGTCGGCTTGTGCGCTGGACATCGAGGTGATCGACAATTCCACCATCGGCCGGGTACGCGGCTCCAAGCTGCAGAGCTATACCGCCGGCGTGGTCTGCGCCAAGGTCGGGCGTTATGCCGAGCGCATCCATCACACCGACAGGCTGGTGCATCCCCTGCGCCGGACCGGGCCGAAGGGCTCCGGTCAATTTGCGCAGATATCGTGGAACGAGGCGCTGGACGAGATCGCAGGCCGCTTCAATGCCGCCGAGCGCGAATTCGGACCTCAATCGGTGTGGCCCTATTATTACGCCGGCACCATGGGGCTGGTGATGCGCCACGGCATCAGCCGCCTTGCGCATGTGAAGAAATATTCCCGCTTCTACTCGACGATCTGCTCCAGCATCGCCCGCGTCGGCTTTGCCATCGGCACCGGCAAGGTCGCCGGCGTCGATCCGCGCGAGATGGGCGTCTCCGACCTGATCGTGATCTGGGGCACCAATCCGGTGAACACCCAGGTCAATGTGATGACGCATGCCTCTCGCGCCCGAAAAGAACGCGGCGCCAGGATCGCGGTGGTCGACGTCTACAACAACGACACCATGAAGCAGGCCGACATCAAGATCATCCTGCGGCCCGGTACCGACGGCGCCTTCGCCTGCGCCGTTATGCACGTGCTGTTCCGCGACGGTTACGCCGACCGTGACTATCTCGCCGGCTACACCGATTGTCCCGACGAACTCGAGGCGCATCTTGCGACTCGCACGCCCGAATGGGCCTCGGCGACATCAGGCGTGCCGGTTGAGGATATCGAGGCATTTGCCCGGGCGGTTGGCCAGACCAAACGGTCGTTCTTTCGCCTCGGCTACGGCTTTACCCGCAGCCGCAACGGCGCCGCGCAGATGCATGCGGCGCTGTGCATTCCGGCCGTGACCGGCGCCTGGCAATACCAAGGCGGCGGCGCATTTTTCAACAATTCCGCGATCTGGAAGTTCAATGAATCGCTGATCGAGGGCCATGATGCGATCGACCACACCACGCGGGTGCTCGATCAGTCCAAGATCGGGCGCATCCTGACCGGCGACGCCGAAGCGCTGATGGGCGGCGGTCCGGTCAAGGCGATGCTGATCCAGAACACCAATCCAATGACGGTGGCGCCCGAGCAGACGCTGGTGCGTCAGGGATTTGCGCGCGAAGACCTGTTCATGGCGGTGCACGAGCAGTTCATGACCGAGACTGCGCAAATGGCGGATATCGTTCTGCCCGCGACGATGTTCATGGAACACGACGACCTCTATTACGGTGGCGGCCACCAGCACATTTCGGTCGGCGCCAAGCTGATCGAGCCGCCCGGCGAATGCCGCTCCAATCATGAGGTGTTGCGGGGCCTCGCCCGCCGCCTCAACGTCGTGCATCCCGGATTCGAAATGTCGCCGCGCGAGTTGATCGATGCCACCCTCAAAAAGAGCGGTCATGGCGACATCGAGGCTCTGGAGGCCGATCTGTGGCGCGACATCCAGCCGGACTTCCGCACCTCGCATTACCTCGACGGCTTCGCGCATGCCGACGGCAAGTTTCACTTCAAGGCCGACTGGGCGCACCCTCCGATCGGTAACGCCGGATTGATGGGCGCATGGCAGGCGATGCCGTCGCTGCCAGATCACTGGACCATCATCGAGGAGGCCGACGAGGCGCATCCTTTCCGGCTCGCCACCAGCCCGTCGCGCAGCTTTCTCAACACCAGCTTCAACGAAACGCCGTCGTCGATTGCGCGCGAGGGCGCACCAAGCGTGATGATCCATCCCGCCGACGCCGTCTCGCTCGGGATTGCCAATGGCGACGCCGTCACCCTCGGCAATACGCGCGGCGAGACCACGCTGACCGCCAAACTGTTCGACGGCCTGCGCCGCGGCGTGCTGATTGCCGAATCGGTTCACCCGAACCGGGCCCATATCGGCGGCCGCGGCATCAATACGCTCACCGGCGCCGGGGCGGTCGCGCCGATCGGCGGCGCCGCGTTCCACGACAACAAGGTCTGGGTGAAGAAGGCCGCGCCATCGGCGCTTTCGAATAGCTAAATCGTCCTTGCAGTCTCCCGTCGCCCTTGCTTTGACGCGCTTTCTTTACATGAACCGGTATCCATTTCCCTTGAAAACACGCCTTAATGTCTGCCGCAAATGACCATGTCGGGGCGGTCCCGACCGCTTTGGCCGACCGAGCGAGCCAGGAATGACTGACAACAGCAGCGTGAACCTTGAAAAGCGCGGGCAGGCGTTCTGGATCACCATCAACCGGCCGGAGAAGCGCAACGCCATCAATGGCGATGTGGTTGCCGGCATCGCCAAAGGCTATCGCGAGGCGCATGACGATAGAGACGTGCGCGCGATCGTCCTGACCGGCGCCGGCGACAAGGCGTTTTGTGCCGGCGCCGACCTGCAATCGACCGGTGCGGCCTTCGCGATGGATTTTGCAAGACCCAATGTCGATTATGCCGATCTGTTGCGGTTGTCGCAGAACGCCACAAAACCATCGATCGCGCGGGTCGGCGGCGTCTGCATGGCCGGCGGCATGGGCCTGTTGTGCATGACCGACATGGCGGTCGCCGCCGACCATGTGATGTTCGGCCTGCCCGAGGTCAAGGTCGGCGTGTTTCCGATGCAGGTGATGAGCCTGTTGCAGTCGATCGCGCCGCGGCGGCTGGTCAACGAATGGGCGCTTACCGGCGAACCCTTCGACGCGCGGACCGCGCAAGCCGCCGGGCTTCTTAACTACGCTGTTCCGTCGGCCGAACTCGACGGCAAGGTGGAGTGGCTGATCGGGCGCATCGTCGACAAGTCGCCGACCGCGATCCGGCGCGGCAAATACGCCATGCGCGCGATCGCCTCGATGTCGTTCGATGAAAGCATCGCCTACACCGAAAGCCAGATCGCACTTCTGGCGATGACAGAAGATGCCAAGGAAGGCCTCAAAGCCTTCGCCGAAAAGCGCGAACCGTCTTGGCCGGGGAAGTGACGTAATCTCTGACTGTCGTCCCTGCGAACTCAGGGACCCATAAGTCCGCATTCCCGCGGCGGGGATGGAGTCGATTCAAATTTCAAACAGCCAAACACAGTAATTGCGAGTGAAGCGAAGCAATCCAGTGTCTCGCTGTGTCACAGGTCTGGATTGCTTCGTCGCTTTGCTCCTCGCAATGACGGTAGTTGAGACATTACCACTGATGTCAGTTGTGGTCGGAGTTGCCGCCCCAATTTGACGCCAGCGTCGGGGAGGCAGACCACACGGCTTTGCCGTCCGCAACCGGCTTCATTCGTCAAAGACGCTGCTTGCCTCCACCGCATCCCGTCCCGCGTTCATGACGATCGCGAAACGCCCTTCTTGTCGGGACGGAACGGGGTTATGGAAATCGCTGATTTGGGGGTGAGATCAAGCGTGACCGGCTGCGGCACATTGGCACGACGGGCAAAATCAGTCGAGCTACCCCGCATTGGCCTTCAGCCCCGCGGCCTCGATGCCGGCGACCGCGCAGATCTCGTCATTGTCTGACGTGTCGCCGCTGACGCCGACCGCGCCCAACAAAACGCCGCCGTCCTGGATCAGTACGCCGCCGGGCACCGGCACCATGCGGCCCTGCGCCAGCGTGTTCACCGCGCCGATGAAAAAGGCCTGCTCCTGCGCGCGCTGAAACAGCGCCCTTGACCCCATCCCCATCGCCAGCGCGCCATAAGCCTTGCCATGGGCGATTTCACTGCGCAGCAGGCTGGTGCCGTCCTGGGCTGCTGCGATTTTGACGCAGCCGCGTGCGTCGAGAACGGTGACAACAAGCGGTTTCAGTTTCTTCTCGATGCCCTTGGCGAGCGCGACATCAAGGATCTTGCGGGCGATTTCGAGGGTGAGTTCAGCCATGGATGGATTCCTTATGGGTTAAGGGGAGGGAGTTGGATTGGCGCGCGCATTGTCAAGGCTCATCGCCAGCACGCGCGCGACGTGAAGGGCAGAGCGTTCGGTGCCATCCTTGATCTGGTGTCGGCACGAAGTGCCGTCGGCGACGATCAGGGAGGCGGCATCGGCGCGCCTGACGGCAGGCAGCAGCGACAATTCAGCCATGTCGATCGAGGCCTGATAGGTCTCGGCGCCATACCCAAAGGCGCCGGCCATGCCGCAACAACTGGACTCGATGGTTTCGACGTTCAAATCCGGAACCAGCCGAAGCACCTGCTCCACCGGCTTGAACGCGCCGAACGATTTCTGATGGCAATGGCCGTGCACCAGGGCTTTGGCAGGCAGGGCGCCGAGCGGCAGCCGCAGGCGGCCGGCCGCGGCCTCGCGAACCAGAAACTCCTCGAACAGCAAAGCCTGGGCACTGACGCTTTTGGCTGCGTCGTCCGAGCGCAGTGACAACAGTTCATCGCGCAGCGTCAACAGACAGCTTGGCTCCAAACCGATGATGGGCACGCCGCGCAGGGCGAACGGCGCGCAGGTCGCGACCAGCCGGTCGAGCTCGGCGCGGGCGTGTTCGACCAGGCCCACCGAAAGAAACGTCCGCCCGCAGCACAACGGCCTGCTGCCATCCGTCGGCCTGGGAATGTGGACGCGGCACCCGGCTTCGACCAGCACGCGCAGCGCGGCGTCGAGATTTTCGCGCTCGTAGGCGCGGTTGAAGGTATCCGCGAACAGTACGACTTCGCGGCCGTCCTTTGGACCGATCGCCTCGGCATCGGAACTGAAAACGTCGCGCCGCCATTGCGGCAGCGCGCGCTGCGCGCTGATGCCGGCGACGCGTTCGAACAGTTTTCTCAACCGCGGGCTGTTGTTGCGCCAATTGATGAGCGGCGCCAGACGCGCCGCCAGGCCGGCATAATGCGGCAAAAATCCCACCAGGCGATCACGCAGCGAAAGCCCGTGCTTTGTCACGCGCGCGGCCAAAACCTCGATCTTCATTTTGGCCATGTCGACGCCGGTCGGACATTCGTGCCGGCAGGCCTTGCAGGATACGCAGAGCTTCAGGGTATCCGCCATCTCATCCGACGCCAGTGCGTCGGGTCCGAGCTGCCCGGAGATCGCCAGCCGCAACGTATTCGCCCGGCCTCGCGTGACGTCCTTTTCGTCGCGGGTGGCGCGAAAAGACGGGCACATCACCCCGCCTTCGAGCTTGCGGCAGGCGCCGTTGTTGTTGCACATCTCGACCGCGCCCTGGAATCCGCCGCCGGCGCCGGGCCAGGCCGACCAGTCCAGTGCCGTCTCCAATTTACCGACGCGGTAGTCCGGCGGATAGCGAAACAGCGCGCGATCGTCCATTTTGGGTGGATCGACGATCTTGCCGGGATTGAACACACCTTCAGGATCGAAGCGCGCCTTGACCGCCTTGAAGTCGGCGATGATGCGCGAGCCGAACATCGCCTCGTGAAATTCCGACCGCACCATGCCGTCGCCATGCTCGCCGGAATGGGAGCCCTTGTATTCCCGGACCATCGCAAAGGTCTCTTCGGCGATGGCGCGCATCGCCTTGACATCCTTTTCGAGCTTCAGGTTGAGCACCGGACGCACATGCAGGCAGCCTTCGGAAGCGTGCGCATACATGGTGCCGCGGGTGCCATGCCTGGCAAAGACGTCATTGAGCCGCTCGGTGTAATCGGCCAGATGCGGCAGCGGCACCGCGCAGTCCTCGACGAACGAGACCGGCTTGCCCTCCTGCTTCATCGACATCATGACATTGAGGCCGGCGGCGCGAAACTCGGCGATGCTGCTCTGCAAGCATGGCTCTATAATCTCGACCACGCCGCCCCATTTGCGCCGTGGATGGTCCCAGCCGAAGCCGAGATCGGCCATCAACTCGGAAAGCTGCTTCAACCGCCTGATATTGTCGGCCTGATCCTCCTCGGCGAATTCGACGATCAGCACCGCATCGGGATCGCCGCGCACCGCTGTCCCGATGATGGGCTGGAACATTGCGATCTCGCGCCCCAGCGCCAGCATGGTGCGATCGACCAGTTCGACCGCGATCGGGCGCAGTTTCACCAGATGCTGGGCGGCATCCATCGCCTCGTAGAAACTGCCGAAGTGGCAGACGCCCAGGACCTTGTTGCGGATCACCGGCCACAGCTTCAGCTCGACCTGCGTGGTGAAAGCCAGCGTGCCCTCGGAGCCCACCAGGAGATGCGCCATGTTGTTGGGCGCATTGCGCGGCACCAGCGCGTCGAGATTGTAGCCGCCGACCCGGCGCTGCACCTTTGGAAATCTTTCGGCGATCTCGGCGGCCTCGCGCGCGCCGAGATCGAGCATGTCGGTAAACAGGTTGGTTGCGCTGTCGCCGGAATTGGTCAGCGCCAAATCGCGCGATACCTCGCCGAAATGCAGCAGATTGCCGTCGGCAAGGGCCGCATCCATCGACAGCGTGTTGTCGCGCATGGTGCCATAGCGCAGCGAACGGCCGCCGCAGGAATTGTTGCCCGCCATGCCACCGATGGTGGCGCGCGAGGCGGTGGAAACGTCGACCGGGAACCACAACCCGTGCTTTTTCAGTTGCCGGTTGAGGTCGTCGAGCACAATCCCGGGTTCGACCACGCATTTAAGGTTTTCGACGTCAAGCGAGACGATGCGGTTCAGGTGCCTGGAGAAATCGATGACGACGCCGTTATTGACGGTCTGGCCGCATTGCGAGGTCCCGCCGCCGCGCGGGGTGACGGTCAGCCCGGCATCGCCGCAGATCGCCAGCGCCCGGAGGGCCTCATCGATGCTCCGCGGCACCACCACGCCCGCCGGCATGATCTGGTAGAACGATGCGTCGGTGGCATAACGGCCGCGGCTGAAGCGGTCGAACAACACCTCGCCGGTGGTCTCGCGCGCCAATTTGCCTGCGAGCGTCATTGTGGCCTTGTCGGACATCCCATCCCCGTCGCCAAACTCTTGTTCGGGTTTTGAATTCAAAAATTATGGCGCTTCAGGCCGGCTCAGACGCTGTCGGTCCGGCCACCCGCAGGTGTTCGATGGCGGCGGTCCGCTTGTTGCGAAGGTGAACGAACAGAATGTCGCTGAGCTCGCTGCCGGCGCGGCGGCGCAGCGCGTCCAGGATGGTCTCGTGTTCGCGCATCGCTTCCCCCCAGCGTTCGCGCTCGCGGGCGAAATTGGCGGAGTAGCGCACACGGCGGATCCGTCCGGCGAAGTTGGCATAGGTGTTACGCAGCGTGGCATTGCGCGAGGCTTCGACGATCCTTTGATGGATCAGCTGGTTGACCCGGAAATAGCCGTGCATGTCGCGGTGCAGGTAGTAGCCGTACATCTCATAGTGCAGCCGCTCGATCTCGGCGATCTCGGCGTCGGTGATGTTTTCGCAGGCAAGTCGCCCGGCAAGGCCTTCCAGCCCGCCCATGACGTCGAACAACTCGGCGAGATCGTGCTCGTTCAATGGCCGCACGCGGGCGCCGCGGTTCGGCAAAAGCTCCACCAATCCTTCGGAAGCCAATACCTTCAGCGCCTCGCGCAGCGGGGTGCGCGAAATGCCCAGCATCTCGCAGAGCTGGCGCTCGGGAACGCGACCGCCGTCCGGAATGTTGCCCTCGACGATATGGTCGCGCAGCCGCGTCAGGATTTCGCCATGCAGCGACTGTTCTTCCCGGTCGGGAACCGGGCCGTCGGCAAGTGCTTTCGAAATGGCGTCGCTCGGAATCATGGGCTTCATGGCGGTGGAACATATGCCTTTGATGGGGTGGCCGTCGATCAAAAATTTGTAAACAATAAGCCGGTTGAAGCTGATCAAAATGAATGCAATATGGTCGGAATCAAGCAAACGAGGAAGCCATGCACCAGGGACGCCATTTTCTGCAAATTCCCGGCCCGAGCCCGGTGCCGGATCGTGTGCTCCGCGCCATGGACATGCCGGTCATCGACCACCGCAGCTCCGGCTTCGCCGAACTCGCCAAGACGGTCTTCGACGGCTGCCAGAAGATCTTCAAGACATCAGGTCCGGTCATCATTTTTCCCTCGTCGGGCACTGGTGCCTGGGAGGCGGCGATCGTCAATACGCTGTCCGCGGGCGACAAGGTGCTGATGGTCGAAACCGGCCATTTCGCCACGCTGTGGCGGCAGATGGCGGCGCGCTGGGGCATCGAGGTGGATTTCATGCCGGGCGATTGGCGCCACGGCGCTGACCCCGCGGCGATCGAGGCCCGGCTGGCGCAAGACAAGGCGCACGCCATCAAGGCGGTGATGGTGGTGCACAACGAGACTTCAACGGGCGTCACCAGCCGGGTCGGCGAGATCCGCGCCGCGATGGACAGGGTCGGCCATCCCGCGCTGCTGCTGGTGGATACGATCTCCTCGCTTGGCTCGGTCGATTTCCGCCACGACGAGTGGAAGGTTGATGTCACCGTCAGCTGCTCGCAGAAGGGATTCATGTTGCCACCGGGTCTCGGCTTCAACGCGATTTCCGAGAAGGCCCGCGCCGCGGCCAAGACCAACAAGATGCCGCGGTCGTACTGGGACTGGGAAGAGATGCTCAAGCCCAACGCGGCCGGCTTCTTCCCCTATACGCCCGCCACCAACCTGCTCTACGGCCTGCGCGAGGCCATAGCGATGTTGCAGGAGGAGGGGCTCGATCATGTATTCGTCCGCCACAAGCGCCTCGCGGCGGCCACCCGCGCCGCCGTTGCGCATTGGGGCCTTGAAGTGCTGTGCCTCGATCCGGCGGAATATTCGCCGGTGCTGACGGCCGTGCTGATGCCGCCGGGGCACGACGCCGACAAGTTCCGCAAGACCGTGCTCGATAATTACAACATGTCGCTCGGGTCCGGCCTGACCAAACTGGCGGGCAAGGTGTTTCGTATCGGCCACCTCGGCGAATGCAACGAACTGACCCTGCTGGGCGCGCTGTCCGGCGTCGAGATGGGCCTTGCCGCCGCCGGCGTGCCGCATCGGGCTGGCGGTGTCGACGCCGCAATGCAGTCGCTGGAAGAGCGCACCACGCAAAATTCCCCGGGCCACCTGATGATGGTCAAGGCCTAGCCGCCGACGCAACGCGATCGGCGCGCGCCGCCCGCAAGAACGTAAAACCGTATCTGGGAGGACAGTAAATGCGGCTTCGTTTCAAGCCCACTCACGTCGTGCTGGCGATGCTGTGCCTCATGTACTTCATCACCTATGTCGACCGAGTGAACATCAGCACG
>Ga0208193_1000934_pt1 | contig 13509 bp, 12 predicted proteins | sample June2015DPH_17_2_FD_184716 | JGI IMG/M metagenome (GOLD analysis project Ga0208193, IMG submission 184716) | Peatland microbial communities from SPRUCE experiment site at the Marcell Experimental Forest, Minnesota, USA - June2015DPH_17_10... | ecosystem: Environmental > Terrestrial > Soil >... | reverse complement strand
GGCAACGGGGCAGACCCAGGAGCTGAGCAATCTCTACGATCACGCCTGGCAGAATGGGACCAACGACTACATCATGAGCAACGATCCGAGCTTCAACCCGAACGAGCATCTCTCCGGGAACTGGAACCAGTTGGAGCCGGTTAATTAGCACGCGAGACTACGACAAACCGGGGGCTGACGGCCGCAGGTAAGCTCGCGCGCACCGCGGCGGTGGCATACGCTCCCATACCGGCGGTTGCGGCCTGATACCGTGGAGCGAAGCAATATCGTCACTTTTGCGAAGCAATTCTGTCACTTTAGCCGGAACCTAAAGCCGTTTGGGCTTCCGTCCGCGCATAACCCGTTGATTGCTGGTGTTTCCGGACAGCAAAATTGTCACTCGTCGGCAGCTGGCGGCGTGCACGCTTCTTTCCCACCCGGAATTCGATCGAAACCAGGCGCGGGTCCAGAAAGTAGGCACCGTACGGCTTCATCCGTCCGACGACGCTCTGCCAGAACCAATCCAGACTCGTTGCACACTCACTGAGGGCCCGCAGCAGGTATTCCGACGGACCGAAGCGCAGCGATTCCGGGGTACTCGTCCACCATTTCACCGTAAGAGTTTGCGCATGCAACGGTGGAGACGCGACCTGCAGAGCCGTACTCATGCCGCGCCAACAGGCTTCCCACAGGAGGCCACTGACAACGTGTGGATACGCCTTTGCGGTCGGCAACGTCGCGGGATGCCCGAACTCGAGCAAGCGTTTGCGGTAGTTCCTGGCGCGATCCGGTAGCGACAATTGCTTTCGTCGCAGCAGCATCTCGATCAGGTTTTCGCACGTCTCGAGACTCGCAGCCGCCCCCATCTTCCGCTCGCCAGGAACGGACTGGTCGACGCTTCGCATACAGATGATCTTCGACAGACCACACCATCGCCGCCACCGATCGCGTCGGTCTTCGAGGTCATCAATGACTGCGCCCTTGGCGTCGAGTTCGACGGCGCCACGCCGGGCATCGAGTTGGTTCAATCGCCGCGCCTCCGCGAGCGCTTCCTCGCGAATCTTCGGAATCGGAATGATCAGGATCGGCCGCATAGCCGCCCCTATCAATCCGCGGGCGCAACGACTGATCGCTGTGCGCTGACGTAGCCCGACTCCTCGACCGCCCGCGCCCAGTAGGATTCGTCGAGTTTCAATGCTTGATCATCGAAGCTTACGCCCTGCAGGAGCAGGCTCTCGGTGGCGCGTGTGAAATAGTCCATCTGGATTTCGGGGGTTCCGGCGAGTTGCGCTTGCGCATGCGCCCGGACAAACGCATTCCACAGATCGGCGCCGCTGTGCTCGAGGCGCAGTCCGGCTCCGAATCCTTTGGGCAGAAAGAACCCCGTAAAGCTCGGGCCGCTGCCCTCCGGGTAGCGCGTCTTGTCGTATCCTGCGAGGCAGGTGGCGGCCTCGGCCGCGTTGCGTATCCCGTGGAACTGCAGCTGCTCGATCATGAAGCGCGCGACGATCTGTTCGTCGCCCTGCATCTGGAATTTGGCTTTTTGCGCGAGCAACTGCGGCTGTCCGATGAGAAACGTGATCAGGCGTATGCGGTGATAGGCGAGTTGATCATGCACGTCGCGCAGCCATTCATAGGAATTCTGCGAGAGGCGCTGGGCCTCGTCACAAAAAAGAACCACGATGTGTCCTTTCCGGGCGGCAAGCCGCTCGAGCATCCGTCGCAACAGGTCCTGGCGTTTCACTGTAATGGACTGCTTCAAGACCGTGCCGCTAGCGCCGGCCGCGATAAGCAGTGCGCTGAAGAACGGCCCCTCATAATCGACGCGATGGTGCTCGCAGGACATGCGCACCGTCAGCACCGTCGGTCGAATCCGCGCGAGATGCAGGCAAACATAGTCGATCGCGTGCGTCTTCCCCATCCGGGGCCGCGCATAGATCAGGGCGCCGGGAATCAAGATGCGCAAACAACGTTCAACGAGATCCGCGAAGGCTTCGATCGCCGCCGTCGCCACGCGATAATTGCGCCGGACAAGGGGATGTTCGAGTCGCTCGAGTTGCGCTTGCGCCATGACTGCTCCTCCTATTCGCTTGGTCTCATACGAATCCCGATGGAATGCGCAGCCGCAGCGCTTTGACGGGGCCCGCTGCGAGCGGCAAGGGGCGCTCCTCCGCGTTCGGCGCACCCTGGGTAGGCGGTTTGCGCTTGGCCGTGTCTATCGCCTCCTTGATCTGCGCGATTTCACTCGCCGCCTGTCGCGAACGCTTGGCCTTGCCGCGCTTGAACTGCAGGTACGCCTCCACCGGATCGCCCGGATCCCCGAAGCTCAATTGGCGCAATCGCTTGGCATGGAATATTCGTTGTCGCATATCGAGCGAATGCGGTGTCGTGGCCCAAATGCCGCCCGCCTTCAATTCGCCGAGCTCGGTGCCATCGGCGAGAAATGCGCGCAAGCTGCGAATGTCGTGCGCGGAATAGTATATTCGAAGGGTCTTGCCGATGAGCTCCGGCGATCGCGCCAATCGATGGCTCGTGTAGCGCACATGGTAGAAGCTGACGTGCGGCTTTTCACCGCGATTAATGTTGCCGCGGACCCGCGCCGGATGAACATTTTGCAGCAGGCAGATATTACTCCGCAGGCTCAGGGGTAAATGCCGAAGTAGAGTTCGTCGCCCCCGGATGGCCGCAGTCATGGCCTCAAGCGGTGTACGCGCACTGCCCAAACCGCCATGCGGCGTGCCGTTGTAATTCCAGACCCACACGGCGAGCATTTCCCGCAATTCCTGGAGAGACACCACTAACCGCAGGTCGCCCTGCGGATCCTTCAATCTTCGTAAGATATCGTCCGGCCCGGACCCGGTCGTACCGGGCAAGCGATGGCTGAAGCGCGTCGCCACCGTGCCAAAGAAACGCTCGATGAATGGGCGTTCGTCGGGATGATAGGGCGGACCCACCTCGACGGTGCAGCCCAAGAGCTCGCAAGCGACTTGGAGGCTGTCCGCAGCCAAATGCGCTCGGGCATGATCAAAACGAATGCGCCGCCAGCACGCGTTGGCGGTTTCTGGTAGCACGACCGAGACCAAGCCACCGCACTCGATTGGGGCAAGCCCGGGGATCGTCAGTGTCGGCATCGATGCCGGCGCCAAAGCGGTCTCGAACGTGCGAATGACGTCATATCGGCTGTATTCCCGCCGCAGGCACAGGGTGTAGCCCAGGATTGCCCGGGTACCGACATCGATCAGTGCCAGCAGCCAGACGCGCTCGATCTCGAGGATCTGCTCCTCGCCATAAGGGTCTTGGTCGAGGATTTTAAGGCGCAGGTCCAAGCGATGGGCATCGAATTCGACCGTGTCGAATGGGTCTCGGACGGGCGCGGGCGATCTTTCGGCCAGCGCCGCGGCGGGCTTGACCCGCTCGCCGCCCGCGGACCGATGGGCCTCTTTGAATTCCTGCATCATGCGCTGGCGCAGCGCCGCGCCCAGGCTCCGCAGACCCTGCTGTTCTTGATTGAGCGGATAATCCCCTCCCGTCAAACCGAGTGACCGACAGGCCGCCGTAAAGCGGTTGTGGGCATTGCGCAGATTTCTGAGGTACACGTGCTCGCCCTTTTGTACCAGCCGAATATCGCGGCTCGTAATCAATTGACGGACGAGTTCCTCGAGCTTCGGCTGTCGCTCAAGCAATTGGCTGAACGCACCTGCGAGCCCCGCTCCAGCGCTCTTGCTCGCCTTGCGCCGTTCATAGGCCTTGGTATGCGATCCCGGAACCAACGCTCGAAACCCCCAGGGCCGCCCGTCGGGATGAGCTTGCAGGGCGCGTTCGATCATGCGGTACAAAACCCGCCGATCGATTTCAGTCTTGGCTTCCACGTCGCCTAGCGGTTCTCCCGCAGCATAGTACTCGACGGCTGACGCGCGCTGCTGGTAGCGAAGCCTCGCCTTCTCATCGAGCGCATTGACATCGACGCTCGGCCAACGCGAAATGTCGAGAAGCTCGGACGCGGGCCGCTTCACGTGGCGTCTCGCCGGAACACGGTATCCAATCCGAGCGGTGCGAAATCCAAGTCTGGCGCGCTCACCCGGCCTTCCGCAAGCAGATCGAACAAGGCGGCGCGCACGGCGCTCACATCGATGGGATGGAACTCCGCCTCGATTCGCTTGAGCCGGTGCGGCTTCTCCAAGCGCGCAAACAGATCGTTCTGCAGACGTCGATCCGCGTGCCGAATGAAACTCGTCCGGTACGGCACGATCTGCGCCCAATTCTCGATACGCCGCGCGCAGGCAATCATGTCTGGTCGTCGCAAGACTTGCAGTTTGACGCCATGGACGCTAGGCGGCAGTGACTTGGCGTCCGCTTCCTCCGTGGACACCACGAGAAATTTGGCACGACCGTTGCCCTGAGCAACCCAGAAATCGAGCACCCTCCCCGCTTCCCCGTCGACGTAGGCCGGTCGCTCGCAAAAATCCCGCACCGTCGGGTCGGCTTCGAGCAACAACCAGGCGTCGTGAGCGCGCCAGGAGAACAGCGTCAACCGACGCTTGATCTTCGGGCTGAATATCTCAATGCGTCGCGACCCGGCAGGTCGTTTGATTTCGACAGCTCGTTCGTAGTGCAGCATTTCCTTGCCCCACCAGACTCACCGGCAACAAGTGACGTTTTTACTCTCGGGTGCCTGTAAGTGACAACTTTATTCTCCGCTGCGTCACGGCAACTTTGTCACTCCTGGCGAACGCAATCTACGAAAGTCCATGATTAGTTTGGGAAAATGGATCCCTGGCCCAGTGACAAAATTGCTTTGCTCCACGTGAATCGCCCGAAGTCTCCATCGGTTGTTACCCATTCGCAGCCCGACTCGATGGCAAGCGCGGCGAGCCAGGCATCTGCCACCAAGTTGCCGGTGGCTTTAGAGGTAACGCACAACGTCTGGAAAATCGACCAGTGACGTTCTTGCGGAACAATCAGGGTCGCGTTGGGACACTCTAAAATTACCGCGCAGAATGCAAGTGTTTCCTGTAGATCGCTGGGCTGCTTGAAACTCGCGGGTGAGTGCATATACGCACCACGCTAGAGAGCACTTGTGGAGCAATCCCGAAAGCGGCGACGCCGTTGACTACCTCGCCTAACCATCTCTTATAGTTTGAATGCTCGATAGAGTCAGATTTCCACGGTCCGCAAACGGCGCTACCGGTCGCCCGGCGTCGCGTTTGGTCCGGCAATTGCCATTGCCTTGATATACGCGGGACGTGCTTCGACGCGCCTGACATACGAAACCACGTTCGGCAGGTCATCGATAGTACGTCCGCCAAACAGGGGCAATGAAGTCAGCGAAAACATCACCATCACGTCGGCGCACGTGAAATCCGGCCCTGCCAAGTAAGGCGACACACCGAGTCGCGCGTTCAAGAAATTGAAGTATTGTCCTTCGCGTCGGCGAACCACACTATGGATCCGTTCGGCAGAACTATCTTGCCCCCCTGCTCCCAAAGCGGTTTTCGAAAAAAACAAACCGAGAATATTGTTATTGAAGTGCATCCAGTAGAGGTAATCCGTGTAGTTGGACTGCTCCGGCCCCACGGTGAGTTTGCCCCCGGCGTAGCGGTGACAGATGTACTCGGCAATGACAGCGGATTCGGTCAGCACCGTGCCATCATCTTCAATCACCGGTGCCATTGCGGCTGGATGAAGAGCCAGAAATTCATTCGGAGCCAAGCCTGCCTCCGTGCGCTTGTGCCACTTCAGCCGATAAGGGAGGTCAAGTTCCTCCATTAACCAAACGATCCGATCCGATTGAGAAACACCGAGATGATGAATGGTGATCATGTAATTAACCTCCGCCAGATAATGCCGCCACCGGCAGCTCCACGAAGCTCGCCTTGCCCGCCGCGTGATAAATGCGCTCGGTGCTCTTGCGGTAGTCCTGCGGCTGGGCGAAGAAGATGTTCGGAACGAACGTCTGCGGATTGCGGTCGTAGAGCGGAAACCAGGCCGACTGCACCTGCACCATGAGCCGATGCCCGGGCAGGAACACGTGATTCGTCGTCGGCAGCGCGTAGCGATAGGTGAGCGGCACGTTGGCCTTGATCGGTTTCGCCTCGGTGAAGCCCTCGCGGTACCGTCCGCGCAGGATGTCCATCGCGACGGGTAGCTGATAACCGCCGAGCTCAGGCTCACCCGGGACTTCGTCGGGATACACGTCGATGAGCTTTACGACCCAATCGACGTCGGTGCCCGTGGTCGCGGCCACGAGGTTCGCCACCGGCTCGCCGCTGATGGCGAGCGGCTTGTCGAGCGGCTCGCTCTCGAACGTGAGCACATCGGTGCGCCCCGAGAACTCGCGCTGGTCGTCCACCAGCCAGCGAACCCATGAGAGTGGCGCGACGTAACCCATCGGCTGGCTCGGCCGGGCGCGGAACGGCACAGGCTTTGCCGGATCCGACACATACTCGTCAAACGCAGCACCCGAGCCCGGCGGCGCGAAACCGAGGCGCCCCTCGGGTTGTAGGTACAACGCCGTTGGGTGCGGAGTGCATGCGCCCCCGCACGCCGCCGGCCAGGACGGCATCCGCTCCCAGCGGTTCACGCCGGTGCGAAACGCGGTGACCGGCGAGACGCTTGCGGAGGTGTCGTCCTTGAGGTAACGGGCCAGGAACGGCGCCAGGATCTCGCGGCGGAAGTAGAGTCCCGTGTCACTGCCCCAGCGCAGCGACCCCAAAGTGCTTGCTTCCTCGATCTGCTGTCCGTGCCACCACGGACCGATCACGAGAAACAGCTTGTCGCGATTCACCGGCTGGGCACTCAATGCCTTGTAAACCGCGATCGCGCCGTAGATGTCCTCCTGATCCCACAGCCCGGCGACGAGCATCGTCGGCACGCTGAGCGGCGCTTGTGCCAGAATCCGGTCCATGGCCTGATCGCTCCAGAAGGCATCGTACGCCGGGTGCGCAACGACCTTGTTCCAGAAGCCGATCTGCTCCATGCCATGCAGACGCCCGAGCGCGCCCGCCGAGCCCGCCCGCAGGTACTGGTCATAGTCGTCGAAAAACCCGGACTGCCACAACTCATCGTTCGAACGCGTCGCCGTCTGCTCGTAGATGTAGGGCATGTTCTGCTGGCGGAACGCCCCGTTGTGGAACCAGTCGTCGCCGCGCCATCCGTCGACCATCGGATTCTCCGGTACCACCACCTTGAGAGCCGGGTGCGGATTGACGAGCGGCGCGAGCGCGAGGAACCCGTCGTATGAGATCCCCAGAATGCCGACCCGGCCGTTCGACTCCGGCACGTTATTCACCAGCCAATCAATCGTGTCGTAGGTGTCGGTCGACTCATCCACCGGCGTCGGATTCTGTGGACCGCGCATCGGCCGGTTCATGACGTAGTCGCCTTCGCTGCCGTACTTGCCGCGAATGTCCTGCACGACGCGGATGTAGCCGCCCTCGACGATCGTCTCGACCGGATTGTCATAGCCCCAGAGCCGAGCGCCGAGGTGCAGGCTCTGCGTGAGAGCGGTCATCTTCTTCGCCTCGTAGGGTGTGCGTGTGAGCAGAATCGCTGCCCGCTGCGCTCCGTGGGGCACCAGGATGATCGTGTGCAGCTTCACGCCGTCGCGCATCGCAATCATCTCCTCGCGCCGGTCGAAGTCCGCGCCCGCCGTAGGGCGCACGACGCTGCTCGGCGTCTCGCTCGGAAAGTCCGGATATTTGGGCTTTTCCACAACCGGCGCTGTTCCGCTGGCAACGGATGGCGCCGGGGGTTGCGCACCCGACGCTGCGCTCCAGCCCATCACTGCCATGAGTGACAGCGCCACCCCACCGCACACGGCGCGAATCCACGTTGCCATCCCCATCTCCCCGGTCGTTGTTGTGCTGCTCGCAGTGTACCCGTATTTCCAACACCGACAACGGGAACCCAACCATACCCCGCGTCGCCCTCTGATGCCTGAGCGGCTTAACCGAGCACCGGTAAAGCCCGGAAAAGCGTCGCTCCTAGAACAACTCAAAGTCTTTGCCCTTCTTGTTCCGGAGTACTCCTGCGGTGTTGGGACGTCCCGACGATCGCCCAGGCTTCACCATGTGCGGGGCCAGTTTGTACTGCGCACGTGTGGCTTCGTCTTATTCGGCTTCGGCGATGTTGACTGTAGGTGCGGCCGGGGACGCGGTACTGGTCCGTCCCGGAGTTGGTTGTGGAGGGCCACGCAACGGCCCGTGCCTTGAGGTCGGTTTTCTCCGTGAGGTCCGATCGGCGCGGCCGAGCGCGTGCGGCTGGGGACGTGACGCCCTGCTTTGGGCGGAATTGTTGCGAGGGTGTGTCAGCGCCCCAAGTTTGTTCCACGTCCCTACAACTGGCTTTTGCCTCACGTTAAAATGGAGTCCGCCAAGTCAGACCGTTGAATCGCCCGAAGTCTCCATCGGTTGTTACCCATTCGCAGCCCGACTCGATGGCAAGCGCGGCGAGCCAGGCATCTGCCACCAAGTTCCCGGTGGCTTTAGAGGTAACGCACAACGTCTGGAAAATCGACCAGTGACGTTCTTGCGGAACAATCAGGGTCGCGTTGGGGCACTCTAAAATCACTGCACAGAATGCAAGTGTTTCCTGTAAATCGCTGGGCTGCTTGAAAATTCGCGGGTGGGTGCATATGCGCACCACGCTAGAGAGTACTTGCGGAGCAATCCCGAAAGCGGCGACGCCGTTGACTACCTCGCCTAACCACCTCTTATAGTTCGAATGCTCGATGGAGTCGGGACGGAAGGCATAAATCAGCACGTTGACATCAGGAAGAATCACACGACATCTTCCATTCGATCGAGCAGTTCCGAAGTACGATCAAGATTAATGCCCGGCAAGGTACCACCGGTTGCACTGGAGACAGGAAGTGAAATCACTTTTTGCGGGGAGGACTTGAGCGGCCGCCGCAACGCCAACCCAAGGCCTTGCTCGATCAACGCTGTCAGAGTAATTCCTCGTCGTGCCGCTTCTTGACGTGCGCGCTCAAGCAGAGGTTTATTGAGCCTGACCGTGGTTCTCATATGTCACAGCATACTACTAATATGTCTATATGTCACTTCTCGATAATAGACATTATGGTAAATAAAATTTCGGCCGCATACATGTAGCGACTCAAAGATCGTGAGACTACCTAACTGCTCGAAGGCTTACGGACGGCGTCATCTCCATCTAGGCAAACAACGCTGATACGGCGCCCCGCCCTTTTCTCTTCGTCGGGGCGAAACTACGATTTAAGCATCGCGGCGGAGAGGCGTCAGGCAATCCATCAGCTTGCGCTCCGAGAAGCCATGAAATTGCCCTCGTAGTATTTTTAATGCGCTTCGGCTGCGGAACGCCAAGCAGCGCGGTTCGGTTTGCACAGTGAACGTCTCGGTGAAGTCGCTGCCAGCGGTCTCGGCGCCACGGCGATATTGGAGTCGACATCACGTATCCATTGCGGGTCCTGCGGTTCTGACGAGCCACACCCGCCATAATCCCTCAAGCGAATACCAAGCGAGCGCGGACCAGATCACCGCATAGCCGAGCAAGACCCTGCCGCTGAACGGTTCATCGTAAATCCATACTCCCAGCAGCAATTGCAAGGATGGCGTCAGGTACTGCAGCAATCCCAGCGTCGACATCGGAATGCGCCGGGCGCCGGCTGCAAACAATAGGAGCGGAATGGCGGTGATGGGGCCGGCGGCAATCAGCAGGGATTTGGACGCCACGGATGCGTGCAGGAAGGCATTCTGATCGTTAAGCGCCAGCAACAGCAGGTATCCGAACGCAACCGGAAACAGGAAAAAGGTTTCCAGCGACAAGCCCTCCAGCGCACCGAGCGCCGCCGTTTTTCGCAGCAGGCCATAAATGCCGAAAGAGAAGGCCAGCGACAAGCCTATCCAAGGTGGATGCCCGGCTTGCCAGGTGAGCCAGGCGACTCCTGCCACGGCCCAGGCCACCGCCGCCCACTGCGCCGGGCGCAGGCGTTCGCGCAACAACAGGAATCCCAACACCACGCTCACCAGCGGAGTCATGAAATATCCCAAGCTGGCATCGACCACATGTCCGTGGTTGACTGACCAGATATAGATATACCAATTGACCGACAGTAGTACCGAACTGGCGGCGAAGCCGCTCAGCACCCTCGGTCGGCGAGCGACCTTGGCTATCCATGACCATTGCCGGCGCACGGCCAGCACCATCAACAGAAAAACGAATGCCCACGCAATGCGATGCCACAGGATCTCCAAGGGAGAGACGTTCTGCAGCGCTTTGAAGTAAATCGGAAACAGCCCCCATAAAATGTAGGCGGCCGCCGCGTAGAGCATGCCAATTTGCATAGTCGACAATTGTAGTAGACTTCGCACCGCCTTTACGCTCTCCCTTGCGAGCGCGGGCGGAGGTCATGCTGGATCGATGTCTATTGACTTTCAACAGATGGGTTGGAACTCCTTAGCTCCGAAAGCAGATCCTGAAATGCACCAAGTCCCCGCGCCTCTGGGCGGTAGTGGCGATAGCGTCTTCGAGTGCATCCGGTTCGCCAGCCGCCGGAGGCGAGCTACCCTGGATCCCGCGATGCTGTGGAGTTAAGGCGGCTTTTGAAGGATCTGTCGCGTGGAAAATGGTAGGCCCGCAAGTGAAGCGCCGAGCGGTGCATATGCTCAGGGAGGAACGTGGGCTTGGGATCACACGCGGTTGCGGGCTGGTGCGCATCTCGCGGTCACTGTACGGGGTATCATGCTATTAGCGGACCCGGCGAGTCACTTTTATTTACTTGCAACCCGTCATGCACGGCGGGTTCTTCACGTCCGGACGGGGATCGCCGACGAACATGCACCGGTTCGGCATCTTGATCGCACTCAGCGTCTTGGCGTCGAGCGTCGCATCCGCCGGAAGTAGTCCGTTCAGATTGAGGATGTAAGCGGAGACCGCATAGACGTCCTCGTTGCTGAGCGATTGCGGCGCGTTCTGCGGCATGGCGCGGCGGATATAGTCGAATAATGTCGGGGCGTACGGCCAATAACTGCCGACGGTCTTGACCGGGTTTGGCGTCGCCAGCGTGCCCTGCCCGCCCACCAGTTTATCGCCAAGCCTGCCCTCGCCTTTTGCGCCGTGACAGGACGCGCATTGCTGATCGAACACCTCACGCCCGTGACTGACGCTGCCGCTTCCCGGCGGAAGGTTATTGCCGTCGCGATCGATATCGATGTTCCAGCCCGCGATCTCCGCCGGCGTCGCCGGTCGGCCGATTCCATAGGGGCGTGACGCCTGGACGCGCGTAACAGATGCCAGCGCAAGCAGGGCAAGCGCGGCGATATAAAACTCACGCGTGGGCATTGGACACCTCGCCATCCGCTGCGATGCGCCAGGGCCAAATGGCGTTGTTGTGGTAAACATTGTTGTCGCCACGCAGCGCGAGAAGCTCGGTCAATGTCGGCTGGACGTAACCGGTCTCATCTGTTGCGCGACTTTGAATCACGGCCGGTTTGCCGTCCCATCGCCATGGAAGTCTGAACCGGGTCAGTGCCCGCGTCAGCACCGGCTCTTGCAGATGCGCTCCCAGCCAGTTCTTGCCGTCATCGACCGAGACGTCGACCCGCTCGACCTTGCCATGTCCGCTCCAGGCGATACCGCTGATCTCGTGAAAGCCTGATGTGCTTAGCCGCTGGCCGCCCGAGGGCCGCGTGATGATGGATTTGGCTTCCATGTAGAACGTGAACTCACGCGCCGATCCGTTCGGCATCAGGTCGGTATATTTGGATGTTTCTTCGCGTGAGTAAGTCGGCTCCGCAGCGACCCGCAGACGGCGCAGCCACTTGACGTTCATGTTGCCCTCAAAGCCTGGCAGCCGCAGCGGATAGCCTTGCTGCGGGCGCAGCCGCTCGCCGTTCTGGCTGTATACCAACATCGCGTCTTGGAGGCATTTTTCGAGCGATGCCATATACGGCAAGGCGCCGCGCTACGTGTCCCGCAGCGCCTAGAGCTAATGCCGGACCGCGAATACGAACTGCTGATGGCGCGCCTCTCCGGTACGCGCGGGCGGTGCACGGATTTCTTCGTTTTCGCAGAGATCGTCGCCACGATCAATTTCAAGCGGACTAACGACGCCCACGGTTGGATGGGAAGTAGATTTCAGTAGATATGATATGTTTCGCCGGACCTTGCTTGGAGCAGCTCGATAACCGCCTTTATCAAGACAGGAATCAAGCCACGGCCCCGCCTGTGGGGTCTGAAAGCTTCGTTCCGCTATATGGCAATTGATGTCACATTTCAATGTAACCGCGACGAATCGCGATAACCACAGCGTCCGTTCTGTCGCTCGCATCAAGCTTAGAAAGAATATTCTTAACATGATTTTTCACGGTGGACTCCGATATTTTCAAATCACCCGCGATAATCTTGTTAGCCTTGCCACGCGAAACTCCATGCAGTACTTCAAGTTCCCTCGGCGACATTGCATCGTCCGATGCGTGTACTGCCATCTCTTGAGCGATCTCGGGCGGAATCCGTCTTCCGCCGGCATGAACCAACTTTATTGTGTCGATCAGTTCAGTCCGAAGTAAGTTTTTTAGCAGGTAGCCGGACGCTCCCGCTCGAAACGCGCGTCGCGCTTGTACATCTCCTGCCACGGTCGTCAGAATAATGAATCGTGCGCCCGGAAAATCCTTCCGGATTTCCGTGATGGCCTCAATTCCATTGAGGTTTGGCATTCGTATATCCATTAAAGTGATATCCGGCCGAGCGGAAAAAAAAGCCGCGATCGCCTCCTGACCGTTCCCCGCCTCCGCTACCACTTTCATGCCGGGCTGGTTATTGATCTCTCCCGCAATGCCGGATCGCATCAGTGGGTGGTCGTCCACCACCATGACCTTGATCGCCTTTTCGACATCCATAAACACCTCCTTGATCACCCCGGCCGCCGAATCAATTTCCAAAGCAGATTTCCCGTCGCCGCCAATTTTGACGTCACGTATGCTACCGCGCCGGGTACGACGACCTCCACCTCGCTTCCGCCGTTCTTTTGACTCCAGATTCTCAGTTTCGCGCCGATTCTCACGGCACGCTCTTTCATGCCTGGAAGGCCCAAATGACCCGCCCGACGGCCGTCGCGCACAATGTTCGCGTCAATTCCAATACCATTATCACGAATCATCAGAGTGAGCGTATCGTCGGTATAAGCGATCTCGCATTCTATGCTGCGCGCTTGGGAATGAGAAAAAGCGTTATGAATTGCCTCTTTGCCGATGCGGGATAGCTCAATCGCACAGTTTCCCTGTAATTCGCGTGGCTTACCAATGACTACGACTTTGTAGTCGGCAGAATTATGATCCTTCAGTTGTTCACCCGCGCGGGCAAGCACATCTGGAAGAGCTGACATCGCATCTTCGTCCGCGCGCAGATCCAAGACCATATCGCGGCCCTCTGCCATGACCTGATCTGACTGCTTGAGTGTTTCAATGAAAAGCGCTCGTATGGGATCATCGGGACGTAGGTTTGAAGTGCCGGTGTTAAAACGCAGCAAGAGACCCTGCACGCCTTGGAAAAATG
>Ga0208193_1000933_pt1 | contig 13510 bp, 13 predicted proteins | sample June2015DPH_17_2_FD_184716 | JGI IMG/M metagenome (GOLD analysis project Ga0208193, IMG submission 184716) | Peatland microbial communities from SPRUCE experiment site at the Marcell Experimental Forest, Minnesota, USA - June2015DPH_17_10... | ecosystem: Environmental > Terrestrial > Soil >... | reverse complement strand
GGTCCGTTAGAAACTCAACGTTCACTTTATAAAAAGGATAAAACATTATGAAAAAGCTCATGCTCTTGACCTTAGCGTTATTTTCGTTCCTGGCGACCGCTCAGACGGTAAAGACCGGGGATCAGCCATTCCCGACATGCAACCCCTGCGATTGGGTCCGTTAGAAACTCAACGTTCACTTTATAAAAAGGATAAAACATTATGAAAAAGCTCATGCTCTTGACCTTAGCGTTATTTTCGTTCCTGGCGACCGCTCAGACGGTAAAGACCGGGGATCAGCCGTTCCCGACTTGCAACCCCTGCGACTGGGTCCGTTAGAAACTCGCCTCGGCAAAAAAGGATAGTACGCAAATGAAAAAGCTCCTGCTCTTGACTCTGGCTTTATTTTCGTTTTTAGCGACCGCCCGGACTGTGAAGCCCGGTGATCAGCCGTTCCCGACTTGCAACCCCTGCGACTGGGTCCGTTGATCTCGCGTTCACTGAAGGAAGAATAATCAAAATGAAAAAGCTCCTGCTCTTGACTTTGGCTTTGTTTTCGTTTTTAGCGACCGCCCGGACTGTGAAGCCCGGTGATCAGCCGTTCCCGACCTGCAACCCTTGCGACTGGGTCCGCTGAGATATCGCCATTTCCAATCCGCAGCATTCGGTGTTAGAATTGATATTGACGATTTATGCCGAGTGTCGATTTAGAAATTGTTCTTCAGGTGGTGTCGCTGTTCGGCGCTGTTCTTCTTTGTCTTAAACTCTTCCAAACCGGCCTTTGGAGACGATATCCAGTCTTTTTTTGGTATTTTACCTTTCGCGTTCCCGATTCCGCCTGGCCGCTTTTTCTAAAGGCGGATTCCGGTCTTTATCAAAGACTTTGGATGCTGACCGAGCCGGTCGCCTGGCTCTTCCATATCCTCGTCGTATTCGAGCTCTACCGGTTGGTTCTCGAAGACCATAAAGGAATCTACACCTTAGGCCGCTGGGCCATGTATGCTGCCCTGGCAGTCGCAATTCCTATATCCATACTAAGCCTGATCCCGCACTTCACGATCCACACGCCGGATAAGACGAGGTACATGGGCTACGAATTCGCAACCGCACGCGGCATCGATTTCAGCTTGGCCCTGTTCCTGGTGTTGATCCTCCTATTCCTTAGCCGGTATCCGATGAAGTTGAGCCGTAACGTGATTGTCCATGCCGCACTTTACACCATTCTCTTCTTCTCGGATGCGTTTGCGGTCTTCCTCCGCACTTTCAAGATCGTCGCGACCGAGACTCTTAACATCGTAATGACAGGTCTGGCCTGTGCCTGCATCGCAGCCTGGCTGATCCTTCTCGGTCGGCGCGGCGAAGAGAGGCACGAACATCTTCCTTCAATCAGTCCCCAGCGCGAGAAGAACGCCCTCCGTCAACTGGAGTCCCTGAACGCCACACTATTAAAAGCGTCGGGGAAATAAGGTATATCCTTAGTTAATGTAGTACTGTATTTGCTAATCCTCAATTGATTTTTCTGCAAATACATTGTATTCTCGAATGTAGAAGATAAATTGGACTGTGATGAATTTTATAATTGCAATCTCGCTGTTAGCAGTGCTGGCGCTGGTTTCAGTGCTAGCCTATTTGATTCGCAAGGTCGGGTTTGGCAGTAATGGGCTTCCCGTAACCTCAGAGTGGATCGACGACCTCTCACTCGACCGCTACCGCCCGATGGTACACATGCTGGACGGCGGCGATATCGCCTTCCTTCGCTCGCAACCCGGCTTCACGCCAGACATGGCTAATAAGCTTCGCACGCAGCGGACGCAGATCTTCCGCGGTTATCTGCGGAACCTCGAAACGGATTTCGGCCGCGTGTGCGCGGCAATCAAGGTAGTCATGTTGCAGTCTCAGCATGACCGCCCTGAGTTGGCCGAAGCCCTGGTCCGGCAACAGATCACTTTCGCGTGCGCCATGCTTTCGGTCCGCGCCCGCGTGTTCCTCTATAGTTTGGGGGTCTGTGGCGTGGAAGTTTCCAAACTCGTGAAGATCTTCGATTCCATGCGGGTCGAACTGCGGACGATGATTCCCGCAGCCGGCCGTATGGCCGCTTAGGCGTATCCGGCAAACCGAGCGGCTGGCGCCGAGAGGCGTTCAAAGCCGCTTGAGCATTTCTTTTGCTTCCTTCCAACCGGGAAATTTTTTTTCCGCCTCTTTGAACTCCGTTGTATGAACACACCGCCTGGCCCGGGTATGGTCCACCGGATAGCGCAGGTGCAGCATCTCGTGGAACATCACATACTCCAAGGCCAGCGCAGGCGTCCGCGGGCGGTCGAAGATTCGGCTGATCACGATTGCGTTGTGCGACGGATCGAAATGCCCTAACTGGCTGCGCGAAGCGCCGCGGCTCCAGCCGAGCAGTGGACGCCCCAGCAACCCGTCGAAAAAACGGGAGTTGAGCCGCTCGAAAATCTCTTCCAGGTTGTGCAGTTCCCCTTGCGGCCCTGAGATAAACTTGCGTCCGCGAATCTGCCGCACCAGATGCGCCTGACGCCGCACGTCTCTGCGGTTCAAGTAGAGGCGGTAGCGGTGCGCATACATGCGCGGCGTCGCTTTGCGGTAGAGTTTCCCCAGCAGAATATGCGCCAGCGCCTCCATCACCGGAGCCGGCGCGGCCTCCAGCAGATCGGACATACGGATCTGCAGGCGCCCCCCCTCGAGGCGGATGAAGCTATCCGGGTTGGCGAATCGGCAAAACTCCACGGTCAGCGGCGGCACGGGCGTGCGGGGCTTCAATTCGCGAAACACGCGCGCATAGATCTCCGCGGCCGATTCGAAAAAGAGAGAACTCTGCAAGCTTTCCGTAAGCGGCGCGGCGTCAGACTCCGGCATCATCACCATCAGTCTACCGTCACTGGGGGTACGGCTTTGACGCTGAGACGCGGAGACGCAGAGATAAGCGCTGAGATGAAAGACCACATCATCTTTTAGTTTTTCTCTGCGTGGCCTCGGCGTCTTCGCGTCTCAGCGTCGAAAGTTCACACCAACCTTTACGTAATCAACCCGGTCCCCCGCCCCGAATTAAGGTACCCTGAGTTCTTAAAGGAAACTCCACTTTGCCCAAGGCGAAAATTACCGCGCTCGGCTGCTACGTTCCGCCGCGGATATTGACCAATCAGGATCTCGAGAAGCTGGTCGAAACCAACGACCGGTGGATCGTCGAACGCACCGGCATTCGCGAGCGCCATATTCTGGACGAAAGCATGGCCACCTCGGATATGGCTATCGCCGCGGCCCGGTGCGCGCTGGCGCAGCGCGGCATCGAGGCAACGGAGATCGATGCCATCATCGTTTGCACCGTCACGCCCGACATGCTGTTCCCTTCCACCGCGTGTCTGGTGCAGAACGGCCTCGGCGCGCGCGGCGCCTGGGGATTCGATTTGATCGCCGCCTGCTCCGGCTTCGTCTACGGAACCACCACGGCCGCGCATCTGGTGGCCGGGGGTGCGCACCGCAAGATTCTGGTGATCGGCGCCGACACCATGAGCCGCATTCTCGATTACACCGACCGCTCCACCTGCGTGCTGTTCGGCGATGGCGCCGGAGCTGTGATCGTCGAAGCCGCTGCCGCCGGTGAGGACGCCGGCTTCATCGATTTCATAGGCGAGATCGATGGTTCGGGCGGCGATTTTCTGAAGATGCCCGCGGGCGGCAGCCGCCGGCCGGCGTCGCACGAAACGGTCGACCAGCGCCTGCACTTCGTGCATCAGGAAGGGCAGCAGGTATTCAAATACGCCGTTCGCAAGATGTATGAAAGCTGCCGCGAGCTGCTGGCACGCAACGGCCTCACCGGCGACGATATCGCCGTATTGCTTCCCCACCAGGCCAACCGGCGCATCATCGATGCGGCGTCGGAGCGATTGGGAATTGCGCCCGGAAAAGTGCTGATCAATATCGACCGTTACGGCAATACCACGGCCGCCACCATTCCGCTGGTCATGCGCGACGCCATCGAATTGGGTCTGCTCAAAAAGGGCGATCTGGCATTGTTAGCGGCGGTGGGCGCCGGATACACCGTCGGCGCCAGCCTTTGGCGCTGGGCCTACTGAGGCCGCGTGCTTTCCGCGCGCGCCAGGTCGAGTTTCTCCCGCGCCTGCGCGGCCGTCGGCTGGTTGCCCTCAGGCTCTTGCGCCAGATACTTGCGTAGATTGCGTTGCGCCGCGGCCAGGTTCCTGCCCGTCCGCAGCATGGCTTCCGCCGCCCGGTAGTGCGGCGTCCAGTCGTCCGGTACGGCCGCATCCGCTTCGGCCAGCAAGCCATCGAGCTCCGCCCATTGCCCTCGCGACGCATAGACGTCCGCCAATATCGAGTACGCGTCCACGCGCGTTGCATCCACTTGCAGAGCTTCTCGCGCCGCCGCTTCGGCAGCCTCAGGGTTCCGATGCTCCTGCGCCAATTCGAACTGCGCCAGCTCGATCCTTGCCTTGTATTTCGCCGGCGCGGCCTCTACCGCCTTGCGCAGCAGCGCTTCCGCCTTGCCTATATCCTTATCGACCTCCGCCAGCCGCGCTTCCGCAGTGAACCCCTGCGCGCGGTCGATGCGGCCAATACGTTCCGCCACCGCGAGCGCCTCCTCCTTGTTCCCTCCTGCAATTCCCGGCGCAAGCAGGTAAAACTCCATCAAGTCGCGCAACGATTGAACGTCCCGCGGGTCGAGCGCAATCGCGGAGCCGATCTCCTTCTTGAAGCGCCGGGCGAGAAAGAGCTGCTGAAACAGATTGGCGTTTTGCGCCATCACGCCGGTCGCCTCTGCCACCTGGCGGTGATATTTGGCCGCGCTGGCATCGAGCGCCAACGCTTTTTCGGCCAGCTTGAGCGGGGCATTGGCGTCGCCGAACGCGAAGCGGATCTGCGACGTCAGGTAGATCGCCAGGGGATCGTCCGGCGCCTCGCGCATGCGCGCCTCCACCAGCGTCCTCGCCCGCTTCCAATGTCCCGCTTCGATCAGCTCTTCCGCCGGCGACTGCGCGAACAGCGCCACGGCCGCCGCCGGCAATAGCAGCGTGGACTTCATCCTTTTGACGCGCATGGGCGGTCCTCCTGCATAGAACAGATTGACCCAGGAACGTTTCAATCCGATCAATGGCGTGTGAAACATCCCATCGCAAGCTGAACCTTCTTCGAACTGTAATCGAATCGAGACGAGCCGGATGTTACTCACAAAGGGAAAGGCGCACAATTGAACCCCAGGATCGATTTCATCTGCGTGGATTCCGGCGGCGGCCACCGCGCCGCGGCGAACGCCTTGCTCGACGTCATCCGCCGGCAGAACCGCCCGTGGGACATTCGCCTGCTATCCATCCAGGATCTGCTAAACCGGATCGATTTCATCCGCAAATCCACCGGCATTGAGTTTCAAGAGGTCTACAACATCATCCTGCGGCGCGGCTGGAGCATCGTCACGCCGCCGCTGGTGCCGGTGGCGCACACGCTCATTCGTCTATCGCACGCCGCGCAGGTTCGTATCCTCGAGGAACATTGGAAGGCCGATCCGCCCGACATGGTAGTGTCTCTGATTCCGCACTACAACCGCGCCATGTTTCAAGCGCTCTCGCGCGTGCGGCCCGGCGCGCCCTATGTGACCATACTCACGGACTTTGCCGACTACCCATCGAACTTCTGGATGGAACGGCAAAACCAATTCGTCGTGTGTCCCACCGAACGCTCCGTGCGGCAAGCGCGCGCGCTCGGTCTGGCGGACCGGCTGATCCTGCCGGCTTCCGGCGTGATTCTCAACCCTAAGTTCTACGCGCCGCTTCCAGTGGATCGCGAGGCCGCCCGCGCCAGACTCGGGCTGCGCCCCGGCCTGCCTACCGGTGTGATTTTGTTCGGCGGCGAAGGCTCCACTGAGATCGAGCGCATCGTGCGCCTGCTCAATGAATCGGATCTGGACGTTCAATTGATTGCGCTCTGCGGCCGAAGCCAGCGCGCCGTCGACGCCATCCGCGCGCTGCCGGCGCGCATCCCGATATTGGTCGAAGGATTCACTCAGGAAATTCCGCACTACATGGCGCTGGCCGATTTTTTCATCGGCAAACCCGGCCCGGGCAGCATCAGCGAGGCCATTGCCATGCGCCTGCCGGTGATTGTGGAGCGTAACGCCTGGACGCTGCCGCAGGAGCGCTATAACACCGAGTGGGTGGAAGAACTGGGCGTGGGCATCGTCATCAAAAACTTTGCGCAGATCGTCGGAGCCGTTCGCGAAATGCTGACGCCGGAGCGTTACGACGGCTACCGCCGGGCGGCCGCGGCGATCCACAATTCCGCGGTGTTCGAGATTCCCGAGATGCTGGAAGGAATTCTTCAGCACCGCGATAACCGGAATCTGCTAGCGTCGTAGCCTGGGTGGGCGCAGCGGTGAGCTCAACCGCCGGGCAGGCTAAAGCATACTCCACCCCTGAGTAGAACAAGATCCGGCCCGTGTTCACGCGCAGCGATGGCCCCGCCGGAGACGCTTTCGCGCCGCGCTAGATATCGCGAAACACCTCGGCGAGAGGAAGCTCGACAACGGGCTCGTCGGCTGTGACAAGAACGCCGGAAGTCACTTCGCGCAAACCGCCATCATAGAAGAACGCCTTCTTAAGGCGCGGATCGACAATCCAGATGTAGCGTACGCCGGCAGCGGCGTACTCTTCGAGTTTCTCGAGCACATCGCTCATTTCATCGCGGCGAGAGAGAATCTCGATGCAGATCAACGGCGGCGTTTCAAAGACATCTGTAAACGGATCTTGCGTCGTAACGCACACGTCCGGGATCCGGCGCCGATTCCTGGTGGTCCTCACCCGCTGTTCCGGCCAGATGAAAAGCTTCGGAAATCGGTTCCCGAGAGAAAAGATCACATTAAACTGGACGCGGCTGTGCCCTCTATCCCCTACATGACGCTCCACGACCATGCCATCCACAAACTCCCGATCCGGGGAGTAGTCGGTATCCAGATACTCTTCGATCTGCGCCAGCACGGCGTTCATGCTCATACAATACCATCCCGCGCCTCGTCCACAAAGACCGAATCAACCCTCACCGGCTGGTTCTGAGCGAACGCCAGCGGACTGGAATCGCCGGATCGATTGGTGCGCAAGAGGCCATCCGCCGTGGAGACTTGGTTGATTCGAGCCCGCCGATCACGGCAGGCACTCTCGACGCGGAGGGCAATCATCAATCCGCTGGGTTGCTTCACGCATTGCGCACTACTCGTCCGCAAATGCAGCATCTACTTTCAGCGACTGGTTCTCGGCGAACACCAGCGGAATCGATTCGCCGGATCGATAGATGCGCGTAAGGCCATCGGGCGTGGAGACCGCGATCTGGCGAAGACGTGAATCGACCACCCAGAACTGGCGGCAGCCATTCGCAAGGCAGAGGTCGGCTTTTTCCTGGATCTCGCGCGCCGTGTTCGATGGAGAGAGCACTTCGAATACGAGATCGGGAGCGCCGTGAAGGTTGTCCTCATCGTCGGCGGTTGCCATGCGCTCGCGAACGGCATAGCCAACGTCTGCCACGCGCAGTTCGTACTCGGGGAGCGCGCGAAACGCAAACTCGGTCATAACCACGCCTGTTGCGTCAAGCGCGCGGTCAAGCAGCCGGAAAAGCCGTCTTTGAATCAATTCGTGTTCCCACTTCGGTCTAGCCACTTGGACAAGCTCCCCTCGACGCAATTCGTAGTAGAAAGGACCAGTCTCCGGCAGTTTCCGATACTGCTCGACCGTAATCAATCCGGTTGTGGTGGCCACAATGCGCTCCCAATCCGATGTTAGTACTTAGGCACGCTCGGGTCTACCTGATCGCTCCACGCCAGAATGCCGCCCACCACGTTGCGCACGTGCTGGAAGCCCGCGGCGCGCAGAACGTTGCAGGCCTTACCGCTACGTACGCCGCTGCGGCAGTGGATCACGATGTCGTCATCCGGGCTGAATTCGCCCACGTGCTGCGGAAATTCGCCCAGCGGAATCAGCTTCGCGCCGGGGATGTTGCAGATCTTGTATTCATGCGGCTCGCGCACGTCGATCAGCACGAATTTTTCGCCGCGGTCCAGCTTCTCCTTGAGTTCGATCACGCTAATATCGCCTTCGTTCATCCTGGTCTCCTGAGCGGCCGGCGCCTGATTCGGGGAAGGCACTCCGCAGAATTGATGGTAATCGATCAGTTTCGTAATCGTCCGATGGTCGCCGCAAACCGGACACTCGGGATTCTTGCGCAGCTTCAGCTCGCGGAACCGCATGCTCAGCGCATCGTAGAGCAGCAAACGCCCTACCAGCGGCTCGCCGATACCGAGGATGAGCTTCACTGTTTCCGTAGCTTGAATGAGTCCGATGGTCCCGGGCAGAATGCCCAGCACGCCGCCCTCGGCGCAGCTTGGAACCAATCCGGGGGGCGGCGGTTCGGGATAGAGGCAGCGGTAGCAAGGTCCGCCCTCATAGGCGAACACCGTGGCCTGCCCTTCGAAGCGGAAGATGGAGCCGTAGACATTCGGCTTGCCCAGCAGCACGCAGGCGTCGTTGACCAGATAGCGCGTGGGGAAATTGTCGGTGCCATCCACTACGATGTCATAGTCTTTCAGGATGTCTAGCGCGTTCTCGCTGGTCAGCGCCACCTCATGCTTGACGATGGTGACGTTGGGGTTGATGCCCTTCATCTTCTCGGCGGCCGAATCGATCTTGTTGCGGCCAACGTCGGCGGTGGAGTGGATCACCTGCCGCTGCAGGTTGGTGAAATCGACCACGTCGAAATCCACCAGTCCGATGCGTCCCACCCCGGCGGCGGCAAGATAGAGCCCAAGCGGCGCGCCCAAGCCGCCCGCGCCGATCAACAGCACTTTCGCGGCCTTTAGCTTCTGCTGCCCCTCGATGCCGACTTCGGGAATGATCAAATGGCGGCTATACCGCAGGATCTCTTCTTTGGTGAGCGCGGCCTCTGGCGGAGGCGCGGCTTTTTCCGGAGGCGCGGCCAGCACCGATCCACCGAGGGCCGAGCCGCCGGCGATCGACGGCACCAGTGAGATGGCATCGCCATCCTTCACCGGCGTATCGGTCTTCGAAAGATAGCGGATGTCTTCGTCGTTCAAATACACGTTGACGAAGCTGCGCACCTTGCCTTCGTCGTTGAAGATCTGTTTGCGCAGGTCCGGGAATTGCGCCGTCAGATTGGCGAGCGCGGAACCCACCGTATCGCCCGTAACGGTCACCGAGTCCTGCTTGCCGGTGAACTGGCGCAGGGGCGTGGGAATCAGGATTTTAGCCATTTCAGTAAATCAACTCCTCTTTGTCCGCTTTAGTCTGGTCGGCGTCCGGCAGCCAGGAATTGGCATGGTCAAACTCGCCTTTCTGGATCGACAGCACCACGAACGAATACCACGGACAGGAATTTTTCAAATCGGTTTCGGAAAAATAAGCGCCGCAATCGGGGTGCGAGTGGTAGATGCCGATCAACGACATGCCCCGTTCGCGCGCCGCCTTATCGGCCGCCAGAAGATCTTCGCTGCGCAACTGATAATAGCGCGCCTGCTCGCCCGCGAATGCATTGTCGAGAGCCGCCGCGGCGTGAACGGTTTTCTCGTCGCCCTCAATCGACCCCAGCATGGCCCCGCAGCACTCGTTGGGATAGGTAGCGCGGGCGTGCGCCACCATGGCCGTCCAGGGTTCGGATTCGATGCGGATCATGCGGCGTTAATCCTCATCATCCCAGAAGTGTTCGCTGAGGTATTTCTCCGCGCTGTCGCAAAGCATCGTTACGATAGTAGCAGTCTCGCCCCGCTCGGCCAGTTCGCGCGCCAGCAGGCTGGCCGCGTGGACATTGCAGCCCGATGAAATCCCCACCAGCAGCGCCTCTTCGCGCGCCAGACGGCGGACCATGCGGTACGCATCCTCGGTTTCGATCCAGAAATTGCCGTCCGCCAGCGTCTCGTCGTAGAAGCCCGGCACGATGGCCGTGGGCATGTGCTTGAGGCCTTCGAGCCCGTGAAAGCCGCTCGATGGCTGCGCCGAGTAAACCTTCACGTGCGGCAGGTCGCGCTTGAGGCGCCGCGAAGTCCCCATGAAGGTTCCGCTGGTGCCCATGGCCGCGACGAAGTGCGTGACGCCGCCGTCGGTTTGCTGGATGATTTCGGGTCCGGTGTGCTCGAAGTGCGCCTTCCAGTTGGCCGGATTGTTGTACTGGTCGGGATAAAAGTAAAGGTCAGGATCGGCCTCGTAGATTTTCCGCACCATACGAATGGCGCCATCGGAGCCCTCGGCGGGGTCGCTGAAAACCATCTCGGCGCCGTATGCCTTGAGAATCCTCTTCCGCTCCGGTGATGCGTTGCCCGGCAGCACCAGGCGCACCCGGTAGCCGCGAAAAGCGCCGATCATGGCGTAGGCGATGCCGGTATTGCCGCTGGTGGAATCGAGAATAATGCGGCTGGGGTTGAGCTTGCCAGAGCGCTCGCCGTCGAGCACCATATTGAGCGCCGCGCGGTCTTTAACGGATCCGCCCGGGTTGAAGTATTCCGCCTTGCCGAGAATCTCGATGCCAGGGAATTCGCGGGAAACCTTCTCCAGGCGGATGAGGGGCGTATTGCCGATGGTGGAGAGCAGCGATTCGGCGGCAGACCGCACGGGGACGGTGATGGGCAGCACGTTGGCCATGGGCTAGCTCATTTGATTCCCCGAGCTGCGGCGAGGATGCAGCCGCTGCATGTGGCTGGTATTAAAGGGAATCTGAAATTTCGATTGTACCATCACCCTAAAGTCTGTCGAGGAACTGGGGAAGATGAAAGATAGGATTGATGAGATGGCGGCACTCCCGGTACACCCGAAGGCTCGGCAGGAGTTCCTGCTCAGCCTTAAAGGTGGCGCGAATAGTAATCCAGGCCGGGCCAGGGCGAGTGCCGCACTCCCTCCTGCAAACGCTTGCAGCGTCAGCGCGCGACCATTGGCGACGCTAAGATCGCAATCGAGCCTGCCTTTCGATTGGCCGCAATAACCCTTTGCATCTAATGCCGCAAGCGATTACAATCATACGGGATTGGGAAAGAAAGCAAAGGCAAAATCGATGAGCTTTCCGACCGAGGCAAACAGGATAAAACATGAAAACCAGAACCAAGATTGTTCTAATGTTCGCCCTGGCGCTCACACTGATTGGCGCCACGTTCTTGATGGCCGATCAGGCCGGGTCTAGTGCTGCTCCGCCCAGACCCAAAGGCCCATGTGACATCTACACCGCCGGCGGCGACCCCTGCGTGGCCGCCCACAGCACCACGCGCGCGCTATATGCCTCCTACAACGGTCCACTCTACCAGGTGATGCGCCAGTCGGACGGCAAGACATTGGACATCGGCGTCGTCCAGCCCGTCGCGTCCCCTGCCCCGGATGCGGGCGGGTACGCCAACGCAGCCGCACAGGACGCCTTCTGCGCCAACACCTACTGCTGGATCACCAAGATCTACGACCAATCCCCCAGGCACAACAATCTCGTGCAGGCGCCTCGCGGCGGCTTCAGCGGCCCCGCCATGGGCGGGTTTAACAACCTGCCAATTGCCGATATGGCGCCGATTACCATCATGGGCCACAAGGCGTACGGCGTCTTCATCGCGCCCGGTATGGGTCTCCGCCAGAACGACGCGAAGGGCACTGCAGTCGACGACCAGGCGGAGGGCCAGTATTGGGTGGTTAACGGCCAGCACTACAACTCCGGCTGCTGCTTTGACTACGGCAACGCCGAGACCGACAGCCGCGACGACGGCAACGGCACCATGGAAACCACCTACTACGGTAATGCGGCCGCATGGTATCACGGGAACCCCCCAGGTCCGTGGATCATGACCGACCAGGAGAACAACCTCGTCGGTTGCGTCAACTCCGATGGAACCAAAGCCTGCCCGAACATTCCCAACATCCCATGGCGCTTCGTGACCGCGATGGCCAAGGGCGAAGCGCACCACTGGACCTCCATGGGCGGCGAGGCGCAGCACGGCGACCTGGCGGTCATTTTCGACGGACCGCGCGTCAACGCCACTTATGACCCGATGCGTAAGCAGGGGGGCATCCTTCTCGGCAACGGCGGCGACAATAGCAACAGTTCGCAGGGTACCTTCTATGAGGGCGCGATGACGGCCGGAGGCACTTTCCCGACAAACGCCACCGACCAACTGGTGCATGCCAACGTCGTGGCTGCCCGGTATGACGTGCAACGGCTGAGCCTCGCGCCGGCCTCAGCAATGGCTATGCCGCCCGGGCTTCAGACGTTCACGCCCAGGTCTTCGCAGGACACCACCGTGACGTTCATCAATACCACCGGAGCGCCCGCAGCGGGCGTCAAGTTGAGCATCTCAGTGCCCAAGCAGTGGACCTCCTTCGTAGCGGGCGCCACCGAGACGTCGAAGACAATCGCTGGCCCGGTCGCTCCCGGCGCCGTTGTGAGCGCCACCTTCAAGGTCACCTCCGGACCGGCGGCCTTCAACGGCGACCTGGTCGGCAACGCCTCGTGGACGAACCCGACCTCTGGAGGCACGGCCGGCAGGACGCATTCCGAGACCACGGCCGAGAAGGTGCGGAACGTCAACCCTGTCAAGATCAACGAATTCCGTGTGAGCGACGGCTCTACCACAAACTCGACGAATTCGTTCATCGAACTCTACAACGCCGGCGCTGGTAGCGTTGACATCTCCAACTGGACCCTGACCCAACACCAGACCCAGCAGGCCATCTTCTCGTCGGTGAAGATTCCGGCCGGGACGAAACTCGCGGTTGGCGGCTTCTATCTGCTGGGCCTATCCAATTCCGGGCTAGCGGCTCCTGCGCGCGCGGGCGAGACCACCATACACGTGAGAAGCACCGCCGGCATGAACGTCGGCGATACCATCGAAACGGATACCGGCGCCGGCATGGAGACCCGCAAGATCGTAAGCGTCGGGACTGCGGCCGCCAACAATACCACCCTGTGGCAACCCCTACCCGAGGGGCCGGTCATCACGATCCCCGCCGGTTCCACCAATGTGCCGGTAACCAGCGTGGCCGGCTTCGCGGTCGGCGAGAAGATCGCCCTCGGCTATGGCGCCACCTACCCCGCCGTCGCAAGAGGCCTGGAGCGTTACGAAGTGGCGACGGTCACCGAAATCGGCAAGCCCGGCACGCAAGCCTGGCTGACAGCGAATGCGAAAGCCGGCGACACCAACATCAAGGTATCCTCCCTCGCCAACATTTCAGCCGGGGACAAGATCAGATTGGACATCGACAGCGCGGGACATGGAATCGAGACCGTTACGGTGACGCGCGTCGGCACGCAGTCGGCGCGTAACGCCTTCAGCGGTCCTTTAAAGGATTCGGATCTAGGCACGGGCCTCGACCTTGCCGCCCCGCTGAAGTTCAACCATTCGGCCAACATCTCCTTTAGCGCTCGCGGAACCGGGATCACCTTCCAGCCGGCGACGGCCGTTGCCCACTCCAGCAACGAGCCCGTCCAGCCGCTGGGCGCCGGAATCACGCTCGACAAGCCGCTGGCTAAGGCTCACGCG
>Ga0208193_1000930_pt1 | contig 13555 bp, 5 predicted proteins | sample June2015DPH_17_2_FD_184716 | JGI IMG/M metagenome (GOLD analysis project Ga0208193, IMG submission 184716) | Peatland microbial communities from SPRUCE experiment site at the Marcell Experimental Forest, Minnesota, USA - June2015DPH_17_10... | ecosystem: Environmental > Terrestrial > Soil >... | reverse complement strand
GCTTCCGTGCCAGCCCGCTCGATAAGCCATCCCAGACAGGAGATGGGACACTCCAATCCCGATGCAGCCGAACAGCATCATCGGACGCCGTCCAACGCGGTCGACGATCAACATGGCGAAAATAGTGAAGATGAGGTTGATGGTTCCAGTGATCACGATATTGAGAAGGATGTCATTTTCACCGTAGCCTGCGCTGCGATAGACCTCGGCTGCGTAATTGAAAAGAATGTTGATGCCTGTCCACTGCTGGAGAACTGCGAGGGCTGCGCCGATCAGAACAATCTTCCGGATTCCTGGCAGCCAGAGATCTCTCCAGGGAGCGTTGATGCCAGCCTCCAGCTGTAACGTCCTTTTGATGTTGGAGACTTCACTGAGCGCATAGGAGAGTCCTCCAACTCGGTTCAAGACGTTAAATGCCAACTCATCACGGCCTTTTGTCAGCAGCCACCGAGGACTCTCCGGTATCAAGAGCGACATCACAGTAAAAATAGCGGCCGGCACAACTACAGCGCTGAACATCCATCGCCATCCATACTGCACGTTCCATGTCTGCAGGAGGGCCATATGACTTAAATGGTCGGGAATTGGCCTGGCGATCTGCCAGTTCACAATCTGTGCCAGCAGAATGCCCACCACAATCGCAAACTGATTCAAGCTGACGAGCCGGCCCCGGATCGATGCCGGGCTGATCTCGGCGATATACAAGGGAGAGATATTAGAACTGAGACCGATCGCAGTGCCGCCGACGATCCGCCAGATGATAAATGCGGAAAACGAGTAGGACCAGCCAGTCAACCCCGAGGAGAGAGCAAACAGGATCGCCGAGATCAGAAGGACCCGCTGTCGGCCGAAGCGATCTCCTAGGTATCCGGCCAGAAACGAACCAATAAAACATCCAACCAACGCACAACTGTTTGCCCATCCGATAAGCTCTACCGAGGTGAGTTGAAAGTAAGTCTCGTAAAATTCCCGCGCCCCTCCGATCACGACCCAGTCGTAACCAAACAGCAGCCCCCCCATCGCGGCAACGAGTGCAATGGCCCAGACATAGACAGTGTGCTGGGCGTTGGGTGCCGCAGCGTCTGGACCCGGGGGGATCGGAACAATCTGCATCGCCTATCTCCAAGCCATGGCGATTGATGCCAATAGATCTGCGGCGCCGGAATGGTTTCGGTCCAGTTTTCGTACCTCATCGAGCAAGGCGGTCCCTTCAGCTGCGCGCCCCAGTCCAATCAAGGCCTGGGCACGCAAAAACTTTGCTGAAATCTCTTGCCGCCGGACCAGATCCTCTTCAAAGAGGAGCATCGCAGGCAGAGAGGTCGCGAAGTAATCAATCTTTGGAGTCTGACGGTCCAGATCGACGGAGTAGTCGTAGATCTGGTGGAACATCTGCTTCGCTTCCTGGTCTCGTCCGAGACTTAGGAGGGCCTGAGCGCTCCAGTAAGTTGTATCCGAGATGGAATGAACCTGCATTTGCTGGAAGTCCCCCCGATGTTTTGCTGCCCGCTCCCAATGCAGGACTGCTCGGGTTCTATCCTGATTTGCCGCGTATGCGATTCCTTGCCAATAGTCGATCATGCTGAAATTCATCAAAAGATGCTTGGCTTCACTAATGTTCTCAGGCAGGTTCGACGCAGCTTCAAATCTGCAATCGCGGTAGAAATATCTCTCTCAGCCAATGCCTTCTGGCCGAGCAGCAGATTGGCACGGACATACTGCGATAGCACCAGACCTTCTCCGCCCTCCCATGGTTGAAACCTCCGGGAAAGCAAAATCTTCAATGAATTCTCCGGCTGGCCAACCTGATTGTAAAGCGACGCCAATTCTACGGAGAGATCGTCGCGCGATGCGACCAAGTCCCGCATCTGCTCAAGATTGGCAAGCCGATGCTCAGGACGCTCGCCTGTACGCTTCAAGAGCTGATCCTGTTCATAGACGATGCGCGCATCCTGGGGAGCAAACCTTCGGGCAAGAGCGAATGCTTCCCGCGCCTTTTTCTCATCTCCGCGAGTGTTGTAGTACGCGAATCCCAGGTTGCGCCAAGCCGTAGGAAACTGGGGATCGAGCTCCGTAGCACGCTCCCATAAGCTGATCGCATCCTTGTGGCGCCGCTTATCGTATAGAAGATTCCCTAAATAATATGGAGCGCGCGCATCCGTTGGATTCTGATTCATTGCGGCTTCAAGAAGAATGATCTCCTCGAGTCTGCTGGGAAACACTCTGGCCGCATCGGACGCCGCGGCCAGTCGATAAGTCTCTGAACCTTCCCGTACTCGGCCAAGCAGGACATAGACGCGGGCCAGAGCATAGAGCAGCATAGCAGCTGATCCATCCTTCGCCTTTGCCGAGTTGACAAAGAGGACGCCGAGGGCATCTTCCAAAAGATTGCAGCGCAGCAGGTCGAGTCCCAAGTCCAACCGCTGCTGGTCATCCTTGGGCACCGCGCCTTGAGCAAGATATCTGCTCCAGTTGTCGAGCGGATCAAGCTCGCGGGTGGATTTGATACACATCTCCGCTTCCCCATTCCTCGCCAGCCGCCGCAATACGACAGCTTTGAGATTGCGCGCGTTCAGATTGTCCGCATCTGCACGCAGCGAGCGCTCAAGATGATCGAGCGCTCGCTGCCACTGTTGAGCTCGACAGTCGATCTCCGCGAGGCGATGGTAAGCGGGGCCGCGCCAGGCAGCATTCCATGTGGATTTGTAGAAGGCATCATAAGCCTCGGCAATTCTGTCCAGGTAGCTGAGTGTCAGCCCGAGATTGTAGTGCGGCTCGCCATCATAAGGGTTTGGGTTCCGTTCTGTCAGTCGGGAGATGGCGGTGCGAAGATATTGTTCAGCCATCAGGAACTCACCGCGCCTCAGGTGCCACCGTCCTAATGCATGGTTGGATCGGCTATCTTTGCCATCCCGGCTTACTGCCTCAAGCCAGTAGTTCTCCGGGCTTCTGGTCGCGTGCCGGTATTGTTCCAAATGGAGCCCGATAAGATAGAGTTCATCGCTGGATCGGATGCTTTCGGGCGAATCGGGTTCCACGGCAACCTCTGGAGAGGGGGCTGCGAAAACCTCCGCGGGCGCATAGCGCAGAATTACCTTTTGGTCAGAGCCGCTGCCAGTCTTCAGGAGCAGTTCCAGATTCTGCTCCTCTGCATCGACAGAGAACTCAGCGCGCAGCGGGGATTCAGGTTTCAATGTTCGATGCCACTCTGAAATGCCCTTCCCGTTCGCGTGCAACGAGACCGTGGCGTCGGGGAAGTTGCCTGTGACAAAGATGTGGACTATCACTTTGTCCTTGCTTCTTTCCATGCGGACTGCCGCATCAAGATCTGCGAGATCAGGCACACCAATCTCGCGAATCGGATACCAGTACTGACTGAAGGTCTTCGTCTCCCCAGGAGCGAGAAAGGAAAAGTCAGGCTGGTTGTCGGTATAGACACCTGCCATCAACTCAATATAGGGTCCATCGGAATCAGTAAGGCTGCGATCCCACGCATAGCCGAAATCATGATTTCCCCAGGTCCACTGTTTCTTTCCGGGAGCAATATGGTGGTTGGCGACATGAACCACGCCTGCCTTGGCGGCGTGATCGTAGCCACCAGCGAAGTCTCCCTTCGAATTCGTCACCATGTAGCTAGTTGGAACAGGGATATTCCCGTACCAGCTCAGATCATTGGGCGAATACGATCCATCCGGCACAAAATTGGCTGGTTTCTCATCGTCGGGAACTCCATCGATAGCGCGCCGTCCGTAATCGATCCCATAATAGACTCCCTGGCCGAGGGGAAACTCAGTGACCGCGCGCTTGGCGTGGTCAGCGACGTATCGCACATCCTTCGGGAAAAAGGACTGATACTTTTCATGAACCCGCGTCGCAACGTTGGCCCACCACAGAAAAGTCTGCGTATCTTGCGTCCGGTTGTAAAGCCGTACTTTAAGTTCAAGGTAGGCTTTGCCCGGGCGCAGGCAAACACCGTGCATCCCTTTCATGCGCGCCATGGGATCATGATCGCTGCACCAGATGGTGATCGATCCATCCGGATCGCGTTCGATCGTCAATTCAACCGGCAGGAAGGTGGCGGGCCGGTGATGCTGCGGCCAGTTAAACTCTACACCGCCAGAGATCCAAGGCCCCGCAAGACCAACCAGAGCGGGTTTGATGACGTTCTGACGGTAGAAGAAGTCATAGCCGTTGAGTTTGTCTAAGCCGATATGGATCCGGCCGCCGATCTCCGGCATGACCATCAGCCGTAGAAATTCATTCTCGATGTGAGCTGCCTTCCACTCGTGAGCTTGCGGCTCCGTGTCGACCCGGTCAATAACCGGTAGGGGATAAACTCGTCCGCTGCTTCCCTGATAAACGCGCTTTTCCAGGAACAGTGGATTGGGGTCCGGTGCAGAGGGCATGTACGACCGCATCACCACCGGTTCTTCCCAGGCTTTCACGGCGCCTGTCTCAGTCGGGGGAGCGTCCGGGAGATGCAATGCGTTCGGGAGCTGCAATTTTGGAAATTCTACCCCTACGGACGTGATGCCTCCGTTAACGATAATAGCTTGTTGTTGTGTCATATCCAGTTCCCCAATAACGTGCCCATTTCGTCACTCGGCGGTCGACCTGAAGCCGATGGTAAACTGGAAGCCCGCCAGTTATAATACGAATCTTCAATCACCACAGTACCGTGCACGTTACCGCAATCACACTCTAGGCAGCTATTGCGGACTTGTCAAGAAAACATGCAGTCCGAATGTGCTTCTGGGGCGCTCGAAAGGCGTCAATTGTCGATTCCGCAAATAAACCTTTCTATCGGAATCTGCATCTCCTAGTTCGGGATTGTTTGTATCTCTCCAATAGGTCACTCTGCCTGAGCGTGGAGTACTAGACGAATGATCGTGATCGCAGCGGCTTGATCATCCAAGATTCCGACCCGGTTTTAGTGAAAACAGACCGAGTGTCATAGAGATTCAGGTGATGATCGATGATTGGATTGCCTTCTGTATCGGCCCGGGGGCCTTTGCTACTGCATTTTTAGTGTCGACTCTCGGATTTGTTGGACCATTGATGGCTTCTTGCTTCACCGGAGTACATTAGGGCGTTTGCCAGGCCAACATCCCAGCTCATCATGCACGCCGACGGCAATCTGCAGGGGTAGAAGTTGAACAAAACCCGCTCCGGACCGCGTCAAATCTTCTTGAGGCGCAGAACCGATCGGGTATGAGACATTGAGCTCGTTGAGCGCCCGACGCGGTTCTCCAATAACGTGTACGTCACCGTTAACTCACGACGTATCTTTGCTTTGCCAGATTTGATCAAATACGGCACAAAGTTGGCTTGACGGCCATATTTACCCCATCTTAAGTTTCCTCTTGACAGCGCTTAGTTTGAAGTTTTAACGTCCATTGCGGTAACGTACACACCAACAATCCGGCAGTTGTCCCTTGCTTCCTCTGAGGTCCGGCCAGCCGGGGATTTGTTGAATTTAAAGGGGGCTAAATATGTTCTATCGGAATTTCACCCTTCGTGCAGCGGTAAAAGGCATTCATGGGCTCATCTGCCTGTGCCTGCTTCTGGCCGCCCCCCGGGGAATGTACGCCCAGGTTGACCAGGGCACAATCGCAGGAGTGGTCCAGGATCAGACCGGAGCGGTAGTTCCAAAGGCAAAGGTTACTTTGACCAACGCCGATACGGGTCTTGTCCTCGATCGGGACTCGAACGAGAGCGGCGTTTACGTTTTTTCGCCGCTGAAGATTGGCAACTACAAAGTAAGCGCAACCGCATCGGGTTTTCAGACGACGGCTCGGGAAAACCTGCATTTGGACGCCGAGCAGCGGCTGAACATCGTCCTTACCCTGGTTCCCGGAGCGGTATCGCAGACGGTTACGGTGAGCGATGCCGCTCCGCTGCTGCAATCGGAAACCAACGCGGTAGAACAGGTCATCAGCTCCCAGACCATCAACGATACCCCGCTAAATGGACGCAACTGGGTCTATATCGCTCAGTTAACGGCCGGTGTTGCACCGCCATTCGGTAATACACGCGGCAGCGGTACTGGTGACTTCGTGGCCAATGGTCAGCGCGCAGAACAGAACAACTTCATCCTCGACGGCGTCGATAACAATACCAACCTCGTCGATTTCCTCAATGGGTCCAGTTACGTCATCCGGCCTCCGCCCGATGCGCTGTCTGAGTTTAGTCTGCAGACCAGCAATTTCAGTGCCGAGTTCGGACATTCGGCTGGCGGAGTGATGAGTGCCAGTATTAAATCCGGCACGAACCAGATTCATGGCGATTTATGGGAGTATGTCCGCAATACGGACCTGGACGCCATTCCCTGGAACGCGACGACCACTCCGCCGTACCACGAAAATCAGTTCGGCGCGACTTTCGGTTTTCCGATCTGGAAGAACCACCTCTTTTACTTCGGGGATCTAGAGACCAATCGTATCTCCATCAGCAATCCGAGTATCGACACTGTGCCAACTCCTCTGATGCGGCAAGGCAACTTCTCCGAACTTCTTAACCCCAACTTGACCGGCCAGCCTGCAACGACGCTTTATCAGCCGAATTCCGCCAATCTGAACTCGCCGCAGATCTGCAACGGCCAGCTGAATGTGCTTTGCTCCAGTCAGATCGATCCTGTGGCGCAGAACATCTTAAATCTGTATCCGCAGCCAAATGCCAATAATGGAAAAACCTTTAATAACCTGAACGAAAACCTCGCATCTTCGGATAATACCTTTCAGTGGGACCAGCGGCTGGATTGGAACATCAGTTCCAGGGACCAATCGTATGCGCGCTACAGCTATGTTCACGAGATTAAGGAGAACGGCTTGCCTCTTGGTCCAATTCTGGATGGCAGCGGTTATGGCGGCCAGAGCGATACAAACCTCTTTGAAAATTTTATGGGGAGCGAGACGCACAATTTTAGCCCCACTCTCACGAACGAATTCCGCTTTGGCTATAACTGGGGCGTATCTAAATTCCTGCAGCCGAATGCGTTTAATTCGGATATCGCGTCTTCTCTGAATCTTGGCGGCATTCCCAGCCTGGGATCGGGCAAGTATGGCTTACCGCTCGGTCAACTTAATGGCGCACTCACCAACTGGGGGTCGGTGGGTACCAACGACGAAGCGCAGAATGTCTACCAGATTCTGGATAACGTGGCTAAGATTATTGGCAATCACTCGCTGAAGTTCGGCGTCAACTTTCAGGCGGTCCGCTTTGCCTACCAGTATGCGCCCGCATCTCTGGGGCAGTATGAATGGACCGGCGTCTACACCAGCGTGCCCGGAGTGAGCCATACAGGGAACGCAGTAGCGGATATGCTGGTGAACCAGATGAACAGCGCCGACGTTGCCAATGCACCGAATATCGGCGACGCTCAATGGTATTACGCAGGCTATGTGCAGGACGACTGGAAGCTGACGCCAAAGCTGACCATAAATCTTGGGTTGCGATACGACTTCTACCAGCCGCCGAAGGAAATTGGCGGTCAGCAAGGTAACTTCGTTGTCACAGGTCCTTTAGGACTGGGCACCGGGTCCGCCCTCTATGAACTTCCTTTGAGTCAGCAGAATGTTAATCTTGGCGCGCCCTTCCTCAACACGCTGGCCGCGAACCATGTAGCGGTGCAATACGTTGCCAATGATCGCCTCGCCAACGGGCAGGAGACGAACTTTGCACCCCGAGTTGGTTTTGCATACCAGGCGAATCCGAAGACGGTCGTTCGCTCTGGATTCGGTATTTTCTATGGTGGTTTGATGTCCGAGGGAAATACGAACCTTGGAGCGAATTTCCCGTACTTTAACCAGGCCAGTTTTTCGCCGGCTAGCTGCCTACAGAATAACTGTCCTTCCCTAACAACCCCGTCGAATGGAGCCGGGGGATCATCTGTTGTTGCGCCGCCAGGCATTACGATTGAGAGCGGTATAGAACCGCAAATTGCGGCTGGAGGGTTGCTTAACTCCGTGTCGTTCCCCGGCTTTCACGCTTCGGATGTCAATATTAAGATACCGTATACGGTGAGCTACAGTATGTCCGTAGAGCAGGCGCTTTCAAACAACCTTGCAGCTACGTTCAGCTACATTGGTAACTTTTCCCGCCACCTGTCACTGTACGGGGCACCAAATACGACACCGGGACTATTCACTCCCGGTACGAACACGAATCCGGACAACCCCTTCCCAACTCTGGGTGGCATCGGTGAGATTCACTACGCCGGAGTTAGCACCTACAATTCCATGCAGACCAAGTTGGAAAAGCGTTATTCTCACGGGGTTTCCTTCCTGGCTACCTATACTTGGTCGCACGCTCTCGACGACGCCAGCGATGCAGCAGGCAATTTCTCTGGGATCGGCGATCGCAACCAGGCGCTGATTCCGTTTATCGACGAGCTTACGAATTCGGTCTTCGATATCCGCAATCGGTTCACCATTAACAGTAATTACGAGTTGCCCTTCGGCAAAGGCAGGGCCTTCCTCAACACTTCTCGATGGGAAGATGAGGTGATTGGCGGATGGTCAACGAGCCTGACCTATGCGGCTCAAACTGGCACACCCTTTTCAGTCTCGCCGAACAATAGCACGGCGGCTGGTGGTGGATCAACGGAAGCATTCCTTGTGAGCAATCCTTACAAGGCCGGCGGTTCACCTAATTCAACTAACCCAGATATAAGTTGCGCCCCGGCAACCCGGACGAAAGCTAACTGGTTTAATCCCTGCGCTTTTGCAAACCCGTTGGATGGAAACCTGATTGCCCCTGGCACCGTAGTGACTGGCGAGCAAGAGGCGATCGCATACCTTGGCGGACGGGAGAACACCATCTATGGACCAGGCTATTACCAGGTGAACATGTCTCTGTTCAAGAACTTCGCAACCTGGCGCGAACAGAACCTGCAGTTCCGTGCGGATGCCTTCAACGTACTCAATCATCCAACTCTCGGTACCCCTAGTGGGAGTGACAACTCAAACGGAGGTAACATCACAGGTCCTAAAACCTTCCAGAACAATACCCCGGACTCCCGCTTCTTCCAACTCGCTCTGAAATACGTTTTCTAGGGATCGAGAAATTGTTCGAACATTCCCGGCGATCTCGACCAAGGTCGCCGGGATTTTAATTTGTCCTCGCTGTTCCTATTACATGGGGATCGCTTCACAAAAACTAATAAGCTCGTAAACCAAATGCAGTAGAGGAAATTATGCCACAATGGGAACTGCTGTCCTTATGTGCCACTCTTGCGCTGCCCGTGCTCGGTGCGCTGGCAGCCCACGCACAATCCAGCACAGTTGAGATTAGCTCTCCCGATCATCGGATTATTTTGCACGTTGCCGTGAAGCCGGACAAGGGACTGAGCTCCGGTGATGGCCAGCTTGTGTACTCGATCGATTTTCGCGGTAAGCCGATGTTTGAAGACTCGGCGCTGCGTCTAGAACTGGCCAACGAGTCTCCCCTTGGTGCCAAGGTGCATATGACCGGCAGCAGGCCTGGGTCTGGAGTTGACCAATACAGGTTGCTCGCAGGAAAAACTTCCGAAGTGCGCGATGCCTATAATGATCTGACTGTAGATTTAGCCGAAAGTGCGGCTTCGGGGCGCAAGTTTTCGATGGAGGCTCGCGTTTATAACGATGCAGTGGCCTTTCGCTACCGTGTTCCCGAACAGCCGGGGCTCTCGCGCTATCAGCTTACGCAGGAAGACACCGAATTTCGTCCAACCACCGACGCTATGGCCTGGACGCTGCGGCTGCCAAACTATCAGAGCGGCTATGAGAGTGAATATACGCAGCAGGCTTTGAGTGCACTCAGCAACCAGGGCGGTGTTTCCAGTTACATCCTCAATGGCTCGCCCGCGCTGCTCCATCTGCCGGGAGTGGCATGGGCGGCGGTCGGCGAGGCTGATCTTGAAGGCAATGCGGCAATGTATCTTCAGAATCCTACGGGAAACTGGGGCGGCCACTACCTGGTAAGCATGATATCGCCTCCGGTAGATGGGCAGGGCCCCGCGGTCGATGCACCTCTTCCGCACGACAGTGCCTGGCGCGTGGTGATGATTGGCGATAAGCCGGGCGACCTGATCGAATCCACCGTCATGACGGACCTCAATCCTCCCAACCGCGTTGCCGACACGAGTTGGATCCATGACGGCAAGGCCTCTTGGAACTGGTGGAACGGAGATATCGGTCCGGATGGCAAGTCGGCCTTCACAACCGAGACGATGAAGTACTATGTCGATTTCGCGGCGCAATCCGGCTTTCCATACATGATGCTTGATGCGGGGTGGTCTTCGCGAGACATCACCAAACTGCGCGGCAATGTGGATGTGCCGGAACTGGTGCGTTACGCGGCGACGAAGAATGTGAAGATATGGATCTGGCTATATTCAAAATCGGTGGCCGCGCAGATGCAGGAGGCTTTCCCTCTTTATGAAAAATGGGGCGTGGCCGGGGTCAAGATCGATTTCATCCTGCGCAATGACCAGCAAGGGATCAAGTGGTATTACGATGTTGCGAAGCTCGCCGCGGAGCACCATCTGATGGTCGATTTTCACGGCGCGACGCAGCCGTGGGGGCTGGAGAGGACTTATCCCAATGTTCTAAATTATGAGGCTGTGCTGGGTCTTGAGAATAACAAGGCCGGACGGCGCGATGGCCCGATCGATCGCACGGTCATCCCTTTCACCCGTATGCTTACCGGACCGATGGACTATACTCCGGGCGGCTTCAACAATGTGACGGAAGAAGACTTTATCGCGCGCGACCGGAACCCTATGGTAGTGGGTACACGGGCGCAGCAGCTTGCGTTGTATGTTGTCTATCAGGCCGCTCTGGAGATGGTCTCCGATGCGCCCAGCATCTACCTCAACGATCCCAGCTTCCAGTTCCTGCGCGATGCCCCCACGACTTGGGATGGAACGAAGGTGCTGGCCGGCGATCCCGGAGAATTCATTACGATTGCGCGCAGACATGGACGCGAGTGGTATCTTGGCAGCATTACCAATTGGACTCCCCGGGATCTGCATCTGTCTCTGAGCTTTCTCGGAAGCGGGGCCTATCGCGCAGAAATCTATACGGATGCAGTGGATTCGGGCGAGAACCCGAAGCACATCTCCATCAGGAAACAGACCGTAGAGGGCAGCGATACGCTGAGTCTTCGATTGGCCAAAGGCGGAGGCTGTGCCATTCGTTTTGTGCCTGTCGGCTAAAACAGGATGTTCTATCCATCGAAGCCCCCCGGTCATGACCGGGGCCTGGTCTTTCAACGTATTGTCGAGATCATCCTGCCTTGTGGACTGGCACATCATCGAGTCGCCCGAGGAACAGCGATAAATTACTGCGGAAGATGATGTGTGGAGCGAGCCGGTGCGTCCGGGCCGGCTTTCCTTTGTCGAGCAGATAGTTAAGGAGGGTTTCGAAGGCGAGCTTCCCCTGCGCAAAAGGGCGCTGATAAAGTGTTGCCAGCACCTTGCCTGAGTCTAACAGCGGGACCAGTTCATGAAATAGATCGGTGGTGATGACCTGCACGCGGCCCAGCAGCTTCTGTTCGTCGAGCGCCTGCAGTACAGGCATGCTGTTTGCCGTGCTGATGTATATGCCGTCAGGGCGCGTTTTAGTGCTCTTCAGCAAGGCAGCCGTTTGGCGGTAGGCGTCCTGCGGGCTCTCGTGCGATTCGATCACCGGCAGCAGGGTGAGTTGCGGCGCCAACATGGCCAGGTTCGCAGCGAAGCCGCGCAGCTTTTCGGCATGGTCGAAGGTTGCCAGTTCGCCGGTAATGGTGGCTACACGCGAGGGCATGGGCAGCTTGTGCGAGAGCAGTTCGGCGGCCAGCGCCCCGCTGGTATAGGCATCGACGGAAACTGATGCGATGCGCTCGCTCTGCGGAGCATCGCTGGCCACGCACATCATGGCTATGCCCTTGCCGGCGATCTGGCGGATAAGTGGGGCCAGCTCTCTTGGGTGTCCCGGAGTAAACAGGATGCCGTCGTACCGCTTCGCCGACACGCTATCGAGCAGTCCAAGATCGCCTGTGCCCAGACGCGGATACTCATAGAAGTCGAGCGTAAGTTGAGGCCCCATCGCGCTCTCCGCCGCGGCGCGGATGCCCGCACGGAGCGGATCGAAGAAAGAAGCAATCTCCTTGGGAAGCACCGCTGCAACGCGAAGCCGGCGGTTGAGCTTGAGAGAGCGGGCCGCGATGTTGGGTTTGTAGCCAAGTTCCTCGGCTACGCGCAGTACCTGGGCCTTGGTCTTGGGGCTTACACCACTGCGGCCATGCAGTGCGCGGTCCACTGTGCCGATGGAGGTGCCGAGCGCATTCGCGATGTCGTGAATTCCTACTGCCTTTTCATCTTTATTCATCATGTTGCGCTTGCAGGCGCCGCCTTAGACCGGCCGAGGAAAAGCGTCTCAACGGACAGCGAGAATTAACAAGACAATTCTTACAGAGAATTTCGCCCTTGAACAGCCCTGTTTTTCGTTAACGTACCCATACAAAGTGACGGTTTGATTTCAGCCTTCTTGTTGACGACATTGTGCTTGGGTCGCTCGAGGCACAAAAACATGAAATCATTCGATCGGCATTGAGGTTCTGCGTCACAAAGAAGTCGTGTTCTTTTGCTTGACAGTCGTAAAAGCATGAATCTATATTCGGTGTGCTTGTCTAGATGGCCAGAATGAAAGCGTTTACGTTGACGCTAATCGGACTGGCTTTCTCCCAACCCAATGCAGTTCTCTCTACGGAGGTCTCCCCCTATGACAATCCCGCTTTACGGCCCTGATTTTCGACAGATCCGCAGGTACGCATCTTTGCTGCTATCTGCTGTTGGACTGTTCGCTTCCTGTTCCCCGGCACAGGCGCAGGTCAATAACGTTGGTCAAACACCTTCCCTCGGCTGGGGCACATTCAGCGAGCAAACCATCAACAGCAGCTTCCTGACTCAGGCCAACGTGATGGCGCAGTCCGACACTCTGGCCGCTTCGGGCTTACAGAAACATGGCTGGCAGTACATCAATATCGATTCCGGCTGGATGTCGACCTTTGATGCGAATGGCCGTCCGATTCCGGCTGCCCCCAACTTTCCAGACATCACGGCTCTGATTGCGCACATCCATCAGAATGGGCAAAAGGTCAGCATCTATTGGATACCGGGCATTGAGCAACCGGCCGTCAATGGCAATTTCCCCATCCTCGGAACCCAAAACACCACCCAGCAGATCGTCGCGATGCCGCTTGCCCAGGGCAACGCATTTGCAGGCCCCCTGCCGAACCCCTTCCACGACAAGATTGACTTCACCAAGCCTGGCGCTCAAGAGTACATCAATTCTATCGTTGCGCTTTTTGCCTCCTGGGGCGTCGATGCGATCAAGCTCGACGGGGTGGTACCGGGATCGGATATTGACAGCCTTTCGATCGACGACCGCCCCGATGTCGCCGCCTGGTCAAAGGCGATTGCCGTCAGCGGGCGGCCGATCGTTCTCACCATCTCCTGGGCGCTTGACCAGGACTTTCTTGCCGTGTGGCAGCAGTTGGCCAATGCTCGCCGCATCGAGGACGACATTGAGTGTGAAGG
>Ga0208193_1000927_pt1 | contig 13571 bp, 12 predicted proteins | sample June2015DPH_17_2_FD_184716 | JGI IMG/M metagenome (GOLD analysis project Ga0208193, IMG submission 184716) | Peatland microbial communities from SPRUCE experiment site at the Marcell Experimental Forest, Minnesota, USA - June2015DPH_17_10... | ecosystem: Environmental > Terrestrial > Soil >... | reverse complement strand
CGCCGACCGGTCAGCCGTTGCGCGCACGCCGGATGACGGATCGTTCGTGAATCTCGGTACCGAGCCACAGCGCGCACGCCAGCGCGATCATAAGCCAAGTGACGATTCCGGTGAGCCAGAACAATGTGTGGATCATGGACGCCTCCATGAGGTGGAATGCTACACCGGTAACGGCGTTTTGCGAGTCCTTGATCGGCGATCTCGCTGCGACGGGCGTTTCAACGGAACTTTTGCGGCCTCAAAGACATTTGGTACCTGCATCATTCAACCTTCGAGGTCCAAATGAAGAAGCTTGCCGTTGCTCTCGCAGCTATTCTCGCTCTCGCGATTGCCGTTCCGACCGCTGCCAGCGCACGCTGGCATCATCACCATCATCACTGGCATCATCATTGGTGACAAGTCATAACCCCCCGGTCCCGCCGGGGGGTTTTTAACAGCGGACCCCCCGGTAGGCTGTTGCGGAGCCTCGCCGGTGCGTTTGCGCCGGACGGTGTTCGGTAACACCCGGCGGGCTTTGTCGAACAGGCGGCCCGCGCCTGAGCGCGGCGCCAGTTGCAAATTCTTCACGGCGTCACGGAACCTAAAGGCCGTCGGTTGATTTGGAGTCGGGTCAGCGAACGCCATCTTTTGGACACCAGCAAACCAGGCCCAAGGAGTCATTTCATGCGAAATTTTGCTCTCGTTTTGGCCGCCATCGCCGCCGTCGCGCTCTCGGTTTCAAGTGCACAGGCGTATCGTCCGCCCCATCATCATCATCACCTGTCCTACCACCGCCACCACCATCAACCCTACGTGGCGCGCAATGGATCACAAAACGGTGGAAACTGGAGTTCAGATCGCCTGAACGGTCATGGCATCAACGGCCTGGGCACCACGACCAATTCAGGGCGGAAGTACAACGGCGGATAGGGACCGCCCGCGGCGCCCTCCGGATCGAATTGACAATGCAACTCGCAGCGATCGGATTAGCGACGGCGCTGGCGCTCGCCAGCACAACGGCGTTTGCGATGGGTGGCGGCGGTGGCGGTAGTGGTGCTGGCGCCGGTGGCGGCGTCGGATCGACCTACACCAGCAACCCGGCAAAGTGCGGTGGGCTGGTTTGTTTTGCGAGTCGCGATCAATGACGCCGCGGGTGCGGCACCACCGTAGGCGTCAGGGTCTGTAGGGCTGTTGCAAGCCTCGCCCGTGCGTTCTGCGCGCCGGACGGCGTCGGGACGTGACCAACGCGTGGCGTGGGGCGCGTTAGAGCCCCGCCGGACTTCAATGCGTTACCCACGTGTTTGTTGCAGATTGTGCCGGCGGCAAAGCGCGGCCCCTCCGGCTTGTGAGAGGGTCGCCGGAAGAGCCGCGCGGGCCGGTGCATCGGGTGAGACGACAGGCCCAACGATTCAATGCCGGGGCCCGGTGGGGGTTCCGCGCAGCGGGCCGCCGGTGAGCCCGAGGAGATCAGGAGACCGGCAGCCCGCGCAGGCCGTCGTCAGTTGGAAAACGCAGCCCAGATTTTAAATACCGTCCGGCAAACGATGAGCAAAGCAGCGGCCTGATCGGCCGGCTGCGGCAAATTGGCTCAAAATCGGTTGGATTTTTCGGCGCAAAAATAAAAATGAAGCGGGCGCGTCTGTGCGATTTAGCATTTGCGTCCGTCAGGTGATGTCACTCGGACTTTGCCCGCGCCAATACCGGCAACGATCGTGCGGAAGTTTCCGTCCCGATCCGCGTAATATAACCGCGCCGAGCCCGTTCTGCCTCTGGGGATGCGGCTGGCGCCACAACAGGCGAAAGCCCCCGCCTGGGGGAACGGGGCTTTCTCATGGAGAAGCGGGGCGGGGGACCTCGCGCTTCATGAGTAGGTCGACAGACGCCGGCAAAGGTTCAACAAATGATGGCGCGGGCTCAGGTCCGCGCCCCTCTTCGTACTCAGGGCGTTTCGAAGAGTTTACCTGTGCGTGTGTGAATTGCGACACGTAACGCTCCCGCGAATCGGTTTACATTGCGAAGCGTTACCTCCCTAGACTGGCACCCGTCGCCAATGGCGGGTCCTTTTTGAGAAGCGCCGCCCGCCGCGCCGCGGGACTCTCGCCAATGCGCTGGCGCCCATTGGCCGGCGCCATCGGCGGGGCGAATTTCGGACTCACCAGCGGCTTTCCTGGAATCTTGGCGGCGGCTATCCACCGGGCTCATCATCATCGAATGGATCGGGTCGGTCACGCGGAACGTCCTGCGCAGCCTGGCGCACGATCTCGATGATCTCAGAAATGATATCGCCCCTGTCGCTGCCAGCGGCGCTCCTGAGCAAATACCGAACTGCCGCGTGGATCGTCACCTTGGCATCGTCGTCGCCGGCAAAATCCCAATCGTATTCGTCTGACATGACGGCCTCGGGAGCATGACGTATTGGGGGGTTGGTCCGCGAACTCGTGCAGCAATGTGCCAAATGGCGGGGAGGTCCGATGACGTGCGCGAAGCCTATTGACCGCCGCCGCGCTTCAAACGATCGACAGCGACGAGGACTGAGGGCCGCTCAAGCACCTCCACCAACCTGTCGAGTAGCCTTTCATTGTCGTGATGCGTTGGCTCAAGGTATTCTTCAAGGATTTGCTGGGCTTCACTGATAGCTTGAACGGCCAATTCTTGATCGCTCATCTGGTTAGAACTCCGCGCAATTGAACCCGACGTCCAACTGAGTCTGGCGGATATTGTTCCTCTATAAGCGACCGGACGGCGAGGGCGGTCCAAAACGACAGGTTCCCAAGCTCAGAAGGTGGGAACGAGCGGCGCACCCGAGAGAAGTCGACATTTCCTTCGATGGGTTGATTTGTGGGAACGTTCTTTCGTTCGCGCCTAATGTATTGATATAAAACACAAATTTTAGGCTCTTACCCGGACATAGCTGCCGGGCGCGTCTTCGATCGGGGGCAACGCGTCGCTCCCCACGCCGCGCGCGGGTATCTCCTCGGCATCGATGCCGCCCAGCCATCCACGCCAGTCGGGCCACCAGGATCCCGCATGTTCCTGCGCGGCCTTGAGCCAGTTCGCCAATGTCACGTCCTGGATATGGTCGTTGGTCCAGAACTGGTATTTGCCCGACGATGGCGGGTTGACGACGCCGGCGATATGCCCCGAGCCGGACAGCACGTATTTCACCGGCCCGCCGAAAAACTGCGAACCGTACAGCACCGACTCGGCCGGCGCGATATGGTCCTCGCGCGTCGCCAGATTGTAGATCGGCACCTTGATCTTCGACAGGTCGAGCAGCGTGTTGTCGAGCACCATGCTGCCGGTCGACAGCCGGTTCTCCAGGTAGCAGTTGCGCAGGTAATAGGAATGGTTCGCCGCCGGCATGCGGGTGGCGTCCGAATTCCAGTGCAGCAGATCGAACGCCGATGGCGGCTGTCCCTTCAGGTAATTGCTGACGACATAGGACCAGATCAGATCGTTCGAGCGCAGCATGTTGAAGGCCATCGCCATCTTGCTGCCTTCAAGCACGCCGGCGGCCTGCATGTCGCGCTCGAGCGCGGCGATCTGGTCTTCGTCGACGAACACCATCAGATCGCCGGCGTGGCTGAAATCGACCTGGGCGGCGAGGAATGTCGCCGATGTCACCCGCACCCGGCGCTTTTCCGCGAGCCAGGCCAGCGTCGAGGCGAGCAGGGTGCCGCCGACGCAATAGCCCATGGTGTGGACCTTCAGTTCGCCGGTCGCCCGTTCGATGACATCCATCGCCGTCAGCGGACCTTCCTTCATGTAGTCTTCGAAGGTCTTGGCGCCGAGGCGCTTGTCCGGATTGACCCAGGAGATCACGAACACCGTGACGCCCTGATCGACGCACCACTTGATGAAGGATTTTTCCGGCTTGAGGTCGAGGATGTAGAATTTGTTGATCCACGGCGGCACGATCAGCAGCGGCGTCCGAAGCACGTTTTCCGTGGCCGGCGTGTACTGGATCAATTGCATCAGCTCATTCTGGAAAATCACCTTGCCCGGCGTCATCGCCATGTTGACGCCGACTTCGAGATTGGACGGGTCGGACTGGCGGATGCGCAGCGTGCCGTGCCCGGCTTCGATGTCTTCCGTCAGCATCTTCATGCCGCGAACGAGATTGTCGCCGCTGGAGGCGAGCGTCGTGCGCAGCACCTCCGGATTGGTGAGAACGAAATTCGACGGCGCCAGCGCGTTGGTGATCTGCAACACGTAGAATTCCGCCTTCTTGCGGGTGTGCGGATCGAGGCCCTCGGCGTCGCGCACCAGCTCCTGCGCCCACTGCGTGGAGAGCAGGTAAACCTGCATCACAAAGTCAAAGAACTGGTTGGATCGCCATTCCGGATCGCTGAAGCGCTTGTCGCGCGGCGATGGCTCGATCGCCGGCGATACCTGTTCGCCGGCCAGCCGGCGCATCGACGAGCCCCACAAATCGAGATAGGACTTGCCGAGCTTCATCTGCAGTTCGGCCGCGCGGGTCTTGTCCGACAGCCAATAGTCCGCGACCGTGCTGAACGTCTTGATCACCTCGCCGAGCTCGTTCGGCGGCTTGTCCCTGGGCTCGCCCTGCTCGCGCGGCTTGAGATAGGCGGCGAGCGCCTGGCCGCCGCTCTCCATCGCCCGCGCGAGGTTCATCGCGAAGGCTTCCGGGTCGAATTTTTGCGCCGTCTTGGTTTCGGTCGAGATGTCGCTCATGTCCCGACACTACAGCTTCGATTCAGTTTCGTCACCGCGCAGATCGATGGCGGCTGATTCGGCGTTAACCCAGATATCGGATGTGTTGCAGTGCGACAAAGCATCTTGGTTATGTCATATTGAGGCCCTAACGGTCCGGTTTGTTGTTCAGGCTTGGATCGTTTCGGGCGATACTGGTTCAAACGCTTGCCGCGACACATGATGAAATGAACGTCGGGCAGCTGCGAAGCTCATATTAGCGAAGTGGGGGACTTCCGGACGCATGTCGATGGATCGGACGAGGACGCTGCTGGCCGCGGGAACGCTGGTGCTGTCGGCGCTTGCGCTTGGCGGCTGCTCGATACCGATCGCGGATTTGCCTTCGGTCGGAACGACGGCAGACGCGCCGGAGAAGCAAGCCGCCCCCTACCTTCCGGTCGAAGATCTGCCCCCCAGCCGCGATCAGGCCACGATAGCGCCGGCCGATCGGGACAAGATGAAGGCCGAACTGCTCGCGGCGCGGGACCGCCAGGCGTCCGCGACCGGCACCAAGGACGCGGCTTCCACCAAGGACGCGGCCGCCAAGGACACCGCCAAGAAGTGCCCGTCGGCGGATGCTGGCGCAACCGGACGTCCGTGCTAAAAGACGGCCATTCGACCGCAAATCAGGATCAAGACATCGATTTTGCGCCTGAATTCGCTCTAAACCCTTGATCGAGCGCGATTTCTGGACGCGATTTTTGGCCCCGGCGAATTTCGTTTCGCGGCCAGAGGCGTCGGCGATTCTGCCCGTGCCGGTTGCCGGAGTGAGGACCCATGGAAGATTTTTACCGCATACGCCGTCTGCCGCCTTACGTGTTCGAACAGGTCAACCGGGCCAAGGCGGCCGCGCGCAATGCCGGCGCCGATATCATCGACCTCGGCATGGGCAATCCGGATCTGGCGACGCCGCCGCATGTCATCGAAAAGCTGAAGGAGACGCTGGGCAAGCCGCGCACCGACCGCTACTCGGCGTCGCGCGGCATCACCGGCCTGCGCAAGGCGCAGGCGGCTTATTATGCCAGGCGCTTTGGCGTGAAGCTCAATCCGGAGACCCAGATCGTCGCGACGCTGGGCTCGAAGGAAGGCTTTGCCAACGTCGCGCAAGCGATCACCGCTCCCGGCGACGTGGTGCTGTGTCCGAACCCGAGCTATCCGATTCACGCCTTTGGATTTCTGATGGCCGGCGGCGTCATTCGTTCGGTGCCTTCCGAGCCGACGCCGCAATTCTTCGAGGCGGTCGAGCGCGCGATCATCCATTCGATTCCGAAGCCGCTCGCGATCGTCGTCTGCTACCCCTCCAATCCGACCGCCTATGTCGCGAGCCTCGATTTCTACAGGGATCTGGTGGCGTTCGCGAAGAAGCACGAAATCTTCATCCTGTCGGATCTGGCCTACGCGGAAGTCTATTTCGACGACCACAATCCGCCGCCCTCGGTGCTGCAGGTTCCCGGCGCGATCGACGTCACGGTGGAATTTACCTCGATGTCGAAGACGTTTTCGATGGCCGGCTGGCGCATGGGATTTGCGGTCGGCAACGACCGCATCATCGCCGCGCTGGCGCGGGTCAAGTCCTATCTCGATTACGGCGCCTTCACGCCGATCCAGGTCGCGGCGACGGCGGCGCTGAACGGCCCGGAGGATTGCATTCGCGAGATGCGCGACATCTACCGCAAGCGCCGCGACGCGCTGGTCGAGTCGTTCGGCCGGGCAGGGTGGGAGATTCCGCCGCCCGAGGCCTCGATGTTCGCATGGGCGCCGCTGCCTGAAGCCTTCCGCGGCGTCGGCAGCATGCAGTTCGCGACCCTGATGGTCGAGAAATCCGGGGTCGTGGTTTCGCCGGGGGTTGCCTTTGGCGAGCACGGCGAGGGCTATGTCCGGATTGCCATGGTGGAAAACGAGCAACGAATCCGCCAGGCCGCGCGCGGGGTGCGCCGCTTCCTTGAAAGCGGCATCGAAACGTTGCACAACGTGGTTCCTCTCGCCAACCGGCGCTAGGCATGATCCCGCGAAGCCTGTCGCCTGCGATGGGTGACGGTTTTCGGATCGCGCCTGGTTTTGGTCCCTCCGGCAGGTTATTTTCGTCATGGTCGCACCCCTGAAAGTGGGTATCGCGGGGCTCGGCACGGTTGGCGCTGAAGTTGTCCGCCTCATCGAACAGCAGGGCCCGGCGTTGTCGCTGCGCTGCGGACGCGGCGTGCGGGTCGTCGCCGTCACCGCGCGTTCCAAGGTCAAAAAGCGCGGTCTCGATCTGCGCGGCATCGCCTGGGCCAAGACCGCGCTCGACCTGGCCGGCGATCCCGGCATCGACTGTTTCGTCGAATTGATGGGTGGGTCCGGCGATCCTGCGCTGGCGGCGATCGAGGCCGCCCTGAAGTCCGGCAAATCGGTGGTCACCGCCAACAAGGCGCTGATCGCCAAACATGGATTGCGGCTGGCCAGGTCGGCCGAGAAGCACGGCGCCGCGCTGAATTTCGAGGCGGCGGCGGGTGCCGCGATCCCGGTCGTCAAGACCCTGCGCGAAGGCCTCGCGGGCACCACGATCAACCGCGTCTACGGCATCCTCAACGGCACCTGCAATTACATCCTGACCCGGATGGAACAGGAAGGATTGTCGTTCGCCGAATGCCTGAAGGACGCGCAGCGCCTGGGCTACGCCGAGGCCGATCCGTCGTTCGACGTCGATGGCCATGACACCGCCCAGAAGCTCGCCATTCTTGCCAGCCTCGCCTTCGGCACCGAGGTGGCGCAGAGCGCGGTGTATGTCGAGGGCATTTCCTCGATCGCGCCGGAAGATCTGCGCGCGGCGGCGGAACTCGGTTATCGCGTCAAGCTGCTCGGGGTCGCGGTGCGCACCGCCAAGGGCATCGAACAGCGCGTGCATCCGACCATGGTGCCGAAATCCTCCTCGATCGCGCAGGTGATGGGTGTCACCAACGCGGTGACCATCGACGGCGAGGGCATCCCGCCGATCACGCTGGTGGGGCCGGGCGCCGGCGGAGCGGCGACCGCCTCGGCGGTGGTCGCCGACATCGCCGATGTGGCCCGTGGTATCCGCGCCACGCCGTTCGGACGTCCCGTGGAGCGGTTGCGCGCGACCGAAAAGGCGCCGATGGAGCGTCACGAGGGCGGCTATTATATCCGCCTGATGGCGCGCGATCTGGCCGGTACCGCCGCGACGATCGCGACCCGGCTCGCGGAGCAGAAAATTTCCATTGAATCGATCGTGCAGCGGCATGCCGACGGCGTTCATGCCACCGGCGCGACGCGGTCGCCGGTGCCGGTCATTCTGATTACTTATGCGACCACCGAGGACGCCGTCTATCGCGCGCTGCAGGCAGTGCAGCACGACAAGGTGATCAGCGGCCGGCCGCAGGTGATACGGATCGAAAAAAACTAGCGCGCGTTGCGAACGAACGTTGCGCGATGCGATTATATGCGGGTCGAAAGACCCGCGCTGGAGTCTCAAGGGAGTGCCGTGATGTCGACCCATATTTCCGTGCCGCCGCAGCTCCTGCTGGAGCGTATTCTCACCCTCGAAATCGTGCGGGTGACCGAACGCGCGGCGGTCTCGGCGGCGCGGTTGCGCGGCCACGGCAACGAGAAGGCCGCCGACCAGGCCGCGGTCGACGCCATGCGCCGCGAGCTCAACAAGCTGCCGATCGAGGGCACCGTGGTGATCGGCGAGGGCGAGCGCGACGAGGCGCCGATGCTGTTCATCGGCGAGAAAGTCGGGATCAATGCCGGCCCGAAAGTCGACATCGCCGTCGATCCGCTGGAGGGCACGACGCTGTGCGCCAAGAACATGCCGGGCTCGATCGCGACCATGGCGATGGCCGATGGCGGCACGCTGTTGCACGCGCCCGACGTCTATATGCAGAAGATCGCGGTCGGCCCGGGCTATGCCAAGGGCGTCGTCGAGCTGGATGCCTCGCCCGCCGACAACGTTCGCCGGCTCGCCAAGGCGAAGGGCGTCGATGCGTCTGCGATCACGGTGCTGGTGCTCGATCGGCCGCGCCATTCCGATATCATCAACGGCGTGCGCTCGACCGGCGCGGCGGTCCGCCTCATCACCGACGGCGACGTGGCGGGCGTCATCCATTGCGCCGATCCGGATAACACCGGCGTCGATATGTATATCGGCACCGGCGGGGCGCCCGAAGGCGTATTGGCGGCGGTGGCGCTGCGCTGCATCGGCGGCCAAATGCAGTGCCGGCTGATTCTCGACACCGACGAGAAGCGCGAACGCGCCCGCAAGATGGGCGTCACCGATCCGCGCTCCATTTATGGCATCGAGGACATGGCCAAGGGCGACTGCCTGTTCGCGGCTACCGGCGTGACCGACGGTTCGCTGCTCTCCGGCGTCAAGTTCCGCAAGGATGTGATCCAGACCGAAACGGTGGTGATGCGCTCGGTCACCGGCACCGTGCGCTACATCAAGGCCGAGCACCGTCAGCTCGAGAAATTCCATCTCGATTGAGGGAGCGCGGATGTCTGATGTTTCGGTGGTGAAAGCGCTGGTGTTCGACGTGTTCGGCACCGTGGTCGACTGGCGTTCCAGCCTGATCGCGGATTTCACCGCATGGGGTGCTGCCCGCGGCGTCAAGGCGGACTGGAGCGCGCTGGTCGACGGCTGGCGCGGCGCGTATGTCGCATCGATGGACGACGTCCGCGAGCATCCGGAGCGCGGTTACCTGATCCTGGACCAGTTGCATCGGCGGTCGCTGGAAAAACTGGTCGCGCAATTGTCGATTCAAGGGTTGAACGAGGCCGATCTTCACCACCTCACCATGGGCTGGCATCGGCTGCATGCCTGGCCGGACAGCGTCGCCGGCCTGACGCGGCTGAAGAAGAACTACATCATCGGACCGCTCTCCAACGGCAATGTTGCGCTGTTGACCAACATGGCGAAATTCGCAGGCCTGCCGTGGGACCTGGTGCTGTCGGCGGAACTGTTCGAACATTACAAGCCCGATCCCGAAGCCTACCTCGGCGCCGCGCGCCTGCTTGGCCTCGAGCCGCGACAGGTGATGATGGTGGCCGCGCATAATGGCGACCTGAAAGCCGCGCAGCAATTGGGCCTGAAGACCGCCTTCGTCGCGCGCCCGACCGAATACGGCCCGCTGCAGAAATTCGATTTCGAGGCGACCGGCGACTGGGATATCGTCGCCACGGACTTTGGCGGGCTCGCCGACCGGATGGGATGTTGAGGGCTTGAGCGACGATGCAGGGCCTGCGCGCGGCCTACCGCACCTTACTTACCAGCGCCAGCCCTGCTGCTGTTGCACCTGAGGATAGTACTGGCCGCTGCGCCGGCGGGTTTCGACAGGTTGCGGAGAACCCCAACCGGGCTGGGAGCCCCATTGCGAGCCCCAAGCGGGCTGGAAAAACGAGCCGAAGCCGTCGTCGCGCGGCACGTTGGGCATTGCAACGACGGTAGGCCGGCGCGTCACGAAACCGCCCTGGGGCTGGTTGTTCAGCACCGCGACGAACTCGGTGCGATAATTGGTCTCGCGGCTCAGCGGCTCGTCCGAGATGACGATCGAGGATCGCGGCAACGCCGTCGGCGCGATGCGATCAAGCACATCCTGCGGGATGGTGATGCGGTCGAGCGCGTCTTTGGCGTCGTCCCCGGTGTCGATCGTGACCGCGGTCCAGCGCAGCCCCGCGCCGTTGCGCGCCACCGCCGTGAATATATGCGTGCCGATCGGTTGTTCGGGATCGCGGATCGTCACCGGGACCTCGATGGTCGCATCGAACACCTCGCCGCCGTCCGGCCACTCCTTATGCGTGTTGCGCCGCACGTAAAGCTTCTGCGTCGCTCGGCTGATGTAGACCGAGACCGGCTCGAGCGCGAGCTTGGCCTCGCTCGCCGCCTTGGCGGTGTCGGCCTTTCTGGTCTGGGCCGCCTTGGCCGCTTCCTTTGCCGCGGCGGCGGCGTCGAGCTTCGATTTCGCGTCGGCCCTGGCGGTGTCGATCTGCGTCGCCAGTTCGCTGGCCTTGGCGGCGGCCTTCTGCTTGAGGTCCTCGGCCCGCGCTTTGGCCTCGTCGGTCCTGGCGGCGGCGAGCGCCTTGTCGGCGAAGGCGAGTTCGGCGTCGGCGCGGGTCTTGAGCCATTCCAGCTTGCGCAGCGGCGCGGTGAGCGATGCCGTCTCGCGCGCCGCGGTTGCCGCCGTCTTCTTCGCCTCGTCGGCCGTCTCGGCGGCCTGCTCGGCCTCGCCGGCGAGCTTCTCGGCCTTGGCCGGCGCCGCCGCGATGGCTTCGCGGTTCGGCACGAACAGCGCAGGATGGGAGAATTCGACCGGCTCGGCGTCGATCGGCGAGATGATCACCCGCATCCCGATCCACGTCTTGTCGAACAGGTCCTCCGCGAAGTCGTAGGGCATCCGCACGCAGCCATGCGAGGCCGCATAGCCGGGCAGCGGGCCGCCATGCAGCGCGATGCCGTTCCAGGTGATGCGCTGCATGTTCGGCATCGAGGCATCGTCATAGAGGGTCGAGTGGTGGTCCTTGTCCTTTTCGAGGACGGCGAAGATGCCGGCCGGCGTCTCGCGTCCGCGGGTCCCGGTCGATACCGGCGCGCGCAGGATCCAGCCGTCGGCGTCGTAGAAAGTGACCTGCTGGGTCTTGATCGACACGATCGCCATGATCGGATCGCCGGCATCGCGCGGCGCCGTCGCCTCAATCGGAGGCGCCGGGCGCGCCTGTCGCGCCGCGGCGCCGCCGGTCAGCGCCGCCATCGCCGCGAGCGTCATAACGACGGCAGGCCCCCAACGCCGCATCGCCACGGTGGATTGCGCCGTCGAAAATCGATTTATCATGCCATGCCCCGATTGAAATGCGTGTCCGGCCTGCGTCGATCAAGTATCAGGTCGTGATTTCGGATTCACTAACCGTCATCACCATCCACGCCGTCAATTCGCTGACTATCGGCACGGTTCCGTTGGCGATCTCCTGATATACGACAGCCCGCACCGGAGGAAGGGTGGCTCGCGGCTGAAATTGACCCCAGGAAATATGCCGACGCCTTGCAGGTGACACCCGCAAGCCGCTTGCCGTGCGGGAACCGGTTTCGCTGCTATCGCAATCCTGCCGCATTTTTGCACACCTTGCGCTTTTCATACGGCGCCCACTCCGGTCTTGCCGCGGCCTGCGATTCCGGCCAACATAACCGACAGCCACTAACGATCCGGAATACCGGACGGACCGATCTGGGAGGAGATTGCATGACCGCGGCAACCCGCTCGCGCAAGCTTGCGCAAATTTTCCTTGGTACGGCGTTTGGCGTCGCATTGTTGGCAGGCTCCGCCAACGCCCAAAAGCAGGGCGGCAGCGTCACGGTCGGCCTGGAGCTCGATATTCCGGGCTTCGATCCGCTGAAGGTCGGCGTGTTCGATACGGCGGCGGAAACCGCGGCCGCGGCGCTTTTCGATACGCTGATCGTTCTCGACGACAAGGGCCAGCCGCAGCCGAAGCTCGCGCTCTCCTGGGTTCATTCGGACGATTACAAGACCTGGACCTTCAAGCTGCGGCCCGGCGTCAAGTTCCAGGACGGTACGCCGTTCAATGCCGCGGCGGCGAAGGAGAATTTCGACCGCCAGAAGGATCCGGCCAACAAGTGCCGCTGTGCCTTCTATATCGCCTTCATCCACGACGTGCAGGCGCCGGACGAACTAACGCTGGTCTACAATTTGAACGACCCTTCGGTGAACCTCCCCGCGCTGATGACGATCCAGAGTTCGAACAATGTCGTGCAGTCGCCGACGGCGTGGAAGACCAGGGGCGACGACTACAACCGCAATCCCGTCGGTACCGGACCCTACATCCTGAAATCATGGACCGCGGGCGACCGCATGGTTCTCGAGAGGAATCCGGACTACTGGAACAAGGGCCATCCCTATCTCGACCGTATCATCTTGAAACCGTTGCCGGACGCGCAGTCGCGCTTCGCCAGCCTGCAATCGGGCGAGGCGGACATTGTCTGGGACGACGAATACGACGCCGACAATATCCAGAAGGCCGAAAAAGATCCAAAGATGACGGTTCACACCTATGCGGGCTCCGGTGCGGCCGTCTACGCCTTCAACACCAAGGTCCCGCCGTTCGACGACGTGCGGGTGCGCCAGGCGCTGGTGATGGCGATCGATCGCAAGAAGATGTCGCAGGCGATCACCAATGGCCTCGCCCGGCCGGCCAGCAACCCTTATGGCGATGGCTCGTGGGTCAAGTGCAAGGACGACGGCGCGCTGCCCGACAATCTCGAAAAGGCCAGGGCGCTGATCAGGGACTATGGCAAGCCGGTCGATTTCAAGATGCTCACCACCGCGACGCCGCGCGGGCGCACGATCGGCCAGGTGTTCCAGCAATTCTGGAAGCAGGTCGGCGCCAATATGGAAATCGAGCAGGTCGATCAGGCCACCATCGTGCCGCGCGCCTTCATGCGCCAATTCCAGGTGACGCCGTGGCGCATCGTCGATCTCGCCGACCCGGACCCGCAGATGTTCGCCAATTTCCATACCGGCAGCCCGGTCGCGCTCGCCAATTATTCCAATCCCGATCTCGACAAGCTATTGGAGCACGCCCGGGTGACGGCCGATCTGGAAAAACGCACCGCGGATTATTGCACGATCAGCCGGATCATCAATCAGGAAGCGATCTGGTTCTGGACCTTCCAGAATACCTATTACGCGATCTCAAGCGCCAGGCTGAAAGGCTTGCCGAAGCTCTATAGCGGGGTGATCGACGTATCCAATGCCTGGATGGAATAAGGGCCGATGCTGGGCTTTGTCGCTCGAAGGCTCGTCTATCTGCTGCCGGTTCTGGTCGCCGTATCGCTGCTGACATTCCTGATCGCTTCGCTGTTGCCGGGCGATCTCGCT
>Ga0208193_1000926_pt1 | contig 13572 bp, 13 predicted proteins | sample June2015DPH_17_2_FD_184716 | JGI IMG/M metagenome (GOLD analysis project Ga0208193, IMG submission 184716) | Peatland microbial communities from SPRUCE experiment site at the Marcell Experimental Forest, Minnesota, USA - June2015DPH_17_10... | ecosystem: Environmental > Terrestrial > Soil >... | reverse complement strand
CGGCGCTAATGCGGATGCAAACCGCAGAGCAGCGCATCTCGGTGAACGCCTCCAATCACTCGGTGGCCGCGGTCAACGCGGAAGCGACTTTGCGCTACGCCGAATGCAGCTTGGCCGGGGGTTGCGCGGGTGCCACCTGGACACCGGCGAGTTTTCTGCAAAATTCCGCGGGCCTCTTTACCTTAAATCCGCTCACCGGCAGCAGCGTCTCGGCAACGAGCCCGAACGCGACCACGAATGCGACTTGGGCCGCGCCGGCGGGTAACACGCTCGCCTATGCGGGTCCCGCACTTCAGTCGGCGACCGTACCGCAGTATGTCGTTGAAAAACTCGCCCCCGTGATGCTGCCCGGGGACTCGACGAGTCAAACGCAGTACGGCAGCACCGGCGGTTCGACCCCGTATCAAGTGACCGCCTATGCCAATGGTGCAGATGCGAGTTCGCAGACTGTCCTGCAAAGCACTTTTCGGCCGTAACGCCGAACTTTACTCCCAAGAGAAACACCGTGAAAAATCTCCCCGATTGCAAACTTTGGCGCACTTTGAGTCTCCTGCTCGGCCTCTCGGTGGGATTCTTGGGGAGTGGCGACACCTCCCTCGGGGCCTCCACGCCCGCGCCCGTCGCCATTTACCAATCCCCATTGTCGGTCGCCATTGCCGCGCACCCTCAAGTGATCATCGCGTTTGCCAACTCCGAGTCGATGGACGGCAACTTGAGCGGCGCCATCATGACGGGCTCCGGGTCCTTGGGTAGCTCGCTGTCGGAGCTGCAAACCACCGCCTCGCCGGTCAATTTTGTGGTTCCTGCGGGCTTCGTCCCGCCCCCTGCCCCGTCCCCGGGCTTAACGGCAGGAGCCGTCGGTTCCTCGCAGCCCTACACCGTGTCGCTGAATGGCAATCTCGTTGATAACTCGCCTTCGCGCATGAACCTCGCGAAAGCCGGCATCTATTCGATCTTAAATAGTTTCATGGCGAATACCGATTTCGCGTTGATGGACTACGCCACGGGGTCGCTGCAGGAGTCCCCGACCTGGGTGTACTACATGAGCGCGGGGGCGGGCTTCACGGTCGTCAATACGGTGCCGGCGGGTGCGCGCGCCGTCGCCAATCCCTGCTATGGGGTGAGCCTCACGCGCGGCGATGCCGTCGGCAATGCGTGCCAGAGCCTGTCGCTGAAGATCTCCGGTATCAATACCAACCAATGGTTGATTATTGGCTCCAGTTCCGATGATGCCGTCATCAACGATGTGCTCTATGACTGGACAGCGGGCACGCCTCCTGTGTGCATGGCCTACTCCGGTCCCACGCCGGCCACCCCGTTCGTTTCCCCCAACACGCTCGCCGCCTACAATGCGGGTGACGTCAGAGAGACCTACGGTGCGGTGACGCCCAGCGGCTGTCCCAGTCAGACAGGGCCGACGAATGCGGGCTTCGTACCGTATTCAGCGCAGGTCATGTACGTCGAGCGCGGCTTCTCCTACTACACCGCCTCCGAGGTCTCGAACACGAGCAACCCTCTCGTCGGCATGACCACCGTCGGAACGAATCTGACGCCCGCCAACGTCGCGGCGAAGATCGCGATGTTTACTCCCTACCTGTACCCGGAGACGAACAACTCGGGCACGAGCGAGATCAAATCCTCATCCACCCAGGCCCCGACCGCGGGACTCTTGACCGGCGCGCTCAACTACTACAAGACCGGGACTTTCGCCTCGAGCAATGGTTGCTCGGCCTCTCGCTATGTGGTGCTGGTGACGGACGGGTTGCCGACGATGGATCTTAGCGGCAATGCCTGGCCGCCCCTGGGCAGCACCGCGGCCGCCGGATACGGTGTGACCGTGACCTGGAATGCCGATGGCTCCTTGGGCAGCACCAATGACCAGGCGCTGACCGATACGATTGCAACGCTGAAGGCGTTGACTGCTGCGGGCATCAAGACCTACATCATCGGCTTGGGCGCGGGGGTCACGGGAAATCCGCAAGCCTCGCCGACCTTGACCGCGATGGCGATCGCCGGCGGCACGAATGTGTACTTCCCGGCCACGGATCCCGCGACGCTGACGAGTGACATGCAGGTGATCATCGCGACGATCCAGGCCGGCACCCAGTCCACCGCGACCGCGGCGGTCAACTCCACCAGCATCCACGTGGGTGCGGTCATCTATCAGGGCCAGTTCAGTTCCTCCGATGCCGCCCAGGATTGGAGCGGTAACCTCTACGCCTTCCCGGTCAATGCCACCACGGGCACCGTCAACACCTCTCCGAGCGTCGCCCTCTGGGGCGCGCAGAGTCTGTTGGACGCCGAGAGCCCGGCGAGCCGCGTAATCGCGACCTGGGATACGGTGGCGAACGTCGGTACGCCCTTTGAATGGACCACAGGATCCCCCTCGATCGGCATCGCGAGCTCCACGGCCATGGGTCAGGCGCTCTCCAATAGCCAGTCCACCGATACGAGCGGCGCAGATTCGCTCGCCTTCCTGCGCGGCGTACAGTCACTCTCTTTCAGCGATGGCGGCCCGTTTCGGGCGCGTGCCCATCTGCTCGGCGACATTGTCGATAGCGCCCCGCTGTATCTGGCCGGTGCGTCGGGCAATTTCAATTCAACGAGCTACGTGAGTTTCGTCGCGAGCATGGCCAACCGCACGCCGGTCATCTACGTCGGCGCCAACGATGGCATGTTGCACGCCTTCTCGGCCGCGACGGGCAGCGAGCTCTTCGCCTACATCCCGCGCGGGGTGTTCGGAAACCTTCAGAAGCTGACCGGGCGCTACTACGCCGGCATGCACCAGTTCTACGTGGACGGCTCGCCCACGGCGGGGGATGTGAATTTCAGCAATGGCACCTGGCATACGCTCCTCGCGGGCGGCGAAGGTGCGGGGGGTAACTCGATCTATGCGATCGATGTCACCGCACCGCAATCCTTAACCAGCGAGTCGGCCCTCTCCACCGCGGTGCTCTGGGATTACACCGATACGACGAACATGGGATTGACCTACAGTCGCCCGGCGATCATCAATGCCAACGTCGGTGCGCTGGTGATCTTCGGTAACGGGTACAACAGCCCGACCGAGCAGCCCTACTTCTATGCGCTGAACGCCCAGACGGGCGCGGTGGTCGCGAAGATTAACCTCTGCTCGGCCGTCGCCTCGGCGTGCAGCACGAGCGTGGCCAACGGCCTCTCCTCGGTCGTGGCCGCGAACTTAAACGGCGATCTGGCCTCCAATGCGACCTTGGTCTATGCGGGAGATCTGCAGGGAAATCTCTGGCGCATCGATATCTCCAATGTGAATCCCACCCTCTGGACCGTGACCGTGCTCTTCCAGGCTCGCAATGCGAGCGGCGCCCTGCAGCCGATCACCACCACGCCCGCGGTGACCTTGAACCCCAATTATCCGCGCTTTGTAGGGGAGATGGTGTTCGTCGGCACGGGGCAGCTCTTGGGTGTCGGCGATCTGTCAACGACCCAGGTGCAGAGCATGTATGGGGTATACGACAACAACAGCGCCCCGACGACGCCGATTCTGCGGGCCGCTATGGTGCAGCAGACACTCACGAATATCACCATCAATCTGATCGCGGGCGGCACCGTGGCGGGGCGCACGGATACGATGAATCCGGTGAACCTGCTGCAAAAGGGCGGCTGGTACGTGGATCTCTCGCTGCTCTCGGGTGAGCGGAGCATCACTGACCCGCAGATCGATAGCGGCGCGGTGATCTTCACATCCATCCAGCCCTCGCCCAATCAATGCGTGGGCGGGGATTACTCCTGGCTCAACCTCTTTAATTTCGCGACCGGCGGCGCCTTTCCGAGCGCTCCTTTGACCTTGACTACCCAAACGGTAGCGGGAGTATCGCTCGGTGAGAGCGACGCCTCCTCCCCGCAAGTGGAAATCAACAACGGAGGCTCATCGAGCCGCGAAATCCTCGTGACCGTATCGGGCACGGGCACGGATATTTCGACGAATGGCACAGTCCCCATCGAGGGGTTCGACATGGTCGGTAGCACGTTGCACCGTACCGCATGGACGGAGTTACGCTAATGAACACATCAATCGGTATTCTCTCCCGCTCGCTCCTGCTCTCGGCAGCCCTGTGCGCGAGCGCTGGGGCGGTGGTGCCCACGGCGATCACCGTGGAGGGCCACGTCACAGCCATCGACAGTCATTCGATCCAGATCGATGGCATCTCCTACCCGATCGAGCCGGGGAGCGAAACGGCGCGGGATTTGGCGAATGTACAGCGCGGGGATTCGGTCACTCTGGCCATCTCGCCGCAGCGCACGCCGGGCACCGACCCAGTCCAACACTGGGTCGGCCAAGGCCACGAAGTCGTCAATCCGGCGACCGCGAACACGCATACCACGGTCACAGTCGTGCACGCTCCGGGCGTGCGCTAACACTCACTGGTTTTAGGCCTTCTGGGAGCCACTCATGAAATCTCGCCCAACCGCTCGCGGCTTTACTCTGATCGAACTCGTCATCGCCATGGCGATTCTCGCGATCATCACCACCATCGCCTATGCGAGCTACTCGAACCAAATTCAGCACAGCCGCCGCTCGGACGCGCTCACTTCGGTAGGCGGGATCTCCAGCTCCCTCGAGCGCTGCTACGCACAGGCCTACACCTATCTCGGCTGTGGCAGTGCCGCCGCAGGCACCGCGGCGAGTCAGAATGGTTACTACTCGATTTCGACCGTCGTGGCAGCCACCGCCTACACGCTCACCGCCACCCCGGTGGGCGGCCAAGCGGGTGATACCACCTGTGCCTCCTTCATCCTCTCGAACAGCGGGCAGTCGGCCACCAATACCGGCGGTACCAATGAGACCACGACCTGTTGGGGTAGCCGCTAGTCAATCGACGCGATCCTTGGGGTAGTCCCGCGCCCCAAGGCAAGTTTTGCATCGGCGGCGCCTCGTGATTCCCACCCTACTCACGTGATGCCTTGACATCATTATGTATGATGCTATGATGCCTGCCTACCTTGTTTGGCCCTGAAGCTTCCCTTATGCGAACGACCCTGTCGATCGATGACGATGTGCTGGAAAAAGCCAAGGCGGCGGCGGCCAAGCGGCACCTCCCCTTCCGCACGGTCATCAACGAGGCCTTGCGCGCGGGATTGAAGACCCTCGGCACCCCGCCACAGGCAGCGCCCTATCGGACCCACGCGCATGAGATGGGACTCAAGGCGGGGAGAAATCTCGACAACATTCAGGAGCTCTTGGCGCAGGTCGAAGGTGAGGATGCGCGGTGATCCTCGTCGATGCGAATCTCGTCTTGTACGCGGAAGATGCGTTGAGTCCGCAGCACGAGGCCGCGCGCACCTGGTGGGATGCGCAGCTGTCGGGCGCCTCCCCGGTGTGCCTGTCCTGGGGCGTGTTGTGTGCGTTCATTCGCATCAGCACCAATTCCCGCGTCTACGAGCAACCACTCGATCTAGATCAAGCGATGAGCCGCGTGCAGAGCTGGCTCGATCAGCCATGCGTACGGTTGGTCCATCCCACCGAGCGCCACTGGACGGTATTGCAAACACTGCTCAAGGAGGGCCAGGCGCTCGGGAACCTCGTCACGGATGCACACCTCGCGGCACTCGCCGTGCAGCACGGCTGCACGCTCATGTCGACCGATGGTGACTTTGCGAGATTTCCCAAGCTCAAGTGGAGCAATCCACTAAAGTGAGTCGGCTGACGCGCCGTTGAAGTGTACCGCTGCGTTTAGCTGCCACTGCTCCACGTGCAATTTATTGACGGCTTCGCTAAAGGCTGTCTCGCGTTCCGTTCAGCAACAATTTCTGTTCGACCAATTGCCGAGCCATCTGCTGCGTATGGCGAAAAAGTGAAGAACACCGAGGAGAGATTGATTGATAGGGAGGACTTGTGTCCCTGGCACTCAAGGATGCGGGCGCAGATCGGCGGACTTGGGCCAACTTCCCGTTGTGACCGCGCCGGCCGCAACTCACCGGCCGCCGAACCGTTTTTTTGCTGCGTCTGTCACGGGGGTATATATGCTCACGAGGCTGCCTTCCGGATCTCGGAACTGGGCTGCTCGGTTGCCCCAGGGCATCGTCTTCGGCTCGAGGACCACCTGCACTTCAGCTTTCAGTCTCGCGAACTCGGCATCGACGTCGTCCACCTGAAACTCCAGGATGGCGGTCCGATTGGCGCCTGGTTCCGCGCTGCCCTCTTTAAACAGCGCCACCGTCTCAGCGGTGTTGATTGCGAGCGTCGCCGCCGGCGTAACGATTTCGGCGAATGTGGGTACCAACCACTCTGCCTTCTTGTTCATGACCTTCTCGTAGAAGCCGACGAGGTTTTTGATGTCTCGGGCAACAAGTCGAGTGGAAGCAAACTTCATATGTTCTCCTTTGTCGTACAACGGGGCGCACTAGCTAACAACAATCGACTTATCGATACGCTACGGTATCGTATCGTTTCTGTCAACTGATACCATCACTCATGGAAAAAAAACGTACGCGCGGTAAATCGGGGATGTCACCCTCGATCGAGCGTCAGGGTCATAATCTCGATGACCGAGTCCGCCGCTCGCGGGCGACAGTTCTGGGCGCCACGGCCGAGCTCTTGTTCGAGCGTGGCTTTGCGGGCACGAGCGTCGATGAGGTCTCGCGTCGCTCGGGGGTCGCGAAGACCACGATCTATCGACATTGGCCGACGCGGGCCGATCTCCTCCGAGATGCCTGTTCCAATGTCGGCACGCCCATGGAGGTACCGGACGTTGGAACCTATGAAGCAGATGTGACAGCGTTGCTGATGAACCTCAGCCACTTGCTGCGGTCCGCCAAATGGACGTCGGTGCTACCCTCGGTCATAGACGCAGCCGAGCGCGACCCCGAAATCGCGCGAATGTACAGCAAGCTCCAAGAGGGTTACTCGGCGCCGTTGCGGTTTGTCATTCAACGGGCGATACAGCGAGGCGAACTGCCGAAAACGACGGATATTGACGTGGTGATCGCGGCACTTACCGGTCCGCTCTTCTACCGGCGCTGGTTCTCGAGGGAACCGCTGACACAGTCGTTCGTGAAGCAAATCATTCGCCGAGTACTCTGCTTGGACGAAAGAAGCGCCGCTACACTTTTGAGCAAATCAATGCAGCATTTTCCCGAAAATCACTCAGGCGGCATTGACCAAAATTCTCCCGGGTGAGGAAGATCGTTTCGGCAAATGAACGCGGATTTCGATATCACTGCCGAGGGCTGTTAGAAAATTCATCAGCCGTTCGACTGAAAACCCCTCAAGCTTGTAGTGTTTGAGCGCGGAAATTTTGGGCTGATTGATGGATAACGCAGTGGCTGCGGCCGCCTGCGTTAGCCGGCGAGCTTCCAGCAGGCGATTGACCGCAACGGCGAGCCGCACCTTCGTATCGAGCTCCGCGGCATCTGGAAGGCCGAGATCGGCAAAGACATTGCCGGAACTCGCCACGATTTTATTCGCGCTTTTGGCTTGCTTGGCCATACCTCGCCTCGTAATCTGCTTGCGCCGCCTCTAGGCGTCGCTCAATCATTTCAACATCCGTCTTCGCCGTGCGCGTCCCACTTGGCGATTTCTTCTGAAAACAGTGCAGGACGTACAGCGCATGCTCAAATCGCACTACATACCCGGCGCGAAACGTGTCGGTCTTATAATCGCTCACCACCTCAAGGACACCAGGCCCGAGACCTTTCCAAGGCTTGGCATCCGGGTGTTTGCCGCCATACTGCGCAACACTCAAGGCGGCGCCCATCTGACGAACCACGGGATCCGGCATTGCGAGCAAATCGCGTTTGCTTGAACCGATCCAAAACAGCGGTTTCTCACCGGGAGCCAACCTTCGGCGCATGGATCAAATATCCTCGTTTTAGGATGATATCCTACTTTCAGGATAAATACGAGCCGGACCTAGCAGATTGGGCCAGGGCAAGGTCGCTGGTGCCCTCCCCGAACCGGCTACGCGACACCCTTACTTGAAGATCGTCGTCAATCGACCGTGATCGACCATTTCCGCCGGTCACGACTGGCAGCTATCGGACCGCTCAACTGCGGTGAATTATGCTGTCACGTAGTGCGGAGGCGATCGCCCGATCGAGCAAGTCCTGGCAGCGAATCGACGGAGGACCGCAGCCCCAGCTTGATGCAGATCGCAGGTGATCCGACCGAGGATTGGGGTCTTATGTGGCGAGGCTACATGGGCGGAGCGGGGGTGCCGTCCGACCATTTATCCACTGGTACCAAATAAACGAATATCGGCGGGAAGGCTTTAAGTTGTGGATAAGCTTCGGTTGACATCGACCAATAACTTACGCCCATGACCGGAGAGTTGGTAAGGTTAGCGCCCCAGGCAGTACCGTCTTTCGCGGTCTCGTAGAACATCAGGTGAGGCATGTCGTGATCGCCGTCATCGCCCAGGTAAGCGGACTTGGACATCATGTAGCAGATCCCGCGCTCAAGAGCCGGTAGTTCTTTCTTGTCAATGGCGGCTTTGGTTGCGGCGATGACTTCTTCTTTGGAATGTCCCGCCAAGATCAGTTTGGTGCGTGTGTAATCGTACGGCAGGAAGGAGCGGGCAACTGGCGGATTGACGCAAGCTGCGCCGCGGATTTTGGGGTTCCAGAATTCGGGGTAATCGAACATGCCGCTCCAGCCGCGGTCGACGAGGCAGACCCAGCCGTTTTTGCCTTTGACCGCAGTTTCGTAGCCGTGACGGGTCAGAACCATAACTGTGGCATCGCGCGAGATGGAGTCGGGAGCGGCGCTGCGGGCTAGCGCAATTTCCGCGTCGCGGCCCATGAGATATTCCTCGATTGGCGCCATCTTCGGATACGTAGTTGCAGCATCCTGCGCCATCGCGCGGCCTGCAGTGACGAACGCAGCAAACAGCAGCGCGAAGCCTTTGATTGCGATTGCGGCTATTGCTCTTTTCACGCCTCTCTCCTGTTCGATCGCAAACTCTGCGGGGCTTCCGAATATCATGATTTCTCTTTCGCTCAATTACCTACCTCTATCGACGAACGGCCAGGCCGGAATTCGACAAATCGTTCAAGGTAAGTCTCCGGATGGCTGCTTTGTTCCCTGCAAACCTGGGGCGCGATTGTCTCAAAGTGGGCCGAAAGCCGGTCCATCGCAATTTCCAGTCGATGCCAATACCGCGAATGCTCAGAGGAAAGTTGCACGAACTCGCCGACGATAAATCAAAGCTCCCGCATCGACGTACGGGGGAGGAACCCGATGGTCGTCGAGGAGGATTGCCTCGCCACGTGCGATGGACAAGCCGCTCGCACGCAGCATCATACGTATCGCAAGATGCTGAATTTGCGACCAATGCGGGACGGCGGGATTATGAGCGCCAGTAAATTCACCTCGCGAATTCACCATTGATCTGGCGGGTCGCGATGAGCCGGCGTTGCGTGATTCCAGTAAGCACTGTGCCTTTCTAGGGCACAATTTGGTCACAGTCTAGCGAACCCAGTTTGGAGGTTTTTGTCGTAAGTTTTTGTTTTAATTGGTAGCGGGGGCAGGATTTGAACCTGCGACCTTCGGGTTATGAGCCCGACGAGCTGCCAGACTGCTCCACCCCGCACCGGAAGAGCCGCCCATTGTACCGGGCGGTTCGGCCAATGCAAGAGCACTCTGTAAAATTATCTATCCGACTGGGCCCATCTCGCCGATCGCAGCCCTACCCGCCCCGCTCCCGCGGACTCCCTATTGCAAAGCTCGCTGACAGAGTTGTAGCAGCTGCCCAGGAATCACCCCCAACCCAAACACCAGCAGCGCATTCACGCTGAGTACCGCCCGCATGAGCACCGATCCGCCGATGGAGGTGGTTTCGGTAGGATCATCGAAGTACATCAGCTTGACGATGCGCAGGTAGAAGAACGCTCCGACCACGGAGAACAGCACGGCGACCACCGCAAGCCAGGTATAGGTCACGCCAAGCACGGCTTGGATGACGCCGAGCTTGGCCCAGAACCCGATGAAGGGCGGCAAACCCGCCAAGCTGAACATGAGAATTGCCATCATGCCCGCGAACCAGGGACTGCGCGCGTTCAGTCCGCGGAAATCGTCGATCTTGTCCGATTCGAAGCCCTGCCGAGCCAGCAGTAGAATCATGCCGAACGCGCCTGCGGCGACGAGCACGTAGCTGATCATATAAAACATCGAGGCTTGATAGCCTTGCGCAGTGCCCGAGAGTATTCCGAGAAGCACATATCCCACATGAGAAATCGTGGAATAGGCCAGCATGCGTTTGATATTGGTCTGCGCAATGGCGACGATGTTGCCGATGGCCATGGATAGCACGGCGAGCACCACCAGCATCTGGCTCCAATCCGCCTGCGAACCCGCCAAGGCTTCAGGCAATAGGCGCATGGCCAGCGCGAATGCCGCCAGCTTGGAGGCGGTGCCGATGAACACCGTCACGCAGGTCGGCGACCCTTCGTACACATCCGGTATCCACATGTGGAAAGGCACGGCGCCGAATTTGAATCCCACGCCGACGATGAGAAATGCTATGCCGAAGATCAGGCCGATATTGCCACCCAATCCATGATGCGCGGCGCCGGCGATCGCCCCGAGCTCGAGGCTCCCCGTCACTCCGTAGACGATGGACATGCCGTACAACAGCGTCCCCGACGCCATGGACCCCAGTACGAAGTATTTGATCGCGGACTCGGCCGCGATGCCCGACTCCCGGTCGAATGCCACCATGGCGTACAGGCACAGCGACATCAATTCCAGTCCCAGGTACAGCGTGATCAGGCTGCCCGCGGAAATCAGCACCATGGCGCCCAGGGTGGCGAACAGCCCCAGCACGTAGTACTCGCCCTTGAGAATCGCGCGCCGCTGCAGATAGTCGGTCGAATACACGAAAACGGCGGCCACGATCAGCAGAGTGACGATCTTCAGCAGCTGCGCCATGTGATCCAGCTCGAATAGCCCGCCGAGGGCCACGATCTTGAGCGGAATCGGCTGCACCGCCACCAGAACGGCGGTCAGTACCAGGCTGATCACCGCGAGCACGCCGGTCCAGCGCCGCTGCGCATCGTTCAGCAACAGATCGAGCATCAATATGGCGCAGGCCGCCAGCCCGAGAAAAATCTCCGGGCACGCATAGACCAGTCCGGCGTTGAACTGGCTGACATTGAATGGGGCAAAGGAGTTCATGCGTGAACCTTACGGAAGGATCTTCGAGACCAGCAACTGCTGGGCTAAATGCTGCGTGGTTGCCCGCATCACGTCGAGCAGCGGTGCGGGCCACACACCCACCAGCAGCACCGCCAGGGCGAGCACGCCCAGCACCAGGAACTCACGGCCATTGAGGTCCTTGAGCGCCGCCACCTTGTCGTTGGCGATTTCGCCGTAAATGACGCGCTTGACCAACCACAGAGTGTAAGCGGCGCCCAGCACCAGAATGGTGGCTGCCAGCACCGCGTACCAGACATTGGCCTTGAACGAGGCCAGAATCACCATGAATTCGCCGATGAATCCCGAGGTGCCGGGCACGCCGGAATTCGCGAACGCAAACAGCACCATGAAGGCCGCGAACTTGGGCATGGTATTGATCACTCCGCCATAGGCGCTGATCTCGCGGCTGTGAACCCGGTCGTACATGACCCCGACGCAGAGGAACATCGCGCCCGATACCAGCCCGTGCGACAGCATCTGCACCACGGCGCCGTCCATGCCGAGCGCAATGCCGTTGGTTCTGCCGGTGGCCGAGACGATCTGAAAGCCGATGAACATGCCGAGCGTGACGAATCCCATGTGAGCGATCGAGGAGTAGGCGATCAGCTTCTTCATGTCCCGCTGCACGAGCGCGACGAAGCCGATATACACCACGGCGATCAGCGACAGCGCGATGATCAGCCAGTCCAGCTCGCGGCTGGCGTCGGGCGCGATGGGCAAGGAGAACCTCAGAAAACCATACCCACCCATCTTGAGCATGATGGCGGCCAGCACCACGGAACCGCCGGTGGGCGCTTCAACGTGCGCATCGGGCAACCAGGTGTGCACCGGCCACATCGGCACCTTCACCGCGAACGCCGCAAAGAAGGCCAGGAAAATGAAGGTCTGTTCCCGGAGCGACAGCGGCATGCCCTGAAACACCGCGAGCTCGTAGCTGCCCGATTTCAGGTACATGTAAATCAGCGCAACCAGCATCAGCAGCGAGCCGATGAAGGTATACAGGAAGAACTTGATCGTGGCGTAGACGCGCCGCGGACCGCCCCACACGCCGATGATGATGAACATCGGAATGAGCATGGCTTCCCAGAACACGTAGAACAGCGCGCCGTCCAGCGCGGCGAACACGCCTATCATCAGGCCTTCCAAGATCAGGAAGGCCGCGAAATACTGCGCCACGCGCTTTGCGACGTTCGTCCAGCTCGCGATCACGATGAGCACGGTGGTGAAGGTGGTCAGCAATATCAGCGGCATCGAAATGCCGTCCACTCCGAGGTAGTACTCGGCGTGAATGGTCGAGATCCACGGCGAACGTTCGACGAATTGCATCGCGGCCGTGCCGGTCTTGAAGGCCGCGTACAGAGGCACGCTCAGTACCAGCGCAAGTGCGCTGACGATCAGGGACAGCCACTTCGCCGCCTCGATGCGGTCGTTGAACGCCAGCGCGGCAAATCCGCCGACGATGGGCAGCCAGATCAGGACCGACAGCAAATGTCCGCCGAACATCATGTTCGCCATAAAATCCACAGCAGAAAGGAAGCCAGCCCCAGGATCATTGCAAACGCATAGTGGTACAGATAGCCCGACTGCGCATAGCGCATCACGGATCCCAGCCAGCCCACCGTGCGCGCGCTGCCGTTGACCAGGCCGTCGTCGATCACGATCTGATCGCCGAATCTCCACAGGCCGCCGCCGAGGAGCCGCGCGGCAGCCATGATCACATGCTCGTAGAACCAGTCGAAGCCGTACTTATCGACCAATATCGTGTGCAGCCATTTGAAGCGGCGCTCGGCTGCCTCCGCGAGCTCCGGCTTCTTGAGGAAGAACCACCACGCGGTGAGCACGCCCAATGCGGCGAACCACACCGGCAGCGCGTCGAATGCCGCCCACATGAACTCCATCGGCGAACCGTGAAATTCCTCGCCCACGCGCGCGAGCACATCGTTGTCCGGCAGTACGTGAATGGCCGAGCCGAAATAGCCGCCGAACAGCATCGGTTCCACGGTGAACCAGCCGACCAGCGCCGCGGGGACGGCGAGCAGAATCAGCGGCACGGTCACCACCCAGGGACTCTCGTGCAAATGTTCCTGCGTGTGATGATCCATGCGCGGCTGGCCGTGGAAGGTCATGAAGAACATGCGGAAGGTGTACAGGGCCGTGATGAACACGCCGCCCAGCACGCAGAAATAGGCGTAAGTGGCGCCGGTCCGGTGCGACAGGTGCACGGCGTCGATCAGCGCGTCCTTGGAGAAGAAGCCCGAAGTGCCCGGAAAGCCGATCAGGGCGAGCGAACCCACCAGGCAGGTCCAATAGGTGATCGGCATATACTTCCTCAGGCCGCCCATTTTGCGCATGTCCTGCTCGTGATGCATGGCCATGATCACCGAGCCCGCCGCGAGGAACAG
>Ga0208193_1000925_pt1 | contig 13576 bp, 9 predicted proteins | sample June2015DPH_17_2_FD_184716 | JGI IMG/M metagenome (GOLD analysis project Ga0208193, IMG submission 184716) | Peatland microbial communities from SPRUCE experiment site at the Marcell Experimental Forest, Minnesota, USA - June2015DPH_17_10... | ecosystem: Environmental > Terrestrial > Soil >... | reverse complement strand
CCAATGCAGCGATGACCGAAGGCGGCCTCGGCGGCACCATCGACATCAAGACCCTTGATCCGCTCGCGCAACCCGATGGCCTGTCTCTCAGTGGCAATTTCCGCGAATCCAAGGCCGAGGGTATCAGCAGCTCGACCCCGGATGGCACCATTGTCGGCACCTACAAGGTGAATGATCGACTGGCCTTCACGGGCAGCTTCACCTACGACGATGAAACGACGCACACCAAGGAATTCCAGGATGAGAACCGTGCCGCGTGGCTGGTCACGAATTCGGCGACGGGACCCTACACGGGTGCGCTGACACCCGCGGGCATCACCAAGATGCCCAACGGGCAGTCCTACATAGACCCTCAGTTGGGTTACTTCACGGATATCTTCGATTTTCGCGACGACAAAGGCGCATCGTTCGGCATCGCGGCGAAGGTGACGGACAGCATCAGTTCGAATTTTAATTGGTTCTACTCGCGCGAAGACGATACCACCTACAGTTATTCGGATAAGACCTGGTTCAATGGCCAAGGCTCAACCCCGGGAGAGCCCATCCCGGGCATCAACCCCACGCTGCCCTACTCCATCGACCCCAACGGAGTCGTTCAGAGTGGTACGTTCAACGCGAACGGCGCGGAAACCGCCACGCTGTATCAAAACAACATAGCCCAGGCGAATAACTTCCAGTGGATCACGAAATTCAATGATGGCGGCCCGCTGCGCGGTATCTTCGATGCATCGTTTGCACACGCCACTTCCAATCTTCAGGCGGACCAGGCGGACGTCGAACATGGGCTCTATCTGACCGCCGCCGGCGTGCCGACCAACCCGGGGGCGCCGGGCTGCAACAACGGTGCATCGACCTGTACGAACGCTACGGGCAGCCATGGATATCAATTCCTCTATGGCAACGGCGGCACCTCAGGCCTGCCGTCCGTCAGCTACCTCAGCCCCTATCAGAATGTCCTGAACAATCCGAACTCGACCCTGTTCAAGTCGAACTGGGCCTGGGCGAACCTGACCGACAACAAGCAGTTTGCGGTCAAGGCCGATCTGCAGTGGGATCCAGCCTTCGTCAAGGGCGTCCCCATGACCATATCGGCCGGCGTTCGGTATGCCGGTCGCGACGTGGACCAGACCTTCGGCCGTTACTTGATCAACGGCACACTCTCCAACGGCGAGGTGGCCGGCAGCGACGGAATCAGCAAGAAGCTGCCTTGCGGCACCAACCTGCCGGGCACCGGCCCTTGGCTCTTCTACCAAGATCCGGGCTATGGTTGTCCGAATATTCCGTATTCGACGGCGCTGTCGAAGCCAGGCCTGGCGCTCAACGTTCCGAATTTCGCGGTCGGCAACATCACCGTGAAAAACCCCTCGACCGGAGGAATGACCAATCCGGCCACCTTTCTTCAATCGGTCTGGGCGGGCGCCGGCGTGCCGAACACGACCGAGCAATTTTTCAAGGACAACTTGAGTTCGTTCGATGTCACCGAACGCACCACAGCCTCCTATGTGATGGTCGATCTGGGCGAACCGTCGGACAACTTTCACGTCAATTTCGGCGTCCGCCTGGTCAACACGGACCTCACGATCAACGGCGGCCAGTCGGCTCCGTCGCCCACCTACTACGGCACCGCATCGTGGAACGGCGTGGATTCGAACGTGATCCCCGTGACGACCAAGCGCAACTACACCGACGTACTGCCATCATTCAATTTGGTGCTCGACCTCACTGAAACCCAGAAGGTTCGCTTCGGGGCGGCCCGCGTGACATCTCCGCAGGATCTGTACCAACTTGGTTTGGGCAATTCGTACAACTTCACCCGCAACAGCAGCCGGGTACAGCCCAACGGCACGGTGGGAGGATTCGAGTTCGTCAACGGGTCCGCGGGCAATCCAAACCTCGACCCGTATCGCGCGTCACAATTCAATATGTCTTATGAAAACTATTTTGCCCCGGGAGCGTTGGTGAGCGTAGCTCCGTTCTACAAGCAGGTGGACAGTTTCATCGAAATCGAGAGTGTCCCCACCTTCGTGAAGGACGACTTCGGCGGCACGACGGGCAACATCACCCAGCCGGTCAATGCCGGTCAGGGTCGCATCTACGGCATTGAGTTCAGCGAACAGTACGCCTTCGACTCGATGGCACAGTGGCTGACGGGCTTCGGCGTCGCGGCAAACTATACGTACTCGAAATCACAGACGAACAGCCAGGTCACCGCCTTCTCGCACGACGCAGGCATCCCGGGCGTGGCCTTGAACGCCGCAACGGGTACGATGTACTACGAACGCTTCGGCTTCTCGGCCCGCGCCTCTTATTCATGGCGAGGCAGGTCGGTCAACGACTCCTTGGTGGGCGCCACGTTTCCAATCCCGGACGCACAGGCGAAAAACGGCGAACTGATCGGGCAGGTGTTCCAGGCACCGTACGGCCAGCTGGACGCACAAATCGGTTACGACTTCAACAAGCACGTAGGCGTGTTTCTCTCGGCACAGAACATCACCAACTCGGTGCAGCATACATACTTGCAGTGGACGAACCTGCCGTTCACGTATGACGACAGCGGCAGCCGTTACTTCCTCGGCGTGAAAGGCAAGCTTTAGAGCCCAGGCACCGCCACGCCCGATCCCCCATGGCTGGCGGTGCCATTTTTTATCGGCGGCAGTCCGTGCAACATGACCGACAACAGCCAAATCAAACGTATCGCGATCGTGGGCGGCGGCACCGCCGGCTGGATGGCGGCGAGTATATTGGCCCGGGCGCTGCCCGGTACCGGCTGCGTCATCACCGTCATCGAGTCGCCCGACATCGGGCGGGTCGGCGTGGGCGAGGCGACGATTCCGCCCCTGGTCGACCTGCTGCGGTTTCTCAACATCAACGAAGGCGATTTCGTCAAGCACACCCAGGCGACCTACAAGCTGGGCATCAAGTTCACGGACTGGCCGCGAGCCGGGCATGCCTACTGGCACCCGTTCGGGACCTTCGGCACCATGATCAATCTGCGCCCCTTCTTTCACGCCTGGCACAAGATAAAGGCTGCGGGTCTCGCCCCGCGATTCAATGATTTCAGCCTGTGCTCGGCGCTCGGCGACGCGGGCAAGTTCCGCTTTCCCGATGCGGCGGCGCAGGGCCCCGTCTCCGGCCTGCGCTATGCGCTGCACTTCGACGCGGCGCTGGTTGCTCAGTACTTGCGCACGTACTCGGAACGTCTGGGTGTGGCGCGACTGGAACGCACGGTGGCGCATGCCACCTTGCGCGAAAACGGCTTTCTCGACGAGATCATATTCAACGACGGTACCCGGCTGCAGGCGGACCTGTACATCGACTGCAGCGGGTTTCGCGGCGTACTGATCGAAGGGGCGCTAAAGACCGGATACATCGATTGGAGCGATGTGCTGCCCTGCGATCGTGCGGTCGCCGTGATGACGGCGAAGCCCGCCACCCGGCCGCCCTACACCGAGGCCAATGCGCGTGCTGCCGGCTGGCGCTGGCGCATTCCGCTGCAGCACCGGATCGGCAACGGCTATGTGTATTCCAGTGCCCATATCACCGACACACAGGCCGCCGACGACCTATTGTCTGCGGTTGCCGAGAAGCCGCTGTGGGATCCGTTTTTCCTGCGCTTCGTGACCGGGCGCCGAAAACTGCTCTGGAATCGAAATTGCGTGGCCCTGGGTCTGGCTTCGGGGTTTCTCGAGCCCCTGGAATCCACCAGCATTCACATGGTGATGGCCGGTGCGTACAAGCTGCTCGAGCACTTTCCCAACCTGTCGTTCGCTCAATCGAACATCGATTCCTACAACGGCGAATTGATTCAGGAAGTGGAAAACATTCGCGACTTCATCGTCCTGCATTACCTGACCGGCCGTACCGACACGCCGCATTGGGCCTACTGCCAGAACATGAAGCTGCCCGACAGCCTGTTGCAGCGCATTGAACTCTACAGACGCACCGGGCGCATCCGCTGCAGGCCTGGTGAATTGTTCACCGATCTGAGCTGGTTCTACATTTTCGAGGGCATCGGCATGACACCCGACAGCTACGATCCCTTGATGGACGTCGTGAACATGGATCAGTTGCGCGAGATCTTGGGTTCGCTGGCGCAATCCACCGCGCTTGCCGCCCGGTCCGTGCCCTCTCACGACAGCTACTTCAGCGCCGCAGCCGATACGACTTGATCGCTCCATGATGAGCGCCCACCATTTGCGCAAGTCCATGCGAAAGAAGAATCCAGCCAATGATCGAGTAGAAGCCGCCGGCTCCGCCGGACCGCAGCTGTCCGGCACAAACCTGGCGCGTGCCGGCGATCACAACCAGCGGGTCACTTTGCACGCCGTGCGCGTCAACGGGCCCGTCACCCGCACCGAACTGGTCTTGATGACCGGCCTCACGCCGGCCGCGATTGCGAACATCACCAACCGCCTTCTCCGCATTCGTCTCATTCTGCGGGCCGGGCGCCTGCACGGTGCCCGCGGCCAACCGGCGGGCAAATTCGTGATCAATCCGGATAGCTGCTTCTCCGTCGGCCTCAACGTCGACCGCGATCACGTGACGCTGGTGGTGCTGGATTTTGTGGGCAAGGTACGTGCTCGCGCCTCGCGCGAAATCCATTTCGCCAAGCCCTCCACGGTGCGCGCGTTCTTTCAGCGCTCGATCGGCCAGCTGCTGGCGAGGGCCGGCATTGCGCGCAATCGCCTCATCGGAGTCGGTGTGGCCTTTCCCGACGATATTGCGCGGGCCCACCTGCCGGATCAGCCGGCCGACTACGCGGCCTGGGCCGCGGTGCGTGTCGACGACCTGATCCGCGATGTGCTCGGAATTCCCGTGTTCATCGAAAACGACGCGGCGGCGGCGGCCATCGGCGAAATGCAGTTTGGGTCCGGTCATCGCTATCGAAGTTTTTTCTACCTGCTGGTGACCGCGGCCCTGGGAGGAGGCCTGGTGGCCGACGGCAGCTACTTCCGCGGCGCCAACGGACGCAGCGGCGAGATCGGGTGGCTGCGCGCGCGCAGTGCAACGGGCGAAGACAGCCAGCTGCAGAACATCGTGTCGCTGTCCTGCCTTTACAGCCGCCTTGCCGAGCAAGGCTTTCGCGTGGCGACACCCCGCGGGCTCACGCGCCTCGAACCGCCTGCGCGACTGATCGTCGATCGCTGGATCCACGAATCCACCGAGGCGCTGGTGGAGTCCTTCGTCGCCATCAATTGCCTGATCAACCCGGAGGCCATACTCATCGGCGGCCGGCTCCCCGCGGCGTTGGTTGACGGCTTGGCAGCTTCGCTGAACCATCGGCTGGCGGCGTTCGCGTCCCAGATACCGGCGATCGCGCCGGTTGCCCGCGCGCTGACCTCGGACGACGCGCCGGCGGTCGGCGCCGCCATACTGCCCTTCAGCTATCGGTTGCTGCCGACACGATTCGCGCTGCTCAAACCGACATGAATGCGGGAAGAAATGAACCCTGCCCCTGCGGAAGCCGGCGAAAATACAAGGAGTGTTGCGGGCGGATAGGATTCCGCGCGCCGAATGGTCAAGCGCAGACGGATGCCGGGGCGCACAACAACTTGGGCAACGAATTTGCGCGGCTTGGGCGGCTCGACGACGCGCTGGCCGCCTATCGGTGCGCCCTGCTCCTCAGTCCGGACTTCGCCGAGGCGCACAATAACCTCGGTCACGCATTGCTGGATCTCGGGCGATTCGATGACGCGGCTGCAAGCTGCCGCCGCGCGGTTGACCTCAAGCCCCGTTACGCCGAGGCCCACGACAATCTGGGCAGTGCACAGCTTGCGCTGGGGCATCTCGATGATGCGCGGGCAAGCTACGGCCGGGCTCTTGAAATAGAGCCGGAATTCATCGAAGCGCACAATAATATGGGCAATGCCTTGCTGGAGGCCGGCCGGATCGATGCGGCGCTGGCGAGCTACCGCAGAGCGCTGCAAATCAATCCTCGGTTCGCCGAGGCACACAATAATCTGGGCAACGGATTGCGGGGCCTCGGGAAGCTCGACGATGCCGCGGCAAGCTACACCCGCGCGCTCGAGATCAATCCTTATTTTGCCGAGGCACATTGCAACCTCGGAATCCTCTTGAGGCTGCAGGGACGCACCGCCGAAGCCCAAGCCAGCTGCCGTCGCGCGCTTGAACTTGATCCGCAGTCGGCTGCGGCCCTCGTGGCATTGGCAGAATCGAGTGCCGATACGGGCCGGTTCGCACAGGCCGAGGGGCTGCTCAAGCGCGCGGTCTCCATTCGGCCGGAATCACCCGAAGCCTGGGCGGGCCTCGTACGCTTGCGGAGAATGACCGGCGCCGACTCAGCATGGCTCGTGCAAGCGCAGCGAATCGCAGCCAAGGGATTGGCTCCTCGCCATGAAATCTGCTTGCGCCATGCCATGGGCAAGTATTTCGATGACGTGCAGGATTTCGAGCAGGCATTCATTAATTTCCGCCGCGCGAACGAACTGACGAAGCTGCGCCGAGAAAAGCATGACCGGCAACGGCTGACCAGGACCGTCGATCTAATTACCCAATCCTGCGATAGAAATTGGGTGAACCGGCTTGGTAACTACGCGAACTCGTCGACGCGTCCCGTATTCGTCGTCGGCATGCTGCGCTCCGGCACCACTCTTGCCGAACAGATTCTGGCCTCGCACCCGGCCGTTTTCGGCGCCGGCGAGCTGACGTTCTGGAGCACGGCATGGGCAATGCACGGCATGGCGGCAGGAAATACCGGGATGAGTGAGAACTCGCTGACCAGGCTGGCCGATGAATACCTAAGGTCCTTGCAGCAGGTCTCGAACGACGCGTCACGGGTGGTGGACAAGATGCCCACGAATTTTGCGTTTTTAGGACTGATACACGCAGCGCTGCCGAACGCACGCATCATCCACATGCGGCGCAATCCCCTCGATACCTGTCTTTCCATCTACATGCAGCAATTTGAAACCTCCGTATCCTACGCGAACGATCTGGAAGACCTGGCGCACTACTACACCGAATATTTACGCGTCATGGATCACTGGCGATCCAGCCTGCCCGCGAACGTGATTCTCGACGTGCCCTATGAAGGCCTGGTGCACGATCAAGAGGTATGGAGCCGGAGAATGCTGGAATTCATCGGTCTGCCGTGGGACCCGCGCTGCATGGACTTCCATCGGACCGAGCGCACGGTCATCACTGCCAGCAAGTGGCAGGTTCGGCAGGCACTCCAGCATTCGTCCATCGGCCGCTGGCGCAATTACGAGAAATTCCTGGGGCCGCTGCTGCACCTTGCGGCACCGGAGCACTCCGCCATCTAAATTGCTTCTTCTGCGGCACCCGAGCCGGCGAGCTCGCGTACGTCACATTGCGCCACAATTGCCGCACAGCCTTGCCACAAGCGGCTGCGAGACTCTTCCCGTCGACGCGATAGAACGGACCCACGGGAGTATTCGCAAATGTCCAGTCGTTTGAACGAGATGGTACGGGAGTTCCTTGAGCGCCTCGGCCGGCTGACCGCCAAGTTGGCCGGATCTGTCCCTGCCTCCTACGCGGCCGTATGCCGTCTCCGCAAGGGACTGGTGATGGCGGTGCTCCTGGCCGCATTGGCCTGCGGCCTCTACGTCCATCCACCCTTTGCCGCCATACACCGAGGCGAGATGCTCGTGCGCACGGATGTGCTCGACGGCTCGGTGAAGGCGTACACCGCAGGCACCGTGCTCGTGCTGCCCGGTATCCATCAGGTGCGCCGGTACTCGACGCGGGACCAGGTGTATCGGCCGATTGAAAGCGCGAGCGCGACCGGTCCGGCACCGTTTCAGTCGATCGAGGGACTCTCGATCGGCATCGATTTGGCAGTGCGCTGGACCGTCGATCCAGCCCGCCTCGCGCAGATGTCGAAAGAATTTCCTGACGACCTGAGCGCCGACCTCGTGCGCCCTGCCGTTCAAGGGGTCATATTTCCCCTCTTCGCCCGGTATTCGGTGCGCGAAATCTTCTCGAGCAGGCGGGCCGAGATTCAGCTGGAATTGATGACGCAGCTCAAGCCAAGGTTCATGGCGATGGGGCTGCTGCTACGCGGCGTGGATATGGGGAAGGTGGATCTGCCCGAGGACTATCGGGCGGGAATGGAAAAACTTCTCGCCGAGGAGCTCGAGACCGAGAAGATTCGCTACGTGCTGGAGCTCAAGGAGGCTCAGGTAAAACAGCAGCAATTGGAGGCCGAAGCCGACAAGGTGCGGCGGCAAACGGCAGCCGAGGCCGCCGGCCAGGAGCAGGTCATTGCGGCTCGCGCCCAAGAGGAGACCATGAAGCACATCCTGCCCTTCAAGCAGAAGCAGATCGAACAGCGCCAGCTCGAGGCCGAGGCTGAGAAGGTGGCGCGTATTCGCACCGCGGAGGGTGCCGCTGAGGCGCGACGCATCGAGGCCAAAGGAGAGGCCGATTCGCGGCAGAGGCTCGCGGACGCAGAAGCCTACCGGCTCGACCTGGTGGGAAAGGCGAACGCCGGTCAGATGGAGCGCGAAGGCGCGCTGATCGCACACTATCCGCTCCTGATCCAGAAAACGCTGGCCGACAAGCTCTCCGATAAGGTGCAGGTCATCATCGCGCCGACACCCGAGGCGGGACGGTTCATCGGTTCCAACCTCATCGGCGCCGGCTCGGCGAATTCCGCCGACGAAGCAGCCGGCGAGAAATCTCAGCCGGGAAGCTCGCGATGATCCTTGCACTCACCGCTTCCGTCGCCATCGTCGTGCTGGATCATGCTTCGCTCCGTGCCGCTCCTCGCTCGAGCGCCGCCGAGCTGACGGCGCTCTGGCAGGGAGATGTGCTCGAGGTCCGCAGCGAGCGCGCCGGATATCTGCAGGTCTACGACTATCGCCGCGAGCGCGGCGGATATTTGAGGAGCGAGGCAGTCCGTCAGGTAGAACTGACCGAGACAGGTGCACCCGAGCTGCTCTCCGTGCTGCGCTTCCTGCGCGAGAGCCCTGGATCGGAGGCACTTGGAATCAGTTACGGCGCCGCATACCTCAAAGCCGTGCCGGCTCGATCGCTCACCGCGGAGCCCTTCGATGCCATCGCCCGCATGGCCGAGCGGCTGGCAGAGCAGGCGTCAGGCAGCGCCAGTCGAGTCGCCGACGTCGCCGCCCGCCTCGAGGTGATACAGCAGTTCGGCATTCACATGCGCACTTTCGAACGCGATGGCCGGATGCAGGTGTGTTACGACGGCGAATTGTTCCGCCGCGTGCTGACGCTGGCCGGCGCGAGTGCCGAGGAGCGCGCCCGGGCCGTGCTCGGTCTCACACGGCCGGACTGCATCGATCCGGATCAAGGTCCCGTCCCGCGCGCGTCCCTCGACGACGAGCGCAGCGGGCTGCTCGACCAGATCGACGAGCGGAATTTGAGCGCGATGACGCGAAGCCGAATTCACGCCCGGCGCGCCGAGGTATGGGCATCGATTGCCTTCGAGCAGGCCCGGCGCCGCGAGCCGCCTCAGGCGGCAGCCGAGCGTGCGCTTGCCGAGCTGACCGCCGTTCATACGAACGATCTCGGTGACGACCGTCGGGCCGAGTACCTAGATGCGGTGCTTCGGGTAGGCGCGATCCGCTGGGCCCCGATGAAGCCGGCGCCCCAGGCGGGTCCACTGACCCTCAGCGCCGCCCCGGGTGCTCCAGGGCAAACGTGTGTCGCTCTGGAGGACGCGCGTCGGCGCGGCCTGGCACCCCTCGTGCAGCGTTGCACTTACGGGATCGTGTGGATGGCCTCCGCACAGGCGATTCCGCAAGGTCCGGCGCTGGTGCTCGCGGTGCAGCCAATGGAGACCTGGCGTGAACTCTGGGTGTTTCATGAGAGGTCCGGAATCTGGACGGTCGACGTCCTGTCACCCGGAGCGGACGATCCCGATGAAGGCTATGTGGAGTTTGCCGGCTTCGCGCCGGGAACGAAGCGCCTTTTGATTGCGCGCGAGGTGAAGGACCGAGGGCGCTTTCAGCGCCGTTTCGAGGAGCTGCGGCTCGATGATCTAGCCTTGGCGCACGAGGCCAGTAGCCCGGATATGCTGCGCGATTTCGGCCGGTGGCAGGACGTGGTGTGGCGGCACGACACGCTGTCGCTGCACTGATGACTTGCTAGCGCCCGGCCCTGCCGAGCCAGGGCGTGCTCCGGTACGAATCCGCCACCACCCAAGCCGCGGCCGTCAGCGCCCACGAGACGATGGTCTCGCTCCATTGGTACGCATCTTTGGAGCCTGACGCCACGATGGGTAACCATACGAGCAGCGTGAACAAGCCGATCTGCAACGCCGAGAGCGCGGCTGCCAGACGGGAACACACTCCGATGAGCACCGCCGCACCCGCCGCGATGTAGGCACCGCCGGTGAAATACGCCCAAGCCACGTGCTGTGGCATCCAATTCGGCACCAACACGACGGTCTGCTGCAGATACGCGAAATGAGCCATGCCGAAGTGGATCAAGGCAAGTCCATAGAACACCCTCGCGATTCGCAGGCCATTCTCGCCGACGGCGAAACCGAGGCGCTGCCTGTCCCAGTCGGACGCGAACCAGACGTACAGTACCCAGGCGGCCGCCACGATCACTGCGGTCTCACTGCAGCCGAACCAGACACCTATGACAGTGGGCGAGGGAAAGACCTCGGGCACTCTGAACAGCAGCATCCAAACCAGAAGATAGGCCAGCAGCACGCGGGCAGCGATGGCGGCGGCGCGCTGCCAAAGCAGGCCCAGGCCACATACGAGGGAAATGAAGGCGCAGAGGTAGACCAGCACCTCGCGCGCGGGCACACCCTTGGGTACCGGCTGCCATACCTCGACGAAATCGCCTCTGATCAGCCCCAGAATTCCGAGGCCTATCATGGTCGCCGCAAAGAGCGCATGACCCGTGCTTGCGATGCGCATCACCGGCATTGGACGCTAGCGTGCTGTGTTGACAGTGAGTCCCTCGCTATAGGAAGGGATCGCGCGTAGCTTGGCTTCATTGATTTCTATAAGGCCTCTGTCATCAGTGTCCCACGGGTGGAAGCCCGGACGGAAGAATGCGAGCCACGCCGGAAATATTCGGCGATAGATGCCCGGATAGACTAGCAGAAAGTAGCACACGCGAAGCCAGGTGCGCGGTGTGCTGATCCGGTCCTGCTGGAACAGATTGTGCATATTTCGCAGGCGCGACCGCACGAAATTTGCGCTGACTCTCAGCATGACGATCGAGCGCAAAAACCAGCGCCTGAAGCGCGAGAAGTCCCGGGTAACCGCCAGGTAGACATCGTAGGCCACCGCTTTGTGCTCGATTTCCTCAATGGAATGCCACTTCCACAAAGCAGCGACCTCCGGCGGCATGTTCAGCAGATGCCGATCGTTCTTCAACGAAGCGTGCGCCGTGATGGCGGTAAAATGCTCCAGCGCAAGCGTCGTGGCCAGATTCACAATCGGCGGTTTGTCCCTGGTCTCCGCCAATCTGACGGCCAGCTGCGATTCGATCGTACTGGTATCGTAACCTGAGTTTCTCGCCAGATCGTTGAAGCTCGCGTGCTCGCGACTGTGCGCAGCCTCTTGCATGATGAAGGCGTCGATCTGTGACTTGAGCTGCGCGGGCACCGCATTTCTAAAATGGCGCACACTCTTGATGAAGAACGCCTCGCCCAGCGGAAAAGTCAGCGAAAGGCTGTTGTAGTAGGCCGTGGCGACCGGATCGCCGCCGTTCCACCATCTCTTGGACTGGCCACCGTGCGCGAAGGTGACGTTCCGGGGATGGATGACCAAATCCGCCGGAGTGCGAGAAGCGTGTGCCACGACGACCTCCTCAGTCAGAAAAAAGCAAGATAAGTGCTATTTATGTATACGTCAATAATCTATTGACGTATACATAAATTAAGCCTCGTACAAGGCTCCGAGAGCTGCGGCAAAGTGTGCACGCCGCACCGCAGCGGGAGTGTCGAGCGCCCTGCCGAGCATCGGTCCGACTATGGATTCCGAGTAGGCGGCAAAACACACAATGAGCGCCACGCGGGCAATGCGCCTGACCTCGACCATGGAGCGATCCCGCGACCGGTGGGCGATGAAATCGGCCAATAATCGATTCACGGGCTCGAGACGAGCGGCTTCGCCGGAATGGACCAGCCATCCGAGCACCCGAGCCAGTCCGTCGCGGTCGAACAGATCGAACACCCGGTCCACGAGCGCCCGATAGTCGGGTTTGTGGGCGTCCATCTCCTGGCCGACGGTCTGCAAACCCGTCAGCAGTTCGCGCACGAGATCCTCGGCGATCGCGGCATGAAGACCCGCCGCCGAACCGAAGTGATGGCTGAGGTTGGGATACGTCACTCCGGCGGCGTCGGCGACGGCGCGCATGGTGAGGACGTTGGCCGGCCGGTCGATGATGAGGCGCCGCGCCGCGGCCAGTGCCTGGGCTCGCATTTCCGACGGCGCGCGGCGGATCCTTCGTGTTTTTTTCGGCTTAGGCACTCGCTTGCTCACGAGCCATATACTGCGCAACGGATAGACTAGCCCGCCAAAGTCATGAGCAGCGAATTGGACGGCGCGAAGAACGTCGAGCCGGTGATCGCAGTTGAGAAATCGAGGATGCGGTCATGACGGCCACACTTGCCGCCCACGAACATGTTGTGCAGCATTTGCTCGATCACCCAAAGATTCCTGGCATACCCGATAAAATAGGTGCCGTACTCGGCGTGCCCGGGCCGCCCAAATGGCATGTTGTCGCGCAAAATATCGTGTTCCACGCCATGCTCATCCACGATGGTAGTCAAAGTCTTGTGGGATTCCTGACCGGGGGCGTCCTCCAACTCCACATTCTCCAGTTTCGATCGACCCACGATGGCCTCTTGCGATCCGGTATCAATCGCACTACCCGTCGGATTCTCGGTTCCATCGACGAATCCCAATAGATCTCGGGAATCAAAGTAGCGAAAACCCTGCACCTCGTCTTCGACAGTCACACAGTCGCCGAGCGCTTGCAAGAGCAACCGCTCTAGATCGAAGCACATATCAGGCCGTTCCGCTCGGATGTGAAACAAGAGGTCCCCGGCCGTAGCCGGTGCGGTGTGCACAGGTCCTCGAATCTCGGCAAAACGGCGCAATTGCGCCGGGCGTTGCGGCCGGTGAAGTCGGTCCCACGCATCGCTTCCAATACCGACATTGCACGATAGGCGGCCTCGCAAATCCCGGAAGCCCACCGCCCTGGTGAGGGCTCCGATATCGCTGATCACCTCGAGCACCCGAGTGAGAGCTTGTGCTGCCGGGTCAAACGTGAGAACTAGAAACACGGCCGCTTTCGACAGCGGCGTCACAATGCTTTGCGGTTCAATGGGCACGCGGTCCGTAGCATCTGTCATCGCATCGACCTGGAGGGGAGAGCAACAAGTTTAGTGTGACACCAAAAGCCCCCGGTGGTCTAGCGTAGATAAGAAAGGCGCCGACCGGTAGGTCGGCGCCTCAGTTGGTTCCAATGATGTCTTAGAACCGCAGTTTCACGAGCTGATTGAGGACGCCGTCCAAGCCGCCGAATACGGTCAGCTTGTCGATCTTCTCCGTCACCTTCTCCAATGCCTCCAGCTCCTTCAGACGCATCAGGATCGGGTTGT
>Ga0208193_1000923_pt1 | contig 13581 bp, 13 predicted proteins | sample June2015DPH_17_2_FD_184716 | JGI IMG/M metagenome (GOLD analysis project Ga0208193, IMG submission 184716) | Peatland microbial communities from SPRUCE experiment site at the Marcell Experimental Forest, Minnesota, USA - June2015DPH_17_10... | ecosystem: Environmental > Terrestrial > Soil >... | reverse complement strand
ACTCCTCCGGCCGCCCAGTCCGGTTAAACTCGGCTTTCAAGGGCCGATTCGCTGATGCCTCCAACATTCGTATCCCTTCTCGATCCGCCACTTTTGCGAATGTCAAATCCACTCCACTTGGCGGTATCGGAAGCGGGCCCGAGACGGTACACTGGCCCGGCATACTGCTTGCATTCATTTTAGCCACCCCCGTTTGTCGCGGTTGTGTGGGGGAATTTCGCCAACGAGCGGAGGCCCAATGACGATTGCAACCACAGCATCGATGGCCGGCATCGACCGCTCGAAAATGAATTCGATCGTGTTCGCGAGTTGCTTCGGCACCATCATCGAATGGTATGATTTCCTGATCTACGCCACGGCCGCGACCCTCATCTTCAACAAGGCGTTCTTTCCGACCTTCGATCCGCTTGCCGGTACGCTGGCCGCGCTCGGCAGCTACGCCGTCGGATTTTTGGCTCGCCCGCTCGGCGGGGCATTGTTTGGTCATTTCGGCGATCGGCTCGGGCGCAAATCCATGCTGGTGCTGACCCTGTTCATCATGGGGTTGAGCACCTTCTGCATCGGTCTGTTGCCGACCTATGCCTCGATCGGTGTGTTTGCGCCGATCCTTCTGATATTATTGCGCATCGTCCAGGGCATCGGGCTCGGTGGCGAGTGGGGCGGCGCCTCGCTGATGGTGCTGGAGCATGCCCCCAGCGACCGCCGTGGCTTCTATACCAGCTTCGTCCAGATCGGTTTTCCGATCGGGCTCGTACTGGCGACGCTGGCGTTCGGGCTCGTCGCCAAATTGCCGGATGCAGACTTTGCCAGTTATGGCTGGCGTATTCCGTTCCTGGTCAGCATCGTGCTGCTCGGCGTCGGCACTTTCGTGCGCTCGCGTGTGCCGGAAACGCCGGTGTTCGAGGGGTTGAAGCAGCGCGACAGCCTTTCCGGCAATCCGGTCGGCGAGGTCGTGGCCAACAACACCAGGTTGTTTTTGATCGCGGTCGGCCTGAAACTTACCGAGGTCTCCTGGGTCTACATGCTCTCGGTCTTCATCGTCGGCTACGCCACGACCAAGCTCAATCTGCCGAAGGCGATGATGCTCGATGCCGTGCTTTACGCCGCGCTGCTCGAGCTCATCAGCCTGCCGCTGTTCGGATGGTCGTCCGACAAGATCGGACGGCGTCCGTTCTATATCCTCGGTGCGCTGTTCTCGATCGCCTTTGCGTTTCCGCTGTTCTGGATGGTCGACAGCAAGAGCACGGTCCTGATCTTCGCGGCCATCATGATAGCGATGAATTTTGGGCATGGCATGATGTTCGGGCTGGAGTCCTGCTATTTCCCCGAACTGTTCGGCGCCCGCGTGCGCTACAGCGGGGCCTCGTTCGGCTTCCAGGCCTCAGCCGCGATCGGCGGCGGTTTCGCGCCGATCATCGCGACCGCGATGGTCGGCTATTTCGGTGGCACCGGCGGGGTTTCGATCATGATGATCGTGCTGGCGCTGATCACGCTCGCAGCGGCGCTGGCGGCGCATGAGACCCGCGGCGCGCCGCTGGCGGAATAGAGCGTGATCCAAAGTGGAAACCGGTTTTCCCTAGCGACAAACGCCAGTGGCGTTTGCGCGGAGATCATGCTCAAAACGAGATAGCGCCATGCGGTTCGGCATCTTCATCTATGACGGCGTCGAACCGATCGATTTGGCGACCTTCGGCGTATTGTCGATGGCGCGGCGTATTGCACCTGAGATTTCGATTTGCACCATTGCGCCGAAGGCGGGTGAGGTTGCGCTCGCCAACGGATTGAACGTTTCGGCCGACTACGGCATCGACGATGCGCCGCCTTGCGATGTCGTCATCGTCACCGGCGGCCCCGGCTGGACCGCGCAGGCCAAGGCGCCTGCGACCCTCGATTATATCCGCCGCGTCCATGCGTCAGGCCGTGTTGCCTCCGTCTGCACCGGCGGCATGATCCTCGCCGCCAGCGGCGTACTCGACGGCGGACCCGCGACCACCAAGCGTGAGGTGGTGCCGCCGGAGATGGCGCCGGTCGCCGTGATGCGGGAAAATTATCCGCTGGTCGACGTGCGCGAGGCGATGCTGGTGGAGCGGCAGGACAGGGTCGTGACCGGCGGCGGGGTGACGCTCTGCATCGACACCACCCTGCATCTCCTGGCCGACATGCTTGGCGAGGACGTCGCCAGCGAGACCGCGCGCATCCTGGAATACAGCCGCGCCTGGCGCGCCAACCGCGAGGCGTTTGCGCCGGTGCTGTTGGCCCAACGGCGGAGTTAGTAAAACCGTCCCTTCACACGGGACAATACTTGTAAAATCGCAAGGATCATGCCGTGCGCTGCGGCCAAATAAACGACATGGCGTTTGTGGAACAAGTGCCTCGGATAGCGGTTGCCAAGCGACGACCGCATTTGCGCCTTGGCTGAGACACCGCTAAGGTTCGAAGGCGCGGTAATCGAATCTATAAAGCGGATTTTAAGGTCAGGAACGATAGGCCATGCGTGCCTTGATCCTCGCGGCTATAATCCTCGGAGTCTTAACCAGTGCCAATGCTGCCAGAGCCGGCCTGAGCACCACACCGCGCGAGGTGGCGTCCGCCGATACAGCGAGCGTTACGGACGAAGCAACTCAAGAAAACGAGGCCCAAATAGGTCTGACCAAGGCAACGCGTCGCGAAGTGCAACGGCGGCTTGCCAGGCTCGGGTTTGAAACCAGGGTCAACGGAAGGTTCGACGAATCAACCCGGGTCGCCATCACGCGCTGGCAGGAAGAACACGGTTATCCCAAGACCGGCTTCCTCAACACCGCGCAGCATACGGCCCTCCTGGAAGAAAGCGGCGCTGCGATCGAGGCCGGCAAATCCGATAATCATGATCGTCATCGGAGTGGGGGGCGCGCCCACCGTCCCCGCGGTGTTGGCGGTCCCATTGGCGCAATCGGCGGTGCGATTGGCGGACTGTTCCGCCGGTAGCCAAGGCCATTCCTCCCGCCCCCCTGTCGCGGCTCGCGCCGATCGGCCATAATGGGCTTTAATGGCCCGACTGCTCAACAACGGGCCAGTGGGAGCAAGATTTTCATGCGTGGTCTGTCGTTGCTGCGGTTTATCGGCGTCATTATGGGTGTTTCGATCTTGATGAGTGGTTCAGTCCGTGCCGACGGCCTGAAAGATGAAATCGCCCCGACCGGCAAGCTGCGGGTCGCGATCGGGATCAGTGCCGCCGGGGGCGCCTATTGGTCGACCAAGACCGAAAACGGTTATGCCGGCGTGCCGGTCGATCTCGGCAAGGCCCTGGCGGACCAACTCGGCGTTCCCGTCGAATATGTCGCCTATTCGAATTCAGGGAAGATTACTGAGGCGGCCGCCACTGGCGCCTGGGATGTCAGTTTCCTGCCTCAGGATCCCGAGCGCGCGACAAAAATCGCATTCGGCCCGATCTATGAGGTGACGGAGGCCACCTACATCGTCAAGGCAGGCTCCTCGATCAAGAATTTCGCTGATCTCGACCAGCCCGGCGTCAAGGTCGTGGCCGTCAACGACACCACCACCATGCGCGGCGCGGTAGCCCATCTGAAGAACGCCAAGGTTACGGGCTATCAGACCTTCGACGAGATCTTCAACCTGCTCAAGAACGGCGAGGTCGACGCCTTTGCGCTGTCGCGCGACCAGCTCAATGCGCTTTCGAAAAAGATTCCGGGCACGCGCGTGCTGGATGAAACCTTCAAGCAGACCGTGACGGCGGTGGCCGTGCCGCTCAATCACCCGCTGTCGCTGGAATACGCCAGCAAGTTCATGGCGGACGCCAAGACCAACGGCCTGTTGCGCAAGGCCTTCGACAATAACGGTCTGAAGGACACCCCGCTGCGGGCGAAGTGAGTTCCTTAATCCCTCCCCCGCGAGCGTCAGCGAGCAGCGGGGTCCGAGGCGAGCAAAGCTCGCTCTCGAGGTCGACGTGAGCGAAGCGAGCGTCGGGGTGGGTTCTTTGTTCTTTTCGGATACCTCCACTCGCCTTCAGCCATAGCTGAACGGACTTTATTCATCGCGATAACCATTGGTAAATCATTAAGGGGCGGGTTGATGCCTCGGCTCAATTTTTAGTTGCGGGAGCGACCCAAGCAATCGTAGCGTTTGCAATTGCCTAAGCCTGCGGAGATGGCCAAGTGAAATGCATCTTCTGCAAAATATGCGAGGAAAGAATCGCCATTCTCAACCGGAAGTACTTTGCTTGGCTGGAAGCGCAATCGAACAACGTCGCCCTTATGGAGCGAGAGGCGGATCCACAGCTCATATATCAAGCTTACGCTCTCCAGGAGAGCGACCCTGCAGCATGTCTTAAACAATACCTTGAGCTCGCTGAAGCCGGTTCAGTCTGGAGCATGGGCATCGCGGGGCACATGCTGGAAAACGGCACCGGAATCGCGAGAGATTTAGTGCAGGCGGAAGAGTGGTATCTTCGAGCGTACCGTTCTGGATCAGACTACGCTCTAATTTGGCTTGGCCAGCTTTATCTAGAATCGAATCGGCTTGAAAAGGCGACGGAAGTTTTTCGAACGGGTGTCGATCGCGGCTTCGCTCCGGCGATGTTCAATCTGGCCTGGAGTTATTGGAAATCAGGGGATTGGTTACAGAAGCGCGACGATGCGATGTTGCTGTTGCAACGTGGTGCGACGGCAGGTGATCTTACGGCGCAACGGTTTCTGGTGACCTCAATGTTGCGCGGCCGCTTTGGATTTCGGCATGTTCCCGCCGGTTTCCGGTTGCTGTCCAAAGTCGCCAACGACGAAGCCAAGATCATCGAGGATGACAAGGCAGCGACGGAAAGCACCAGAGGCAAGCCCCTCGGCTTCTTTGGTCGGCTCGCCGTGAGCTTTTGGACCTCCTCGCAAGCGAAAAATGGTGGAGTACGAGAGGCGCACCGCACAAGCTTGTTGTCGGCGGAGTCTTAGTTCGTCCCGCCTTCGATCGGCTCAAGGCCGCTGCTGATGAGCGTCTCCCGTGCCGCCGGGGAGCCAAGGAACATGATCAGCGCCTTGCCGGCCTCGGGCTCCTTCGACCCGGTGGCAATGCCGGCGGAGAACACCGTGACCTTCTGCAAGGCGTCCGGCAGCGGCCCGACGATGTCGATGCCGGGGATCGGCTTCAATTCCGAGATTTGTTGAAAGCCAAGTTCAGCTTCGCCCCGCGCCACGATTTCGGCCACAGGGGTGGCGGGAATCTTCCTGGCCTTGTCCTTCATCTCCGCCGCGATACCGAGCTTGTCGAACATCTCGGTCGAGATATAGACGCCACTCGCGCTGTCGGAATAGGCGACGGTTTTCGCCGAAAGCAGCGCGCGCTTGATCGCGTCCGCCGAAGAAATATCCGGCCTCGGGTTGCCTGCCTTGACCGCGACGCCAATTTTCGAATTGACGAGATCGACGCGGCTCACGGCCTTGCCCTGCTTGACCAGGTCGTCGAGCGCATAGCCGACCAGGATCAGCACATCGGCAGGCTCGCCGCGCTCCAACCGCACTGGGATCGCGTTCACCGTGGTACCCATCGAGGGGCCATAGGCCGTGATCACCTTGTTGCCCGTCGCCTTCTCGAACTCCGGCACCAGGGCGCTGTAGGCCGCGGATAGTCCGCCCGAGATCATCACATGCACCTCGGCCGCGTGGGCTGAGCCTGCCAGCCACAACGCGGCGGCAACGCCAAGCGCGAGGGTGCGGAGATTTGCAGCTATTGGCTTCATGAGAATTCCCCCCGGGCCAGTTCTTGTTTTGCCGGTCACTATTAGCGGGGAGGATGCCTGGGTGCAAACGCGCTCGCGTCAATGGCCCATGAATGAGCGGCCTATGAGTTGACGTGCACGAAATCGCGCACCATCGGATAGATTTCGTTGTTCCAGCGCCGGCCCGAGAACACCCCATAATGCCCGACGCCGGCTTGCAAATGATGCACCCGCCGATAGGCGCGCACGCCGGTGCAGAGCTCTTGGGCCGCGAGCGTCTGCCCGACCGAGCAGATGTCGTCCTTCTCGCCCTCGACCGTCATCAGGCCCATGCGCTTGATCGCGGCGGGGTTCACCGGCCGGCCGCGATAGGTCAACTTGCCCTGCGGCAACAGATGCTCCTGAAACACGTCGCGGATGGTTTCGAGGTAGAATTCCGCCGATAAATCCATCACCGCGAAATATTCATTGTAAAAGGTCTTGATGGTCTCGGCCTTTTCCCTCTCGCCCTTGGCGAGGTGATTGGCGAGATCCATGTGCTGCTTGATATGGCGCTCGAGGTTCATCGACACGAACGCGGTGACTTGCACGAAGCCGGGATAGACCCGCCGGAATGCGCCCTTGCACTGCAAGGGCACATAATTGATCAGGTTGGACTCGAACCATTGCAGCGGCTTGCTCTTGGCAAATTCGTTCACTTTGGTGGGCTGGATGCGGGTGTCGATCGGACCCGCCATCAGCGTGAGCGTTGCGGGGCGCGAGGGATGATTGTCCTCGCACATGATCGCGGCGGCGGCGAGCGCCGACACCGAGGGCTGGCAGATCGCCACCATATGCGCGCGCGGGCCGATCTGGTCGAGGAACGTGATCAGGTGCTCGGTGTAGTCGTCGAGGCCGAACCGGCCGTGGTGAAGCGGAATGTCGCGCGGGTTATGCCAGTCGGTGATGTAGACGTCGTGGTCTTGCAGCAGCGTCTGCACGGTGCCGCGCAACAGCGTGGCGAAATGGCCGGACATCGGCGCCACCAGCAGCAATCGCGGCTGCTCGGGTGCGTTCTCCTTCTTGAAATGCAGAAGTGATCCGAACGGCGTGGCGAAGGCGACTTCCTCGGTCACCTCCAGCTCCCGATTGCCTACCATGACCTTGTCGATGCCATAGGCCGGACGGGTATAGGTGAGGGAGGTGCGCGAGATCAGCTCAAGTGCTGCCGCCAGGCGCCGGAAAAACTTGTCGGAAATACCCTGCGGCAGAAGATTGAGGTATTTCAGCGCGTGCGTAGCCCCCGTCCGCCATGGTGCCATCAGATCCGTCTGGTTCTGATAAGCCTGATACAACAACGACGTCATTCAAAACCCCCCCCACCCATGCTGCTATGCAACATTGAAGCTGCGGCGGAGTCAAACGGCCCAAAAAACTGGCACGTCACTTGCTGTTGAGAAAGTTGAATGCTGTTGTGAAAGTTGAAAAACCCGGCTGGAAAAGCCCAGAAAACGAGAAAACCGGCAGGTAAAGCTCCCATGGCGAAGGCGACACTGACCATCAGCAGCAAGAACTACTCGTCCTGGTCGCTTCGCGGCTGGCTGCTGACGAGGTTTTCGGGGCTGGAATTCGAGGAGATCGTCACCGCGCCGGACGACGCCTCGGCGCGGGCCGAAATCCTGCTGCTGTCGCCGACCATCCTGGTGCCCTGCTTGCGGCATGAGGGTGCGACCGTATGGGATACGCTGGCGATCGCGGAGTATCTCAACGAGGTCAGGCCCGATGCCGGGCTGTTGCCCACCGATCGCGTCCAGCGGGCGCATTGCCGTTCGATTTGCGGTGAAATCCACTCCGGATTCACGACGCTCCGGGCATCGCTGCCGGTCAATCTGAAGGGGCATTTTCCGAACTTCAAGATATGGTCGCGCGCACAGGCCGACATCGACCGGGTCTGCACCATCTGGCGCGATTGCCTTGCGAACTCGGGTGGACCGTTCCTGTTCGGCGAGCGCACCATGGCGGATGCGATGTATGCGCCGGTCGTGACCCGCTTCATGACCTATGACGTGAAGCTCGAGGCGCGGCTGAAGCAATATGCCGACGTCATTATCGGCATGCCGGAAATGCAGGAATGGATCGAGGCCGCCAAGGCCGAGCCCTCCGATATCGAAGAGCTCGAGGTGGATTACTAAAGCATGATCCGGAAAAGTGTGCAGCGGTTTTCCGAAAAGATCATGCTCAATCAAAGAGCTAAAGCGCGATGACGATTCAACCAAATCTCATCGCGCTTTAGGCAGGGATGCCGCGCTGTCGGGCGTGCGCTTCCTATGCGTCTGATTTGGGCTGGCTTTAACCTTTCGAGAGCGTACCGCCTGACTGGCGCGGCTGCGCCGATCCCTATCTAGTGTGCTCCACGATACCGGCGACGATATCTAGCCGTGAACATCGGCGTACATCGCCATTCGGCTGATTCGGGCGCGATTCGTTCCGCGCGTGTTCCGGCTCTTAACGAACCGCGCGGGCGCGTTGCATTTTGGGACACTACCGCGAACTTTTTGGGGTGAATCAGCTTCGGCCCCGCCGCCAGGCGACCACATTGGCCTCGAGCGTGCCGCCGGACTCATGATTGCGCCAGGCGCCGTCAATGAAGCGGCAGGCGAAGGGCAGTTCGTAGGTGCCGCTCTGGTCCTCGCACAAGACCTGGACCGGCAAATCCGGCGGCGGCTCTCCCTCGCCATCGAATTGGGCTAACCGTTTTTCGCGCGTTGCCATTTCCAGTCCTGCTTTCGTCAAGTGTTGCGGGCGATTGCTTGCGATATGGCGCTCAAGCTCAACGCGCGATTGGGGTCGCAGTGTGGTAGCATTCACAGACGAAAGGTTCGCTCGCAAGAATTTTACCGCGCGACACAAACTGAAATGAGGTTTCGATGATCGGCCGGCTTGTTTGCCGCCTGGGCGTTGTGGTGCTGGGTATGTTCGGCGCAAGCGTTGCCCATGCGCAGGATGTTCCCGGCATCGAAATCTGCACCGTCGAAAAGACGATGGAGCGGCGCACCAGTTGTTTGCAGAGCAATGTCGATTTCCTGCAAAAGACGATCACCAGGCTTGGTCTCGAACACCAGCAGAAGCTGGACGCAGCGAACCGGCGGATCGAAGCTTTGAAGGCGAGCATCGCCGCGCTGCAAAAGACGGTAGGTGATCTTCAGGCCGCGCAACCAAAAGACGCGAGTGAAGCGAAAAAGGCCGACACACCGCCTGCCAAAGAGACGGCCGCCAAGGATGTGACAAAGGATAGTATCAAGGACGGCGCGGCAAAAGAGGGCGGCAAGTAGCTTCGCTGCGTTTTGCGAGGGGAGCGCAACGCGGATCAAGCGCGGCGCGCGCGAGATGTGCATGATGGCGCCGCTTCGTGGAGGCTAGTGGAGTAGATTTGACATTCGCTACCACCTGGCCGCGAGTTCGAAAAGCGAATGTCAAATCCTAAACTCCACTAGAAACATATATTTGCTAGTGGTCCTTTTGATTCTAACATTCGCAAAAGTGGCCGCTGAGACGGGATACGAATGTTAGAATCGGACCACTAGATCTCATGTATCCTGCCCAGAAAGCGCTCTGGTTCATCGAAAGCCATTTGGCCGGCGAACTGACGCTGGACGAGATCTCCGATGTTGCAGGCGTCACGCGCTTTCACATGGTGAAGGCATTTGCCGCCGCGACGGGTTACTCGGTCATGCGCTATGTCCGCGCGCGCCGTCTCAGTGAGGCGGCGCGCTCACTCGCATCCGGCGCGCCCGATATTCTCTCACTGGCGCTGGATGCGGACTACGGTTCCCACGAAGCATTCACCCGCGCGTTCCGCGACCATTTCGGACTCACGCCCGAGACGGTGCGGAGCCTTGCATGCATCGACGACCTCAAGCTTCAGGAGCCGATTCAAATGAATTCATCTTTCATCGAAAACCTTGAGTCTCCCCGCTTTGAAACCAGTAAGCCGCTGCTCGTGGCCGGCATTGGCGAACGCTATAATCACGAGAATGTCGCGGGCATTCCGAGCCAGTGGCAGCGCTTTCATCGGGTGGTGGACGATATTCCCCGCCGTATCGGCAAGGTCGCCTATGGCGTCTGCTACAACGGCGACGACGCCGGCAATTTCGACTATATCGCGGGCGTCGAAGTCTCCGACTTCTCCGATCTGCCGCGGCCGTTCTTTCGTGTCCGGATTCCCGAGCAGCGCTACGCCGTATTCACCCACCGCGAGCACATCTCGACCATCCGCCACGTCGTCAACACGATCTGGAACCACTGGCTGCCGGCATCCGGCTTGAAAGTCGCCGATGCGCCGACCTTCGAGCGCTACGATGAAAATTTCGATCCGCTGACCGGCAATGGCGGATTCGAGATCTGGGTGCCGGTCAAGGAGTAGATTGGTCTGACACTTCCCGGCAGACCTGCTTTGCATCGAGGGATGCGTTGCGGCTGCTTGCAAGCGAAGGCGGCTTTGCCCTAACGTTGGGAAAACGTGAGCGCGACGGGGCAACGCTCAAGTAAAGAATGCCGGGAGGGAATCTATGGCCGAACTTCGCGTGCTCGCTACGGGGCTCGAATTTCCCGAAGGCCCGGTGGCGATGCCGGATGGCTCCGTGGTGCTGGTCGAAATCCGCGGGCGTCGGCTGACACGGGTTTATCCTGACGGGCGCAAGGAAGTGGTCGCGCAAATTCCCGGTGGTCCGAACGGCGCGGCGCTCGGTCCCGACGGCAAGATGTACATCTGCAACAATGGCGGCTTCTCATGGATTCCGACCGGCAAGATGATCATGCCGGGACCGCAGCCCGAGGATTATCTCGGCGGTTCGATCCAGCGTGTCGATCTGCAAAGCGGGAAGGTCGAGACCGTTGTCTCGAAATGCGGCGATCACGCGCTGCGCGGGCCGAACGACCTCGTCTTCGACAAGCATGGCGGCCTGTGGTTCTCCGATCTCGGCAAGCGGCGCGCCCGCGAGATGGATGTCGGCGCGTTCTATTACCTCAAGCCGGGCATGAAGGAGATCGTCGAGGGCGTGCATGGCGTATTGCCGGCGAACGGCATCGGGCTGTCGCCGGACGAGAAGACCGTCTACATCGCGGAGACGCCGACCGCGCGGCTGTGGGCGTATGAGGTCTCCGAGCCCGGCACGATCAAGCCGCGCGACGTGATCTATCGCGGCGAACGGGGCAAACCGGTCGCGGGGCTCGGCGGCTATCAGATGTTCGATTCGCTGGCTGTCGAGGCGAATGGCAATGTCTGCGTCGCGACCCTGATCTCGGGCTGCATTTCGGTGATCGCGCCGGATGGCACGCTGGTCGAACAGGTGCCGACCGGCGACCGCGTCACCACCAATATCGCCTTTGGCGGAGACGGGCTGAAGACTGCCTACATCACGCTGTCCGGCAAAGGCGAACTCGTCGCGATAGAATGGCAACGGCCGGGTCTGCCGCTGAATTTTTTGAACAGGTGACGGCGACTTCGCCGTCATCCCGGGGCAATGCGCAGCATTGAACCCGGGATCTCGAGATTCCGGGTCTGGTGCTTACGCACCATCCCGGAATGACAAGGTTAGATAGGAGTATCTGATGCCCTGGCCTGAACCGGTGACGCTTGTTGGTCCGCACGCGCGGCTCGAGCCGTTGTCGCATGCTCACGTTGAGGGCCTGACGGAGGCGGTCAAGGACGGCGAGCTGTGGAAGCTCTGGTACACGGCGATCCCCAAGCCCGAAGACATGGCGAAGGAAATCGACCGCAGGCTCGACTTGCAGACGAAAGGTGTGATGCTGCCGTTCACTGTGTTCGACGCGGAGGGCGGGATCGCGGGCATGTCAACCTACATGAATATCGATGCGGCGAACCGGCGCGTCGAGATCGGTTCAACCTGGTACGCCAGGCGCGTGCAGCGCAGTGCGCTCAACACCCAGTGCAAGTTGCTGTTGCTGACGCATGCGTTCGAAAAGCTCGATTGCATCGCGGTCGAGTTCCGCACGCATTTCTTCAACCACCAGAGCCGGCGCGGCATCGAGCGCCTGGGCGCCAAGCAGGACGGTATTTTGCGCAACCATCAGATCGCGCCGAACGGCACGCTGCGCGACACGGTCGTATTCAGCCTCATCGCCTCGGAATGGCCGACGGCGAAGGCGCATCTCGCCTTTCAAATGAACGACAGGCCGCGATGACCGAAATGAAAATGAAGCGAGCTTTATCAACTGGAAAGGTGTGCTCCCTCTCCCTTTGGGAGAGGGTGGGGTGAGGGGTTACGGTCTCTCAGTAAAATCCTTACCCCCTCACCCGGCGCGTTGCGCCGACCTCTCCCCATGGGAGAGGTGGACTCCGAAGATGCGTTAGGCACGGAAGAAAATGGACACGTTCGACTATGTGATCATCGGTGCAGGCTCAGCCGGTTGCGTCCTGACCAACCGCCTGAGCGAGGATGCCGCGGCCAAAATCTGCGTGCTCGAAGCAGGTCCGCGCGACTGGCATCCGTACATCCATCTGCCGGCCGGTTTTATCAAGACCTTCCACATGCGCAGCGTCAATTGGGCCTATCAGCAGGAGGTAGGTCCGTGGACCGGCGGCCGCAGCATCTATGCGCCGCGCGGCAAGACGCTGGGCGGCTCGTCCTCGATCAACGGCCATATCTACAATCGCGGCCAGCGCCAGGATTTCGACACCTGGGCGCAGATCGGCAACCGCGGTTGGGGCTACTCGGATGTGCTGCCCTATTTCAAGCGGCTGGAGCATCGCATAGGCGAGGGCGACGACACCTTTCGCGGGCGCGAGGGCAATCTCACCGTCACCACCATGGACTGGCAGGACCCGCTTTGCGAAGCCTTCATGGCGGGCGCGGTCTCACTCGGCATTCCCCGCAACCCCGATTACAATGGCGCCATTCAGGAAGGCGTGTCCTACGCCCAGCGCACCATCAAGAACGGCCTTCGCGTCAGTGCCGCCACTGCCTTCCTGCATCCGGCACGCAAGCGCGGCAATGTCGATGTGCGCACGCACGCGCATGCCACCGAGATCATTTTTGAAGGCAAGCGCGCGGTCGGCGTGCGCTACCGGCGCGGCGGCAGGAACGGCACGCTGCATGAGGTGCGCGCGGCCAAGGAGGTTATTCTCTCCGGCGGCACCTATAATTCGCCGCAGCTGTTGCAACTATCGGGCGTCGGTTCGCCTGATCTGCTGCAAACGCACGGCATCGAGGTTCGCCACGCGCTCGCCGGCGTCGGCGAGGGATTGCAGGATCATTACGCACCGCGTTCGGTTGCGCGCGTCAAGAACATCGAGACCATCAACGAGCGCCGTCAGGGCGTTCGCCTGATCGGCGAAGCGCTCAAATGGGCGACGACGCGGCGCGGGTTGTTGTCGCTGTCGCCGACCATGGTCTATTGCTTCTGGCATTCCGGCGAGACTGCCGAGAGCTCTGATTTGCAGATGACCTTCACGCCCGCGAGCTACAAGGAAGGCGTGCAGGGCACGCTGGAAGATCTGCCGGGCATGACGGTGACGTCCTGGCAGCAGCGGCCCGAGAGCCGCGGCTATGTCCGCATCCGCACGGCCGATCCGTTTGTGCAGCCGATCATCCAGACCAATTATCTCACCGCCGAACTCGATCGCCGCGTCATCGTTGCCGGCATGAAGCTGGCGCGGCGGCTTCTGCAGTCGGAGCCGCTGTCGCCATATTATGACTACGAGGATTTTCCGGGACCCGACGTGCAGACCGACGAGGATTTTCTTCAGGCCGCCACCAAGCGCGGCACCACGACCTTCCACCCCGGCTGCACCTGCCGCATGGGCCCAGTGGACGCGCCATGGGCCGTGGTCGACGACCAGTTACGGGTTCATGGCTTGCAGGGTCTGCGCGTGATCGATG
>Ga0208193_1000922_pt1 | contig 13581 bp, 11 predicted proteins | sample June2015DPH_17_2_FD_184716 | JGI IMG/M metagenome (GOLD analysis project Ga0208193, IMG submission 184716) | Peatland microbial communities from SPRUCE experiment site at the Marcell Experimental Forest, Minnesota, USA - June2015DPH_17_10... | ecosystem: Environmental > Terrestrial > Soil >... | reverse complement strand
AACGGCGGGACGGTGTTCAGGGTGAGCGAGCAAATCCTCCTTCAGGCCGGGCCGCGACAACAGGGCCGTCATCATGTTGCCGAGCATGAGTCCGGTGGAGTCTGACCCGGCGAGATAAGTTGAGCGGACGAAATCCAGGACTTCGTCCTCTGTCAGTTTGTGGCCGTTGAAATCGGCGCTGACGAGCAGGCTGATCATATCATCGCGCGGTGTGGCTCGACGTTCTGCAAGGACCGGTCGAATGATTTCATTGGCATGCTCGATGGCGCTGAATGCTCGGGCTCGCCGCGCCTCTGCAGGCGTATTGGGACTCTTGACTTGAACCATGGCTACGATTAGATCCATCAGCTCTCGCTCCTGCGCTTTCGGCACAGGAACTCCGAGAATGGCACTCATCACGCTGAAGCCGTAGCGACGCCCGTATTCCTCGTTCAGGTCCAACTCGCGCCGCGCCCCGAAATCATCGATGATCGAGTCCGCGACAGGCACCAGTGTCTTCGCGGTCAGGCGCTTAACGGCTGAAGCCGCAAAGGGTTGGCCGAGCACCGCCTTGTAAACGCGATGGCTCTCACCTTCCATGTGCAATAGGCTATGGCCGAGAGTGTCGAATTCCCTCCGGAAGAAGATCCCCGCCGGCAACTTGGCGTCGTTGGACAGCAGATGGGAGACGTTTTCGTAACCTAGCACCAGCCATGCGTCGCCGCCCTTATAACGGACGCGGACCACCGGCGGACCACTCTTTTCGAGAGCAACCAACCTCTCGGCCATGTCCTCAATCGAATCGAAGCCGAAATCGACTTCGGGCATTGCAAAAAGAGCAGCGCTCGGCTGTGTCATGTTTTTCGTCTCCTACGATTTGGCCAAGGATAAAGTCCGGCCAAGCAGCCAAGGTGGATTATACCTGTGCGCTTGCATTGTTCGGCCCTTACCATCCGATTTAAAGGATCGGAACAAACGATGGGCCCTCCCGTCGGCAAACGGCTAGAGTAAATTCATAGAGCGTGCAGCTCACCGGCAATGCCGCGGAGCCAGCTCATATGACCAAGCGGCGCTAGTCTTTCGGGAGCAGGAGCTGGTAATGAATAGCACTCAATCGCTACGTGTAGCCGTTATCGGCGCAGGCGCTTCCGGCTTGTGCATGGCCAAGCACCTCATCGAGGCCGGCGTCGACGTCACCGTTTTCGAGATCGGCAGCCAGATCGGCGGGCAATGGGTCTACAACAATGACAGCGGCAAGTCGCCCGCCTATCGAACCTTGCATATCAACAGTCCCAAGAGCCTCACCGCTTTCCCGGACTTTCCATTTCCCGAGAAAACCCAGTTGTTCCCCTCTCATTGGGACATGCACAAATACCTGGTCGCCTACGCCGACAAATTTGGGGTGACTCCGCGCATTCGATTGCGCAGCGAAGTGAAGGCATTGCGCCCGCTGTTCCGGCCGGGCGTCGACTTGCCACTGTGGGAAATCGAGCTGATGGACGGTAGGCACGAAAAATTCGACCACGTCGTATGCGCATCCGGCCATTTGACGAAGCCGAAACACGCGGCGGAATTGCGCGACGCCTTCAAGGGCGAATACTTGCATTCCTTTGATTACCGGGATCCGGCCGAGTTCGTCCGCAAACGTGTCTGCGTGGTCGGCGTGGGCAACAGCGCCGTGGACATCGCCAGTGACCTCTGCGTAACTTCGCCGCTCACCGTCCTGGTGGCGCGCACTGGTGTGATGATCGTCCCTAAGCTATTGATGGGGGTGAGCGTCGCCGAATATCTCGTCAAGCTCTACCAGCCCTGGATGCCCGGCATCGTGCTGGGGTGGGTGGGCGGATTCATCACCTGGCTCGCTCACGGCAAGATGGCTCAATACGGATTCAAACCAGTCACCAGGGCGACTCACACGACCACGAGCTCCACGTTGATCACCCACATTGCGTACAATCGCGTCAAGGTCAAGCAAGGCATCGAGCGAATCAAAGGCAAGCGCATTTATTTCGTGGACGGCACCTCGGATGAATTCGATACCTTGATCGGAGCGACCGGCTATCTGGTGGATTTCCCGTTTTTGTCTTCTGGCATTCCTCCGATTGGCGAGGACAACAAAGTCGATCTCTATAAGAAGATGGCGGCGCCCGGCTGGCCGGGACTCTGGTTCATCGGCATGGTTAACACAACCACCGCGCTGAATCGCATGTTCCAGAACCAGGCGGCATGGATTCGCGAGTTCATTCTTGGTAACGCCGTCCTGCCGAACGATAGTGATATGCGCGCCGATATCGAGGCGAAGAGAGCCTACATCAATGGCAAATACCTGAACACGTCTCGCCATGCTTTGGAGGAGGAGCATGCGACCTACTTCGTGGAACTCCGGGCGGCCATGAAGAACGCGAGGCGGCAGGCCGGCCGCCGGTCTCTCGGCCGACTCGATACACAAGAGTATTTAAAAGCGAAGTCCCGGTGAACCGGCCGTAGGCGAGGTGCTGAATTCAGTCTGGAGAGGATTCGGTGGACGTCTAGGTCGAGACTGGAAGTTACAACCTTCTTCAAGGCCACGCCCTCACTGAGTGCGGCTGTTGGGGTCTTGGACGGCCTTCATCGCCGTGTGGTTACCTGCAAAGGCTCATCAGGGCCTCGATGGACGGCGGGTTGACTATTGAAGATGTCGCGAAGCAAACCGAGAAACCAGCTCTGAAGGGGATCTTGCGCGCGAACCGCATCCCAGAAGGCAAAGATGCGCACCTTGATGTCGAAGGGTGCCTCGACTACACGGACCCGCGCGGCGGGCAAAAGCTTCTGCGCCAATTGGTATTGCACAAGCGCTATAAAGTCGGATCCCTCTACAAAAAACGGGAGAAGCAGATAACTTTGCACTAGTGTCGCGTCCGGACGTTTCTCTCCGATCTGTTGGAGAATGGTCGTTTGATGAGCATCGTACACGTCGGTTCTGGGGCTGAAGAATACGTGCCGCGAGGCCCTATATTGCTCCTCCGATACACGTTCCTTGATATGGGATGCCTCATCGACCAGACAGACTATACGGTCTTCATAGATCAGCTCCCTGCCGAACTGAGAGTCCATTGAGGCCACCGTCACTTCAGGCCTGATCATAAAATCGAGATCGCCGCTTCGCAGCCGTGCGGGGCAACGATCATCGTGATCATGAAATCTGACTGCAAGGCCTGGGCGCTCCTCACGCACCCGGTTTATCACCTGAGTTCCGATGGTGAGCACCAGATAGTCGGTGGCAGAGACATCGATGGCGGATTTCGGTTGGGTCCATGCGAGCATTTCCTCCGGCATGATGGCCACAACCGAATCAAGTGATTTCTCGATCAACGGCTCGAGTCGCTGTGCCAATGCTGTGAGCACAAGTTGATTCCCGTGGGGTACCAGCAGCTCGTCGTTGAACAGATGCCGCAAGTTGCTGAGCGCCTCACTCACGCTCGATTGACTCATGTTCAACGCCCGCGCCGCATGCGTTACGTGCTGATGCCTGAGCAACACGCGAAGAATCGGCAGAAGATTCAGGTTGGCGGACCGGAGATTTCGCACCAACCCATCATTTCACATCATGCAGCGCACAACAACCTTTTGGCCGGTGCATTCTCAACCGGCCGCCCCGTAGCCGTTCCGGTACGCCTCGTTCCACCAGTTGGCGACGCCTTCGAGCGTCGTCATCCACACCCCCGATCGGGTCTTCACATAACGCAAAAATTCACGGAATATCTGCGCCGCATCCGCCCGTCCGATGACAAAAGGATGCGTGCCAAAATTGAACAGCAGCGGCGTCGTTCCCGCGGCTTCGTAACAGCGATCGAACGACTGCTTCATGAACTCGAGACTGTCGCTGAGCGTCATGTTCTGGGGCTTGAGAAGGAGATAATCATTGATGTTGCCGATCATGCGATATGGAACGATGACGATTGACTTGCCATTGAGATCCAGAAAATACGGCAGTTCGTCATCCTGCAAATCTGCGTTATACAACACTCCTTCCTCGATGCAGGCAGTGATGGTATTGATATCGCACTGCGCCGACGGGCTGAGCCAGCCTGTCGGCCGCTTACCTGTTACATCCTCGAGAATTCGATACGTTCTCTGAATGTCCTCGCGGTGCTCTGCAAGCGAGAGCTCAGTTGCGGCCACGGAATAGCTGTACGTGTGAGCGTTGATCTCGTAGCCAAGGTCCGAAAGCTCCTTGACGATGCCCGGAAAGTCCTCCGCGTAACTGCCGCAGGTCAACATCGTGAAAGGCACGCCCACCTCCTGCAGTATGTCTCTGATGCGAGGCATTCCAATCTCAGCGCCATATTTGACTTGGGTGCGCACATCGAGCGGGGGATGCCCAAGAATGGGATTTGGGTTGTACGGCGGCCTTCCAGTCAGCGAAAGCGTCCGCGGTTGGTTCCAGTCCCATTGCTCCAATGCGACATACCCGATGAAGGCCATGCGCGCGCCGTTCGGCCATATCGCCCGCTTGTTGCGTCTCTCGACCGGGAAGTGGCGCTCCGCATATGGAAGCGGAATGTTTTTCTGAGGTTTGTAGTAGGCCATTCGTTCACCTTGTCAATAATCTATACGATCAGGTCCCCGTAGCTGCGAGTCGAGGCTCGGCGCGTTGCAGGTCGCACAATCGCGGCATCACTTCGCGGGAAAAAACCTTGATGCTGTCCGCCACTTCCGCGTGCGCGAGCGCCCCTGCTTGGGCCATCAACATGATGTTGTCCACACCCCCCATCGCCGTATCGAACCGCAAAATCTGATCGTGGACCTGATCTGGGGTGCCGCAAAACATTATGCCAGCCGCAATCAATTGATCCAGAGTAGCAGTCTTCAGTACGACGGAGCCGCCGGCTGGCAGTGCGACTGGACGCGCTAGGGTGGGGTTTTTGAGCATCCGGCCCGCATCCCGCGCCGAGAAGTAGCCGGGCGGCACCTTGAACTGCGACGAGGCGGTGGTCGAGGTATGTAAGTAAGTCCGTATAATCTCGCCGCGCCGCCGCGCCTCGGCCTCGCTGCCCGCAGTGGCCATCAGTGCCAGATAGCCGAAGCGGTCGGGGCCCGGTACAGGGCGGCCGTGCTCGGCGCACCCGGCGCGATAGCCGTCAAAAATCTGCTTCGCGTCGAACCCGGTAAGCACAGTCGCCACCACATGACCGTGACGGGCGATCTCGCGCGCGGATGATACGCTCAGAGTCGTGGACCAGACGGGCGGATAGGGACTCTGAAACGGTCGCGGCCAAATGTTGACCGAGCGGTAGTGGAAATACTCCCCCTCCCAGCGGAATGGCCCCTCATGGTTGCTCATTGCCTTTAGAATCAAATCATGAGCCTCCCAAAATCGGTCCACCATTCGTACCGGATTTAGATTCGCAACAGGCACCTCGAAAGGCACGCCCTTGACGAAACCCATCTCGACGCGTCCGCGCGATATGACATCGATCAGCGCCAATTCTTCGGCAACCCTCACCGGATCCGCGCGGTTGGCAATTGGTACGCCGAGAGCGAGGATGCGGGCGCGCCGGGTCTGGCGGGCGAGAATCGACATGAACGGTGTAATCGACGCCGCAAGGCAAGTGGCTGTGCTGTGATGCTCATTGAGCATGATGTCGAATCCCAGCTCATCGGCCAGCAGCCACTCGTCGAGGTACCGGTTGTATAAGGCTGAGGCTATCTGGGGATCGCACAACCGGTTGGGGATATTGATTCGCAACGACTTTTCGCCCCAGGCATCCGGGTAGGGCTGTTCGGTAAAGTGGAAGAATCGCACGGCACACTCCTTGCATGTGCCCGTGACTGAGCTGGGACGTCGCCACCCATCACGAGCCGCTGCTTTTGGTTCTCAGTGATGGTGTAGCAAACCGGGAAATCGATGAAGTCGATTGTTCCGATAGTCATGATCGGACTACAGAGGATTAGGACATCAGTCGATTTGTCCGCCGGTGATCTCGGCACCTATTTCGACCAGCAGATCAACCAGCCAGCGATGCAGGGGATCATTGGTTTGTGACCGGCTCCAAGCCGCAAACATGCTAATTTTTGACAGACGAAACGGGGGCGATACCGCGCGGATTTTCGCGGCCGGCGCCAGACGCTCCGCAAGCCGGCGATGCACGACCGCGGTGATTTCGGTGTTCTCCACAAAGAATGGCAACAGCAGAAAGCCCGGCAGGACTATGGTCTCGGTACCCTCTTCGCCGAAATGTTGCCGAATGGCTGCGCGTACGGCATTGGTGCCATCGATTGGGGGATCGAAGAAGGTCTCCGGCGCACCCCACACCCTCGAGCCCTCTCGGTTGTCTTCGGGGTTCGAATCGGAACTTGAAATCAGCGCAAACTCGTCCTCGAACAAAAACACCCGATCGAATTTGAAGTCCGCTCCCGAGATGGCAGCTTCAGGCATGATGATAAAATCCAGCCGGCCATCGGCGAGCGCCTGCGCGCTTGCATCGTCTGCGTCATGAAATTGAATACACACGCCCGGCGCCTCTTTACTGAGCCGATGCACCAGTGCGGGGCCCAAAATCAGTGTGGCGTAGTCGGAAGCGGCAATTCGCACCCGGCCGCTGGCTTCGCGCGAATCGAACGGCCTCGCGTTGAGCAGGATTTCGATCTGCCGGAGTGATTCCTCGACAATGGGTTCCAGCGCCATGGCCTGCGCAGACAGTTCAAAGCCGGGCCGGGAGGGTATCAACAACTCGTCGTCAAACAGGCGGCGCAACCGTGACAGCGCGTCGCTCACAGCGGACTGGCTCATATTGAGCACCGCCGCCGCCCGCGTGACGCTTCGCTGGCGCAGAAGCTCCCGCAGCACCGGCAAGATGTTCAGGTTGACCGGTCGCGCGCGTGCTTCTCGATTCGTTGGCGCTTCTTCCAATCTCTTGATCCCTCAACCTCTTGCGGATATCAATCCTGCGCCCCAACTGAGCGCAAAACTATACAATCATCAGTCCCACCGTTCAAGCACCCGCCGATGCCTGCCATACCCAACCACTCATTGGGACAACGCCGCCTCGACGCGTCCGGATCCGACACCCATCAGGGCAGGCGCAACAGGCGCCGTGCATTTGTATTGTAGATCTTTCGCCGCTCGTCCTCGGTGATTTCCAGGGTATCGAGCGTCTCGATGATCTTGCGTATGAATAGCGGGCCACCTTCCGGATCGAATGGGCAATCCGTACCGAAGAGCACATGGTCGCAACCGAAAAACTCAATACCGCAGCGCGTGCCCGCTCTCGACCCTTCGATGGCCGTGTCCCCATAGAACATGCGAAAATAATCGAGAGGGCGCCTGCCCTTCTTTTTCATGTCGGCGACAATCTGCTTGTAGTGCTCGGCTGAGCCTTCGCGCGTCCCAAGTTCATCGAATGCGTATCCAACTCTGGATTCCAGAAACGGAACCATGGCGCCCAGATGATGCGTAATGACCTTGAGGTTGGGCCAACGGTCGAAGAATCCCGAAAAGACCATCCGCCCCATCGCTATGGAAGTCTCGTAGGGCCAGCCGAAGACCGACCATAACTCGTACTGTGATGACTTTTCCGTCGCATAATCGGCGAAATTGGGACGGCGCGTGGGATGCAGCCAGATCGGCATATCATAGTCATGCATGCGCTCGAATATCGGCGCAAATTCCGGACTGTCGAGCGCCTTGCCCTCCACGTTCGTAAAGAGCTGAATGCCTCGGGCACCGGCCGCCTCCATGACACGAGTAAGTTCCTCGAGTGCCGCCGGTACGTTGTTCATGGGCAGCGAGGCCACCCAGCCGGGAAAGCGCTCCGGGTACTTGGCACAGATTTCCGCCATCCCGTCGTTACCCAGGCGGGCCAGCGCAGCAGACCTGTCCGGGGGAGCCAGGAACTCTATGGTCGGCAATGACAGCGTCAGAACCTGCTGATAGTCATCGCCGAATTCCGCCATCATGCGCAAGCGTGCCGGTAGATCGTGCAGAACCGGGAGCATCAGCCAGCGACGCAACGCGTCGCGGCTCGGCGAAATCTGCACCATCTTCTCGTAATATTCTTTCGGAAAAATGTGCGGAAATATGTCAATTTTTTTCATAGCGGTCTTCAGCTCGTTCGATTCTCAATGAACGCCAATATCCGCTTTACGAGTTGCTCAGGTTGTTCCAGATGGGGGAAATGCCCGGCGTCTGCAACGACGGTAAACTGCGCACCCGGGATCGACTCCACGAACTGGGCGACATACGCGTCGGATATGAGCCCATCCTGATCGCCCTTGACGATCAGGGTGCGCGCCTTGATGCGATAGAGCCTGGCCCGTAGTTTTGGGTCGTACATATACGGCAACCACCCATACAGAGCGGTCGCTTCCCGATTTCGGGCGATCACCTCCGCTTCTTCATCCGACACCCGCGTGGCCTCCGGCGGGGCTTTGCTGGGGTCGGCAAAGGCCAACCCTTTGAAGTCCTCTGAATCGGTGACGAATACATCGACAACCGAACTGTCGAGGGGGCCCCCGATCTTGATGCCGACCGGGCTGATGAGTACGAAATGCGATATTCGCTCGCACGATTTGATGCCCATCTCAGCCGCAACCCAAGCACCGAGAGATGAGCCCACCACGACCACGTCGCGAAGATCGAGCGTCTCCAATAAATCCAGATAAAAATACGCCAAATCGTCAATATTTGAAAAGTGACGGGGCAGCGAGGACCGCATGAATCCGGGATGTGATGGCGCTATCAACTGCCCGTGCTCGGCCAAATAATCGAGCACCGGTAAATTGGACGCGATTCCGATTTCCGGATGCAGAAAGAGGATTGGCCGCCCTGCGCCACGGCGAATGACTTCCAGTTCCACGCCGCTCAACTTCATGCTTGTCACAGACGCCTCATCGGCCGAAGATATTGTTGAAGTCATCAATCCCTCTGCTCCATGACCGACCGCTCACCGGCCTTGAAAAACACTTGTCCAACATTTCCGTCGGGATCGACGAAAGTGACGGTCCGTCCATGCTCATTCATGTCCCGCCGGTTGAGAATGAGGCCGCCTTCCTTGAGAATCGTGCGCTCGGCCGAAACGAGGTCGCCGACTTCGAAAACAATGACGCTGTTCGATTGAGGCGTTGCGGCTTCTTCCGCGCCGCTCACGGCAAAATTGCCGGAATCCGTGCGAAACTGGACCCACTTGCTGCCATCGCGGAACGCCAATGGAATGCCGAGCAAAGCCTGATAGAACTCAACGGAACGTTCGACGTTCTTGGCAACTACATAACAGCAGCGGACTCTAGACACGCGAAATTCTCCTTGCTCTGCATCGCACTTGGCCCGCCGGAACCCGCATTCGAGTTGATTCTGGCCTCAACCTAAGACAACCTCACGCGGATTCGTCCGATCCGCCACATCGGCCGAAACGATGGTTGCCGGCAAGGCATTGCTTGATTGCGATGACCCGTCTATGGGAGTCTATTCGGAGTGCAACGGGGCCAATTCGTCGGCAATCCCGGTGCTCGAATCAGGGGAACGAATCGAATGCTTGCAGCCGTTCTGTATGGCCCTGGGCCGCCCACAGCATTCAAATTGCAAGACATGCCTGTTCCCCTTGTGGGCGAGGACGACGTTCTTGTGCAGGTACTCGCCTGCGGCGTGTCGTACCGCGATGTAGTGGAGCGCAATGGCACTTACAAACGCGACGTGACATTCCCGCGCATCCTGGGGCTGGAAATTGCCGGCGTAATTGAACGCGTAGGAAGTGCGGTGCGCGATTTGCGGCCGGGACAGCATGTGTGCTCAAAAGCCTTCTCCAGTTGCGGGCACTGTCGGTACTGCCGCACCGCGAGGGAGACTTCCTGCCGCCTCCGCAGACCGGTATCGGGCGGCTACGCGGAGTTCGTTGCCCTACCTCAGGATGCTTTGGTCGTCGTGCCCAGCGATATGCCGGCGGAAGTTGCCTGCGTACTCGGACCGGGCGCCGGCGTTGCGCTCAATGCCGTCCGCGACGTCGCCAAAGTAAGCCTGGGAGAAACCGTGTTGATCACCGGCGCGACCGGCGGCGTCGGCCTGCCCTGCGTTCAGCTTGCGAAACTTGCGGGTGCCCGAGTGCTGGCCGTCACCCGAGGGAGTGGCAAACGCGCATTGTTGGAAGCCGAAGGAGTCGACGAAATTCTTGAAATGACCAATTCGGCCGACTTCGGCAAGGAAGTGCGCGCGATGACCGATGGCGAAGGAGTCGATGTCGTCATCGATACCGTAGGCAGTCGCGTTTTCGACGCCGCGTTTTCGAGCCTTGGACTACATGGGCGTTACGCGGTACTAGGTGAACTCTTCGCGGATAAGGTCTCGATCAATCTCGCCCGCATATTCTTCAAGCGCGCGCAGCTCCTCGGAGTAGGCAGCGTGAGCCGAGCTCAGCTCGAGGATGCAATACGACTGACCACCGAAGGAAAGCTGCGCCCGAAAATCGGAACGACGATGCCGCTGCGTGAAATCGCCGCCGCACACCGTCTGGTCGAGGAGTCGGCGGTGCTGGGCCGCGTGGTAGTTACTCCAAACTAGAGCCGCATCAGCGCGTCGATTCGGCCCGCCCCGCATAGGGAACATCGCGCCCACCGTATCGACGGACTCGGATATTAGCCTGCTCGCCGTGCCCCGCAAAACCTTCGAGCGCGCAAAGCCTCGAACAATACTCGCCGATCAGCGCCGACGCTTCATCCGTCGTCACTCGTTGATAGGTGCAGGTTTTTAAGAATTTACCGACCCAAAGGCCTCCTGTGTAGCGGGCAGCCCTCCGCGTCGGGAGCGTGTGGTTGGTACCGATTACCTTATCCCCAAACGACACATTGGTTCGCGGCCCGAGAAACAACGCGCCAAAATTGGCAAGGTTGTTCAAGAAATAATCCGGATCGCGGGTCATCACTTGCACGTGTTCAAATGCACGATGATCTGCGATCTGAATCATTTCCTCGACACTCTCGGCCACGATGACTTCCCCGTATGCTTCCCACGCCTTGCGGGCAATCTCGGCCGTCGGAAGCAAGCCGAGCAGGCGCTCGACGTGCGCAATCGTTTCAGCCGCCAATTTCCGGGATGTGGTGAGCAGTACGGCCGGCGAATCGGGCCCGTGCTCCGCTTGTCCCAGTAGATCGGTGGCGCACAATTCGCCATCAACACTGTCATCGGCAATTACAAGTGTTTCTGTCGGCCCCGCAATGAGATCGATCCCTACACGTCCGAAGAGCTGCCGCTTCGCTTCCGCGACATAGGCATTACCGGGGCCGACGATCATGTCAGCCGGTGCAATGGTCTGTGTGCCGATCGCCATCGCCCCGACCGCTTGAATGCCTCCCAAAGAATAAATCTCATCGGCCCCGGCCAAGGCCTGTGCCGCGACGATCGCCGGCGCCAATTTCCCCTGGTAAGGGGGGGCGCAGGTGATTACCCGCGGCACTCCGGCTACTTTCGCCGTGATAATCGACATGTGGGCGCTGGCCAGCAGCGGGTATTTGCCGCCTGGAACGTAGCATCCGGCCGAAGTTACCGGAATGTTCTTGTGACCGAGCACTACTCCCGGGAGCGTCTCGACCTCGACATCCCGAATCGCACCTCGCTGAATGACCGCAAAATTTCTAATTTGCGTCTGTGCAAATTCAATGTCCTTCAGATCACGCGAATTGAGCTGGTCGATGCAGCCTTGAATTTCGCCGGGACTCAGCCGATAGCTGTCGCGATCCCAATGGTCGTATTTATTCGATAGCTCGCGGACGGCTGTGTCACCACGCGCGACGATATCCGCCAGCGTCGCCTCTACGGATTCGCGAATCCTCCGGTCGGCTTCGAGCACATTGGAACCCTGCGCCGCATACTTGACCCAATCGGCCATTGGCAAACCCCCTCTTTATCCTCAGCGCAGTCTGTCACCGGCCGGCAGATATGCAAGCCGGCTCGAACGATGCCTCCAATCGACTGCATCGATACAGCGTATGAGGGGCGGGAATGTCGTCGGCACCGATTTCGGCTATCTGAAGAAGAAATGTCGACCCGTGCGCCGATCTGCGAGCATGGCTTCAGTCCTGCCGAGGATATTCCGGAGCGGTGCGGCCGCGACTACAACGTCGCGCGAACATTGGAGATCGATGTGACCAGCGAATTGGCCGGCAACTATGTAAAAATCGACGGCATCAAGACTCACTATCTCGAACGCGGAACCGGCGCTCCTGTAGTGCTGCTGCACGGCGGGGACTTTGGAGGACGCGCGGAAAACAGCTGGGGCTATAATATCGATGCCTTGGCGGCACGGTACCGCGTGGTCGCTCCCGACTGGCTGGGTTTTGGGCGTACCGATAAGATCTACGATTTTGTGAATGGACGCCGCCGCGTGATCGAGCACATGGGTAACTTCCTGGGCATGATGGGGCTGCAGGAGGCGCACATGATTGGCAACTCCATGGGCGCCGGCATTCTGGTGAGCGTTGTCGCCAATCTGGACGGACGGTTTCGTCCGCGCTCCATGGTTCTTTGCTCGGGAGGCGGCTTCGTTCCCGATAATGAGTATCGACGCTCGCTTCTGGAATACGACTGCTCCCGCGAGGGCATGGTTCGGATGCTCAAAGCCATTTTCTACGACGAGAAATGGTGGTCCGACGAATCTTACGTGAAGCAGCGTCACGATTGGTCGCTTGAACCGGGTGTATGGGAGGCGGCGGCCGCCGCCCGGTTCAAGGCGCCACATATTCCCACGCGCCCCGCTTACGGACAACAGGATACGAATCCCTATGAGAATGTCCGCTGCCCAACCTTGGTGATTGCCGGCGAAGAGGACAAGCTACGACTGCCTGGTTACGCCCGTGAACTCGCTGCCCGGATTCCAAACGCTCTGTATCATGTATTTCCCAAAACGGGCCACTGCCCAAACATAGAGCGCGCTGAAGAGTTCAATACCCTGGTGCTTGATTTTCTGGATCGAGCATCGCGGTAAATGCTTGGTCGTCGAGTCGCCGGCCGTCGATGCGGCGCTTCATACCTGCGGTCAGCGCTCAGAACGACTTTGGCAGGCCAAGAACGTGAGTAGCCACATGGCTGAGAATGAGGTTCGTGGAGATCGGCGCCACCTGATATAGACGAGTTTCCCGAAATTTCCGTTCAATATCGTATTCCTCGGCGAAACCGAAACCGCCGTGAGTCTGCACGCACACGTCCGCAGCCAGCCACGATGCCTCCGATGCAAGCATCTTGGCCATGTTCGCCTCGGTTCCGCACGGCCGCCCCGAGTCGAACAGCTGTGTTGCCTTCTGAACCATGAGGTTGGCAGCTTCCAGTTGAGTGTATGCTCGCGCAATCGGGAATTGCACACCCTGATTTTGACCGATGGGCCGCCCAAAGACAGCGCGGTCGCGTGCATACGCGCTTGCCCTGTCGATGAAGAAATGACCGTCCCCGATGCACTCTGCTGCGATGAGTATCCGCTCCGCGTTCATTCCATCCACGACGTAGCGGAATCCATTGCCCTCCTGTCCGACCAGATTCGCAATCGGCACGGCGAGATTGTCGAAAAAAAGCTCCGTGGTCGCGTGATTGATCATGGTTCGAATTGGTCTGACCGTCAAACCACGCCCTATGGCGTTTCTCAT
>Ga0208193_1000919_pt1 | contig 13596 bp, 14 predicted proteins | sample June2015DPH_17_2_FD_184716 | JGI IMG/M metagenome (GOLD analysis project Ga0208193, IMG submission 184716) | Peatland microbial communities from SPRUCE experiment site at the Marcell Experimental Forest, Minnesota, USA - June2015DPH_17_10... | ecosystem: Environmental > Terrestrial > Soil >... | reverse complement strand
GCACCTTGAGCGACAGGTTCTGTACCCGCGCAATCAGCATCGGCACCGACTGGGCAGAGGCGTCGGCCACGTCGATGTCCACCCGCCGGCTGTCAAGAGCCGTTGCCACTGTCCTGTGAAACTCGCCGTTCACCGCAGCCGCAATGTCTGTGGCCGTGGTGAAATCAGGATTGTGCAGAAGCAGCGAAACCGTCTTGAAGCTGCTCAGGTCCACCGCCGTGTCGCGCTCAATGATGGCGCCATCAGGAATAGTCCCCGTGTTGGCTGCGTTCACTTCCTTGCGATTGGCGCCGTTGCCCGCCGAGTATCCACCCAGCACCAGCGGCCCTTGCGCTTCCGCGTAAACCTGTCCATCCGGCCCATGCAGCGCGCTCATCAGCAATACCCCGCCGTCCAGGCTGCGCGCATCGCCAATGGAGCCAACCGTTACGTCAAGCTTGGCGCCGGGCCGCGCAAACGGTGGCAGGGAAGCGGTAACAAAAACGGCTGCCACATTCTTCACCACCACCGTACCCGGAGTGATCAGCACGCCCATCTTCTGCATTGCATTGGCCAGTGTCTGCACGGTAAAAATGGTCTGCTGTGTGTCGCCCGTGCCCCGCAGTCCAACCACCAGTCCGTAGCCGACCAGCAGGTTATCGCGCACGCCTTGAACGGAAGTAATGTCCCTGACCAGTACCACGCGATTGGTGTCCACAGCAAAAGCGGACGGCGCGATGCCGGACGCAGCCAGGCACAGCGCAAGCCCGCAATGGCCCACGGACTTGAGTCCAGCTTTCGAATTTTGAAATCGAAACTTCATCGGGATCAGAATCCTATGAGCCACAGCAGCGCTTTGGTGATCGGGTTGAGCGGCCGCGTGCTGTCGGCAATAATGCCCTTGCCCTTCATCTCAATCTCAAGGTCGCTCAGCGACGCTGACGCGATCGTGTTGTTGGGCCCAATATCACCCGGCCGAGCGACTCCACGCACCGTCACATCTTCGTGCTGGTTGTTCATGAAGATGTTGCGTTGCGCTTCGACAACCAGGTTACCGCTGGGTAGAACGGCAATCACGCGCCCGGTAAGGCTGGTCTGAAACGTGGTGTTTGAGGCAGTCGCCCCCTGGCCCTGCAACTGCGTCGCGGAATTGGCATTGAACAGCGGGTTCAATCCCGTTGTGTTGATCGCTCCAGCGAGGCCGGTAATTCCGGAAGCGGTGGTAACTGTCCGCTGATAGTTCGAAGTGCCGCTCTGCGCCGCAGTCGTCTGCACCGAGGCCACAATCACGATGGTGTCGTTCAGCTTCTGGGCCTTGTAGTCGGTGGAAAGGTCACCCAGTGTGTTGCCCCCCGCCGACCAGAGACTGCCGACCGTCTTCTCGGCGTCACCCTGCGAACCGTGCTCGGCAAGGCGCGCGATGTAGTCGGCACGCAGCTGCGCGGGATCGGTCTTCGACTTTTTGTCCGGCGTGGCCGCCGATATCGGAGCCGCTGCAATGGCCAGCAGCAGCACAGCCGGAAGCTGCTGCCAAGTGAGCATGTTCATCCACGGTTTCTTCACAGACTGGCCCTCAGAACTTCCCCATCGACTACTTTTCCTACGTAGGTTTGCCGGTGATCCTTGCTGGATACCTTAATTGTCTGACCGAGAGCGCCATTCTCCAGGCAAACCACTGCCAGCCGGATATGCACCCGGCCTCCTTCAAGAAAGAGCGTCGCCGGCGCACCGGCATGCATAAGGATTGATTTCGGATCAATTCGTGCAGGGGCTGTTGCCGCCGGAGAGTGATTCATGGCAGCGGTGCCCGGCTCGGCAGCAAGTTGCTGTGCGCAGCGGACAGCAACGAAAAACGGCATGCATTCCTGGCCGGACTCACAATCAATGCGCACCTTCATGCGATGATCGCCCCATGGCTGAATCGATTCCACTTTGAGCGAAGGCGAACTGCTCGCCGCCGTAACATCGGTGAGCAGCGTCACCTGCTCGGCCGTGATCGCCATGCCCGCTCCGCTGATTGCGGCCGCAATCTGTGCCGTGGTAATGGGAGCGCGAACCGTCCCTGGCGTGGCTGCCGAGGCCATCGTCGCGAAGAGTGCAATTGTCGAAATTGACGAGGTTCTTTTCATAGAGTTAACGTTTTACTGTGCCAGCTGATTCAAACCTTGCAGCATCTCGTCCGCTGCCTTTACGACGCGCGAATTCGATTCATATGAGCGCTGGGCCAGAATCATGTTTACGAATTCATCCACGATGTTCACGTTTGCCTGCTCCAGCATGCCCTGTTGAATGGTGCCCAGCCCGTCCGGTCCGCCGGGCACGCCGGTGACCGGATTGCCGGATGCCGTGGTCTGCAGATAGATGTTGTTGCCGATCGCATTCAGGCCGCCGGGGTTGGAGAAGCTGGCCAGCTGAATCGTCCCCACCTGCTGCGCCTGGGTCTGTCCGGGAAGCGTGACACTCACGGTTCCGTCGCTTCCCACCGTCACATTGGTGGCGTTCGGCGGAATCGTAATCGCCGGTTGCAGCGGATTCCCGTTCGCCGTCACCAGCACGCCCTGCGCATCCGGTTGAAACGACCCCGCGCGGGTGTATCCAATCTGATTGTTGGGCATCAGAACCTGGAAGAAGCCGGTGCCCTGAATGGCAAAATCCATTGGGTTGCCAGTGCTGCTCAAGTCGCCCTGCAACTGAATGATCTCGGTGTTTCCAGGCATCGTGCCCAGGCCAATCTGCAGGCCGGAGGCAACCGTAGTCTGCTGGGTGGCCGCAGCGCCCGGCATCACTTCATTCTGGTAAAGCAGATCAGTGAATTGCACGCGCCGTGCCTGGTACCCTGACGTGCTGGAGTTGGCAAGGTTGTTGGCAATCGTATCAAGATTGACTTGCTGTGCGGTCATTCCACTGGCCGCCGTGTAGAGAGCGTGAAACATGGTCGAACTCCTTTAACTAACCTTGGGAAGATCTTGCGAAGCGGTTTTGTCCATCTCGGAATTGAACATGGAAAGCGCGCGCTGCATCATCTCGGCCGCGCGTTGCGCCGTAATCAGTTCCACCATGCTGGAGACGGGATTGACATTCGAGTTCTCAAGTGCCCCCTGCACAACCATGGAGCCGACCGCAGGCGTCGCGTCTTTTTCTGCCGCAGAATAATAGGTGCCACCCACGCTCTTCAGGTCCGTGCCCGGCGCAAAATCCACCAGCTTCAGCTTGCCCGCCACGGCGCCATTCGACGAGATGGTTCCGTCGGCGCTGATCGAAACCGGACCGGGCAGCATCGCAATCGGTCCTTTTTCACCCTCCACCAGATCGCCGGTGGGAGTGACCAACTGGCCGGATGCAGAAACTTGAAAGCCGCCGTTGCGCGTATACATTGTGCCCGTGGGAGTTTTGATCACAAAGAAGCCCGTACCCTGAATGGCTACGTCCAGATCGTTGCCCGTTTTTTCCAGAGCGCCCTCGGTGCGGTCCAGAGTTGTTCCGCTCATGATTCCGTAGTTATTCATCGCCCGGTTCAGCGGGGTCTGCACCTGGTCGCCGGTCTCGGCAAGCACCGCGCTGAAGACGCTGCGCTGCGCTCGATAGCCGGGCGTACTTGCGTTGGCCAGGTTGTTGGCTATCGTATCCAATGCCTGCGTCCGCGCAGCCAGCGCTGTGCACGCGGCATAGTATCCACTGTCCATAAGGGGAGCCTCTGCCATGAGACACTGCATTACGCGTGCCATCCGGATAGGCAAACTTTGCCCAAAAATCGGCTTCTACGGCTTGAAATTTAAGGAATCGATGAGGAAAGAATGAGAACTGGCACGGAGAATGCCTTGAGCCCCGAAGAGGTCGCATCGTTTTCTCATGCGAAAACAATCCAAGATGGCCGAGACACCGCCGGCGTCCACCCAAAAATGAAATTGGCTGTTTGTCTGCTTTAGTCCGATGAAAACTCCGCCATCCATGTCCGAAATGACAGCCCAGAGTTGATCTTCGGCGCATGGCGTGTCTTTTGGGGAAGATCAGCTCTTCTACGCCCGAAGAGGGGACGAGCCCGGATCGCCAGCCAGCTGAACGGCGGCGTAGGTTGTCAGCAACAGGACGCCCCCACAGGAGCGACTCGACCAATCGAGCTCCGCCGTAGCAATCCCATTCTTGCGGGGAAGGGAGAATGTCCGTTCTAGACAGCTCGATACAGCTGAGGCCGAAACCTGTGTTCCAGCGGACAGGGAATGGAGGACTTGTTGGCGAAGCGATGGGCCATGCTCAGAATCTCCGCCCAGGGCGAGGCGCTCTGATCCTGGCGCGTGTCATCGAAGTACTCGATTGCAAAGCGAGGAAGCGCCCACTGTTTGGCAATCCGGAATCCCGCACTGGCAAGATCGATGGTTTTGCCTTGGCTTCCATACCATCCAAGCACCGGTGGCAGCAATGCAATGGAGTGAAACAGGCCTACCAGGTAAGCCTCGTCGGGATTCGCCTCCGGCATCCGTTCGGCAACCACCTTCGCATACCGGGCAATCTCCTGGGAGTGCGCCCATGTTGCCGTAACGGCCTTGTAGCGATAATCGTGTGCGATGGTTTCCAGCGAGATTGCCTCCATGCACGCCGATACGCCAAGGACGGAGATACAGTCTTCAATGCGCGTCGGGCGGCCCTGGCCGTTGCCATACTCCCGCCCAGCCAGTCGAAAAATCTGTACCGTTGCGCCCAGGTCGTTCAACACCACCTGCGTTACCGCACCCAGATCCACGCTCGACTCCTGAACTTCAAGGTCGAGGCGCAACAGTGTCTCCGGTAATACCGGCACGGCGGGCAAATCCTGGGCAAGCTCAACCTCCAAGGGCAGGGAGTCTGCTAGCAGGGTATTGCCGCCCGGCTCGGCGCGGCGAACGGTCTTTTTTTTCACTAGGTCACCTCCTGAACAGCTATCGGCAACTCCAGCAGATTCGTCTACCCCCAGGACGCAATGTTCTGCTTCCGGAACAAGAAATTTCCACCTTTTTCCGGTTCGGCCACTTGGCGGACTCGAAAGAGTAAATTCACCCGGCGAGTTTTGCCTGTGAGCCTTGACCAAATATAGTCTCGGCAGAGTACAAAGCTCGCCTCTCTGGCCGCAACTTCGACCGCCATTCCACTCAGAGAATTCGCCATCTGTCCCGGCGTCATCGACTCTTCGAAGGTCATCTCATCGCAATCCGGTGCGGCGGTCATGCGCCCCATCTGCATCGCGAATTCTGTTGGAGTCACAAAGCATGCCTCGGCCTTGCACTCCAGCATCTGCTCCAGCCCATGCAGCAGCGTGTGCTCAACCCGATTCACAAAACCGAGCAGCAATCGCTTCGTGGAAACCGAATAATGCAACGGCACAGCGGAGTAGGCCTTGAGCAGCGCAGTGGGAATGTCGGCCACTACCGGCTGAGCCTGCCGATCCTGCTTCAGTACGGGGCAACCCCACTGCGTCGCTCGCGCCGATGCCAGTTGCCATTCCGTCACCAGGCCCAGGCGCAGCAGGCCTGTCTCCAAATCTTCGCCGCTCAACTGGCATTGCGCCCCTGCAGAGCGCAACTGCTCACCGGTCAAGTAATCCTTTGACACCATCACCAGCCCGATCGAAAGCCGCGGACGATGCGGCATCTCGACAACCCGCTCGTCAGACAGTTCTGCCAAACGCAGCCGCGCAGCCTCCCGGAAGCAGTCGACGCTGCAGTACCAAAGCTGGCCCATCTGCATGCCGACCCGCCTTTGAGGCACGCTTCTGATCAGCATCGTGTGCCCGCAGCTGGGCAACGCGCACACCGAATGCATATTTTTCCATTCACGGCCTACCGCTGTCCGTAAAGATTCAATTAGCGTTTTCATCAAAGCTCTTTCCTCGTAGATTAACGAACGAAGTGGGACGCAATGGGTTGTGGAATCTCCGTCACCCGCAATCCGTAATTGCCGTCAACAATCACGGCTTCTCCGCGGGCAATTACCTTTCCATCCAGCAGTAATTCAACCGGGTCGTCGACTTGGCGATCGAGCTCAATCACGGATCCGCTTCCCAGTTCCAGCACTTCATGCAACGGGAGTTGACGCTGCCCGAAGCGCAATGACACGCTCAGCTCGACGTCCATGACCAGGCCAAGATTCAGCGGATCCACAGAAGACTTCTGATCTTCAGCCGCAACCTCAACGGGTGCATGAACGGCCAACTCCGACAGCAGTTGTCCGTCAAAGTAGAGAGTCACCGGCATGCCTGGCTGTTCGGCTTCAGAGGCAGTCACAGGCACCAGCAGCATTCCGCCAAACGCCAGCCCCGTGACTCGTTCGACTGCGCAGGTAAAAGAGCCGTATTGATTCGAGGAAGCCGCCATCGCCGCCATCGCCGACGAGAGCGCCTTCTCGAGGGCCTCCGCATGTTGATCGCCAAACGCCGGCACCGGCGCGCCGGTTATCTTCGATGCCAGCTCACGTGCATCGAGTTCAACAAACTCCACGAACAAGGAGCCGCGTAATTCGCCGTCAAGTGTAATCCGATAGTGGATCGCCTGTCCCTGCTGCTTGGAAAGGTCCGGACCTTCCAGCACTTCAAGCGTCCACGGAGCGCCGGCCGCCTGCGTAAGCGACTCAGCAAGAGAGGCGGCAAAACCCCCGGCAAATACCCGCGCGGCTCGTTGATTTGTTTGAATCTCCATAATACTTACTTTCTCCCCCAGCTTGTTGTCTGCACTCTGCGGACCAGTTGCGCCGCCTTTTGCGAGCCGTTCCTTACCGGCGTCGCCTCAAAGAGCTCCATTCCTTCCACGGTTAACATTCCGGGAGTGCGGACCGGCGCCCGCAGCTTCAAAACACATCCCGGTTCGAGCGCGATCAGGTCGCGAACGGTAACCTTCATGCGCGGCACGCCGGCCGCTACCGTCACGTCGCAATCAAGAATGCGTTCACGAATGCTGGGCGTCGGGAAGAAGCGCAGCCCGCCCTTCCTTTGCGGCTGGTCCAGCTTGATCTGAGCAATCAAAACCGCCACGAACGCGCTTGGGCAGGCGAGCTGAAATGTTCCGGTGATCCCGGCAATTTCGACCTCGAACTTCGCCAACGTTACTTTATCGTTGGGCGGACAATACTGCGCCAGCATGGAAGGCTTGACGCGCCGATTCGCCACCAGCGACATGTGCGGCAGGTGCCAGGCGCTTTCTGCCTGGCGCGCAATCAGTGAGGTCAAATCCTGCATGATCTCTTCTTCGATTTCGGATAGCTCACGTGCATCGCTCACCGACGTGCCCGAACCACCCAGCAGCAGCTCGATCATGGGAAACACAAGATCGACGTCGCATTCCAATATCATCGTGCTCGGCGTGGTGCTTAGTGAAAACGGCACAACGTAGCTGAGCGGAGGCAGCGCGGCGATGTGATCCTTGATCGAGAGCTGTTCAAGCGCTTGCAGCTTGATGGCGAGCCCCGTGCCCAGATATGCGTCCAGCGCGGTGGCCACGTGACGGGCAAAAATCTCGTGAATCGCCGTCAGCGCGCGCGCGTTCTCGTTCGACAGCCTTCCCGCCGATCGAAAATCACAGGCATGAACAGAACGCTGCTTGCCAGGCGTGTTCCTCTGGGCAGCCTTCTTCCTGCCGTTGAAGGATGCCGCATTTCTCCCTTCAGAGGGCGCGCTCATGCTTTTCCTCCCGTCGTTGCACCAGCTGTGGATGGCCGCTGTTCGAGGTGCGCAAGCGACTCTCTGAGCTTCTTCATCGTTGCCTGGCGAATCTGTGACACGCGCGAGAGCGCCACGCCAACCACTTCGGAAATTTCCTTCATCGTCAGCTCTTCACGGTAATAGAGAGACAAAATCAACTGCTCCCGCTCGCTCAGCTTGGAGATTGCCTCCGCCAGGTGTGCCTGTACCTCGCCCTGCAAACAGAGATCGAACGGATCAGGATCGTCCACGCTGGGTGCCGATTCAATCACATCCATCAGGCTGCTGCGATCGTTCGAGACAGCCGCTTCCTGTCCGGCCAGGTGAAGTCCGTCAATCTGGGCAATGATTTTTTGCAGATGCTCGTGCGGCAACTGCATCTCTTCGGCAATCTCCGCCTCAACGGGGCGGCGTCCCAGCTTGGCCTCAAGCCGCGCCGTTGCATCAGAGATCTCGCGGCCACGCCTGCGCAGCGATCGCGACCCCCAGTCGGATTCGCGAAGACTGTCGAGAATCGCGCCGCGAATGCGAAACTTGGCAAACCCCTTGAACTGCGCATTCTTTGAGCTGTCGAAGTTACGGCTGGCCTCAAGAAGACCGATCACGCCGGCATTCACCAGGTCCTCCAGCTCAACGTGCTGCGGAAGACGCTCCCGAATGCGTGCCGCAATGTAGTAAACCTGCGACAGCTCCTGCATCACAAGTTCATTGCGAACCTCTATATCCTCTTCGCCTGTCTTGTAGGCCGCTTCTGCTTGAATCATTTCTACCTCTCACTACGCAAATCAATTGCCAACGCTCTTATCGCACCGAACCCAGCGATTGCACTTGAATCGCCGGGGGAATTTCCGACGGCGAAATTACTACGATCTTGGGAATCAGCGGCTCCAGGAGCCGCTTCAGATAGAACCTTCCCGGAGACGAACAAAGCAGGACCGGCGGCGCCATGGTCACCTGGTCACCCAGCATGGCGCGCAAGCCGTTTAGCACCCGGTGGGCCACGGAAACCTGAATTGCACCATTTGCGGTCTGTTGCAGCTGATGGGACGAGCCGCGCAGACACTCCTCCTCGATCGAACTATCCAGCGTGACCACTTTCAACTGGCCGCGATCGTTCAGCAGTGGATGAATCAAGGCGCGGCCCAGCGAATGGCGCGCAGCTTCGACCAGAATAATCGGGTTCTTGTTGGTCGAGGCGGTCTCCACCAGCGCTTCGAGAATCGTGCCCAGGTCGCGAATCGAAACCTGTTCCCGCAACAGCTGCTGCAATACTTTCTGGACCTCTCCCAGGCTCATCAGCTTGGGCATCAGCTCTTCAATCAGCTTCGGATGTGAGTCAGCGAGCCGGTCAATCAGGCGCTTGGTTTCATGGCGCGTCAGCAGGTCGTTCGCGTTCTGCTTGACCAGTTCGGCAAGGTGCGCAGCCAGCACAGAAGTATGGTCGACCACCGCATATCCGGCGCTGATTGCTTGCGCCTGCAGTTCCGGAGCAATCCACTTGGCCGGCGAATTGAATGCCGGCTCACGCGTTTCCTGTCCTTGAATATCGTTCGGCTTCGGATTCGAATTCACGGCCAGCAGCCGGTCGCGTTTCATCTCCCAGCGCCCGATTTCGACTCCGCGAAGATAGATCACATACTCCCGTTCCTTGAGAGACAAGTTGTCGGTAATATGAATCGAAGGGACAAGGAATCCGAGCTGCTGGGCGAGATTCTTGCGCAACGATTTCACCCGCGCCAGCAACTGTCCGCCCTGTTTGGCGTCGACCAGCGGCACCAGTCCAATGCCCACTTCCAGCATCAGTTCGTCCAGTTTCAGCACGGCGTCCATCGGATCCACAGCCGGCGTTCCCGTTGTTCCGGTCTTGGCCGCCGCCGCACTTTTCGCAGTGGCCAGCTCCTCGGCCGGGCTGGGCTTCATCTTCCACGCGGCAAACATCATGAGGCTGCCCAGCGCGATAAATGAAATCTTCGGCATGCCTGGAATCATGGCCAGCGCGAGCAGTACGCCGCCCACAATCCAGAGCGGGCGCGAGGTCCTGAACATCTGCTTTTCAATGTCCGCGCCCAGTGAAAAATCAGAACCGGCTCGCGTGACCACGATGCCGCCAGCGACTGAAACCAGCAGCGACGGAATGATCGACACCAGTCCATTGCCAACCGTGAGGATCGTATACGTCTTGAGGGCTTCCTGGAATGGAATACCCAGTTGAAACACACCAATCAGGAATCCGGCGATGATATTGATGGCGAGAATCAGAATGGTGGCCAGTGAATCGCGCTGACTGAAGCGGGCCGCACCGTCCATTGATCCGCAGAACTCCGCCTCGCGCGCTACGGCCTCGCGCCGTTGCCGTGCCTGGTCCGCATTGATGAGTCCGGTATTCAAATCCGAATCGATCGCCATCTGCTTGCCGGGCATCGCGTCCAGCGTAAAGCGCGCCGTTACTTCCGCCGTGCGCACCGCGCCGTGGCTCACGACAAGATACTGAATGGCGATCAATGCGACGAAGATGACGAAGCCCACAATGTAGTTGCCGCCGACTACGAACTGCCCGAAGGCTTCAATGACTTTTCCGGCGGCCGTGGCGCCCTCATTACCATGCAGCAGAATGCGCCGCGTGCTGGCCAGATCGAGCGACAGGCGCATCAGCGTGAGCAACAGGATGAGGCTTGGGAATACGGAAAACTGCACCGGCCGCAAGATCTGAATCGCCGTCAGTAGAACCAGCACAGAGGCAGTAATGCTCAGCGTGAGCAAAAGGTCCAGCACAAAGCTCGGTAGCGGCACCAGCATCACAAACACCAGCGCCACAGCGCCGGTTGGGATGAACCACTCGGACGATGCGCGGATCGAAGTTATCAGTCCCGGCTTCTTTTTCAATTCGCTCTCGCGTTTCCTGGTGAGTTGTATGCTGCTTTGCGTTGCGCATCGCGGCGCTTCACTTCTTCCTGGGCCTTGAACACCAGCACCAGAATCTCGGCAACCGCCTGGTAAAGCGCTGCCGGAATCGAATCGCCGACTTCGACGCTCTTATAAAGCGCCCGCGCCAGTTCCCTGTTCTCCATGATCGGGATGCCGCGATCGACAGCGATCTCCCTGATCTTCAATGCCAGCAGGTCAAGCCCCTTGGCCACCACCACCGGCGCCGCCATGCTGAGCTCAAATTGCAACGCTACGGCAAAGTGCGTCGGGTTGGTCACCACCACTGTGGCCGTTTCCGTCCCCTTGAGCATCTGCTTGCGGCGCGACTGCCGCTGGATTCTGCGAATTCTGGCCTTGCTCGCAGGATTGCCTTCCGTGCTCTTGATTTCATCGCGAATATCCTGGCGGCTCATCTTCAAATCGCCTTCGCTCTTGAGCCACAGCAGCAGATAATCTGCGCCGGCCCAAACCAGCAGCACCAAGCCGGACTTCCACAACACCTCAAGCAGCATCGAGCCCACAAGACCCGCGAACTGACGTGGCTCGGCATAGCCGCTGCTGAGAATCTGGCCCCAATAACTATGCAGGCAATCCCAGCCAATCCAGACAATGGCAGAGAAGGGAAGAAGAGTTTTGAGAATCGTACTGAGCCCCGTGGGGGAGAACATCTGCTGCAGCTTGTTCACCGGGCTCAGCCGTTCGAACTTGAATGACAACGCTTCCGGCGCAAAGACGAATCCGCCTTGCGCAAACCCAACCGCGAGCGAAACAAACAAGGCCGCCAGTTGAATCGGCACCACCCAGCGCAATGCCTCAATGCTGGTCCAGAACAGCAAAGGACCGTTGGTTTCGATCGATTGAGATTCTGAAAGTTCCAGTGTTTCGCGGTAGAAGTCTGTCCAATGGCGCGCGCCCGCTCTGGTGATAAGGGCCAGCACGCCAGCAACGGCGAACATCGACAAGGCGCTCGTCAGCTCGCGCGAGCGCGTGACCTGCCCTCGCTCCCGAGCCCTCTGCCGCTGTCGCGGTGTTGCCTGTTCTGTTTTGCTTGAGTCAGCCATTATGTCTCATCGAGCCAGGTGGAGTAAGTGTTCGCCGTCTTGAAACGAGTCCTGAAACAGGTGATGGAAAAGATCCGGCCAGTACTTGAGAGTCGCGATCAAAATTGTGATGCCCAAAATGCTCTTGATTGCCGGACCAAGGACCATCAACGGCATGGTGGGAGATGCTTTGCCCAGCAGGCCGAGAAGAATGTCGGTCACCAGTGTTGCCGATAATACCGGCGCCGCGATCTGGATTCCCAGGCCGAACATTTGCCCGCCCATCTTCAGCACAGACTCGGTGAACAGGCCACTCAAATGGGTCGTTCCCGGTGGCAGATAGAGAAAGCTGTTGCCCACCGCGCGCAGCAACCAGTAGAGAACATCCATGCGCAGAAACAGCATCATCACCATGGTCTGGTAAAAGACCGGAATCACCGTGGTGTCGACCTGCGTCGTCGGATCGAGAATGTTGACCAGGGAATAGCCCATCTGAATGCCGATCACCTGTCCGGCGAGCATCGTCGCTTCGAACACAATATTGGTTGCCACGCCCATGCCAATTCCGATCAGAAACTCGGTGCCGATCATCAGCGGCCAATCCGTCAGCGAGTAAGTGCCGATGTTCCTGCCCACGGCAGGGTACATGAGCACGGTAAGCGCCAGCACCAGGCCGGCCTTGATGCGCGCTGGGATCACTGCGCTGCCAAAGAAAGGCGCAAAAAGCATCAGTCCGCTCAGACGAATGCCGATGGTCATAAGCCCGCTGATGAGGGAGAGCAGAGGGAATCCGATCATCGCAGGTACTCGTGAAAGTCAGAAAGCGTAACCAGCGTGTAATTGACAAGATGACGCCACATCCAAGGCATCATCAGGAAGATCGCGCCTCCGGTAATCAGCAGCCGGCTCACGGTCGAGATGGTGTTGTCCTGCAAGGAAGTGAGAGTCTGAAGCACGTTCACCGTCAGGCTGACAGTGATCGCGACAGCCAGAATCGGGCCGACCAGGATCAACACCTCCTGCAGCATGGTTCTCCCCAGTACTATGACCTGATCGACTTCCATAGCGTTAGCTAAAGCTCCTCATCAAAGATCCGACTAACAGGTGCCATCCATCGACCATCAGGAACAGCAGCAGCTTGAGCGGGGTCGAAATCACCACCGGCGGCAGTTGCAGCATGCCGACTGAAGTGGTGATCGACGCCACCACCATATCCACAATCATGAAAGGAAGAAAGAGCACGGCGCCGATCTGAAATCCAGCTTTCAACTCGGACAAGATATAAGCCGGCAGGATCACGCGCATCGAGACATCGTTGATCGACTGAGGCCGTGGCTCTTTGGCAATCTCGATAAACATGGCCACGTCCTTCTCGCGCACATAGTGTGACATGAACTCGCGCATCGGACCCTCGGCGCGGCTCACCGCCTGAATCGCAGTGATTTGGCCAGCCTGCATGGGGATAATCGCCGACTGGTAGATATTGTTCGCCACCGGCTCCATGAGAAAGAAAGTCAGAATCAGCGATAGCCCGATCAGTATCTGATTGGAGGGCGTTGTCTGCAATCCCAGTGCCTGGCGCAAAAAATGGAAGACTATCAGCAGCCGCGCAAACGGCGTCATACATATAAGGATGGATGGAATCAGCGTGAGCGTGGTGAGCAGAACAATGATCGACCACGGCACCGATTCGCCCGGTAGCCCGGGAACGCTTATGGAGTTGCTTTTGCCGCCAGGCGACAGGGTTGAAGCCGGCGTGGAGTTGTCAAGCCACGCCGGCCAGCCGGTAACCTTGCCGCCCGGAGAGCTAGGCGAGGCGAGAGGGGACTGGCTGAATCCATCGTCGGACTGCGAAGCAGACTGAGCCGGGGGATTTGCCCGGACTGCAAAGGCAGCCCGAGGCGAGGCAATCGAGAGCAGCGCAAGCAGCGCGATGATCGGGAAGGCGCCGGAACGGCTCATAGGGAGTGTCCTCCGGCGCCCAGCGCT
>Ga0208193_1000918_pt1 | contig 13612 bp, 8 predicted proteins | sample June2015DPH_17_2_FD_184716 | JGI IMG/M metagenome (GOLD analysis project Ga0208193, IMG submission 184716) | Peatland microbial communities from SPRUCE experiment site at the Marcell Experimental Forest, Minnesota, USA - June2015DPH_17_10... | ecosystem: Environmental > Terrestrial > Soil >... | reverse complement strand
TGCTCGGCGGCCTGATCATCGGGTATTTTCATTGGAGCGTCATCTTCTTCGTCAACATACCGATCGGCCTGTGCGGCTTGTACATGGTCTACCGGCATTTGCCCAATTACCGCGAGCGGCGCAACCATCCGCTCGACATCATCGGTTTGGTGCTGTTCGGCTCCGGCGTTTCACTGCTGTCCTACGTGCTGGAGGTATTCGGCGAAACCACATTGAGCGGACGCGAGATACTGGGATTGCTTGCCATGTCCGCCGCGCTGCTCGGGGCCTATGGCCTCCACACCGTGCGCACCAAGTATCCGCTGCTGCGCCTGGGGCTGGTGCGCATCCGCAGCTTCCGCGTCGCAGTGACCGGCAATCTGTTTACTCGATTGGGAATCGGCGGAATTCCGTTTCTCCTGCCGCTGCTGTACCAGGTTGGGCTGGGCTTCTCGCCCATCCAATCCGGACTGCTCATCATGCCGCAGGCCCTGGCGGCGATGACCCTGAAGCTCACCATGCCGCGCATATTGCAAAGATTCGGCTACCGCAGAGTGCTGATCGCCAACACCGTCTGCCTGGGATTGATGATCTTTATGTTCTCCAGCGTGGACGTCGGCACGCCGGTGTGGGCCATCGTGACGATGGCTTTCGTCTATGGATTCCTCACGTCCCTGCAGTACACCAGCATGAATACCCTGGTCTACGCCGATGTGAACGCGGGCGAAGCCAGCGGAGCGAGCACCATCGCAAGCACCGTTCAGCAGATGGCGGTGAGCTTCGGCGTCGCCGCCGCTTCGCTCGCCGCGGCGCTGTTCATCCCCGATAAACTGCACGCCACGGGACCGCAGATGATTCACGGCATCCACCTCGCGCTATGGGCGCTGGGCGCCTTGACCATCGTATCCACCGCAGTATTCATCGAACTGAGAGCCGGCGACGGCGGGGCCGTGAGCCGGCACAAGGCCGAGCTGCCTAGCGGGTAGAGGGATCCGCATCGAGGGTATTCCGCTCCCATCCAGCATCCGTACGCCTGACCTCATACGTCGGCCAATAATGTTGATCCACCTTGAGCGTGATGACCTCGACTGAATTGTTCCAGGTCAATGTCTTCAACAACACGGCTGCGCGGTCGGGTTTACCCGCCACCGCCGCGAGGAATGCGTCCAGATCGGGAGTGGGCTTACCGTCGACTTCGACGATACGGCGCGGTGCCCACAGCGCCGAGCGGCTTGCGGGCGAACCGTACAGATAGTAGGCCACGAACACACCCTGCGGAGGAATGCCGCGCTGTGCCGCCAGCGCCCGATGCGGAGCCTGCAGCGTAGCGCCGGCCCAGAACACGATCCTGTCGACATCGCGTCCCGTGAGCAGCGCCGTATCGAGCTCCACGGGTACCTCTGCGCCATTGCGCCACACGTTGAGACGCACATGCGGTTTCTGGGCCGCACGTTCGACGTCCCGGAATCGGTTCACCGGCCGGCCGTCGATGCTGAGCAATAAATCACCGGTTTGCAGCAAGTCGGCGGCCGGCGATCCCGCAACCAGGCGCGCGATCGCAAGCACTTGGGCCTGCGCATGAGCGTGCAGTCCGGCTTGCTGAAGCCAGTGCTCACTGAGGCCGAGCTTCAGCGCACCGGACAACGGGACGGCCGACAGCTCGGCCTCGAGCGAGCGCAGTGTGCCCCCGTTCCGGATCGCATCCAGCATTTCGCCGACGACTTCGCTGGGTATCCCCCACATCTGTTCGGTAAGCTCGCGGCCATTGTCGAGTGCGAACGATGACCATAGTGCCAGCACACCGCCGGACTCGTCGGCAATGACGCCATCGTAATCGCTCGGACCATTGACGAGCGACACGACATCGATATTGGTATCGCGGAACGCCGGAGTGCGCGGAAGAGGCAGATGAATCGGATCAACCGCCGCAACGCGGCTCTCTTCCACCATGACGCGCTGGTTCTGCTGCAATCCGACCACCCAAATGGATTCACCCGGCTCGGGGCCGCGGATCGCAAGCCGCGCAGAACGCACCGGCGTCGTGCCGATCAAGCGGGGATCATAAGAAACCACCGCCAGGTTGTGCAGCGGATGCACGAACACCACCTTACCCGGAACCTCGATGGCGCCCTTGAATGTAATTCGAATGTCGCCTTCGGCGACGGGTACGGTATTGCGATCGACGACGACGAGACCTCGCGCAACGTCTACGATGAGGCCGGTGCCGTGAAAACTGCGGCCGGTCACGCCCGATATGGGATAGGGCACATCGCAACTCACGGATACGAGCGACGGCTCGAGGGTTCGGCCCCGCGGATCTTCAATCACCGCTGCGAATCCGGCAGTTGCGGGCATGAGGCGCTTCGCAGGCGGCGCGTCCGCCAGTGCCCTGCACGGCCAGTAGCCAAGGATGTCATCGCGCTTGCAGCGGCGCGCAGGATACCACCTTCGGTCAATCCTGATGGATTGCACCTGAGGCGCGCTTGCGTCGTCGAAAGGAAGGTAACGTACGGTCACCTGGTCGCCGTCGGCAAGTCCCGCAATCGCCCGCTCCAGATCGTCGAGATTTCCGACGGTTTTGCCGGCGAGCTGCGTGATGACGGCGCCGCGGTCAATGGCGGCGGCGCCGAAAATGTATCCGGAGTTTGCGAGGTACACCCCGTTGACGGGCAGGTTCCTGTTCCGTGCTTGCTCATAAGACAGGTTGTGCACCACTGCATCGCCGATTTCGATGTATTCGTCGGGGCTTATCGAGTATAGATCGGCGTCGGGCAAAGTTCGGTCGAGCACCTCATTGCGGCGTTGCACCTGCACGGTGATCGAGGTGCCGACGGCATCGTCCAGCACATTCGCGAGGCCGACAAACTCGTTCACGGGGCGATCGTTGATCCGCAGCAGAATGTCGCCGACCTCGAGCGCGCCCTGCGCCGGCGATCCCGGCAGAATCTGCGCGACCACCAGCATTCCGACCTGCTTCGGAAAGGCGGCGCGCACGGTGGCCTCGGTTTCCGCCGGGAGGCCGAGCCGCCGCAACTCGTCGAACGGTGTGTAATTGAACACGGTTTGCAACGTTCCGCGCGGCACCTTCTGATTCTGTTCGATGTAGCGCAGTGCGCGTACCACGCGATCGAGCGGCAGGTAGAAGCTCGACGCCGCGCCGGTGGCAGCACCCGCATTCAGCGCGACCGCGCGCCCGCGAATGTCGATGACCGGAGAGCCGGACGAGCCTCCCGAAGTGCTCGATGCGGCCTCGTAGTAAAACGTGTTGAAGTCGTTGTATCTCGCGGCCCCATACACCGGAGCCTGGCGGTCGAGCCGGGCGATCGTGCCCGACAGAAAAGCGAGCTGCTCGCCCGCGTCGTTCCCAACCACGCGAATCTCGGTACCGACTTGCGCACCCGCGGGGAAGAGCGGGATCTGCTGCGGCGCGATGAATCGAAGCTTGGATGGGTCGTATCGGTAGATTCCAAAGTCGTGGACCGGGTCGCGATAGACGGGATACAACCGGACCTCTTCGCGGTCGAGGAAAACGCCTTGTGCCGTAACGGGCCCGGGTGTCACGACGTGCCGGTTGGTCAAAATCAGACCACGTTTGGCATCGACGACGAAACCCGTGGCTTGCAGAGATGCGTTGATCTCCGTATCGAAGCTGCGCGCAAGATCGACTTGGATCGCAACGACGCCGCGGGAAATTCGCTCGAGCGTACGCGCCCACTCGGGCCGATCCTCTCGATCGGCAGAGCCGGCCATGTGTTCCGTTGCCGGGAAAGACACGGGTGCGGGCGCCGCAGCAATGCTCTCCAAGGGCGCATCTGCCGCCGAGATGGCCACAAAGAGCAGCGGAGCGATCGCACGATGCAAATGATTCATCATGGTTCGAGATATGCGCGACGCTTGTGCATCCCACTCGCGTCCGCGCATTTTCCAGTGTTTTGTAATTTCACGCAATGCGAGAAAGAATCATTGCGCACTGCGGAAATAGACGCCCGGCATGTGTATCAACTTTGAAACTATTGATGTTTCTGTGATCTCCGAGCATGCAGACGCAAAGTTTCTGTGATAGCTTTTGTCTATTGCGTCGCGAAAAGCGACGATGGCCGGACTAGTGCACTAATAAACAATTGGCTCGCGGACGCGGGAGTGGAGAGACCAATTTGGCACGGAACGTCCTTATCCTTCAGGCGGCGGACTCGACGGTCGAGCTAGCGCGATTGCTCGTTGCTGAACAATGGCAACTGCGACGCGCGCCCCATCCTGATCAGATCGCGACCACGGTCAACGGTTGGAGCTGCCAGGTTGGAATCGGGGTGTTCGATGACTCCTTGCAGTACTCTCCCAATGAATTCGCCGACATCATTGGGGACTCGGCGATGGAGTGGATCGCAATCATTCCGGCCAGCAGCGCGGCCGACCGTTCCATTGCCCGCGCGCTCTCATCGAGCTTCTTCGACTACCATACTCTGCCGGTCGATCCAAGACGCCTGTTGTATTGCCTGGGCCACGCGCATGGCAAAGCGCTTCTGCGCCGGACCGGGGGTGCACCGGCTGAGCATCTCGAGGGTCGGTTCGGCATGGTCGGTGGCAGCCGGCGAATGCTCGATCTCTACGGCGAGATCGAAAAGATCATGCGGGCACGCGCACCCGTCCTCATCACCGGCGAGAGCGGCGTCGGCAAGGAACTGGCGGCGCTCGCCGTGCACCGCGGTTCGGCCACGCGCGGCGGACCCTTCGTTACCGTCAACTGTGGAGCGATGCCGGAGTCCTTGATAGAGAGCCTGCTGTTCGGCCACGAGAAAGGCGCTTTCACGGGGGCTCATGACAAACAGATCGGCAGTATCGAAGCTGCAAACGGCGGTACGGTCTTCTTCGACGAAATAGGCGACTTGCCGCTCGGTTCCCAGGCGAGCTTGCTGCGTTTTCTGCAGGAGTCGACCGTGGTCAGGGTGGGTTCCACCCGGATGATGCACATCGATGCGCGCATCGTTGCGGCTACTCACGTGGACCTCGAGGCCGCGATGCGCGCCGGCCGCTTCAGAGAGGACCTTTATTACCGCCTCAATGTCCTGCACATCAAAGTGCCTTCGTTGCGCGAGCGCGGCGACGACGTGATGCTGCTGGCGCGGAATTTTTTTCATGGCCATCGTGCCGGCAGAGCGCCGGGACCGCGCGGCTTCGCAGACGATGCAATCAAGGCCATGCAGCGGCATCAGTGGCCGGGCAACGTCCGCGAACTCTTCAATCGCGTGCAGCGGGGCATGGTCATGTGCGATGGACCGCTGATCACCGCGGAAGACCTGCTCCTGGGTGCTCGCGGCGGCACCGGCAATCTTGTATCGCTTGCGACGGCTCGCAATGGAATGGAGCGCGGCATCGTTCAGGCGGCGCTTGCGCGCACCGGGTACAACGTCGCCGCAGCTGCGCGCGACTTGAATATTTCGCGCGTGACTCTTTATCGCCTGCTCAGGCGGCTGGCCATCAGACCGAGACGCGAGATCAATGAAGTCGAACGGCGCGACGCGCTGACGGCCGGCGCGGTGCGGGAGGAGGTTCGGTGATGTGCCATATTGCACGAGCAACGATTCCATTGATCGCCATGCTCTCGGCGGGATTTCCGGTGCAGGCGCTTTGCGCGGATGCAACCGACGATCCCGATGCGGACGCGCTGCAGCACCGCTTGGAGCAGACCGAACAACGATTGCGCGACTTGGCGGAACGTCTGGCGGCTGAGCAGAAGCAGCTGGACGCCGACCGTCGAGCGCTCGAGGCGTATCGGCGGGGCTCGGACTCGGAATTGAGCCAGGCGGTCGGCAAGGGGACGGCGCAGGGCTCAGGCCAACCAACACCGGTTGGCGAGGCGCCGAGCCAGCCTGATGCACCGGCGGCGACGGCTCAGATATTTGAGGAACCCACCGCATTGACGCCGCGCGGCAAACTCGTGGTCGAACCGGACGTGCAGTACGTGCATTCGACCAACAATCAGGTTGCACTCGTCGGCTATACGGTCCTGCCGGCCCTGACTATCGGTCTGATCGATGTTCAGCGAATTGAGAGCAATCTTACCGACTACAGCCTGACGGCTCGGTACGGTCTTACGTCGCGTTGGGAACTCGAAGTCAAGACACCTTACATCACCGAGAACACCACGACCGAAACGCGCCCGCTGGCGACCGCGTCCGAGACGAACTCATACTTCAACGCCAGCGGCTCCGGCCTGGGGGATGTGGAGGTCGCCATGCGCACGCAGTTGAATCATTTTCACGGCGACAACGCGGTGTGGATCGCATCATTGCGCTTCAAGACGCATACCGGTACGGACATATTCGAGGAACCGATCGATTCCAATACCGGACTGCAGACGCGTCTCGCCACGGGATCCGGCTTCGATGCGGTCCAGCCGGGTGTCACGGTGCTCTTCCCATCGGATCCGGCCGTCTTTTTCGGCGGCGTTGCGTATACGTACAGCTTTGCCCGCGAAGTCGGCCATGGTTACGGCCGCGTCGACCCCGGTGGAATACTCGACCTGACCATGGGCATGGGACTCGCGCTCAACGAGCACGCGTCGTTCAGCGTGGGTTATCAGCACAGCGTCGTCGACGAGACCACCCAACCCACAGCCGCGGTCGGACTTGCGCTCACCCGCGTCGGAACACTGCAGCTTGGCACGCTGCGCTTCGGAGTCGCGTACCGGCTCACCGACCGGTTCAGCGTCAACACTACCATCGGAATCGGCGTGACTCGTGATTCGCCGGATCTCGAGGCAACTCTTCGACTCCCCTATCGATTCTAGCCAGTATCTCGTCAAGAAAGTCTTTCCGCGACGGCAGGGGTGGAAGGAGACTGGGGTGAGGGGTATCCCGTCCCCTTTCATAAATCTTGATGAAAGGGGACGGGATACCCCTCACCCCAGTCTCTGGTCCTCTACTGCCGCCGCGGAAGGACTTATTTGCCGGACTACTGGCCGTCAGGGTCCTTTGGAGACCTGCTGACGAATCGAAGAGGCGAGCGAGGACGCGTTTAAAAGCGCGAGACTGTTCAGCGTCGCGGAAATCGTGGTCTGTACCTGGATCGTCGCGGCCCGTACGTTGTTCTGGATCGCCGTGGTGAGCGCCGTTGCATTTGGCAGGTTGCTCAAAACAGCGACCTGGCCTGTCGAGCCGAGCGGAACGATCTGCGTCGTACCGGCGGCCGATGCCGCAGCCGAAGATGCAGTTGAGCTCTGGGGTGAAGTTGAGTTCTGGGGTGAAATTGAGCCCTGGGGTGCAGTTGAGCCAAGGGATGCAGTTGAGCTCTGGGGCACCGTATTTTGTGCAACCGATACCGGCAGGCTGCTCGCGGCCGGTGTCGGGGCAGCAGCGGAGCTGGAAGTGCTCGGCGCGGCAGAACCGCTGGGTTGAAGCGCACCGCCGTTGGCGGCAGTCACCGCGCTCGCCAGTGCGCTGCCGAACTGCGCCATAGAACCTGACTGAGTGTTTGTCGCCGACACAGTACCGGCGTTGCCGGTGGTAGAGGTAACCTGCGGAGTGCTCGCGGTAGTGCCCGAGCCCGAACGCGCCGCGGCCACGGAGGCTGACTCCGGCGGCGGAGAACTGGCGGGGGAAGCCGCTGGAGCGATGTTCGCAGCGGCGGCGCTCGTCCCTGTGTTCGCAGCAGCGCCGCTCGCCGGCGTGTTCAGGGCGCCGCCGGTGACGCCACCGGGATTGCCGGCCGCGTTCATGATCTGTACCAGCTCCGCCGATGGCCCGGAGAGACTGATCGTCGGCATTCCGCCGTTGCCGAGGCGATCCAGGTTGGAAATGACGATTTGCATTCGGGCGACGACCACTCCATCGACCTCCACGACGCGCATGATCGCGAAGTTGGCCACCAGCACCCCCAAATCGATTCCGCCGCGCATATCGCGCAGTGTGTCCTCGGGAACCACCGTCCAAGGTTCGTTTGCAGAGGCGGGGACCGGCACGGCGAATGCGGGCGCGGCAACCGGTGCCGCCGCCAGCGCCGTGGAGCAAAGTGCTGAAACGACGCGTTGAAGTGTGTTCATGCGCTACTCCGGATTAAAACCGATTGCCGATAGGTATCGTCAGAATTTCCAGCCCAAGCGAATTCCGCTCTATCCCGGCCGAAAGAGGTTCGGTCAATCTCGCATCCCAATCAGCCTGCGAATTAAAGTGAGCAAGTTCACGATGACTGCGAATCACGAAAAACAGATCGCCGACTCGGGCGCGTTCGAAATCCTTGCGCGGCAAAAGCCGGGCGCCGAGTGCGGGATCTCCGATCAGGACGCGGTTCTTGTCGAGCCCTTTTACTACGACGAAGTGACGGTAGCCGTGGTCCGAGATCAACGCGATGGCCGGAACACCGACCTTCGCGAGGGTGTCGAGCGGAGTCCGGACACCGTCGGCTTTGTAGCCGCTCGCCTCGAGAAAACGCTTCATGTCGAGGAGAGAAAATCCCTTCGACCGTATCTGAGCCTGATCGCCGGCCGCGAACATCGCCGTAAATACCGAAGTTTCGCTGGTCGGCCGATCGTATTGGAACGTCAACAGCGTCGCCACCGCGGCGGAGCCGCAACTGAAGTCATACTGCTGATGCGTGGTCCTTTTGAAGGCGCGCATCAGCTTGATCTCTTTGATGGTGTGAACGCGTATCGCGACGTTTTCGAGCGCGCTGGTCTGCACGAGAGCCGCATTCTCGGCCGGCGATGCGTACGCCGTCACGGCGGCGGCCGTCAGACCGGCGAAGAGCGTGAGCAGCGCGGATGGCAGACGCCGGCGTGTCATCGGAGTTATTTCGAAGGAGTAAGCTGCAGATTCAAGATCGTCGAGTTCTGAATCAGCACGTTGTTGCCGGAGTTCTGGATCACGATCGGAATTCCGGACGAATTGGAAAACGCGCTTTCGCTGATCGTGTTCGAACCGGTATTGAGCTGCGATGCTACGTTGCCCGTGACCGCCCCGGTCGAGTTGTTCTGATTGAGATGAGAATCGGATCCGCCGCGCTGGTTCGCCAGTTCGGCATCACCCAACACGTTTGCGGTTAGAGGATCGACAGCATCGCTGCGCTCACGTACGTCGCTGTGCCCACGTAGAACGGTTTTGGCGCGTCCCGCCGCATCGTCGGTGGTTGCCGCCGCGCGCGCGGCCGATGATTCTCGTGAGGCCGCTGATGCGGCTGGTGCGGTCGATGGGGTCGATACCGCAGATGCGGCCCGCACCTCCGATGCTGCAGATGTCACCGATACCGCTACCGCCGACACCGCCGTTTGCGCCTTCGCTCGTTGTTGGCCGTTTGTCGCCAAGCTTTTCGAAGCCGCAGGCGCAGCCTCGTCGGAAGCCGCGCCCTCCACCAACGGCGCGCCGAGGGCGCCGACGACCGCGGCGAATAAGATCGCCGAACTAATGTGATTCATGGCTAGGCTCCTCAGGATAGGTACCGCTGGGACGGGCCGCGTCATCGCGGCCCGTCCCGGAACTTCCCTACCGCATCATCATTTCGACAGCGACAGGTTTGCCTGCACGTTGACGCTCTGCTGGACCAACGAAGAGATGCCGCTGTTCTGGCTCGCAACCGTGATGCCGGCACCGTTCGTGAACGAGCTGGTGATGGCATTCGACATGTTGAACGTGCCCGCGCTCACTGCATTGGCGCCGCCCGCACCGCCGTTACCACCCGTGCCGCCGACCGCACCGTTGCCGACGCCGCCGGCGCCCGAGGTCGGGGCCTGCGTGCCGCCCGTGCCGTTGCCACCGTTGCCGCCGCCGCCGCCGTTGCCGCCGTTGCCGGCATTGCCGAGCGTCGCCGTCGCGCCACCGTTGGTCGAGCTGCCGTTCGTTGCCGATCCGCCTGCGCCACCGGCACCGCCTGAGTTGCTGGCTGTTCCTGACGCACCGTTGCCTCCGGAACCATTGCCGCCTGCGGCAGAGCCTGCCGCTCCGCCCGTACCGCCCATACCGCCGGTTCCCGTCGCACCGCCCGCACCCATGCCGCCGGAACTCGTACCCGTCGCGCCGCCCGCGCCCACTGCGCCTGCGCCGCCCGTGCTCGCCGCCGTGGCACCCATGCCGCCCGCGCCGCCCGGACCGCTCATACCGGTGGCACCGGCAGCGCCGCCGCCACCATTGCCGCTGGCACCCGCTGCGCCGGCAGCGCCGCTGCCCGCGCTGTTCGAGGATGCCGCGCCCGCCGCGCCGGCCGCGCCCGCCGCACCGGACCCGCCGGTACCTTGGCCTGCCGTCGAGGCGGCACCGCCCACGCCGCCGGTGGCCGCGCCCGCCGCACCGCCGCTGCCGGTTGTCGAAGAACCGCCGGACGAGTGGTGAGAAACAGCGCTACCCGCACCGCCGCTGGTGCCTGCGCCGCCACCCGTGCCGGTATTGCCCGAGGAGCCGCCGCCCGAGCCGCGTGCGCCGTTGCCACCATCGCCTCCCGAACCGCCGCTGCCGCCGGACGAGCTGCCGGTGCTGCCGCCATCCCCGCCCGAGCCGCCTGAAGCACTGCCGGTCGAACCGCCGCTGCCGCCGCTGCCGCCGGACGAGGAGCCGGTGCGGCCGCCGTTGCCGCCGTTGCCGCCAATGGAAATGCCACCTGCGCCGCCCGAGCCGCCCGAGCCGCCGGCTCCGCCTGTGGCGCTGCCCGAGGCTCCTCCGGAGCCACCCGCGCCCCCGTTGCCCGTCCCGCCCTTGCCGGCGTTGCCGCCGTCGCCGCCCAACGCATCGCCGCCCGTGCCCCGACCGCCCGCGCCGCCACTGGCAGCAGCGAATCCGGCGTCTCCTCCCGCCCCGCCATTGCCGGCCGTAGCGCTGCCGTTGGTCGAGCTGCCATTGCTCGTGTTGCCGTTGCTGACCGAACCTCCGGCCGCGCCGGTTGCACCCACCGCGCCGTCGCCACCGGTCGTCGTCATGCTATTGCTCGAACTACCGCTTTTGCCGCCTGTTCCGGAGCCGCCCGCGCCGCCGTTGCCGCCCCTCGAGCCGTTGGAATTGCCGGTGTTCCAGGCATTGTTGCCGATGCCCTCCACCGTATTGCCCGACACGGTCGCGTTCAACGTCGATGTTGCAGCGACGGTGGTGTTCCAGGTCGATGTGGTGTTCGTGGTCGTATTCGTCGTCGTTGCCGTGTTGTTCGAATTGCTGTGATTATCGATGGGTATGTCCGTCGTGGTCGTGTTGTTGCTGTCAGTACTCGATGCGGTCGAATTCTCGTTTGCTTGTGGACTGCCGTTGCCGCCTTGTGTGTTGGTCGCAGTCGCCGTCTGTGTCACCGAGGAATTCTTATTTTTCCCGGTGTCGGAGTTGGTTGGGTTCGCTAACGCGGATCCCGACGCTAGAATTACGGCTATCGCCGTGGCCAAAGTTCGATTAGTCATCTAAATCTCCCGGGATTGGTTTATTCGTGCCTTATGCCCATGTTGCCGCGTCGTCCACTGACGGCCGTGTCGTCCACTGACGAATACTCAGCAAGTAGCGTGCCGAGCCCCGGATTTGGTCAAGATGTTGATTTTGCTGGGATCAGCAGGGATCCGCGCCGCGAGGACGGCGTTACAGGGATGAAACATGTATCCGGGCCGTTCCCCCCGTTGCTGGGCCGCCATATGAGCTGCGACCGCCATATGGCGGGGAAGCCCTGCGGTCAGGAACGTTTGAGCATGATCATGACCGCGGGACTGCCCACCGGTTCGAAGCGGCCGGTGAATTGCAGACCGCCGGACGCGGCGTTGATGCGGAAGGATGTGATCGAATCTCCCTTTTGATTGCACGAGTACAGAAACTCGCCGCTCGGATCGATGGCCACGCAGCGCGGATAGTCCGCGTGCGCCCAGGTTTCGGAAATCATGCGCAGCTGTCCGTCGTTCGCCACCGCGAATATCGCGATGCTGTCGTGCACCCGGTTCGACACGTACAGGAACCGGCCGTCGGCGGCGATGACGATTTCGGCTGATAGATTGCTGCCGCTGAACTTCGGCGGCAGCACCGACACCAGCTGCCTGGGCTTGAATGCGCCTTTCGCGGCGTCATAGTCATAGACCGCGATCTTCGCGTCGTGCTCGTACAAATTATAGAAAGTCCGGCCGTTCGGATGGAAAACGAAGTGGCGCGGCGCGGCTCCGGACGTCGCTGCGACCACGGGCACGTCGGCGGGCAAGAGCCGGCCGGCCTGCGGGTCGAAGCGCCAGACCAAGGTCAAATCCAGTCCCGCGTCATTCGCGATGACGAACTGCCCGCTCGGATCCGCCGCGACCATGTGCACGTGCGGAGCGTCATGGTCACTGACCGCGAATTGCCCCGGCGGATCGTCCACGGCGCGCGCATGATGATGCGCTCCCACGCTCGGCCTCACGTCCGTGGCCGCGCCCAGAGCACCGTCCTGGCCCACGGGAAAAACGGCGACATTGCCGCCGCCGTAATTGGCGACGAACACGAACTTGCCGGACGGATGCACGCTGACATAGGCGGGTAAGGTGCCGGCCGAATTCACGACGCCCAATCGCTGGATCTGAAGAGTCTGGCCGTCGATCGCGTACGAAATCACGGCGCCGTTGCGCGTTCCCTGGTAGTTGTCGATTTCGCTGACCGCGTACAGACGCGTCTGCGCTGGGTTCAGAGCAAGCCAGGATGGATTTCGAATATCGTCGAACACCTGCACCTGCGTCATGGCCCCGGATGCCTTATCCAGGCGAAACAGGTAGATGCCGCCTCCGTTGGGCGTGTAGGTGCCGACATACGCGTAGGCATAGGCCGCCGGGGCGGCGCCGGCTGCGGGCGCCGCTTGCGCCGCCGGAGCGTCGCCGGCATGGGAGCGGGCCGCCGGGGCGGCCAGCACCGATGCTGCCTTCAGAAAATCGCGGCGGGTGATTCTTGGGTCTAGCAACGCATCCCTACACTGGAACGGCCTTTAGTTCTGCAATGTGAGGGTAATGCTCGAGGCGGTCAGTGTAAATGTCGATGCGGAGTATTGCCCGACGACGGTCAGGTTAGTCGCCAGGGCAGAGCCATTCAGCTCCGATTGCAGCTGCGTGACGAATGCGGCGAAGGTATCGAAGTTCTCGGTCGTCGAACTGACCGAATGGCCGATAGTGAATATCTGGTCCCCCGCGGTGGTGGAGGTACTGGGGACGATGATGGGCTCCGACGACAGCCCGATGAGATCGGTCACCTGGGCGCCGACCTGGATTTCGTGCCGCACGCCGATGCCGCCGGCGGCGATATCGAGATCGATCCCGGAGCTATCGAAAGTGGAGAACGGCGTAGTCGTCGCCACGCCCCAATCAAGGATCAATTCCGCATTGATCGTGGTGGGATCGAGCAAGGTCGTCGCGGTGAAATTCGGACTCGCCGCGGCGAAGGAGCTCGTCAGCCCCGTCACGAGGACGGGTGCGCCAGCCGTCGAATTCGCCAGGCTCAGAGAACCGGTGCTCACCACATACTGGCTGGCGGACGCGCCGGATCCGGTGAAGTTGAACGGAGCGACCGCCCGGCCGCCAAGTTGGGAGAGGGTGAGGTTCACGCTGCCCGAACCCTGCGCCGAAACCAGGCCGGACGCCGTGGAGAGGTCCAGGCGCACGCGGCCGGCGCTGGCATCCATGGTCGCATTTCCCGACGATTGGCTGGTGAGTATGCCGAAGGCATCGATGGACGAG
>Ga0208193_1000917_pt1 | contig 13615 bp, 5 predicted proteins | sample June2015DPH_17_2_FD_184716 | JGI IMG/M metagenome (GOLD analysis project Ga0208193, IMG submission 184716) | Peatland microbial communities from SPRUCE experiment site at the Marcell Experimental Forest, Minnesota, USA - June2015DPH_17_10... | ecosystem: Environmental > Terrestrial > Soil >... | reverse complement strand
ATTGTCTCCGTATTCCAGCCCGTAGGGGCGGTAATCGGCAGTTTTATTGCAGACGGCGCCGGAGCAGGTGCTGGTTACATTCTCAGGGTTGGTCGCTGTCAGGCCAGTGACTGGATCGGGCTTGAAGAAAGCGCCCAGCGGGATCTTGTTCTGGTTGGTGTACTCGGCGAATCCGCTTCCCGAGATGCCTTCGCCGCCCATAACTGTGTTTTGGCTATCGTTGCCGACGTAGGCCACTTCGAGGAGGGTATTCCATCCAAGCTGCTGGGAGATGGTCATATTCCAGGAGGCAGTATACGGAACCTTGGAGTCAGTCGGATCGAGAGCGTTGACGGAGCCGTTGATGCAGGCAGGAGCGGCACCGGTGGCGGGGCCGCACGAGGTTGTCGGCGCCGGAATGTGGCCGAACTGGCTGAGGAAGGCGTTGCTGTTTCCGGGCAACCCATAACCCAGGATGCTTTGCGCGGTGGTCAGAGCGCCCGTGTAGTCGTTGTACTGGTCGCTATAGCGATAGAGCCCCCAGCCTCCGCGGATCATGCTTTTGCCTGTCCCGAAAAGATCGTAAGCGACACCGAACCGTGGATCGGCATAGATGAATTTATCCGGCTGCCCGCTGTTTGGGACCCCGGGGCTGGTGCCGTGCCAGTATACGCCGGCATCAAACTTCGATGCAGCGTAGTCTGATGCAACCAGCGAGGGGAGAAAGACCGCTTCGCCGACCTGCTTGCGGTCATACCAATGGCCGTCGTGATCGAAGCGGATGCCGTATTCGATGGTCAGACGACGGTTGGCCTTCCAGGAGTCGTCAAAGTAAAACGAGAGGGTCTGGTAAGCCATATCGCTGACCGGCGAGGCGTTGTTCTCTGTGTAACTGGTGGCGAGCCCCATGAGGAAGTTGGCCGTGGGGTTGTTGGGGGAACCAACGGTATTGTTCGTGAGGACGTTCTTGCTCAGAGTTCCGCCAAAACTGTTGCTGCCGATCGAGCCGTTGGGTGATTCGCTGGCTCCCTGGATGTTCCCGATGTTTTCAGCATAGCCTCCAATCTTGAGCGTGTGCGTCTTCCATACCTTGGTGAGGTTGTCAGCATAGGCGGGCATCTCTTTGCGGACCAGGTAAACGCCGGAGGGTTCGAAGATATCCTGCTGCGAGAAGTCGGGGAAGCTGGAGGTGCTCGAAGGCGTGCTGTAGGAGGGAATCACCAGAGCCCCGGTGTTGAAGACCGTACCATAGCTGCCCGGATATCCGAGCTTGGTGCGGAATGCGGCGCTGGGGTTGGCAGGACCAACGGGGAAGTTTCCATATCCCCAGCTGGCGATCAGTTCGTTGGTCAGAGTGGATGTGAAAGTGTGGACAAAGTGGCCGGCGAGTGCTTTCGTGTACTCGCTCGAAAACAGGCCACCGCCCGGGTATGGGATGGAATTGGAGGGCGTCCAGTAAATGTGGGCGCCGTTGCCCTCCGAAGGAGCGGTGTCAAATCCCTGCTGATACGAGATATAGGCGGAGTTGTTGTCGTTGAAGTGGAAATCGGTACGCAGCCGATAGATCCAGCCGTCGTGGATGCCGGGAATCACCTGGTTGTAGTTGTACAGGCCGGGCGTAGTCGCCGGATTAGCGTTGGCTTTGGGCCAGAAGCTGGCCAGGGCCAGCGCCCCCGGATCGATGAAAGCGGCGGGGATGGTGCTGCCATTGGCCGTCCCAGGGCCCGCCGTGGTGCCATTCGGCAGGATTGTTCCGGTCAGATCGTTGCAACTGTTGCCGGTGACGGGCGCGGCCCCCAGCTGGCCGTAGTTGCCGTTGCAGAAAGCAAGGTTGGCAGCGGTCGGCCCGAAGTTGCCGCTCAACATGTCGGGCGTGGGGATGTAGGATTCAAGCCTGTTGGTATTGCCCAGGTTCTGGAGAATGCGCTCGTAACCGCCCCAGACGAGCACTTTCTTGTGGGTAAATGGTATGGGGCCGCCGGCGTTTCCGCCCGGGTAGTAGTAAGAAGCGGGGCCCTTGGGGGTTCCGGCGTTATCGCTCTGCCAGTCATTGGCGGCGATGACGTTATTGCGGGCGTAGATGTAGCCCTCCCCGTGGTACTCGGCGGTACCGGACTTGCTCAGGGAGTTGATGAGGACCGGACCGTAGGACGCGTCCGCCCCGAAGTTTGAGGTTTGAACGCTGACTTCCTGGGTCATATCCGGGTTGACGGTGGCAATCGAGTTGCAATCGCAACCTGGATCGTTGACGTCGACGCCGTCAACGGTTTCCGAGGTGCCGCCGCGGTTGGGAGCGCCGTTGGCGTTGAGGCCGTTGCCGACCGCGGAACCTGCGGCACCCACGTTTTGAAAGTTAAACATCGGGCCATTGCTGGTCCCGTTAGGCGCCGTAGTTACGCCGGGCAGCACCTTGAGCAGTTCGGAGAGGTCGCGGCTGCCGAGAGCGAGGGTTTCAATGTCGCTGGCTTCAAGAACGGCGGCTCTGGATCCGTTGTCGGTGGGGATGATCTGCGAACTCTCCTGAACGGAGACGGTCTGCTCAACCGTGCCGATCGAAAGATTCAGCCCGGTCAGCTTGCGCGATTCGGCTGCGCTTACCGAGATGCCGGTCTGGGTGAGGATCTTGAATCCCTTGGCCCGGATCTCCACGGTATAGGTGCCAATCTGCAGCGCCGGGAAGACGAAGACGCCATCGTTGTTGGTGACAGTGTCCCGCTTTTCGTCGGTCGCCTCGTTCCTCAGGGTGATGTTCGCGTTGGGTATGGCACCTGCGGTAGCGTCGTAAACGGTTCCCGAGATCGTGGCTGTGATCTGTGCGTAGAGCGGGGGAGCTGAGCCCCCCAGCAGCCCCAGCAACAGTACCAGCATTCCAGCAGTGAAACCGGAGACGATCCGTAACCGGCAGTTTCGGTTCCATTGTTCCGGCTCTTTGCCGATCGCCAAAGCGGGATTGAATATCTGTCGATTCTTCATCAAGTGTGCCTCCTCGAAGCGGTTCTGTTTTGCGGGCAAGCTTCCGGCTTCAGCCGGCACCTGCTCCGTCAGTGAAATCAGTTGCATTGGAACCATTTGCAGCATGCTCTTCTCTGCTTCGCCGGAGAGGTTCCAACCCTTGCGGCGAGTGCCGGTGAATGCTTTGGCGACGCTCTACTAAAACGATTCACTGACGAGATGGGTATATAGTCCGGCGGGGAACTCGAAGCAAGTAGGTTACGGTGTCTTACAGTATGCGGAGGGCATTCGGGGGGCGATTGGCGATCAGCGTTCAGACCTGCAAACCATTGCTGCTGCTAAAGTTGCCGGATGAATGCGACGCCCAATACCTTTCCACGGCCGGAGTCGATTTTGGACCGGACCTTTCCTCCGGAATCTCGCCGCGGCCAGAAAAGGCTGTTCAAACCGGCCTCGACGGAGTAGAGTTCGTAGGAGATTTCTTATCCGGGTAGGAGCCCTGTCTGGCGGCAGGTGTCCTCTGCTCTCCCAACGCAAGCTAAAGTGAAAACCCTGGCTGAGGTGTGTCCGAACAAGGCATTTCGAGGACGCATTCCTGCTGGTGAACGAGGTCGAATTGCCGTAAATAGACCTAGGAAGCCCCGGTCAGGAGCAAGCACAGTGTTGCCTTAAGACTGCGACTCCGGCAAAGTTCGGCGCGACCAGCTTCGCTTGAGGGTCGAGATATGGAAAGTTCCATGGCAGGGTCAACCAAGCCAAACGGCGATCCACAGATGAACGGAGACAATGTTCCGGTCGACCCTTCTGAGAGGGAAGCTGTCTCCCGCGAACTGGAATCGATCCTGAGCAGCCCCTATTTTTGCACCACGAAGAGAAGCAAAGAGTTTCTCTCTTACGTGGTTCAGTACAAGCTGGACGGGCATGAAAGACGGCTGAAGGAGCGGACAATCGGTACAGAGCTATTCAAGCGTCCGGCAGGCTACGCCACCGGAGATGATCCGGTAGTGAGGGTTCAGGCCGGCGATGTGCGGCGGAGGCTGGAGCAGTATTACCACGCAACGGCTAACCACTCCTCAGTTCGCATCGAGCTTCCCGTGGGCTTCTATACTCCGGAGTTTGTATGGACCCAGACCGTGCCGGTTCAGGAAGTGCCGCCCGAAGCTGCGCTTGCCGTTGTGGTAACGACGGACCGAAGCAACGGAAAGCGCAAGCTATTCAGAGGGGCCTTGGTTGGGTTGGCACTCTTAATTGCGGCGGCGGCGGCATGGCTTGTCATCCGCCACGAGGAGGCACCCAGAGCAGCCATGGATCGCTTTTGGTCTCCGGGCATGATGGGCGCTTCGGGGCCAATCCTGATCTGTCTGGCCAAGCCCACGGTCTATCGGCCATCGGCGGACCTCTATCAGGCGCACGCGAGTCCCGGGCAATTCGACACTGAATTCGACAGACTCGGCGCCCCTCCGCCGTTGAAGCCCAATGACACGCTCCAATGGCATGACATGGTGGAATATTCCGATTTTGGAGTGGCAAGCGGAGATGTTCATGCGGCGATTCGCCTCTCCACCATGCTTACCCGGCTGGGGAGGGATACCCAGCTGAGAATTGGCAACAACTACTCTTTCGAAGACCTGCGCAACTCTCCAGCCATCGTGTTAGGAGCATTCAACAACCGGTGGGCGATGCAACTGACCTCCAATCTCCATTTCACGTTTGTTGAAGCGAATGGAAAACAGATGATCCGGGAACAGGGTCAGCAGGGACGGAACTGGGAAGTCAAATGGACCAAGCATCCCGGCGTATGGATTGCCGTAGAGGACTACGGTCTTGTCACCCGCCTTCTTGACTCTAAGACGGGTCAATTCGTCGTGAGCGTGGCAGGAATTACCGCAGCCGGGACGCAAGCTGCCAGCGAGTTCGTTTCGAATTCAGAAGATCTTGAAAAGGGTCTGAGAAATGCTCCGAAGGACTGGGCGCAGAAAAATCTGCAGATCGTGGTGCATACAACCGTGACCGACTCGATTCCGGGCCCCCCTGAAATCGTCGCTACTTACATCTGGTAGAGCATCGGGTTCGAGTTTCGCGGCTAGAAGTCTCGCAGGGATCGCACTTCTCGAAGAAGATCGAGGGGTGCAAAGCAGGACCGGCGCCCGGTCGATGGAACCGGAAGAGCCCGGCGGCCAGAACTTCACCGGAAGTAGACAGCCTCGATGCTCGGCGTTCCCGGTTCGCCGTTGATGATCTCGGCGCTGAGGACGACTTCGACGTTCTTCGTCTTTGCGGAGGGACGGCGTTCGTGTACTGCGTTGAGCAAGGCAGAGCTGGTGAGGAATTCGCCGGCCGCAATGTAGATTGTCGTCGCCGGGAGAGGAAAATGGAAACTCCGGTTAAGCTTGCACCTAGGTGTGTGACGGACATAGATTCTCGGCAGTACAAGAGCAATGAAGCGCAAACGGGTGGACGTCACCGCAGGGTCGACGCTGAGTCGATCGCAGGAGCAGCCTGCTGGTAGAAAAACATCCCCGGCGCAGGCCTCAAAGACCCAAATTCAGGGCACCCAGTTGTTTGGGCCCTTGGTCCGAACCACACGGATATAGTGGTCCGTAAACTGAGAGTGAGTTCGTTTCATAACATACTTTGGCATGTGGCAGGAAACGCAAATGCTGGTTCCCGTCTTGCAGGTCATTTTGGCAGCCATGCGCCCCTTCGGGTTGGGTTTGAGGGAATGGCACGCAAGACACTTCGAATCATATGCACTCAGTTCGGTGACCAGGGGCTGATGAGGGTTGTGACAGGCAATGCAGGTAATACGGGGGTCGCCACCCTTCCCCCAGCAGCCGCTTTCCTCCAGGCGGTACGGCTGAAAACGCAGGCTCGCTGTACCGATGTCTGCGGGCATGTCCACTTCCACATCGGCCCATGTGCGATGGCAAGCCCCACAAAAATCCACTGAATCGATGGGAGAAAGATCCGCGGGATTAACGATCGCTGCTATACCCTTCTCAAACTGCCGAGTTTGCATAGCCGCAACATGCGTGGCGCCCGGTCCATGGCACGCTTCACAATGAACTCCCGGCTTAGCCTTCTCAGGTTCAAGCACACCGGAGGTCACAACTGCGGTCATGTGGCAACTGAAACAACGCCGGGAACTGTCGTCATCCAACCGGTTGCCAAGTGCCTTTTCCACTCCCTCGGGAATCGCCGTCGACTGTCCAGGAGTAATATCCAGGGCATTCAAACTCGTGAAAAAGCTCACACGGCCCTCAAAATATGCGCCGTCCTTCTCCAGTACATAAGTCTGCCCGAGTTTGCCCATTCCGAAAGCCCACGCCACCGCAGCGGCATTCTTGTCTTCGGCGCCGGTTACGGAGTAGGTCACGCCCTGCGGTGCATCGGTCAGAGAATACAGGAAACTGCCGTCTTGAAAGTTCAGTTGCTTGTGCTTTTGCAGAATCTCCGACTCTCCAGCTCGAACTCCCGCCTGAAACATCGGCGTCGTTGCCTGGGTCGCCGCAATCGTCCGATGACATCCTTCGCATTCCTCATTTCCTGCATAAAGATTGCGCGCCGGTTCTCCCTTCGTAGGCCACCAGCCTGCACTTCTCACCCTGTCCCTGGTGGTCAAGCTGAAACCATAATTGACAGGCTCTCTCGCGGCAGACTGTTGCAATGCGATACCCATCAATATCAGTGCCAGCCCTTTAGCCAGAATTTGCATTTTGCCTTTTGGCTGCGGAGAATATACCACTGGTGGCCACCGCCCAATCTCGTTTTTATCCATTTCAGTGCCAACGACCAGGGCCTTTCGAGCAGGCCTCTCTCTGCCGAGGTCCAAGAACCACCCATTTGCAGCATTTTGAGGCGATTCGACGACCGCCTCTCCCTTAACCCTTGCGTCGTCCAAATTGATTTCGCCTGTCAGCGCAACTATCTGGCTAGAATCGGCAAAGCCTCTTGGCGTTGTTGAGGTCTGCGAAGCCAGCCATACTTCAAGTTGGATAAGGCCCTTCGGCGCTTCTGGAACTGTCCCGGGCCGCTAGGCGGGCTCCGGTGCTTGCGGCAGGGATGGGGTTCCGGGCAGCAACGCCGGTCCCGTTGGAGCGACAGACTGTCCGTATAGAGACAACGCAAAGCAGATGACCAACAATGGTGATGAATATACTGGGCCAGTAGCCTGATGATCCCTCCTCGTCAGATTGAAGGGTTTGTTTAAAAGGGTTCGTCGACTCGATTTGCAATGACGTAGACAATGAGATGTTGCGCTTCTTCCCTCAGAACCATGACAAATCGGAACTTCACCTTCGGGATCGTTAGTCGGCAACTGCGAATTATCCGAGTCAGCGAACCTCACAGGTGTCGCGATTGAGCGTTGGTTCCTATTGAATCTCGATTACTTCACCTTTGCCGTCATCCTCAACTGTGAAGCCGGTGCTCTGAGGATTCCCGTCCATCGCTGCTGAAATCTTTTTCCCATTTACGTGGAGTTCGCTTTGTTTGGGTGTGAGGCCAAAGATCTCGACATGCACTTGCTTCCACCATGCGGGATAGGATCCCTCATGCGAACTGATGTCGAGACGCATCCCCTCGGCCGTTCTGTTACAACTGAACTTCATCCGAAGATAGACTCCACGCCGAAATGCATAGGTTTTTCCATCATCCTGATAGAGCTCGCCCGAGCATCCGTCTCCAGGATATACACGCAGAGTTAACGGGCCTTGCGGAGTCTCGCCTGTGCTTTTAACCACCGGCGAAATGGGCAAGATTGAACCGGCGCGAACAAAGACCGGAAGCTGAGACAGTTCCGGAGCGACGCGAATTGAGAATTGCGTGTCTCTATCGGGGACCCCGAGGGGATCTGGAACGGCTGCGGTCGCGGAGACAGGCAAAGGGATTCTTTCGCCCGTCCAATAGTTGTACCAACCAGAGGAAGGAAACTCGACCACGTAGGAATCCTGCTCGTCAGGATACGGCGAAGGTGCAATCAGCAAATTTGGGCCCAGCATGAATTCGCCCGCAGCCGCGAGGTCGGTATCGATTGGATGACCATCGGGTGCGGCGTTGGGGAATTCAAGGAACAAAGGCCGCACCAAGGGAAGTCCCGTTCGCGACGCCTCATCCGCCAACGTGTAAAGATAGGGCAAAAGCTGATAACGCGTCTCGATAAAATGCCGGCGAATGGCTTCCTGCTCGGGGCCTCCGACCCATGGTTCCTGGTCTCCCTTTCCCTTCTCAGCATGATCACGGTCGATGGGTTGAAAAGCCGCCACTTCAAGCCATTTGGTCAACAGCTCCGGTGTTGGAGTTCCTGCGTATCCGCCTACATCGCCACCGCTGAACGCAAAGCCGCTTAGCCCGAGGTTTTCGAGCATTGGCGTCGTAAAGCGGAGATGACTCCAACTGCTGCTGTTGTCTCCGGTCCACGTAGCTGCGTATCGCTGCCCACCGGCGTAGGTAGCTCTGGTCAATACAAATGGACGTACATCAGGATCGAGGGCTTTCAATCCGTCAAAAGTTGCCCGCGAGTTCTCCATGCCGTAGACGTCGTGTATTTCGGCATGGGTTGCCGTGCGAGACGCAAATCCCAATTCGTCGATACGGTGCACGACATTTTCCGGCATGGTGTGCGTGGGCGAGTCGAAGATAGACGGCTCATTCATGTCATTCCAGAAACCATCCACGCCCGAGTGTCGCAGATCGCCGTAGAGCGTTCCCCACCACGCACGGGTTTCGCGGCGAGTGAAATCTGGAAAAACGCTGGGTCCCGGCCACACGCGGCCCGTATAGACTGAGCCGTCTGGATTCTTCACGAAGTGATCGCCGGCGATGCCGCTGTCATACGGAGAATAGTTATGCCCTGGCAGATTGGCGATATGCAAATCGGTGATGGCAACCACGTGAAAGTTCTCAGCATGAAGCTGCGCGATCATGCCGGAAAAATCCGGAAACGCCGTTGTGTTCACGGTGAATGGTCGATTTTTTTCCTGGAAATCGATGTCGAGATAAATCGCATCCGTGGGAATCGAATCGGCTCTGAGGCGACTCGCCACTTCCAGCACGCGTGCCTGCGACATGTAACCATATCGCGATTGCTGGAATCCGAATGCCCACACCGGCGGAAGCGGCGGAGTTCCGGTAAGCCACGCATAGGTTTGGACAACCTGCTTGGGAGACGGCCCGTAGAAGAGGTAATAGTCCACGGGGCCCGCAGCGGCCCCGAAGGAGTAGGCATCAGGCAACTCCTTGCCAAAGTCGAAGCTTGTACGCCAGGTATTATCGAGCAGGATGCCCATCGCACGCCCGGCGCGATAAGTCATAAAGTACGGAATGCTCTTATAGATGGGATCCGTAGATTCCTGGAAGCGATAAGCATCCGTGTTCCAGAGCGCGAAAGCCTCATCGCGCCGGTCGAGCGGCCCCGTCTTGTCCCCGAGACCGAAGAAGTGCTCGTTCAGCGGCATGGTTTTGTAAATGCGGAACGCATCACCGTCAAAACGTGGCGGGCGAGCGTCCTGCTCAAGAACATTCCCCGAGAGATCGAGCACTGTGAGTTCGAGCGTCTTCTTGTCCACTTCGACGGTCAGTGTGCGCGTCCGAAAACCAAAGTGATCGCCGCTTCTATCGATCGAAATCGGAACAGAGCTTTGCCGGGAGGTAGGAAGAACTGCCCAGGATGCGTCTTCAGGAAAGGAGTTTCCGCGCGCATAGGTCACGCGCAACACGTCATCGCGCAGGGCAACTACCTTTATGCGCACCCCCCCGGCCTGCACTTCAATTCCATTCGGCAACGACGCCATGCCTGCCTGCCGGCTTAGCAGATTTATTCCTGCCAAAGACAGTTTGAATTGACCGAAGGCCTCGGGTGAAATCGAGCAAAGCAGGAAAATGAAGGACAAAGCAGAGAACATCCGAAGAAATGAGCGACAAATGGGCATGATGGCTCCTGGAATGAAATGACGCCTGCACCGTGTTTGCAATGAGGATCCGAAGCCATCGCCTGGCTATGGCATGGAGGTTTAGCCAGGCGGAGCCTCGACCGGGGAGAGCTCGGGGTCCTCGACGGTCTTAACACGAGCGTGGCGCTGCTGCTTGATCGTCTTGACCTGTTCAAGCGCGGCGGATGCGCTTTTGGTGTCGCCGATCTGGCGGTAGAGTCGCGCCAGCAGGTAGTGAATGGAGCCGTCTTCATCGCTCGACTCGCCCATCTTCAATTGGCGAATCGCGTCGCTGGTTCTGCCCGTTTCCGCATAGATTTTCCCGATCAACGCATGCACTTGACCAAGCACCTGCGGTTTTGCGTTGAGGCTTTTCATCGCGTACGGCTCAGCCTCCGCATATTGAAATCGAGCTGCCAATGTCTCCGCCATCATCAGATTCAATTCGGGGTCCTGCGGGTTAAGCCCCAGGGCTGCGCGCGCGGTTTCCATGGCTTTTTCGATGTTGTTGTTGCTCAGGTAGGCCGATGCCAACCCGAGCATGGCCGCCGCATTGCCGGGTTCGAGAGCGAGAGCCTTCTGGTATTCCACCAGCGCATCATCCTCCCTCTCCAGCTGGTGGTAGATGTCGCCGAGAAGAACATGGCTCTTGGGGGAGTCCGATTCCAATTGCTGGAATCGCGCAAGCGATTGGACCGCGAGCCGTTCGTTAGCTTGAATCGACCAGTAAAGTGCTTCAGGAGAATGCGGCTGCAACGCTTGAAGTGCAGTTGCCGCGCTGAAGGCGCGCTCGTTGTCTCCGGCGAAGAACGAGCAGGCAGCAAGCAGCCGAAGTCTTTCGGCGTTCCCCGCAGCAACGGCAGGACGGAGCCGTTGGGCGCACTGCTCGAACTCCCCGGCCGCATAATGCTCTTCGGCGGTGCGTCGGTCAGCGGAAAACGGCGTGACCGCCAAAGGGGCACCTGGCTGGCCGACATCACCGTTATCGCGCCGATCGTCCACAACGTCTCCGCCGCCGTTAAAAGCTGCGAGGAGAGCATCGCGCAGGTCGTTCGGGACAGCCTTCTGTTGAGAGAAATAGGCGACAAAGGTCGACGCTGCATCATTCGACAAGCCCTCCGTCAAGCTGGGGGCGTTGGAGACAAAAAAGTGATGGTCGCGCCCCCATAACTGCTGGAGCAGCTTGACGGCCTGCTCATTGTCTCCATGGTCGATTGCGATGCGCGACTGACCAAGAAGCGCCAGGCCGCATTCCGGATGCGCCGCACGTTCTGCGGCAAATTCGGCGGCAGCGCCCTCCGGATCGCGATGCCTGAGGAGCGCAATGCCCAATGCTGAACGCAAACATGGCGGTTGAGGATGGAAATCGAGCAAACTGCGGTAGAGAGTCGCGGCCTCGTTAAATCTTGCCTGCTTCTCCAGCGACTCGGCATAGAGTGCGCCAGCAAAGGGGGAACTCTTGTTTTCAACCGACATCTTGCGAGCGTCAATTTCGACTTGATTCAGGCGGGCAATTCCAAGAGCGTACCATGCAGCATTCAGTTTCGGATCAAGCGCGGTCGCGCGCGAAAACGCCGGTGCGGCCGCGGAGAATCTGCCGGTTGCATAGTATGCGCGCCCAAGCGCATACGGCGCCTGCGGGTCAGTTTTGTTGATCCTTTCCGCCTTGGTCAGCAATGGAATCGCCTCCTGCGCTTTGCCAGTGCGCAGATAGTCATTGCCGAGAAACAGATTGGGCACATATAAGGATGGATTGAGGTGGTTTGCCTGTTGAAAGCTGGGAATTGCCGAGGCGATGTCTCCCGCTTCCTGCTGCATCAGTCCAAGATTGGCCCATAGTTCCGGCATCGACGGATCGATCCTTACCGCTTGTTTGTAAGCCTTTTCTGCCGCGGCATAGTCTTGCGTTGCCTGGGCTTGCTGGGCAACGGCCACCAGCGACTCGAGCGTCGGTGCCGGCGCCTGCTGGCCAAGCCCCGGTAAGGGCTTGACCAGCACGGTCAACAGGATGACAAACATCAATTTGAAGCAGTTGTTCACGAATGGGTTACCAGTAGAACTTTCCGGCAAGCTGGACAACTCTACCAGGAAACGAGTTTGTGATCAGGCCGAAACTTGTGGGGGCATACAGCTCCATATTCGCGGGTCCCGGCGCATAGAAGTTTGGATGGTTGAGGGAGTTGAAGGTCTCGAAGCGGAACTGGGCTCTCATGCTCTCTTTGAATGTCCAGTTCTTCTCAAGTGCGCTGTCCCAGTTCGTGTAATGGGGTCCGCGTAGTTCTGACATGTAGCGGGGGGTCGTGCCGAAGGCGCCATACGCCGAATAGGCGAAGGCATTGTAGTTGGCCCAGGAGTTGGGCACGCTGCTGCTTATTGTTTGGTGAGACGGTTTGGGATTCACGCCGGAAACGTAATCCGGCCTGGGATCGCCGCCGTAGGAGTTCCAATTGTTGCCGAACACGCTGAGTGGAATTCCGCCTTTGAAGGTTGCGATTCCTGAAAACTCCCAGCCGCCAACCACGGCATCCGCTATGCGGTTCATTCCCGAACCGACCGCCTTGCCGCGACCGATGGGGAGGTTATAGACATAACTGGCCACCAGCGCGTGTGGAATATCGCCCGCGTCCACGCTCTTTTCCCCCGCTATGTTGAAGTAGTTTGCAGTGGCTGCCCAGTTCCCCGCTCCGTTGTACGACCAGGCTTGGTTGCCCTCGACGTTGTCAATGAACTTGGAGTAAGTGTAAGACACCAGCGCAGTTAGTCCCTTGCTGATGCGGTGGTTGTACGTGACCTGCAAGCTGTTGTAAAGCGACTGGCCCAAAGGTGCGTCGGTCTGGCTCACGCCGCAATACTCCGGATACGCCAGGAGCAGTTGTTCGTTGAGCACCGCTGTCGGGCTATCGATATTGCAAGCGCTCGGCGCAATCGTTCCACTTTTTTCAAGGTTCTGGAGCGGTACGGCTAAGGGATTGTAAGCTGCGCTCGCGCTAAGGAAACCCGTATTGGGTGTCCCATCCGCCGCGAACAGGTACTTCGGATTCAATTGGTTGTAATTCCAGTTGCTAACCATGCGAATCCCGCGGTTGCCGATGTAGTTTACATCCAGTTGATCGTTCGGGGTGAAGGCATACTGCACGCCCAAAAGCCATTGTTGGACATAGGGAGATGCTCGGCTCCGGAAGGTACCTCCGATGCCGTTGCCGTCTTGTTGAAACGAGCCGTTGGCGTTTCCGGAAATCTGCGCGTACTGCCCGCCCCAGGGATTGCTGGTGCTGACATTCGGGTTGGGCGTCACGCCGCCGTCCAAGCTTTGGTTGAAGCCGGTGCTGGCGGTGAAACCGTCCGCATCATACGAGCCCGAGCTGGTCAACGATTCCGGATAGAAGATTCCGTATCCGGCATGGATCACGGCCTTCGGGATTGCCTGATACGAGAAGCCTACACGAGGCGCGATGTTGTGATAATTCGGGTCGTAGAAATACCGGTTGCCGGGTCCCAGGAACTGGAGCGCGCCGAGCAAGGGCATTCCCGCCGAATAGCTCAGCGGATTCAGCGCGTTCGGATTGAAGATCGAGCCCTGGTTATTGCGCAAAGTGTACGGAGTCTGAATCTCATAGCGGACGCCAAGATTCAAGGTCAGGTTGTGTGCCGCCTTCCAATCGTCCTGCACGTACCCGCCAAAAAGATGGTTGGACTCATAGGGGATGGTTGGTGTTCCGATGTTAGTTGGGTCGCCTGCGGAAGTGTCCAGGACG
>Ga0208193_1000915_pt1 | contig 13640 bp, 11 predicted proteins | sample June2015DPH_17_2_FD_184716 | JGI IMG/M metagenome (GOLD analysis project Ga0208193, IMG submission 184716) | Peatland microbial communities from SPRUCE experiment site at the Marcell Experimental Forest, Minnesota, USA - June2015DPH_17_10... | ecosystem: Environmental > Terrestrial > Soil >... | reverse complement strand
GGCCAGTCCTGGAATGCGGCGGCGTTTCTGATGGCGCAGCATGCGGTGGTGAGCAAGACCGGCGTCTTCGCGCCGGAGCCAGGGGGTGAATAGCTTGCGATGTCGCTCCGGCCACGCCGACAGCATGCTCCGCGGCATCGTGGTCTGGTCGCTTGCGACGCTGTTATGTCTGCCTGCCGGGGCGGCCGACGAGGACTCGGCTCTGGCGCTCATCGAGCGCAGCACGATTGCCATGCGTGCGAATCCGGATGAGAGCAAAGAGGTTGCCGAACGGGCGCTCGAGATCGTCAGCCGCCATCCCGACGTCGATCTGGAGATCCGCGCACGGCTGCTACTGTGCGATTATTACTCCGAGCGCGACGTCATCGCGGCCCAGCAGCAGATCGACGCCGTCGATTCCCTGCTGCCGCGGGCGCGGCGCAAGAGCTTGAGCGCCGGAGTTCTGACCTGCCGCGGCGAGATTCGCCAAACCAGCGGCGATATCGCACAGGCCAAGACAGAGTTCGATGACGCGGTCGCGGTTGCGACCACCGCCAACGACGAACAGATGCTCGCCGAAGCCCTGTTCAAGCGCGGCTATGTGCGTGCCGTGCAGGGTGAATATGCCGCCGGCATGAGCGATGTGCGCCGGGCGCAGGAACTATTCGAGCGCATCCACATGCCCCAGCATGCGTTGATGCTGTTCAACACCATCGCGACGATCTATAACAGAATGGGAGACTACCCGCTGGCCGCGCAAATCTATGAGCGTGCGCGCAGCCGGCAGCACGATGCGGGTTTGCGCCGGGACGAGGCCGTGACGCTGTACAATCTTGGGCGCTTGCGCCAGAAGCTCGGCGAATGGGATGCGGCGCGGGCAGGTTTCTCCGGCTGCGTAGCGCTCAGCCACGAAATCAATTTCATCCGGGGCGAGGCCCATGGGCTGCTCGGTCTCGCGTCGGTCGATAACGCCAACGGAGATCCGAACGAGGCTCTGCGGCTGTTGGCGCAGGCGGGCGAGCTGACGAGCCGGATACCGGAGGTGCGGCTCAATGCACAGATTCAATTGGCGCGCGGCACGGCCCTCGGCCAGCTGCGCCGCAATGCCGAGGCGCTGGCGGCGCTCGGCGTGTCCGCGACTGCGTTCCAGCAGGCGAATTCACTCGAAGATCTCGGCACCACCTACGGCGAGCTGGCGACCGTGGAGGCGCAGATGGGGGATTGGCGGAGTGCCTATAAATATCGCAGCGAAGCACAGGTTGCTTCGGAGCAGCTGCTGCATACCCAGCTGGATCAGCGCTTTGCGACGCTCAAGGCGGAGTTCGACACGGCCACGAAGGAAAAGGAAAACACTCTGTTGCTGCGTCAGAAAGCGGCCACCGAATCGGAATTGGCGCAGGAGCGGCGCGCAAATACCCTGCAGACGGCCGTCATTCTGTTGAGCGTCTTGCTGCTGGGGTTATTGAGCGTCCTGGTGCTGCGCCAACGGCGCGGCGCGCGCCGCATGCACGCGCTGGCAATGACCGACGAACTCACCGGTGCGCCCAATCGGCGCGCCGTGCTGAATTATCTGGATGCGCAATTGCGGCGCGCGGACGCGACGCCATGCTCCATCCTGGTCATCGACGTCGATCGCTTCAAAACCATCAATGACGAGCACGGTCATGCGATCGGCGATATGACATTGCAGCTCGTCACGGCGCAGCTGCGCAGCGCGGCGGTGGCGCCTGCGCTTCTCGGGCGATTGGGCGGAGAGGAATTCGTCGTCGTGCTGCCGTGTACCGAAATGCGCGATGCGCATCTCATTGCGGAGCGGATTCGCGCACAAGTGCCGTCGGTGGATCTGTCAACCTGGCTCGGGGATCGGCGCATTACCGTGAGCATCGGCGTTGCGACATCGTCGGCCGAGGATACCGTGAGCAGCCTGCTGCGCCGCGCCGATGCGGCGCTCTACATCGCCAAGAGCGACGGCCGCAATTGCGTGCGCTCGGACGTCGCGCCCGATATCAATGCAGCGACGGCTTGAGCGATGATCGCAGGCGGCATGCCTCAAAGGTTGGATGGAGGAAGGGTCCTGGCTCGTGAAGCGTCGGATTTTCTGGCCGGGCCGCCGGCCGCGCGGATCAGCTGCTCAGCTCCCCTGGCCCCCTCCAAACCAATCGAGGGGCTGTAGGCCGTCACCGTGAATCGCGTCACCAGACGGTCGGCGCGCAGCGCCCCGCTGTTCTCGATGAAGTGGTCTTCGGTGACTATCGCGAGCCCGCAGTGGTCGATCTGCGACTTGAAGTCCTCCGGGGTCCATTTCAGGGCCAGATTTTCGCGGGCAGGGTTCGCGGCAGTCAACGCGCCCAGCCCTCCCAAGGTTCCGCGACGATTGCAGGGATCGCCGACCAATACATTGCCGGAGCTCTGAACGCGCCACGTCGGCGATGCGGGCAGATCGTCGGATTCGGCGAAGCCGCCGAATTTCTTGGCCAGCCCATTCTCGAGGGCGACCTCATGGATGGCGTTTGCGGGCGAATATCCCACCGAGTGCACGATCCCCATCACCTGCTCCCTGCCTGGAACGGGCGTGAACATGACTTCGTATGATTCTCCGTCCACCCGGTAAGCATCCGCCGGGCCCGCGGACGGCGGCGGCGTCCACGCGGCAATGAGGTTCACGAAACGCCCGTTGGGTACGGCCTGCGTGACGCCTTTGGCGGGGTCCAAAAAGCTCAGTGTCTCGGCCGATTCGGTGTAGTCGAGCAGTTTCTTGGATTTGAGCACCGCGCGCACCTCATCGGGCGACATTCCGAGTTTCACGCCGCCGATGTCGATCTGGTTCGGCGTTACCGGCGCAGCGGCGAGCGGGATCGGTGCCGGCGCCGGGGCTTGCGCCGGCGTCGGGGCAGGTGCCGGCGCCGGGGCTTGCGCCGGCGTCGGGGCAGGTGCCGGCGCCGGAGGCTGCGCCAGCTTCGTCGCTTGTGCAGGCGGCTGATCTTGGGGCACGGGCGCTGCCGCGGTGTCGACCCCATATCCGGCGGTGATCAGCATCCCGCGCTTTTGCGCGGTGGCGCAGGTGTACATGGAAACGGAAGTATTCCTGAGGCCGGTCTTTCCGCCCGGGAGCGGAACCGGATCGCCGAACACGCCGTTGGGCTCATTCTCGCCCGTCTTGACATCCTGAAGGCAGTAGTAGCGACGTACATTCGGCGCTGTTCCCACGTCGAAATGACCGCGCACGACTTCGTGGTCGAAGCCCTGCTTGGCGGCCTGCTTCAACGAGGAGATGAAACCATCCTGCGGCAGGGACTTCGGCAGGTCGCTCGAATTTGCGGGCTGCGCCGCTGCCGAGTCGGGAGGCGGGTCGGCCCATGCGCCGCTCCCGCAGCCGAACAAGGAGAGTCCCGACGCCAGAATACCGTAGCGTGCCCGTCTCGAAATTCTCACGTCATTATCCCCCGGCCAAGGTGTCGTTCTTGGTTACATCGGATTCTAGTCTCCGACGGGTTCATGTAGGAAGGGTACTGACACCAATCGGCGAAAGAAGCGGACTGATGCCCGGGCCGGTGCACGCTATGCTTGGGTCATCTACACTGCTGGAGGCATTATGAGAATTACACAAAGCATGATCAAAGGCAGCTTCCTGATGGGGCTTATCGCATTTGCCTCGGCCTGTGTGGTCGCCGAGCCGCGCGAGGGTTACTACGACCACGATCACCATCGTTACTATAGCGGGCACGGCTGGCACGATTGCGCCGGACACGACGAGGTCTGCCGCTGATCGTATCAATCGGGTGCCTCGGCACCGTACGTGGTCTATGATTCGGCCGCGTGACACAGCATTCGACGGATTCGGCTGTCGGCCGAGGGCTCATCCGGGCCCTCGGCCGATGGGACATTCTTGCCCTGGCGATCAACGGCATCGTCGGTGCCGGAATATTCGGCCTTCCGGCCCGCGTGCAATCCTTGCTCGGCGTATACGGGCTTGGGGCCATTCTGATCTGTGCGGCCATCATCGGCCTCGTGATCCTGTGCTTCGCCGAGGTGGCGAGCCGGTTCGTTGAGACTGGCGGACCGTTTGTGTACGCGGGGACCGCTTTCGGCCCCGCCGCTGGCTTTCTGACCGGCTGGCTGCTGTGGATAGCACGAATCACGGGGTGCTGCGCCATAGCCAGCCTCTTGCTCGAATACACTGCTTTCTTCGAACCTGGCTGGAATCAGGGCGGTGGGCGTGTGGTGAGCGCGGTCGTGCTGTTCGGCGTGCTCACCGCCATCCATTTTTTCGGCGTCAAGCGTGCCGCGCTCTTCGGCAATATCGTTACGGTCGGAAAGCTGGCGCCACTGCTCATATTTGTCACCTTCGGCCTGTGGCACATGGATCGGGCGCGCTTCGTGCCGGGCACGATGCCGCTCAACACCCACTTCGCGCAGGCCGTGCTGCTGCTCTCTTTCGCGTTCATGGGCTGGGAGAGCGTGGTGGTGGCGGCGGGCGAGACTCAAAACCCGCGGCGCGATCTTCCGTTCGCGCTTCTCACGGGTCTGCTCGCGGTCGCGATGCTGTACTTGCTGATACAAATCGTATGCATCGGCACCTTGCCGCAGCTTGCGCAATCGCAGCGGCCCATCGTGGAGGCTGCGGCCACCTTTCTTGGGCCGGGCGGCGCATCACTGATCACGCTGGGCGCGATGATCTCCATGGTCGGCACCCTGAATGTGACCATGCTCACCGTCTCGCGTCTGTTGTATGCCATGGCGGCGGCAGGCCAGATGCCTCGAGCGCTCGCCGCCATCCATCCTCGGTACCGCACCCCGCATGTGTCCGTGATGTTGTGCGGCGTCCTCGTGCTGGCACTCACGCTGAGCGGGAGCTTCGTGTATTTGCTGACGGTGAGCACGATCTCGCGGCTGCTGGTGTTTGCCGCGACTTGCGCATCGCTGCCGAAACTGCGGCGCATGCCTACGGCGCCCGGCGCCCGCTTCATGCTGCCGGGCGGCTTGATCATCCCGTGCGCGGCGCTGGCGTTGATCGGTTGGCTGCTGGCGAGTTCGTCCGGGACCGCGACACGCGATGTCATATTTTTGATATTGTTGGGTGGCGTGCTTTACTGGTTAGGGCGTCGGCGTGGGAACCAATGACCAGCTACTTCACCCATCTCTAGTCGTCGAATGCCGCAACCCACTCCGACTCTGGTGTACGACGGCGAATGCGGCATCTGCCGCTATTGGGTTGACTATTGGCGGACGCTGACCGGCGAGCAGGTCGTTTTTCGTCCCTACCAGGAAGCAGCAGCCGATTTCCCGGCCATCCCTCGGGAAGAGTTTCAGCAGGCCATTCAACTGATCGAAGCCGATGGGAAGGTGTATTCGGGCGCGGCGGCGTCGTTTCGTGTTCTGCGCCTGGCGCCGGGACGGGCTGCGTGGTGGTGGTGCTACTCGAACCTGCCCGGCTTTGCGCCCGTGAGCGAGTGGGCATACAGCTTTTTCGCGCAGCGCCGGGGCTTGCTGAACCGGTGCACGAAGCTGCTCTGGGGTCCTGCATTGCAGGCGGAACGTTATGCGCTCGTGAGCTGGGTTTTCCTGCGCCTGTTCGGCCTGATCTATGTGGCGGCGTTTGCGTCGCTCGGCGTGCAGATCTTGGGACTGGTCGGACATGCCGGAATCTTGCCGCTGAGCGATTTTCTCGTGGCGGCACGCGCAGCTCTCGGCGGCGCCGCGTACTGGATCCTGCCCACGCTGTTCTGGATGAATGCGGGCGATACGGCATTGATCGCGGGCACGGTTGCCGGCGTGGTGCTGGGCTTGCTCGTCGTCGCGAACAAGTTCACGCGGCCCGCGCTCATCGGTCTATACCTGCTCTATCTTTCCTATGTGTACGCCGGGCAGGCCTTCATGAGCTTCCAGTGGGATTCCCTGCTGCTCGAGGTCGGATTTCTGGCGATATTTCTTACCGGCGGATCGAGGATCGTCGTCTGGCTGTTCCGCTGGCTCGTGTTCCGTTACATGTTCATGTCGGGAATCGTGAAGCTGCTCTCCGGAGACCCCACCTGGCACGATCTGACGGCTCTCGAATATCACTTCTGGACTCAGCCGCTGCCGACGCCGCTCGCGTGGTATGTCGCGCAACTACCGCCCTGGGCGCTCATCGCAGCCACGGCCGCGACACTGGGCATCGAACTCGGCGCCGTATTTCTGATCTTCCTGCCTCGACGTATTCGGGCCGCGGCGGCCTGCTGCGTGCTGCTGCTGCAATCGCTGATCCTGCTCACCGGCAACTACAATTTCTTCAATCTGCTCACGATACTGCTGTGCATTTTCCTGTTCGATGACGCCGCCCTGCACCGCTTGATCCCGCGCCGGCTCGAAGCGCGGGCACAAAGACGTAGGCCGGTCCCGAGCCGCAGGGCGACGGCGATTGCGGCGGCGCTGGCGCTCATTCTGGTGCCCGTCGGGCTCAACCGGATCTGGCAGACGGCGACGCGCGGCGATTTGCCGGGACTCGGCGCTTTTTCGCGCGCCGTCTCGCCGTTTCTGATCGTGAATCCCTACGGCCTGTTCGCCGTCATGACCATCACCCGGCCCGAGATCGTCATCGAAGGATCGGCCGACGGTCTGGTCTGGCGCGAATACGTGTTCCGCTACAAGCCCGGGCCGCTCTCCCGGCCCGCGCGGTGGAATATTCCCCATCAGCCGCGGCTCGACTGGCAGATGTGGTTCGCCGCGCTCGGCGGCATCAGAGACAATCCGTGGACCATCAACCTCATGGAGCGCCTGCTCGAGGGAAGCCCGCCCGTGCTCGGATTGCTGGAATCCGATCCGTTTCCCGGCGGTGCCCCCCAGTACGTGCGGGCGCAGCTCTACGACTATCGCTTTACGGATCGGCGTACGCACGCGCTGACGGGCGAATGGTGGGTGCGCCGGCCGGAAGGTCTGTACTTCCCGCAGGTCAGCCTGGCCGACTTCAAGCGCGCCGCGGCGGACTCGAACCCGAAATAGAAGCGTCGCCGAATTCGAGCTCAACGCGTGGGGGCAGGGGCAGGCGCGGGCGCTTTCGTGTCGAGAGCCTTGGCCTCGGCCAGCAAAGCGCCGCAATCTGCATCCTTCGTCAGACCGGGATCGACGAACGCCAGAACGGAGGCGAGCGGCGTCAGTAGGACGCCCAGAGCCACTGCCGCCGCGGCTTGAACGACCGTGTTGCGCGCCTGGATGCCTACGGTGGGATGGGACAATGTGCCGCGCACCGATAAGGGCGAACGCAGGCGCAACAGCCGCAAACCCTTGGGTTGGCCGCGCAGCTCCAGATCGATCGCTTCGGAATCGAGATTGATGTTGCCGCGGCCGGTAATGAGCACGGAGTCGGTATCGACCACCAAGCTCTGTGTCGCGAGAGTGCCGTCGTGAGCCATAAAGCTCTCCACCGCGCAACGGACCGCGGTCTGCCGCGCGCTCTGCTCGAGCGCCAGGCCGAGTCCTCGAAGGTCGATACCCGTGAGCTCCGCCAGCGAATCGCGCAGTGTCCCCTGTGACAGCACCGCGGTCACGGTGCCATTGGCGCTCGAAGCGACCTGATGGACGGAAGTACCACGGCCTGCGATGACGACGCGCGCCCGCAGCAGGCCCTCCGCGGCCGGCGGGTCCGTGTTCTTACGGAACCACTCGCCAAGCTGCAGATTCGTGATCTTGAGGTCCAGATCCGCCTTCGGATCGTCTGTGGTCGCGTCGATTTTGACGTGAGCGGTAAATTTCCCTTCGTAGATGTCGCCTGACACCGGCATCGCCACGAGGGTGCCGTGATCCATGGTCATTCTGGCCGCCACTGCCCCCAGCGGTACGCGGCCGACTTCGATGCGGCGGGCATGATAATTCACCACCCCATCCGAGCGGCGCGCCGTGGCGGGGTTGAAGCTCGCGTCGGATAGCAGCCGCGGTACGCTCATCGCCGCCTGGGATTCACGGCCGGCCGCACGCGCGCCGATGTCCGCCAGGCGCAAGAGTTGCGAATTCATGTCAGCGTCGACAACCGGCCGGCCGCTCGAGGATTCGATCGACAGCGTGCCGTGTACATCGCTCTGCCCGAAAGTGATGACGAGGTCGCTGAACATGGCATGGGTTCCCCGGCGGACGAGCTGGCCGGAGAGGCGATAGGCGCCGGTATTCAGCAGCGTTACACCCGTCAGAAAGTACAGGTCCTTCAGATCCGCGCCGGCCGCGTCGAATGTCGTGTCGAGCACCGCGAAGTTGAAAGGCTGCGGCAGGAATCCGCTACCGCTGAGGCGCGAGCCGCTCGAGCGCTCCGCGAAAGTAAATCGGTAAGGTTTCGCATGGCTGGCGGCGGCGAGGGGATCGCCGTTGATTGCGAAGGTGGCGGGCCGGCCGTTCAGCAGACCTTCCCCTTCGATCTGCAACAGCCGCACGGCTCGTGTCCCTTTCGCTTCATGGGCCGAAACAGTCCCTTGAAATCGCAGATGTCGAAGGGCATCGTCGAGGTCCACGTGTGCACCGGGCATCGACAAACCTCGAATGATGGGCAGCTGAGCGCCACCTTTGGCAGTCCACTGCCAGTTGGCGTGACCCGTGGAATCGCGCACCAAATGCAGCGCGGCACCCTCCAATGCAAGTTTCTCGATGACCAAGGAACGGCCGAACCAAGGCATCTCGAGCACCAATGTGATCTTTCCGATCTCTGCCGCAGTCCCCGCAGGTGTCCACGGTGGATTGCCGATCGTCACGCGCTCGGCGACCAGCTGGGGATGGAAGGAGAGAATGTGCGCCTGAATGGTTCCCTCGAACTTGACCGGCCGTCCGGCGCGCGCCGTCACGAACCGGATCAGCGGTCCACGGAAATGACCCGCGTCCACCGCAACGGCGAGCCCGACGATCGCCACGAGCAAGGCCGCCACCGCGCCAACCGCTCCCAGCAGCACCCGTCGAGCGATCGATGGACCGTTCATCGGCAAATCGTCTCTCCTGTGGGTAGCGAAGCGATTTGATGCTGCCGCATTGAGTTCGTGGGCGCAGGGACGTTCGAGGCGCGGTCGGCTCAGTATAGTACCCGTTAGTGAGGGGATAAATAATTATTATAATTATGTAGTTAAGAATATATTCTATAAATTAGATAAGAAACAGTCGAAAGTGGCTTGTCCTGAGTGTGCTTTTATTTCCCCTAACATAAATTTGCGATTCTTCTCGGCAGAAACCGTAAGCCGGGCGCATACTTACACCGTACTGTTGGCAGGCGACTTGGAGTCGCCGGCGAGTTACGGAAAGCGCAATGAGCGACATTGTTTTGGCCACCGGCGTGCAGTTCTCGCGCGATCTGCCGGCCGGGAATACGGGTATTCCACGTCAGGAGTGGCTTGGGGCCGCGTCCCCGTCGAATCGCTCCACGGATGATGCGAACAGCGGCGGATCCTCGGCGATCCGCCTCGTCGGGCACAAAGTCCTTGCGCAAGGGGCGGCCAGGACGTCGCGCAATCGGCAACAGCCGGAATTCGCTCAGACAGCAGATCCGCGCCGCGATATCGAGCCGGCACAAACGCCGTCGGCCAATTCCAGTTCGCTCAATGTCTACACGGCGTCGATGAGCAGTGGATCTTATGCCACCCGCGCGATCGCCATTTTTTCGCAGCAGGCCGGCAGTCTTTCCGGCGCCAAAGGCACTCTCATAGATACTTACGCCTAGGTGGCGAGCTACCTCATGGGCGAGGCCGCGCTGCAATGGCCATGTAGCGGCAATTCTGTGATCGAGTTCCCTTGATCCGCGTCATCCGATCCGGCATTTGCACGTTCACCCAGTAAGCCTCGCGCGCTTGCCATTGAAGCCAGCGGAGCCGCGTGGGTAGCACTAGGAGCAACGCCGTTGAATCGCTCGTCTCGAAGTCAACTCTGGGTTCTTTTCGTTCTTTGCGGTGGCCTTTCCGGGACGTTCATGGCACAGGCCGACGCGCTATCCGCCGTGCAGGTGCTGCGAGAGGGCGGATGCGGAGGCACGGTACCACCGGCGCCGCTGCTTCACGCCAGCACGATGCTGGATCGAGCCGCCAAGGAGTGGGCGGCCGGGCGCTCGCTTTCGGCGGCCGCGGAACGCAGCGGCTACAAGGCTGAGGCCACTTCGGGATTGCACCTCAGGGGTCCGGAGTCATCCACGATGCAACTGCTCAAGAAATCCGAGTGCCGCACTGTCGTGGATCACCGCATGCGCGACATCGGCACCTATCGCCGCGGGCAGGACACCTGGCTCGTGCTGGCGTCGGCGTATGTGGCGCCGCCTCCCTCACAGGCACCCGTGTTCGCGTCGCGCGCGCTGCAGCTGGTCAACGAGGTGCGGGCGCGCGGAACGCGCTGCGGCGAGCGATCGTTTGCACCCGCAAGTCCCGTAAAGCTGTCCGGGACGCTGGTGAGCGTCGCGCTTGGGCACGCGAGCGACATGGCCCAGCACAATTATTTCGAGCACGAGGATTTGGCCGGGCACTCGCCTGCGGATCGAGTCCGGGCCGTCGGATATCGGGAAAAACTGGTCGGCGAGAACATCGCCTACGGCCCCAAATCAGCGGACGAAGTCGTGCAAGGCTGGCTCGACAGTCCGGGGCATTGTGAGAACATCATGGACCCCCGGTTCGCGGAGATGGGCATCGCGTACGCGGCAGGGCGGGCTTCCAAGCACGGCCTGTACTGGGTTCAAGTGCTCGCGGCTCCGCGCGACGAGACGCGAGCCGTGCTTTGATGCGAGGACGAGGCGCTATTCGCGGATCGATCCCGACAGCACCTTGATGACGCGTCGTTCGCCGCTGCCGACATAAGTCTGCTCTCGATAGACGACCGCGCCGCCCGTGCGCACCTCTACAATATGTTCGCCCGCCGCAACGGTCAGAACTTGCGGCTTGTCATTGAGTTCCGCGGCTGCGCCGTTTTGCACATTGTCGATGAACACCATCGAACCCGCTGGAACACCGGTAACGATGAGCTCAGGCGGCGCGGGCGGTGCCTTTGGACGTGGCTGAAACCAACTGCAGGCGGACAGGCACGCCAATGCCAGAAACAAGAAGATCTTCAATCGAGGCTCCCAGTTTTCGCTCCTCCCAAATCGAGAGTACCACCGCGTTGCCAAATAAGTTTGACAATGCATCCACACCCTATGTAGAGTTACTACCATGAGTAAACGGGATCGTGACGTTCGGATGTCTCTGCAGACGCTCAAGGTGCTGGAGGCGTTCCTGGAGAATCCCACCGATGAGCTTTCAGGCGCCGACGTGTTGCAACGTAGCCGGCTCGCGTCCGGAACTTTGTATCCCATTCTTCTTCGGCTCGAGTCCGCGGGTTGGTTTGTCAGTCGATGGGAGTCGATCGATCCCTCGAGTGCCGGGCGGCCGCGGCGTCGCTTTTACCGACTGACGCCGACCGGGCTGCGGCGCGCCAGCGAGGTCTTTGCAAGTTTTGGTCGCGGAGTTCTTGCATAAGCCGGCGTAATCGCCGGCGCCAGGAGGGCCTATGGACGGAATTGCTCATCGTTTGATTCATCGCGCGGCGAGACGCGCGCCTGACTCCTTGTCGGATCGACTCGAGGAGGAGTGGCTGGCAGACTTGGCGTCACAACGCGGATCGATCCAGCGTCTTCGCTTTGCGCTCGGCTGTTGCTGGGCGACCAATGTCATCGCGCATGAGCACGCGGTCGCGGCGCTTCCTGTGGCCGGTTCGACGGCAGGGCGGGGACATGTCATCCACGCTCATCGGGACGATCCATTCTTCACGGGTCGTACGATTACTTTTGTGCTGGTCGCTTTTTTACACGCGGCGTTGCTCTACGGCCTCGCAATGGGGCTGGGCCAGCAGTTCAGTAAAATCATTGTCGGTCCGCTCACTACTCGAATAATCGAGCCACCTCCGCGAAGCACCTCGCTGTCTGTACCCCGCGCGACAATGTCGAGCAGCCGGATCATTCTGCCGCGGCAAGATCAAATGCCTACGATCGAATCGGACCCGCCGGATGTGATCAAGGGAACGGTGGATGTGCCGGTGCATCCACCGTTGCCCCCGCAATTGGCCGCCGTCGTCAATCGCGTGCAAGGAGGACCTGGAATCGGATTTCCAAGTACCGATGATTTCTACCCGGACGCATCCATTCGGTTGGGAGAAAAGGGGCTCGTCACGGTCCAGGTGTGCGTTGACGGCAAGGGGCGTCTCACGTCCGAGCCGACAATCGTCCAATCGACCGGAAGCAGCAGGCTCAAGGAGGGAGCTCTAAGGCTCGCAAGGGCGGGTTCCGGGCATTATCGAGCGACGACCGAAGACGGCCGCCCCGTGGATTCTTGCTATCCCTTTCGGATTCGATTCGAGCTGCGGAATCGATGAGGACGCTCGAGAAATAGCCCGGACTCCGGCGATACCCTCGATAGATGACACGCGTTGTCGGATAATCGGGGTAAGACCGGGAGAACCTGATGGCAAACGCAGATGTGGATGTGCTCATCATCGGGGCGGGCCTTTCAGGTATTGGGGCCGCCTACCACCTGCAGAAGCACCGTCCCGCGACTACTTACGCGATCCTGGAGGCTCGCAGTGATCTCGGGGGCACATGGGATCTTTTCCGCTTTCCCGGCATTCGATCCGACTCGGATCTATTTACCTTCGGGTACGACTTCAAACCATGGGAGAGCGACAAATCGATCGCCGATGGTCCTGCAATAAAGTCCTACATACGCGAAACGGCGCGGGAAAACGGGATCGACCGTCACATTCGCTACCACCACAAAGTTCTCGATGCGAGCTGGTCCTCGCCGGAGGCATTGTGGAGCGCACGCGTGAAGCGGTCGGACACGGGAGCGGAAACGGTGATGCGCTGCCGATGGCTGTTCATGGCGGCGGGCTACTACCGCTACGATGAGGGTTTCAGTCCACCCTTTCGGGACCGCGAACGCTTCCGCGGGCCCATCGTGCACCCGCAACACTGGCCGGCGGATCTGGACTACCGCGATAAGCGCGTTGTGGTGATCGGCAGCGGCGCGACGGCGGTGACTCTCTTACCCGCGATGACCGATTTGGCCGCGCATGTGGTCATGCTCCAACGCACGCCCTCGTATGTGCTCCCGATCCCGATTGAGGATCCCCTGGCCAAACGCCTGCGTCCGTTATTGGGAAGGCGCCTGACCCACCGTATTACACGTCGCAAAAACATCGCGATGCAAAAGTGGATCTATCAGCTTTGCCAGATGTTTCCGAAGCAAGCCCGCCGGCTCATTCGGCTCGTTAACGCGCGGATGCTCCCGGAGAACTATCCCGTGGACATCCATTTCAATCCACCCTACGAACCCTGGACCCAGCGCCTGTGTGCGGTACCCGCCGGCGACCTGTTCCGGGTGATTCGTCAGGGGAGGGCATCGGTGGTCACCGACCGCGTCGCGGCGTTCACCGAGACTGGAATTCAGCTCGAATCGGGCGGTCATCTCGAGGCCGACATCATCGTTACGGCGACCGGCCTCAATCTTCAGCCTTTCGGCGGTCTCGATCTGGTCGTGGATGGGAAGCCGATTCGGCTGTCGGATACGGTCGCGTTCAAAGGGTTGATGCTCAGTTCGGTCCCGAACTTTGCCTTCGCAATCGGCTATACGTCATCGTCATGGACATTGAAGGTTGGACTGCTGTGCGAGCACTTCATCAGGCTGCTCGATTACATGGATTCGCAT
>Ga0208193_1000914_pt1 | contig 13644 bp, 14 predicted proteins | sample June2015DPH_17_2_FD_184716 | JGI IMG/M metagenome (GOLD analysis project Ga0208193, IMG submission 184716) | Peatland microbial communities from SPRUCE experiment site at the Marcell Experimental Forest, Minnesota, USA - June2015DPH_17_10... | ecosystem: Environmental > Terrestrial > Soil >... | reverse complement strand
AGACCGAGTTTCGCCATCAGATCGAGGCGACGATCCGTTCGTACCGCGAGATACTGCTCGGCCTGTTCTTCATCACCGTCGGCATGCTGCTCGACGTGCGGTTGCTGCTGCGCCATCTGCCGCTGGTGACGGTCATTCTCGTTGCCATGCTGCTGCTCAAGGCGGCGGTGGTAACCGTCGTCGCGAAGCCGGCGACCAAGAGCTGGTTCAAATCACTGCGCACGGGCGTGGTAGTCGGCCAGGGCGGGGAATTCGGCTTTGCGCTGCTGACCCTGCTTCTGCGGCGCGAGCTGCTCGAGCCGGCCCTGGTACAGCCCCTGCTCGCCGCCACGGTTCTGAGCATGGTCGCATCGCCCATCCTCATACGCCAAAATCGGCGCATCACGCGTGCGCTGCTCGGAGAGTCCGGGCCGCCGATCAGCTCTGCGATGCGCGAGACTCAGGCGACGCTGGCGGTCGCCGGGCGCGAACACGTGATCATCTGCGGGTTCGGCCGCGTAGGGCAGAATATTGCACGGGTGCTCGAGCAAACGGGATTCGAGTTCATTGCCCTCGAACTGGACGCCTACCGGATTCGTGCGGGCAGGCAGGCCGGCGATCCGGTCATTTACGGCGATGCCGGCCAGGCCAAGGTCCTGGAGAACGTCGGGCTTGCGCGTGCCAGCTGCGTGGTGATCACCTTCACCAACCCCGAGGTGGCGCTGCGCATCCTGCGGGCGGTGCGCGAACTTCGGCAGGACGTGCCGATTCTGGTGCGCACCCAGGACGACACCAAGCTCGAACAATTGCAGTCCGCGGGGGCGACGGAGGTGGTGCCGGAAACCTTCGAGGCCAGCCTCATGCTGCTGTCGCACCTGCTGCTGCTGCTGAAACTGCCGGTGCCGCGCGTGATCCGGACGGTGAACGACATTCGCAGCCACCGTTACAGCATGCTGCGGCAGTACTTTCGCGCCGCGGACGCCGAGCCCTTGGATGACAGTCACGCCTTCCGCGAGGAATTGCACAGCGTGGTTCTGCCGCCCCACGCCTGGGCCGTGGGCCGCAGCATCGAGGAGCTGACCGCCCGGGGCTCGAGAGCGGTGGTCAGCGCAGTGCGCCGCGACGGCATCGTCGGGCGCGAACCCAGCCCAGATACCCTGTTCAAGGAAGGGGATGTGGTGGTGGTGTGCGGCACCCCTGAGGGCGTCGAACACGCCGAGACGCTGCTTCTGATGGGCTGAAAAGAAACCTCTTTACAGAACCTCGGCATCCGCCGCATAGTACTGGGGCTGTTCAAGGGCAAACCCGCCGAAAGGTGGGGACGCAAAACCACCGGTCTAAGGGGCTTCCGTCGAGGAAGTCTGACGATAGCGGGGTCGCCAGTATCCACGCGCATTGTACGATGCGTAGCGAAACCTTCGGGTTTTGTAACCCCCGACAGCAGGATCGTTCTCTGGCTCTTCCGGGGGGAAGCTTATGGTAAATAAAGTGACTCGTTCGCCGGGCGCGGATTCATCGGGCATTTATCGCCGACCGCAGATGGTCCTCAAACTCAAGCGCGCCGAAGACCTGCCGTCCGTTCTGAGCAAAACCAAGAGCTATCCCACCCCCATTCGCATGGTGGGTGCCGATTATTCGCAGGCGCGCTGCGTCGGCGGCGACGGCGGTACCACCGTCGACACCGGAGCGCTCGACAAAATCGTGGAATTCGGTGAGACCACCGTACGGGCACAGGCCGGAGTGCACTTGGGCACCCTGGTTCAGGCGCTCGCCGAACGCGGCCTCGAGCTGCCGCTGACCCCCGAAATGGGGAGAATTTCCCTGGGTGCCGTGGCGGTCACCACTCTGCCCCAGGCTTCCTACGGCGCGGGCCTCGCACAACTGTCGTCCTGCATTACGGAAGTGAAACTGATCACGCCGCAAGGCAAGCAAATAGTCGTCACCGAGCAGCAGCGCGACCTGATGCGCGTCCTGCGCTCGAGTTTCGGATTGTTGGGCGTCGTGCACGAGGTGGTGCTGCGCGTGCGGCCCCTGACCGCAGTCAAGATCGACTATCAGGTGCTGCCACTGAAGGAATTCTGCGCCCGATTCGCATCCATCGTCGAAGCGCCGGGAGCATTGCGGCTGCACATGTCGCCGTTCCATGATCGAATCACGGTCGAACGTCGCACGCTCGATGAGTCGGCCTCCTTCAGCCGCTCCGGCATCTGGCAGATTCGCAAATCCGTGATGCGCAATGTGCTGCCGGCCTTCGGGTCCACCGTGGGCAGCGTGCTGGCCGCGCCTGGCCTGCGCGCGGTGATGCTCTCCGGCATGCAAAAAGCGCTGCGCGCGACTCTCGACCGCAGCGCACGGGGCGTGGTGATGTATGCGCACGAATGGATGCGCGACATGCCGGTTGAAGCCTGGAAGGCGCGCCATACCTACAGCCTGTGGGCGTTCCCCCAGGCCGACTATCCCAAGGTGCTGAGCGAATACTTCGCGTTCTGCAAGTCGTACTACAAGGAGAATCGCTACCGCTGCAATGTTGTCACCGGCGCGAGCCGCCTGCATCAGGACCGCGGCTCCCTGTTCAGCGCCAGCTATTCAGGCCCCGCGTTCACTATCGAGCCCTCCTCCACCGGTGACAAGGGCTGGGACGAATTTCTCATCGATTTCAACGATTTCGCATCCAGCTTGGGCGGCACGCCCACTTTCAATCAGACGCGCGCCCTGCAGCCTGAACATGTGGCGAAGTCCTTCGGCGAACGCGTCAAGCTGTTCCGCGCCTTGCGGCAGCGTACCGATCCGCTCAATCGCCTACGCAACAGCTACTTCGCCTACCTCTTGGGCTAACTCCGCCTCCTCCATGCAGGAGGATTTACATCGTTTAGTGGTTTAGGGCCGGCTAGGGGGGCAGTAGTCAGGGGGCGACCCCTGAATTCGCCAGGGGTCGCCCCCTGACTACTGCCCCCCTAGCCGGCCCTTATCCGTCGAATGGTGTAACGCCTATGCGCGGAATGCGGAGGGGGTGTTCGAACCTTACAGGCCGGAAACTATTCGCGCCTTGATGGATTCGAATTCGGCGTCAGTGATGAGTTTGGCGTCGAGCATTTCGCGGGCTTGACGCAGGCGCCGGGTCGGCTCCGATTCCCCGGCCGCAGAGTCAGTGCCGGAATAGGAGGTTTGACCGGCACCCAGTGGAGAGCTGCCGAATTGCACGCCACCGGATTTGGCGCGCAATTCCTCTAGTTCACGGATGCGGCGTTTCTCGCGCCAGACTTGGTCATGCTGCTGGCAAATTCTATAGATGGCTTGGGCTTGGTCCTTGCGTAACCCTGTAAACGTCCATACGCGATTCACTTCGGATCCGATGTTGAGGTCGGAGCTGCTCTGCGCGACCAGGGTAAGGTCCGCGGAGAGAATTCCCGCGCTGATGCGGGTTTCCTTGAGGTCCTGCCAGCGGATGTCGGCCGACTCATAGCCGCCGAGCAGCCGGCGGTTGAGCGAAATGAAGCGCCCGCTGGTGGCGGCTACGCAGTCGCGCCTATGTGTCAATGCAAACAGGCGGTGCTGTACCGCCCAGGCTTCCAGGGTTTCTCCCGCCGTGAGCAATCCCCGCAGGGTGGCCAGGGCCGAATCGAAGCCGGGCTCCTGAGGGTCGTTCATCGCGGGGTCGGCCATCAGGCCTTCTCTTGCAGGTGCGCTTCGAGGAACCAGAGATACTTGTCGATCTCGCGCGAAATCCCGGTAAACAGGTCCGCGGTATCCGCGTCGCCCAATTTGTCCGTGTCATCGATGGCCGCTCGCGCCGCCTTGCCGAACACCGACAGCTGGGTCGACAGATAGAAAAGGTGATCCTTGCCGGCGGTGATGCTCAGCGGATAGTTCTTCAATTTGCTGCGTTTGGATGCTACGGCCACGGTGCCTTCGGCGGTACCGCCCAAGCTCGTCACGCGTTCGGCGATTTCGTCGATTTGTTCCAAGACCACGTCGGAGATCTTGTCGAACAGCTCGTGCAGGGCGATGAAATTGGGGCCCTTCACGTTCCAGTGCGCCTGCTTGACCTGGCTCTGCAGATCAATGGCGTCGGCCAGCCGATCGTTGAGTATGAGGATGACGTTGCGGCGGGTCTTTTCCGAAAGGTCAATCTTGGTCTTGTACATCGGCGCTCCTCCGGGATAACGAGTTCGGACTTGAAGCGCTATTTTGCACTGCTTGGCCGCGAATCCCAAGAACGATGGCGATAACGGAACCCGGTCAGACCTCGGTACGCCGCATGCGCAGCTGGATGGCACCGAAGATCAGGGCGGCGCCGGCCGCCACGCCCGCCCAGGTCGCCATGCCGGAGAAGAATCCCGCGAAATCCAGGAAGCTCCAAATGTCGGCCGGAGTTCGTATGGCGTCATGGTCGGCCGCGGCGGCACTCGCCCAGGACGCAAGATTGGCGTTGAAGGCCACATCCGAAAAGCCGAACAGGCGCACGCCCAGTTGATGCGCTATGACACGGGTGCCGAAGAACCAGCGCTCTCCGAGGATCAATGCGAGCGGCGGCAAGATGGACCAGAGCGTCACGGCACGCTTGGCCCAGGAGGAGATGACCAGCAGATACCCGGCAACCGGCAGGTACCAGATAGCGGTGGTCAAGATCAGGTACAGCCACAACACCTGGATCTGCAACCACAGATCGGCTTGCCACAAAGCGCCACCGACGATGGAACTGGCTCGAACCGAGATGATGAACGCCATCAGCAGCGTGGTCAGATCGGCTGCGGCGAAATACACCAGGGGAATCACTATCACGGCGGTAGCCAGCTTCGACAACACGGTCGCGGCGTCGGAAATCGGCAGGGACTTCCAGAACAGCACACTACGATCCTTGCGGTCGGCGTACAGGCAATCCAGCAGGTACCAGGCGGCGTAAATCGACATGACCGCGAAGAACGTCGCCCCGACGGCCCCGAGGAACGCCTGGCCGACGGTGCGGCCCAGCGTCGCCGAGGAAACCGCCATGAGGTCCGGTCTGCCGAACAGTGCGCAGAGGAGCATGAATGCGCCGATCGCAAGCGGGATCACCCAGATCGCCCGGTTCTCCCAGAATTCCCTGCGCACCAGCCAGATATAGGTGTTCATGCGGCAGCTCCCGACAGCTTGGCGACGAATAGGTCGGAGACGCTCGGAGTATGGAATTCGCCCAGCCCCGCGAGCTTCGCCATGTCGGGGTGCTCGTAATACAGCACGGTCTTGCCCAGCAGACGGCGCTCATAAAATGGCTTTTGCGCCCTTGCCGCGTCGATCTGATCGGCGCCCACCGCAATGGCCGTGTAGCGAACCGCGATATCATCGAGGGACGAATCGAGGACGATGCGGCCCTTGTCGATGAAGAGCACATCGGTGAGCAGGTTCTCTACTTCTTCCACCTGATGCGTGGTGATCAGTATGGTGCGCGTCTCGTCCATGTAGTCATTGACGAGTGCATCGTAAAAAGCGCGCCGTGCGAGAATATCCAGCCCCAGCGTCGGCTCATCGAGCACCAATAGCTTGGCGTCGATGGCCATGGTCAGCGCCAGGTGCACCTGAGTCTTCATGCCCTTGGATAATTGGTGCATGCGCCTCGTGCCTGCGATATCGGTCTTGGCGAGCAGCGCCGCCGCCCGATCGCGGCGAAATCGCGGGTGCACGCCGGCGACGAAGTCGACGGCATTATCGACGCGCAGCCAGCCGGGAAGCACGGCGACATCGGCAATGAAGCTCGCGTCCTGCATGAGCGCCGTACGGTCGCGAAACGGTTCCCGGCCCAGCACCCGCAGCTGCCCTTCGTAGGCGGTCAATCCCAGAATGGCGCGCAACGCGCTGGTCTTGCCGGCGCCGTTCGGTCCGATGAGTCCGACTATGCGGCCGTCTCCCACGGAAAAACTGGCCCGATCGAGCGCAACATGCGCTCCATATTTCTTTGTCAAATCATGAGCTTCGATGAGCGCTGGCATGTGACTCTCATTCTTCCTTGGTTTCCCCGCCGCGGGGCGGCGGGGCCGGGTGGGTGAGCGCCGGCGTTTGGGCGAACAATTCCTGCGCGGAGAATCCGAGTCTATGAATAACCGCCAGAATCTGCGGCCACTCCTCGTGTAGGAACCGTTCCCTTTCCCCCGCCAGCAGGTGCCGCCGCGCACCTTCGCTCACGTACATCCCCCGGCCGCGGCGTTTCTCGACCAGGTGGTCGTCGACCAGTTGCTGATAGCCCTTGAGCACCGTCAAAGGATTGAGCCGGTAATCGGCGGCAACCGCCCGCACGGAGGGCAAGGGATCACCCTCCTTGAGCGCGCCCTCTAGGATCAGGGCGACCATCCGATCGCGCAGCTGGCGATAGATGGGCTGGTTGTCATTCCAATTAGGATCCATTCCTCACTCGATATGCTGTTGTGGCTGATTAGCACACTAGTCTAAGGCATTGCTTCCATTCCCACCGGTTTTCAGACCTTGCCGCTCAACGTCACAACGGAGGCGTTAGCGACCGACAGCACCGTCGCATGTGGGTGCAAGGGGCCGTTGAACAAGTAGGCGATTCCGCCGATCATCAGGCTGTTCATCATGAGGGCGACGGCGAGGGCGGCGAGTTTTGTCGAAATCTGAGTGTTCATTGAGGTCTCCTGTTAGGTAGTCATCGAGGTGTTCCGGTGACTTGGTGATATAGTTACATACAACACTGGTACATGCAAGCACCTAGTGAAAATATTTTGGCTGAGACGCTTACTTGTGCTGCATCGCAATAGAACTTTGGTGGACCGAACTTTAACGACGCGTATGCTGGGAGCCATGGAGTCGCTGGATGAGGACGCAAAGTTGATGGTGCGGTACCGGGACGGTGACACGGACGCGTTTTCGACTCTGTACGCGCATCACAAAGACCCGCTGTACCGCTATTTGCTGCGGCAGGTGCGCAATGCCGGCGCTGCCGCAGACCTGTTTCAAGAGGTCTGGTCGCGACTCATCGCGGCCCGATCTCGCTATGAAGCACGCGCGAAATTCGCGACCTTTCTGTTCCACATAGCGCACAACTGCACCATGGATTTTTTCCGCCGCGATCTGATGATGCGCCGTGCCGGCCGGCCGGATGACGCCGACGCGCAATCGATGGAACCGGAGGTACCCGAGCACCAGCGTCCCGACGGGCTCGCGGAATTCGCCGAGCAGCAATCGGCGCTGCTTGCGGCCTTGGGCGCCCTGCCGCGGGAGCAGCGCGAGACGTTTCTGCTGCACGAAGAAACGGGATTGACCATCGAGGAAATCGCGCGAGTGACCGACGTCGGAGTCGAAACCGTCAAGAGCCGGCTGCGCTATGCGATTCGTAAACTGAAGAAGTCGCTGCTCGCGGCGCAGATTCCAGGCACGCAGCCGCGCCCGGCGCGCAGAGACTTGAAGGACACCCTGGTCAATGGATCAGTCTGACGATCTGGAAGAATATTTGCGCGGCGACACTGCGCTGTCGCGCCGGTACAGGAGAGAATCCGCGCCGGCTCCGCCCCACGTTCTCGATCGCCGCGTACTGCGTCTTTCCCGGCAGGCCCAGCGCACGCCGCGGCGCCTGACGCCGTGCTTGCAGCCGCTGGCGTTTGCCGCCTGTGTCCTATTGTCGGTAGCGCTGGTGCTCGCCATGGTATTCGGGCCGCAAGCCGCCAAGCGCATGGATGACAATACTCCGCGGCTCGTGCGTGTCGCCGCGCGTACGGACGTGACGCCGAACGTCTCCCTCAATCGCAGGGCGCCGCTCTATAGCAGCGATCTGCCCCGCGCGCGTCCGGCGAAGGTATGGCTCGCCGACATCGCCGCGCTGCGCCGCGCCGGCCGCAACGGCGAGGCCGACGTGGAATACCGCCGCTTTCGCAGCGCCTACCCCGGCTATGTCGAAATCGGCGGCACCGAGCCCGCCGGCGGCGCCCTCGTGATTCGGCCATGAGGCCACCCCACCGCTGGGATTTCCGCTAATATTCGTGTTTTTTTGCGCCGGAGCTAGTCATGAAAAAGCCAGTCACTGTCACCATCACGGGCGCCGCCGGAAATATCGGCTATGCGCTTGCATTTCGCGTCGCATCGGGTCAGATGCTCGGCGCCGACCAGCCGATCAACTTGAACCTGTTGGAGATCCCGGCGGCGAGCGCGGCGGTTCAAGGCGTGGTGATGGAGCTGAACGACTGCGCTTTTCCCACTCTGAACAAGGTGACGGCATCGAGCGATGCCGGCGTAGCGTTCAAGGATTGTAGTTTCGCCATGCTGGTCGGCGCGCGGCCGCGCGGGCCGGGCATGGAACGCAAGGATCTGCTGTTGGAAAACGCCAAGATTTTTTCGGCTCAGGGCAAGGCGCTGGACGCGGTCGCCGCCCGCGACGTGCGCGTGCTGGTCGTCGGAAATCCGGCCAACACCAATTCGTTGATCGCCCAGCGGAATGCACCCTCGCTGCCGCGCAATCGATTCACGGCCATGACTCGATTGGATCACAACCGCGCACTGGCACAGCTCACCGAAAAGAGCGAAGCGCCCCTGGCGGAGGTCAAGAAGGTCATCATTTGGGGCAATCACTCGGCGACCCAGTATCCGGACCTGCATCATGCAACCGTCGCCGGCAAGCCGGCGCTCTCAGTAGTCGATCCGGCCTGGTTCAAGGATACCTTCATACCGACGGTGCAACAGCGCGGCGCAGCCGTCATCAAGGCGCGCGGCACCTCCTCCGCCGCCTCCGCGGCGTCGGCGGCGCTCGACCATGTCCACGATTGGATGCTCGGCACGCCGGCCGGGGATTGGGTCAGCATGGGGGTCACCTCCGACGGCAGCTACGGGATACCGGAAGGAGTGATCTACTCTTATCCCGTGACCTGCAAGAACGGCGAGTACAGCATCGTCCAGGGTTTGAGCATCAGCGATTTCAGCCGCGAGAAAATGCAGGCCACTCATCGCGAACTGCTCGAAGAACGCGACGGTGTCAAAGACCTGATCTAAACGCGCAACTCTTACTCCCTCGACCCCTACCGATTGTATGGCGGCCGGAGGCACCCGCAGCGGGGTAGGTACTCATGAAGCGACAACTGGCGGATTCAGTTGTCGCTTCATGAGTACCTACCCCGCTGCGGGTGCTTCCAGCGACGTACAATCGGTAGTAGGCGAGGGAGTAAGGAATTCGATCGATTTAGCGCGGGGCACTTTATGGATGACTTTGCGGTGAGCACCGGCTGGTTCGTGGCGTGGGCCGTGTTGTTACTGGGGGTGCTAGTCGTTCTGGCTTATCGCCGCGTTAGTTTGGCGGCGAGTTCCTGCGTGCTGGGGCTTCTGCTCCTGTGCTACTGGGGGTTCGGGTCGGCGGCGGAGTGGTGGAAGATAGTTGTCTCCGTGCCGTACGCGGTGCTGCTGCTCTTGAATGTGCGGCCGCTGCGGGTGCGGTTGATTACACGGCCGTTTCTACGCAGCTATCGTCGATTGTTGCCGTCGATGTCGGCGACCGAGCGCGAGGCCCTGGACGCCGGGACGGTGTGGTGGGACGGAGAACTGTTCACGGGCGGCCCGAATTGGCAGAAGCTCATGTCGGCCAAAGTGCCGGTGCTCACCCCTGAAGAACAGGCTTTTCTCGACGGGCCCTGCGAAGACTTGTGCGCCATGCTCGATGACTGGGACATCACGCATCGACGTGCCGATCTGCCGCCCGAGGTGTGGTCCTTCATCAAGTCCAGGGGCTTTTTCGCGATGATCATTCCGCGGCGCTACGGCGGGCTGGAATTTTCGGCCTATGCGCATTCCTGCGTGCTGATCAAGATTGCCTCGCGCTCGGCGACGGCGTCTTCGACCATTGCGGTGCCGAATTCCCTGGGGCCTGCGGAGCTGCTGCTGCACTATGGAACCGAGGCGCAGAAGAATCATTTCCTGCCGCGCCTGGCGCGGGGTGAGGAAGTGCCTTGTTTCGCGCTAACCGGCCCGCGCGCGGGTTCCGATGCGGCCTCCATTCCCGACACCGGCGTCATCTGCAGGGGCCTGTGGCAGGGCTCGGAGATCGTGGGCATCAAGCTCAACTTCTCGAAGCGCTACATCACGCTGGCTCCGGTTGCCACGGTGGTCGGGCTCGCCTTCCGCCTATTCGACCCTGAAGGGCTCATGGGCGATCGCGCCGACCTCGGCATCACTTGTGCGTTGATACCGCGGGATACTCCGGGAGTCACGATCGGCCGGCGACATTTTCCGCTCAACGTCCCATTCCAGAACGGGCCCATTCAGGGACACGATGTGTTCGTGCCCATAGACGCCATCATTGGTGGCTTCAGCATGGCCGGACAGGGGTGGCGCATGCTGGTCGAACAACTGTCGGTGGGCCGGTGCATCTCGCTGCCGTCGAGCGCCACCGGAGGCGCGCAGGCGGCGGTGTATGCGTCGGCGGCGTACGCGCGCATTCGCCGCCAGTTCAATATGCCCGTGGGCCGCTTCGAGGGAGTGGAGCAGGTTCTGGCGCGCATGGCGGCGCGCACCTACATCATGGATGCCGCGCGCTCGGTCACCGCGGGAGCGATCGACGGCGGCGAGAAGCCCTCGGTGCCTTCCGCCATGTTGAAGTATCACGCCACCGAGCTCGGACGCATGATCGCCAACGATGCCATGGACGTGCACGGCGGCAAGGGCATCTGCCTGGGACCGAAGAACTATCTGGGGCGCGGCTACCAGGTCGTTCCGGTGGCGATCACGGTCGAAGGCGCCAATATCCTGACGCGCAGCTTGATCATCTTCGGCCAGGGAGCTGTGCGCTGCCATCCCTTCGTGCTGCGCGAAATGAATGCGGCACGCAATCCGGATCGCGAAGCCGGAGTCGCGGACTTCGACCGCGCGCTCATGGGCCACATCGGCTTTGCGATTTCCAATGCGGCCCGCTCGCTGGTCATGGCCTTCACGCTGGCGCGCTTCACCAAGGTGCCGCAGGTGGGTCCGACCGCGCGCTACTTCCAGCACATCAACCGGTACAGTGCATCGTTCGCGCTGGCCACCGACATCGCGATGCTGGCGCTCGGCGGCTATCTCAAGAAGAAGGAAACCTTGTCGGCCCGATTGGGCGACGTGCTGTCGGCCATGTACTTGGCGTCGATGGTGCTGAAGCATCACGAAAACCAGGGTCGCGAGGCCGCGGATCTGCCGCTGGTCGAGTGGGCCTGCCGCAGCCTGCTCTACCAGGCACAGGAGCAGCTGCACCTATTCCTGCGCAATTTTCCCAATCGGCCGCTGGCCGCATTCATGCGGCTGCTGATCTTTCCGCGCGGATTGACATATTTTCCGCCGAGCGACCGCCTGGGGCGCGACATCGTCGATCTGATCATGAATCCGACCGCCGCGCGCGAACGGCTGACCCGGCACATCTACAAGACACAGCAGGCGCACAATCCGCTGGGCTTGCTGCAAGAGGCGCTGATCCTGTCGACCATGGCGGAATCGCTGGAAAAGCGCATTCGGGTGGAAGGGGTCAAGACCGGCCGCGTGACCGCGTTGGATTTGGCGGGGCAGATTACCCAGGCTTTGCATCTCGGTATTTTGACCGCGGCCGAAGCGACCGTACTGCGCGACTACGATGCCAAAGTTTCGAATCTCATCGATGTCGATGATTTCGCACCGCATGAATTGGCCGCGGACAAAGCTTGATCCGCTGCTTACCGTGATGACGTCATATAGTCATCTCGCAGTCGCGCGCCGCCCGCGTCACCGCGCGTCAATTGAAACCGTCCGACTGTTTGGACAGTACGACCGCGGCCTTCTGTCTATGCCGTCCAGGGATTAACTACTTCAATGCCACAACTCTCGAAGTCCTTCACGTTGCGTGTGGCGAGAATTGCCCCTCTCGAACGCGCCATCGCGGCAATCATTGCGTCGAACTGGCTGATGGGTTTACCCGCGATTCGCCGTGAAGCGGCGATATCGGCATACATGCCTGCAGCATCCCCGTCGAAGCTCAACACGTGACCGGCGAAATCTTCATCAAATATTTTGTTCGCGGCATCCCACAACCCTTTCCGGCGCTTCCCGTCGGATAGCAATTGAATACCGTAGAGAATTTCGCCCCGAGTTACGGCAGTCGTAAACAAAGACGCACTCGGCTGGTCCGCCAGCCAATTCAGGACGGAGGGTTCAGGCACAGGTCGGAGTGCTTCCGACAGCACATTGGTATCAAGAACGATCATGTGTCCAAGTTCGTCGGCTCACGTATAGCCTCACGAGGCGCAATTTCCAAATCCACGCCTCCCAGCGGCTCAATACGAGTGCGAATGGAATCCACTAGAGTCCCAATCCGCGAGCGCTCAGTTGACAGCGCCGTCCGGAGGATGTCGCGTGCTTCGTCCTCCATGGAACGGCCATGATGGGCGGCCTGAACTCGCAATCGCGCCTTGAGGCGCTCATCTATGTCCCGGATCGTCATGCTCGCCATATGCCCTCCATTAGTCATTGATTGCATTTTAATCAATGATTTCATTTGAGGCAAACCAAGCGATCTTCTCAGGCAGCAAGCAGAATTGTGCGGATCGTAACTGTATGTTTTAATTATATTTTATGACTTGGGTCGTTCGGGACGTAGGAGTCGAGATGCGCTGTATTGGAGTTGCTCTGCTGGGCTTCGCGATGGCCACGCTGCTGCGGGTGTCGAACGTTGAAGCCGACGATATAGATGCGGCGGCCCTGGCGGGGACATCACTGCAGTTGCATAAAATTACAGACCGTCTTGGTCGCGCAGTGACCTACTACATCAGCCGGCCTAAGTCGGCAGCACCGTTGTTGTTGATGATTCAGGGTTACCGTTGTTCGATCTAATTGCCCTTGCGTATCGCCAATGCTTTGACCGCTCCATTTGTTTGGGGGATATCGATAAATCGGTGCAAGCTATCGAAGCCGATCCTGACAATTCGACTTCGTTCGTTTGGGGGCATCCTTCTGCATGAATCGTCTACTTCTCGCATTGGGCATTACATTGTTGGCGGCCGTCGGCTCAGCCTCGTGACGGCACCTCAGTCCCCGGAACAGACCGCTCAACCCGGCCCCACCGCCCGCTGCCTCAATTGCGGCGCGGCGCTGACCGGCCGCTACTGCGCCGATTGCGGTCAGACCGCGGACGTCCATGTGCCGAGCACCCGCGAACTGTTCCATGAGGTAATGGAGGGCATCACTCACTCCGATTCCCGGCTGTGGAACTCGCTCAAGCTGCTGTGGTTCAAGCCCGGAAAGCTCACCCAGGAATTCGTGGCGGGGCGCCGCGTCGCCTACCTGCCGCCGTTTCGCCTGTACCTGGTCTTGAGCATCATCTTCTTTCTAGCCGCGTCGTTGGTTCATGTGCAAGTCCAGCTCGGGGTATTCACGAAGGACGCCAAAATCCAGGCTGTCACCACGTCGGAAGCCAACTGCGTCGCCGCGCAATTCGGGCGGTTCGCCAGCCCTGCCTGGGCGCAGCGCTTGAGGAATGGTTGCGTGGCGGTGGTCCGCGACCATGGAGAAAACCTGTGGCACGGCGCCGTCGGTACCCTGCCGAAGGCCATGTTCGTCTTGGTGCCGCTGATCGCCTTCCTCCACATGCTGATGTACTGGCGGCCTCGCTATCGCTATGCGGAACACCTGCTTTTCTTCCTGCATGTCCATGCGTTTTTCTTCTCGGTAATGACCCTGGTCGCGCTGTTGCTCAAGGCC
>Ga0208193_1000910_pt1 | contig 13691 bp, 11 predicted proteins | sample June2015DPH_17_2_FD_184716 | JGI IMG/M metagenome (GOLD analysis project Ga0208193, IMG submission 184716) | Peatland microbial communities from SPRUCE experiment site at the Marcell Experimental Forest, Minnesota, USA - June2015DPH_17_10... | ecosystem: Environmental > Terrestrial > Soil >... | reverse complement strand
GATTCGAATCAAGGTGCTTACCGGGGGACGTTGGCGCACGCTCGCCGGCGTCGTCAACGCGGGAACGGCGAAGATCGTCGAAGTCAAAGGCATGGCGCTGGAAGCGGACTTCCATCCGGTGATGCTGCTCATCAACAATATGGACAAACCGGGTTTCATCGGCGCGCTGGGCACCATGTTGGGAGAAGCCAAGATCAACATCGCGACTTTCCATCTGGGGCGCCACGCGGCGGAGCAAGACGCGATTGCCATCGTGGGCGTCGATCAAGTCGTCCCCGATGCCATTCAACAGAAGCTGCGTGCGCTATCGCATGTGCGGTATGTGAAAATGCTTCAGTTCTAGCCGCGAAGTCATCCCTGTCACACGGGACATCGCAGCATGTCCGGGGTCACCAAGACTACGCCGCGCTTGGTCACGTAGAATCGCCTCTGGTCGGCCGCCGGGTCTTGTCCGATCTGCGTGCCGTCGGGAATCACGCAGTTCTCGTCGAGGATGCAGCGCGTGAGTTTGCAGTGGCGGCCGATGGTCACGCCCGGCAGCAGGACTGAACTCTCTATGATGCTGCCGTCCTCGATGCGCACGTCTTGCGACAGCAGCGACTCCTTCACCTGGGCGCCGGAGATGATGCAGCCGCCGGCAACCATGGAGTTGACGGCCATGCCGCGCCGGCCGTCCTCATCCAGCACGAATTTGGCGGGCGGCTGCTGCGCCTGGTACGTCCATATGGGCCACTGGTGATCGTAGATGTTCAGCTCAGGGTTGAGTGAGACCAATTCCATGTTCGCTTCGTACAGGGCATCGACGTTGCCCACGTCGCGCCAGTAATTCTGGGCGCGCGTCTCGACGTCGTGGAAGGGGTAGGCGAAGACCCGAAGACTGGCAATGGCGGGCGGAATGATGTTCTTGCCGAAGTCGTGATTGCTCGATTCGATGGCCGCGTCGTCGGCCAGCATCCTCTCGAGGCGCTGCATGCCGATCACGTAGATGCCCATGGATGCGCGCGCCAGATTTTCGTGGCCGATGAGGGGATCCGGATTCTGGGGCTTTTCCGCAAACTTGGTGACGCGGTTCGTATCGTCGGTAGTCAAGATGCCGAATTCATGGGCGCGTTCTATCGGCACGTCCACGACGCCGACCGTAATGTCGGCTTCGCATTGTTCGTGATAGGCGATCATCGGACCGTAGTCCATTTTGTAAATATGATCGCCCGCCAGGATCAATACGTGCGTCGGGTTGTGCGAGCGGATGAAGTCGAGATTCTGGTACACCGAGTCGGCCGTGCCGCGGTACCAGTGCGATCCGATCTGTTGCTGCGCCGGAATCAGTTCGATGAACTCCCCGAGTTCACCGCGCAGGTAGCTCCAGCCGCGCTGAATGTGCTGGATCAACGTTTGCGCTTTGTACTGGGTCAATACCGCGATCTGCCGGATGCCGGAATTGACGCAATTCGACAGCACGAAATCGATGATCTTGAATTTGCCGCCGAAGGGCGTCGCCGGCTTGCAGCGGTGCTGGGTGAGCGCTTTGAGGCGTTCGCCGCGCCCTCCCGCCATGACCACGGCCAGCGTGCCGCTGGTCAAGCGGCTGACATAACGTCCGGTGTTGTTCCGAGCAGCGTGTCGCATACCTAGTCCTGATTATCATCAGTGATCGAGCCGGCCCCCGGCGCAATACCAGCCTGCCACACTCGGCAAGCGCATGCACCTTTTCTCGCGACGCCGCGATTGCCTTTGGTAGACTGCGAATTATGTCGGCATTGAAGCTGTGTGTCTTGAGTTCCGAGATCTTGCCTTATGCCAAGACCGGCGGACTCGCCGACGTTGCAGGCGCCTTGGTGCAGAACCTGCGCCGGCTGGGTCACGATGTGCTCGCCTTCATGCCCCTGTACTCGGCGGTCAGGACGGCCCACCCCGAGTTGCAACCCGTCCTCGGGGTCCAGCAAATCCCTCTGGCCATCGGCGACAAGGAATACCGTTTCTCCCTGCAGACGGCCAGCTTCCCCGGCACGGACATTGCGATGTACTTCGTCGACTGTCCCGAGCTGTACGACCGCGCCTCCTTCTACACCTTCGATCCGGATGAGCATCGGCGCTTCCTGCTGTTCACCCGCGCAAGCCTCGAGAGCTGCCGGCGCCTCGCCATCGCGCCGGACGTGTTCCATTGCAACGACTGGCATACGGCATTCGTGCCGCTGTACCTGAAGACCCTGTATGCATCGGACGCCCGCCTCGCGGCTGCGCGATCGGTACTGACGATTCATAACATCGGCTACCAGGGCGTCATGCCGAGTGCCGCCCTCGGCGACTTGGGATTGGGCACCGCCGCGGCGCGGCTGGACGCCGGCGATCTGGCGCATGGGATCATCAACCCCTTGAAAACAGGGATAATATTCGCCGATCGAGTGACCACCGTAAGCCCTACGTATGCGCGTGAAATCTGCGCAGGACCGCTCGGCATGGGCATGGAGGCAGCCCTGCGGGCGCGCGCCGAGCCGGTGGCAGGCATATTGAACGGTGTGGATTACCGAGATTGGGATCCGCGGCACGATCCGCATCTCACGGCGCATTTCGGGCCGCAGGATTTGCGCGGCAAGCGGATCAACAAGGAGTCGCTGATCGAGGCTGCTCACCTCGACGCGGGCTCTCGGCCGCTCATCGGCATGGTGACTCGTCTCGCGGAGCAAAAGGGCATCGACCTGCTATTCGGCGCGCTGCCGCCCCTGCTGCAAGAGCGCGACTTCGGATTGGTGGTTCTGGGCAGCGGCGAATCACGCTACGTGACATTCTTCGAGGATCTGGCGCGGCGCTTCCCCGGCCGCGTGTCGTTTCGCTCGGGATACGATGAAGCGTTGGCTCATTTGATCGAGGCGGGCAGCGATATGTTCCTCATGCCGTCGCGCTACGAGCCCTGCGGCTTGAATCAGATGTACAGCCTGCGTTACGGCACCATCCCCATCGTGCGCAACACCGGTGGTCTCGCTGATTCCGTGCAGCATTTCGATCCCGGCAACGGCATGGGCACGGGATGCGTGTTTAACGACTACGATGCTCCCGCCGTGCGTTGGGCCGTCGGGACGACGCTGGATTGGTACGGTGTTCCCGAGCACTGGCAGCAGCTGATGCAAAACGCCATGGCGCAGGACTTCTCATGGAGCCGGCAGATCGTCAAGTACGATTCGCTGTACCGTGAGTTGCTCGGGCCGTTGCGGTTCGCCTGAATCGCGCTAGGCCTCGTCGAGAAAGTCTTTCCGCGGTAGTAGGGGACAGAGGCTGGGGTGAGGGGTATCCCGTCCCCTTTCATCAAGATTTATGAAAGGGGACGGGATACCCCTCACCCCAGCCTCCTTCCACTCGTACCAATGCGGAAAGACTTTCTCGACGAGGCCTAGCGCGATTCGAGCAGCGCGTAGCGGCGGCCGTTGGGCAGGGAGTAGATATGTGCCGGCCGTAAGTGCGCGGCGTCTGCCCAGGGCGGCAGCGGCGCGCTGCCGGGCGATTGCACTGATCCGTTCCGCTGCAACCCGAAGCGGTGAGCGAGCCTTTGCGCGGCTTCACTTGCCAGGCCGGGTAATTGAACCAGGACGACACTTTGCGATGCGCGCTCGGTTGCGGTTCTCAGGCGATCGATGGCGGCCGCGTCGATGGGCCCGGAAATCAGGCTGACGGTGGTCCGCGCATACATGTCGACGATCGCGCGGGTCGTCTCATCCGGCGCGAATAAAATCAAGGGTCGGTCCGCGGCGTCGCGCTCGACGGCGCGGGCGATCGAGCCCAGATCCTGCCAGGTATCGACCCGGGCATACACCTGCGAGGCCGGTCCCACCAGCAATGCGCAATAAGCCAGGAACAGCGCCCACTGCGCCCACTGTACTTGATGGGGGGCGGCGGTCCAGGCGCGAAACGCCAGCGATGCGGCGACGATCAAGCCCGTCGCGGATATCACGATGAAGTCCGTGCGCGAACTCATCGTGCGCCAAGACTCGGCGCCGGTCAGGACCAAAGCTGCGGTAAAAACGACGACTCCGAGCAGCAGCAGGACGGAGGTCGCGCGCAGTGCGCGCACGTCCCAGCGGTCCACACCCGCCGAAATTTCCCGCGACCACCAGGCAAGCAGCAAAGCCGCGCCCGGTAGCGCCGGGGCGAGATAGATATTGCGGGCGGTCGCGGCCATCGACAGGACGGCCAGCGGTGGCAACGAAGCGGCCAGCGCGAAGCGCACCGGACGAAAGCCTTCGCTCGACATCTTGCGCTGCCGCCAGGCACGGCGCAGGGCGGCGATGATCAAAAGGGTCCACGGAGCCAGATACAGCGGCAGCTCGATCAAGTACTTGCCCGGGGTATTGCGATGAGCGGCCGCGTACTGCAACTCGCTCGGCGCATCGACGCGCGCGAACCGCCCCACCAAATTATTCCAGAAGAATACCTTCAGATGCGCCGCGCCGTCCGGTCCCAGATACACGAACGCGATCCAAGTGAAAATCATTGCCGCCTGCAAGACCAAGCCCAAGTACAGTTCCCAACGGAGCAATTCGCGCCAGCGCCTCTCCCACAGGGCGAGGCTGACTATGGCCAGCGCCGGTACCATCCAGGCCACAGCGCTCTTACAAAGAAAACCCAACCCCAGTGCGGCGTGCATCACCAGATAGCCGCGCAGCCGCTCGCGGGTCTGCGTCGCATAAAATCCCCGGTACGCTCCGAGCAGCGCGACCGAAACGGCCGCGAGCAAAGGCGCGTCGGTCGCCAGCCAGATGGCGACCTGGTATGAGAGCAGGAATGTGCCGACGGCGGCCGCGGCTGCGACGCCGGCGACGCGGCCCGCGCTGCGCAGCGCCAGCAAACCCACGGCGAGCGCGGTGACTGCGGCGTAGAGCAGATTCGGCAGCCGCGCCACCCAGGCTTCGGTACCCAGGAACCGGATGGGGACGGCCGCGAGCCAGTAGGTCAGCGGCGGTTTTTCACAGAAAGCTTCGCCGGCCAGCAGTGGGACCGCTTTCTGCGGCTGCCAGCTCATGCGCCAGGCAATGTCCGCTTCGCGCGGTTCATCGGGGGTCCAATAGCCGCGCCCCAACATACCCACGCACCAAATGGACAGCAACGCCGCCGAGACCAGGGCGACCGGTGAGAGAAGCGGCTTCAGCAAGGCGGCAGACATCCGCCGACTATACTTGACGGGCGTTGCCGCCGTTATCACTCTCAATCGGAAGGGATTTGGCCGGCCGACGCCGCGCACCGGCAGTCACCGCGCCGGCAGGCGATCATCGCGCGGCGACCACGACGGGCTTGCTCATGTTCACCACCGCTATGCCCGCCTCATCGGTTTTTTCGTTGACGATGCGATAGCCGCGCCGCTGATACATCGCGATGTTCGCCGTGCTCTTTGCTCCCGTGCAGAGCTCGAAGAAATACGCATCCTCTTCCATGGCTACCTCGATGGCGCCGAGCAGCGATCCGCCGATGCCGCAACGGGTCACGTCCGGCGCGGTCATCAGCCTGCTGATGTGGATGATGCGGCCCTGGCGCAACGCCCTGACGGACCCCACGAGCCGGGCACCGCGCTTCGCCGCGAGGAAAACCCGGTTCGGGTCCGTGGCCTCAGTTTGCAGTTCCTCCAGGGTCTGAGTCAGCGGAGGAAGAAACGGGTCGCTGTAAAGCTGCGCATCGAGCAAGAACGCGGCGCGCTGCAGAGTCAACAGTTCGCCTATGTCTTCGTCCTTCAGACGTTCGATGATTACGTCGACGCGAGATGAAGCAGATGCGCCAGCCATAGGCCCAATTATAGCGCGGCGGCGGCCGGCTCCATTGCGCGGTCTAAATTCGTGTTGGCCAATCCTATGAAATTGGTAATTTTTGCAATTTTGCCGCGAGCCGGTGGATTTGAGCTAGAGTCATGCGATGATTCTGTACGGCCACGCGTTGAGTTCGGCTTCATATCGGGTGAGGATCGCGCTGGGCCTCAAGCGACTGCAATTCACTTCCGTGCTGCTGGATTTGCGCGGCGGCGAGCAACGGCTCGAGGGCTTTTTGCGGATCAACAGCCAGGGCTTCGTGCCGGCATTGGCCTTGGACAACGGTACGGTGCTCACTCAATCGGCCGCCATCATCGAGTATCTCGATGAGATTCATCCGGACCCGCCGCTGTTGCCGGCGGCAGCTTTGGCTCGTGCACGGGTGCGGGCGTTGTCGCAGGCCATTACCTGCGACGTGCATCCGTTGAACAACTTGCGGGTGCTGCAGTACCTCGAGAAGGATTTGGGTCATGATAAAACGCTGCGGGATGCCTGGTACCGGAATTGGGTGCAGCTGGGATTCGACGCGATCGAACGCCGGCTGATCCGGGACGCAGAGACCGGCCGCTTCTGTCACGGTGATGCGCCGACTATGGCGGATGTGTGCTTGGTGCCTCAGGTGTTCAATGCGCGGCGTTTTGCGGTGGACCTTGGGCCGTATCCACGCATCGTGGGAATCGATGCCGCTTGCCGTGAACTGCCGGAGTTTCAAGGCGCGGCGCCGGACCGGCAAGTTTGAGGGGTTCGAATCCTTTGCGAGACTTAGGTAATCTGCGCAGCTGTTCGGCCGCATGACGATCTCTCTGGAGAGCATCCCGAGCTTTACGGCGGAGGAGGCGCTTGCCGCCGCACGGCGGGACTTCGGTATCGTAGGCGCTGCGGCGGCCTTACCCAGTGAACGGGACCAGAATTTTCTGATCACCGATGCCGCCGGCGGCAAGTTCGTTTTGAAAATCGCGAATTTGAACGATGTACGGGAGCTGCTGGATTTTCAAAATCAGGCCATGCGGCGGGTGGAGAAGGCGCAGGTGGGCTGCCGCGTGCAGCAGGTCGTATCCTCATTGCAAGGTTCGGACATCTCCAACATTCGCAATGCGAGGACGGGCAACGATCACTGCCTGCGATTGCTCACCTGGATCGATGGGGAAGTGCTTGCGAAGAGCGCATCGCGCGGCTCGGAGCTGTATGAGTCAATCGGCGCCGGGATGGCCAGGATCGACGCCGCACTATGCGGCTTTTCTCATCCGACCATGCGCCGCGCCCTGCAATGGGACCTGCGGCGCGCAGGAATGGCTCGGGAAAACGCCGGGCTGCTGGCACGCGATCGGCAGGCCCGTGTAGAAGATCTATTCTCACTATGGGAACAAATCGACTGGACGGCCTTGAGACACAGCGTGATTCATGGCGACGCAAACGACTACAACGTCATCGTCGTCGATGGGCGCATGGCCGGGCTGCTGGACTTCGGCGACATGGTATACACAGCCACCGTCTGCGACTTGGCGATCGCGTTGGCCTACGTCATGCTCGGCGAGCGGGACCCGCTACCCGCGGCCGCGCAGGTCATCCGCGCATACCATCGCCACTATCCGTTGACCGAGGCGGAACAGCGGGCACTCTATCCTTTGATATTGTCCCGCCTCGCCATGAGCGTCTGTTATTCCGCCCACAATCGCGCGCGCAATCCCGGCGACCCCTATCAGGTGGTGAGCGAGGCGGGGGCCTGGGATCTGCTGGACACGCTCGAACTGCGGCCGGCCGGCGAAGCGCTCGCGTTGATTCGCTCGGCTTGCGCGGCGCAGGCCGCGGCATCGCCGGAAGGGGCGGGCTTCAACCGGGGCGCTCAGTAGTGAGGCGGCTTCTCGTGATCCGGCGGCCGCGGGTTTTCGTCCAGCTGGGCTGCGCTCAGCCGGTCCAGGACGGCCTTGAGTTTGGCCTCCAGGGCCTGAATTTCCCTGTGCTGCCGAAACATCACGTCGCTCAATTCCGAGGTGGCGCGCTCCAGGAAGGCGATCTTGGTTTGGATTTGCTCCAGAGTTTCATCGTTCATCTCTGAATTGTAGCCCCTATCCTCAGTCGTCAGATGAACACGCTTCGAGGGGCGGATTGAATTAGTTTGCCCGATCGCGGTCAATTACTTTCAACATCGAAACGGGCCTCAAAATCGCTTGGCTCTGAAGGGACGGTATCATGAAATCGAGCGGCACCTCCTTGGCCCGGGAAAGGTGGATTCAACGAAGTTTCGTGCAATTCGCGTTCGCGGCCATGCTGCTCGCGGCGGCTTTCGCGCATGGGGCTGAATCCCGTTCACCGGCCATCGCGCTACCTCCGGCACCGGGTCCCGCCACGGGCCTGGCCGATTCGGCGGGACTGCGCGCCACGGTATTCGGCACCCCTCCGAAGGACATCGCACCGATGCCGAGCAGAGTACCGCTCGACGAAATCAATATCGCGCTGCCTTGGGCGCGGCCGGTGCCGGATGTGTTCTGGTTCGATCGCAAGTTGCGAGTCTGGTTCTCCGCTCAGGATAAGCCGGCGCCGTTGGCCATCATCATCGCGGGCACGGGCAGCGACGGCAATACCGCGAAGCTCTCGGTGCTGCGCGGCGCGCTCTACGGCGCCGGCTATCACGTGCTGACCATGCCGTCCCCGACATTCCCCGGCTTCATCGTGGCGGCGTCGAGCACGGGAGTCGCGGGCGACTTGGGGCAGGACGGCCGGGATCTATACGCAGCCATGCAGCAGATCGTCGCGCGTCTGCCCCGCAAGGTAAAAATCACCGACATCGACGTGCTCGGATACAGTCTCGGCGGCGCGAACGCGGCCATCGTGAAATCCATCGATGCGAAGGAAGGCAAGCTGAAAATTCATCGCGTTGTCATGATCAATCCGCCGGTCAGCCTGTTCTCTTCCATCGGGCGGCTCGATAAGCTGTTCACCGTCAGCATCGGCTCCGGTGACGATGCCATCGAGAATCTGTATCGCAGGCTGTACGCCGAGCTGGCGAATCTGTACCGCGCTTCGGATCGAGTTCAAATCGACGAGGATTTTCTTCTCGGCGCCGCGGCCGCCGCCCTGAAGACCGATGCAGAATTCTCCGCGGCCATTGCGCTGAGCTTCCGCATCGATCTGGTCAATGTATTTTTCGCGGGTGATCTCTACGCCGGCACCGGTGTCGTCGTCGATCCGAAGCATCCGCCGAAAGTCGGCGATTCGCTCGAGGAGACCGAGCGCGTACTGCGCACCAAGCCGTTCTCGGAATATTTCACGAAGGTGTTTGCGCCCTACTATCTGCAGCACCGCGTCAATTCGACTCCCGCATCGCTGATCGCGGACAACAATCTGAAGAGCATCGGCGGGAGCCTGCGGAACGATCCCGATTATTACGCGCAAACCAACAGCAACGATCTCATACTCGACAAACAGGAACTGACGTGGCTGAAGGACACTCTGGGTGCGAGAATCGCCGTCTACGACCATGGTGGGCACCTCGGCAACATCGGTGAGAGGCAACAGGTATCGGACATGCTCGACATGCTCGCCGGGCGCTGGCCGGGAGCGGCGAAATGAGGATCGCCGTCCTCGTCGCATTATCTGCCGTACCGCTCGCCGGCTGTGTTTCCCAGGGCATCAGCATCCGCAGCGTGCCGCCGGAGGATCCGGCGGCCGCGAATGCGGCGGCCGCAGAGAGCGCCGCGGCGTTCGCCGCCGCCGCCGCCACCGCGAATAACGAGGCCGCCGCCAGCGGCGGGGCTGCACAAAGCGATCAGGAGAAGCTCCCTCCGATTACGCCGGCCGACGCGCCCCCCATGACCACGTACGATCCCTGGGAGCGCCTCAACCGGTTCACCTACCGCTTCAATGCGCGCTTCGACGAAGCGGTCTTCCTGCCGGTGGCGAATGGCTATCGCCGCGTGCCCTCGCCGATTCGTTCCGGCGTGCATAATTTCTTCGGCAATTTGTCGGAAGTCGACAGCGTGATCAATTACACCCTGCAATGGCGGCTCAAGTTGGGCTTGCGCAGCTTGGGCCGATTCGTGATCAACAGCACGATCGGAATCGGCGGCCTGTTCGACACCGCAGCGAAACTCAAGCTCCCGGGTGCGCCGACCGGGTTGAGCACCACGCTGGCCAAGTGGGGCGTGCACCCCGGTCCTTATCTGGTCATTCCGCTGCTCGGGCCTTCGACCCTGCGCGACGGCGTGGGTTTTCTCGGCGACTACGGCACGTCCTACGGAATCGACCTCTTCAAGCTGTATCGCGGCGACGTGTCCTGGGGCCTCGGAACCGTCAATGCGGTGGATCAGCGTGCGAACGTCAACTTTCGCTACTATGCCAGCGGCTCACCCTTCGAGTATGAAACGATTCGATTCCTGTACGTACGCAAGCGCTTGATCGAGGACGAAGGCGTGCGCGGGCCCGGCCCAAGAAAGAAGCCATCCGCGGAGCTGCCGGCGGGAGAATGAGGGTGCCGCCATGAATTCTGACATCGATCGATATCGGGATAACTTACGCGATGAGTTAAACGGCGCTGCACTATACGCCGCACTCGCCGCGGCGGAAGCCGACCCCATTCGCAAGGACTTGTTCTTGCAGTTGTCACAGGCAGAGTCGAGCCACGCACAGTTATGGCGCGACAAATTAGCGGCGGCCGGCATTCATGATGAACAATTCGTACCGGGATTTCGGACTCGGCTCCTCGCGAAATTGGCGCAGCGCTTTGGCCCCGGCTTCGTCCTACCGACCGTGGCGGCAGCAGAATTTTCGGACCGGAATAAATACGCGAGCCAGCGAGATGCCCAGAGCATCTCGGCCGAAGAGCGCGGCCACGCTGCCGTGATTCAGGCAGTGGCCGGGAACACCGCAACGGCCGGTGCAGATATTGCGCGCGCAGAGCCCTGGCATCGCGGCGCTTCCGGCAACAATCTGCGGGCGGCGGTATTGGGCGCCAATGACGGGCTCGTTTCGAACTTCTGCTTGGTGATGGGCATCGCCGGCGCGGGAAGTGCGAATAATACCGTACTGTTGACGGGGCTCGCTGGTCTGGCGGCCGGCGCATGCTCAATGGCACTTGGTGAATGGCTCTCGGTGACGAATGCACGTGAACTCGCGCAAACGCAGATTTCACGGGAGGCAGAAGAGCTGGAGCAAACCCCCATGGCTGAACAGCATGAGCTTGCACTCATCTTCCAGGCTAAAGGCATGCCGAAAGAAGACGCTCAGAGGGCGGCGGAGCAGATAATGAAGGACAAGAAGGGCGCGCTTGATACGTTGGTCCGCGAGGAGCTTGGAATTGATCCTGCGGAATTGGGTGGTAATGCTTGGAGTGCGGCGGGCACGTCCTTTGTACTGTTCGCGGCAGGCGCGATATTCCCCGTTGCGCCGTTTTTTCTGTTGCATGGCCGATGGGCGATTACCGCCAGTGCGCTCGCCAGCGCCGTGGTATTGGCTGTCATGGGCGCGCTAACCTCGTTGTTCAACGGCCGTAACCCCGGCTACTCTGCGCTCCGTCAGTTGATCTTCGGCTGCCTCGCGGCGGCGGCTACATATGGAATTGGCGTTGCACTGGGAACGACACTGTCATAAATATATATTGTCAGCGCATGCGCGCAAGCGCACGCCCCAAAGCCTGCCGGCTTTGCGTGAGATGTAGGAGTACTCGTGGGAAGAGTCAACGAACTTCCCAGCGAGACTCCCGGCGAGTGCTGCGCCTCGAATACTGCCACCAGGCAGTCGGGTGAACTCGTCGAGGACTGTTTAACCTGTCACTGTCGCCGGGGGCCTTCGTTGCCGAGACTCCAACCGGCGCCAGTTAGGTTCAAGGTCTCTCGATCGTGTTCGGCAGCACCCTTGATGCGGAAGTTGATGGAGCAAAGTCTAACAAAAAAACGGCAGACCGTCTCGCTCGACGGCTCGAGTGCGCACAGAATCAGTATTTCTTGCAGCCTCGTATTGCGACCTTGCCTGACAGAGCGCCCGCGCAATCTGATGGATATCATCGTGTCGCAGAGAATCGGGCGTTGAACTATTTTGCACCGCAGCGTTTGCGCCATTCGACATGCAACGCAGCAATGCGTTTGGAAATTAACGGCACACGTGGCCCGGCAACTGATATGAAAACTCTTGTAACCGCCCGACTGATAGTTCGCCGCATGTCGGTTGCCGATGCCGGCTTCATATTGGCGTTGATGAACGAGCCATCGTGGCTCCGCTTCATTGGCGATAGGGGCGTAAAAACAATTGATGATGCGATGAACTACATCATTCAAGGCCCGGTTGCGATGTATGCAAGTCTTGGGTTCGGGTTATGCACCGTTGAATTGAAAGATTCGACATGTCCGGTGGGGATTTGCGGACTGATGAAGCGTGATTACCTGGACGCCGCGGATATAGGGTTCGCATTCTTGCCGGCGTATTGGGGCAAGGGATATGCGTACGAGGCTGCTGTCGCCGTATTGAACTTCGCGAAGACCGACCTGGGGTTCGAGCGCATTTTGGCGACAACGCGACTGGATAATGTTCCTTCGCAAAATCTTTTGGAAAAGCTGGGTTTGCGATTCGAGCGTCTGATAGGACATCCGGATGGCGACCGGGAGCTCAGGTTGTACGCAATCGGTGATCTATCGTAACCTCGATGCAATCCGATGGCGGACGGCGGACCGCCTCAGGGAATTCCGCGCTCCGCCAGAAACTCGCCGAGTATTCTCGCCGTGTGGCTCTTGCCGGGCTTGCGCACGATGGACTCGGGGGCGCCCTGCGCGACGATGCGGCCGCCGCCGTCGCCGCCCTCGGGGCCCAGATCCACGATCCAATCGGCTTCGGCCATGATGTCGAGGTTGTGTTCGATGACGACCACGGTGTTGCCGGCGGCGACCAGGCGATGCAGCACGCGCAGGAGCTTTTCGACGTCGGCCATGTGCAGCCCGACCGTCGGCTCGTCGAGCACGTACAGCGTGTGCTGCCCTTCGCGCCGCGCCGTGTCCAGTCCGAGCGCATCGGTCACCTTCGATAATTCTGTGACCAGCTTGATCCGCTGACTTTCTCCGCCCGAGAGCGTCGGGCTGGGTTGGCCCAAGCTGAGGTAGCCCAGCCCCACGTCGGCGAGCAGGCTGACCGGGTGATGTACGCTGCGTTGGGCTGTGAAGAACGGCAGTGCATCGTCGACGCTCATGGCGAGAATTTCGCCGATGCTCTTGCCCTTGAACAGAATGGACAGAGTTTCCGGATTGAAGCGCTTGCCGCCGCAGACATCGCACAGTACTTGCACGTCGGGCAGGAAGCTCATCTCGATGCGCTGCATTCCCTGGCCTTCACAGGCCTCGCAGCGGCCGCCGGCGGTGTTGAAGGAAAACCGGCTGGCGGTAAATCCGCGCATGCGGGCCTCGGTCGTGTCCGCGTAGAGGCGCCGGATGGAGTCCCAGAAACCGATGTAGGTCGCGGGGCAGGAGCGGGGAGTCTTGCCGATGGGCGTTTGATCGACCTCGAGGACGCGGCTGATTTTCTGCCACCCGGTGATGGCATCGCATCCCTGGAGCACGGCCTCGGCCTTGCCGTTGCCGTTGCGATTGGAGCGTTGGGGCCGCGCCAGCAGGCGCTTCAAGTTTCGCATGAGCACGTCGCGCGCCAGCGAGGATTTGCCGGATCCCGAAACACCCGTAATCACCGTCAATCGCCCGAGCGGTATGCATGCATCGACCTTACGAAGATTGTGCAGGGCGGCGCCGCGAATATCGATCATTGGCGTATCGCGACCGACGCTGCGGCGAAGCGAGCGCGAATGCTGTAATGGCGCCGCCAGACAGCGGCCGGTCGCGGACTTGCCCGATCGGGCGAGTTCCACGGCTGTGCCTTGCGCCACCACATGGCCGCCGCGGGTACCGGCGCCGGGGCCCAAATCGATGACAT
>Ga0208193_1000906_pt1 | contig 13730 bp, 10 predicted proteins | sample June2015DPH_17_2_FD_184716 | JGI IMG/M metagenome (GOLD analysis project Ga0208193, IMG submission 184716) | Peatland microbial communities from SPRUCE experiment site at the Marcell Experimental Forest, Minnesota, USA - June2015DPH_17_10... | ecosystem: Environmental > Terrestrial > Soil >... | reverse complement strand
GATGGGCGGCCGTATATGCCGGCTTGGTCTGCATCGCCGCCGCCGTGGAGGCCGCGCCGGTGCCGTTGCCTGGCGAGGCCAACGCGGAGCGCGAAGGCGACGCTGCGGATTGCGCTGCGGATTGCGCTGCGGACTGCGATGCGGATTGCGATGCCGATTGCGACGCCGCCGCGCCATTCGGCTTGAATTTGGTGATCTGCTTCCACGAGCGTACGAGGGCATCGGCGAAAATCAGCACCAAGTCACCCGTCTCGCCCATGTGCAACGCGGCGTCGATCGCTTCCTGCTCGTCCGGGATAATCGAGATCATGGCATCCGGCACCCCCGCCGCGCGCAGCGCCTGCGCTTGGATGCGCGGCACCTCCTCCGGCCCGCGATTGCGGAGATTGTCATCGCGGCGGCATATGTAATGATCGAAGCGGCCCGCAACCGCCACGGCGATGGCGACGAGGTCCTCGTCCCGCCGGTCACCCGGCCCCGCCAGCACGACGATGCGCCGGCCGGTGACATCGAGGCGCTGCGCGAGATCGGCCAGCATTCCCACGGCATGCGCATTGTGTCCATAATCGAACAGCACCTTGAACGGATGCTCGTCGAATATGTTCATGCGTCCGGGTGCCTGGTAGAACGTCGAGTCGAAGGTACGCAAGCCCTGACGGATGGGGTCGAGTTTGATGCCGAGCGAAAACGCCATGGCGGCTGCGAACATCGCATTCTGTACGTTGTGCGTCGCGCGGCCTTCGAGCGTGGCCGGTATCAAGTGGGTCCAAAGCAGCGGAATATGGCTGCCGCGATCATATAGCGTGATCATTTGCCCGTTGACCCCGGCCTCGAGCGCACAGGCTCTGCCTCCGGCGCGGATGTGCTCGCGCACCAGCGCATGCTGCGGGTTCATGGTCACATAACAGATGTTCTTGGCTTCTGTGTAGCCGGACATCTTGAGCACGAGGGGGTCGTCGGCGTTCAGCACCGCGCAGTCGGTGGCAACCTCCACGACGATGCGTTTCAGTTCGGCGAGCTGTTCGAGCGTATCGATGCCCTTGAGACCCAGATGGTCGGACTGCACGTTCAATACGGCGCCGACGTTGACTTCCCTGACACCCATGCCCGCGCGCAGCAGGCCGCCGCGCGCGGTTTCGAGCACGGCGATGTCGATCTGCGGGTCTGCCAATACCATGCGCGCGGAAATCGGCCCCGTCATGTCGCCCTGCACGGTACGCTGGCCGTCGACGTAGACTCCATCCGTGGTGGTCAAGCCCGGTGTGTAGCCGCCCATTTTTGTGACATGCGCGAGCATTCGCGCCGTCGTCGTCTTGCCGTTGGTGCCGGTGACCGCCGCAATCGGCACGCGCGAGGACGCGCCTGCCGGGAACAGCATGGCGACGACCGGCGCGGCGACGTCGCGGGGCGTGCCTTCGCTCGGCGCGACGTGCATGCGAAAACCGGGCGCTGCGTTCACTTCGCAGATGCCGCCGCCGATGGTGCGGTAGCTCTCGGTAATGTCCTTGGAGAGAAAATCCACGCCGCCCACGTCCAGCCCGACGGCGCGCACGGCGCGCTCCGCCATCTCGCGGTTATCAGGATGTATGATGTCGGTGACGTCCGTCGCCGTGCCGCCCGTGGATAGATTCGCCGTCGAGCGCAGATACACCGTTTGACCCGGAGCCGGGACCGAGCCGGCCCCGAGGTCCACTCGCGCGAGCATCTTCTCGGCTTGGGCGTCGAGTTCCAGGCGGGTCAGCACCTTTTCGTGCCCCACGCCGCGGCGTGGATCCCGATTCACGATTTCGATCAATTGCGCAATCGTATGCCGGCCGTCACCCACGACGTGGCCGGGGGTGCGGCGCGTCGCGGCGACCAGCTCGCCGTTCACCACGAGCAGGCGATGGTCGTCACCCTCCAGGAAAGTCTCGACTATCACCGACCGCGAATGCTCGCGAGCCAGGGCAAAGCCTTGCGCCACTTCTTCATCGGTCAAGAGCCGGATCGAAATCCCGCGGCCATGATTGCCGTTGTAAGGCTTCGTCACCACGGGAAACCCGATGCGCTGCGCGGCGCGCACCGCCTGCGCCTCGCTTTGGACCAATTCCTGCTTCGGCACGGGCAGACCCAGTGTGGCCAGGATCTTGTTGGTCTCCTCCTTGTCGCTGGCCAGTTCGACCGCGATGTGCGACGTGCGGCTGGTCACGGTCGCCTGAATGCGCTGCTGATACTTACCATGGCCCAATTGCACCAAGGACTGATCGTTGAGCCGCAGCCAGGGGATGCCGCGGTTTTCCGCCGCGCGCACCAATGCGGCGGTCGATGGGCCGAGCGCCCGGCGCTGCGCGAAGCGGATGAACTCATCGCGTGCCTCGACCCAGGTCCAGCCATCGGGCACCGAGCCGGCGGGCCGGATTCCCGGGGGCAGTAGCGAACACAGCAGCCGCAACCCGAGATCGCCCGCTGCGATGCCCTCGTCGCGCTGCGCGTATTCATAAACGACGGTATAGACCCCCGGCGAACCGCTGCTGCGGGTCTTGCCGAAAGTGACTTCCTCGCCCGCCATGTTTTGCAACTCGATGGCGACGTGCTCTAGAACGTGGCCGAGCCAGGTGCCTTCGTCTTCGCGCATGCGCCGGATAAAGCCTCCGGGTTCCTTGTACGAGCAGCCGTGTTCGGCGAGGCCGGGCAGGGCGGCGGCCAGTGCGTCGACGAAACCAGGCCCCAAGCGGCTGGTGGGCCAGCTCTCGAGAGCTCCCAAGTCCAATTCGAGGCGAATGACGGGAAAATGCGCGTACAGGGACGGACCAACATAGACGGAACGATCGAGAATGCGCATGACCTTGCTCCGCCGCTCATGCGGCCCTTGGTGGCCCCTTTGGGTTATTCCTTGGGCTGGACCAGTCCTCCGGACGCGGCCAGCCGTGTACGCAAGTTGAATGTCGCACCGGCGACCAGAATGTGCAACCGCAGCCCGAGCACGCAGACCGGCTGCCCTTCGCCCACTTCGCCGATGGACGAAAAGCTGACATCGGACGCATCCACCACCGTTACGCCGCCGCTGCCCTCGACCTCCAGGGTCTCGTCCGGGCTGATGAAGGCGGCCGTGTCTTCATCGAGCCCGATGCCTATCGCGAACGGGTTGTGAGCGAGGGCCGTGATGAGGCGCCCGAGGCGGTCCCGCTCTCGGAAGTGCTGGTCGATGATGAAACGGTTCGTGAGCCCGAGGCCCGGGGCGAGCCGCACGCTGCCGGAGATCACCGAGGAGCCCTCGTCGCCGAACGCGATCATGTGCTCGCTCAATATGCTGGCGCCCGCGCTGGTCCCTCCGACGGTGACGCCGTGGGCGTTGCGGACGCGGATCAGCTTCGCCACCGGCGTGCCGCCGAGCAGGGTGGTGACCCGCAATTGGTTGCCGCCAGTAAAGAATATGCCGGTCGCTTCCTCGAGCCGCCGCAGTCGCCCAGGCTCCTGGCAGTCGCGGCGAGTATCAAAATCCATCACCGTCACTTGTGCGGCGCCCAGGTCCCGGAAAAGTGTCTCGTAACGCGGGCCGGTTTCGTGCATGCGGCTGGCGGTGGGGATCACGACGATATCGGCAGCCGCGCCCCCTGAGACGCGTACGAAGCGCTCCAGGATGCGGCGATCATTTTCCTTATTCTCGGCCCCGCCAATGGGAACGATCCAGCCGCGGGCCCCTCCAGGGGGAATTTTGCTGGGCATGAAGCTTAACTGTCTCCTAAAACGCCGGGTTTCAATGATACCGCAGATCGGCGGCCCCATCCCGTGCGTGTATCGCAGCGAAGGAGGACCTCCTGCGCGCCCATTGTCGCGCCGGAGGCTGTCTTCAAACTCCCGCGCCCAGTACCATCCGGCGCGCTGCGCCCTGAGGGTCCGCCTCGGCGCGACCTACTCCTCGCGCCGATGTCGTCTTCGCATCGGCGCCGATGGTCGGACCCGCGACGCGCCCACTGCTCGGCTTGCCCAGAATGAGCTGGCGCGCTTGCTCCTGAGGCTCAACATTGAACACCTGCGTGTCGACTGACACAAAAGAGGCGATTTGAACGCTTTTGGATCGTTCGCCAATGTTTCCAGACAGAAGATCTCTCGCCTGGGCTTGAGGATCTCCAATGGAGTCTGCGGCAAGCACGCCATTGGCATGCAGCAGAGTTCCGGCGGACGCCAGCACAAGAGCGAGCGCCATAGTTGGCTTGAATGAAATCATGACGGATCTCCGTTTTGAGTGCGAATAGAAAATCAACCGATGCACAGCCTGCACGATCTCTCGACCTCTTCCCAATTGACTGTCTTAATGGCGACGATAGCGCGTGACTATGGGAAGTTACGGCGGATGGGCCCAGGCCCGTCGCGACCGCGTTCAAATTCAGGTTCGCCTGCCTGTCAACGAAAACTCATCAAGCGTTGACTTAATAAGTGTCACGAGAGTAAATGGCCCCGATGAGCAGGCACGCAGAAGCATTCGAACGATGGATCCGAACATCCTTCGTTCAGATGAACACGGAGTTGGAAAATCTCTACTTCGGGAAGGAGAATCGCGCCCAGGTGATCGGCTGCGGTGACCCGATCAAGGCGCGGCTGCGCGATGAAGGACATACGCACGTCGTTGCGCTGCTCGCGGAGGGCAATACCGGGGAGGGATTCGACAGCGCCTATGGCGTGCTCGGCAGCGTAGGCTTGTACATGGGCGCGCTGCGGCGGCACGAGCTCACCAATCCGTCGCGGGAGGAGCGCTCGCCGTTTCCGGAAGCTTCATCCCTCGCGCTGCATTTGGGTGCCTCGCTCGGCATGGCGCCGCGATTCTCGACGGGGCATTTGGCGATGCATAACAAGGCGCGCGCCGGCGTTCGCAAGAGCTTCACGTCGCTGCCGGATGAGTTCCTGTTCATCGACGAGAATACCCGCGGAATTCTCTCGCTGCAGCGGGCGGCGGATGCGCTCACGAGCATCGTGCATATCGGGGTTTCCAGTCCCGTGGCGGACGTCATGTTCGACGCGGCGAAGCAGGCGCTTCGCGATGTCATACGATTCAACGACCGTCTGATGAATCAACTGGACGTCGAGCGGTTCTTCTATTCGGTGCGGCCGTACTACAAACCGTACCGCGTCGGTCGCCAGGAGTATCGCGGCGCAAACGCCGGGGATTTTTCGGGCATCAACGAGGTCGACCTGCTGCTCGGGCTATGCCGTGCCAACGACCCCTATTATGCGCAGCTGCTGGTGGACAAGATGCTGTTCATGTCGCCGGTCGATCAGGCCAGACTGCGCGACTGCATGACGCGCACGAGCCTGCTCGATGAGTTGCTGGTGCTGCTCGACGAACATGGCGAGGCGGATTGGTTTCAGAATAATGCGGGCGCCTTTCTCGAAGTCTGCGATCTATTCGGGCAGGGGGCCAAACAGCACCACGATGGCCTGGTCAGGCGGTTCATCGAGGGACCGGCGGCAAAGCTCAATGAGGATGGACTGGAGGGGATTACCGCCAGCGGGCCGCCCTTGCCGGTGCTGTTGCGCTCGCTGGAAGTTTTGCGCGACCTGCGGCTGGCAGCCGACCGCCGCGACATCGCCACGCGGCACGCCGATCTGGGCAAGCTTCGCCGCGCCGTGCGCGGCAACAGGTCCAAGTAGCGGGCATTTGAACGAGCGACCGTATGCTCGTCAGGTAATGGCGAATCGCAAAACTACAACTCTGCGACGCGCAAGAAACCCAGTTTTCCATATTCGATGATTTTCTCGTCGCGAGTCGCCAGGGCCACGCCGTGCGTGCGCGCCGTCGCCATCAGGAAACGGTCTGCGGGATCACCGTGCGGGTGACCGGGGAGCAGAGTGCTTTCCGCGGCCGTGACGGCATCCAGCGGAGTCAGATGGATGCCGGGAACTTCGAGCGCTTTCGCGACCCAGTCTCGCAGCGGGATGGACAGTTGAATTCTGCCTTTGGCGCTCTGCGCTCCGATTTCCCATACGGAAATCGCCGACACCAGAAGGCCGTCTTTTCTTCGCGCTTCATCGAGCATTTTGACGCTCGCGGGCCGCAACTGCTCGCTGATGCCTTCGGCGTACCACAGCCAGATATGAGTATCGAGGAGCAAAGCACTCATTTGCGCCTCTTGGCGCGCCGCGGGCGTGATTTCGCCGGCGCAATGGCATACAGATGATCCTCATCGCCGGACAACGCACTCCATTCCTCTCGTATGGGCGCTACAACGTCGCCTTTGATGCTCACGGTGTTCTTCATGTAGCCGAACAGCGATTCGGATTGCGCAGGAATGGGTACCAGCTGCGCAACGGGTTTTCCATGCTTGGTAATCACGATCGGCTGCCCTGTCCGAGCGACCTCGTCCATCAAATGCAGGCATTCAGCCTTGAATACGGCGGCGGGAATGTCCATTGTCCGTCCTCTAGTGACTACTATTTGTGGTCATTATAAACCGATGAATGTCCATTGCAACCTGCGGCGGCTGCGCCCTCAGTAGGGGAATCCCTACACGGCGCCGCGTCGTTCACCCCCGGCGGCCCGCGTTGATAACTGCATCGCGGACGGCCGCGAGCCATCCCTATACATTTGCCGCCGCACCGAATAATCGCCGCCGCAGCGGCTTGAAGGAAATGCCGATGACTGAAGAACAAGCCAAGTCCTACATGATCAAGCTGCTGACGGCGATGAGCCGGGCAGGGGGATCGGACCTGTTCATTTCCAACGAATTCCCGCCCAGCATGAAGGTTCACGGCAGCATGCGGCCGATGACTTCGCAGAAACTCTCGGGAGAGTTCACCCGGCAGTTGGCCGATTCTCTGATGGATCCCCGCCAGCGCGAGGAGTTCGCCAAGGAACTGGAATGCAATTTCGCCATTTCGGTTCCGGGAGTGGCGAGGTTTCGCATCAACGTCTTCGTTCAACAGCAGCATGTAGGCATGGTGATCAGAACCATTCCGGCGGAAATACCGGATTTCGCCACGCTGGCACTGCCTGAAATCCTCAAGGAAATCGTCATGACCAACCGGGGCCTGGTGCTGGTCGTGGGCGCCACCGGTTCGGGTAAGTCGACGTCGCTGGCCGCCATGATCGATCATCGCAACCGCTCGGCGCCCGGCCATATCATCACCGTGGAGGACCCGGTCGAATTCGTGCATCAATCTCATCAGTCGCTGGTCACGCATCGCGAAGTCGGCATCGACACTCATTCCTGGCATCATGCGTTGAAGAACACTCTGCGCCAGGCGCCTGATGTCATTCTGATCGGTGAGATACGGGACGCCGAAACCATGGAGCATGCGGTGGCCTTTGCCGAGACCGGGCATCTGTGCCTGGGCACGCTGCACGCCAACAGCGCCAACCAGACCATCGACCGCATCATCAATTTCTTTTCCGAGGAACGGCGCAAGCAGCTGCTGATGGACCTTTCAAGCAACCTCAGGGCCATTGTTTCCCAGCGTTTGATCCGCACGGTCGATGGCAAGGGACGCAGGGCGGCCATGGAGATCTTGATCAACACGCCCATCATCGCCGAGAAAATTCTCAAAGGTGATTTTCACGAGATAAAGGCCATCATGTCCAAAGGGCGCGAGCTCGGCATGCGGACCTTCGATTGGTCGCTGTTCGAACTCTACAACAGCGGCGACATTTCGTATGACGAGGCTATCCGCAACGCCGATTCGGCGAATGAACTGCGCTTGAACATCAAGCTGAACGGCACGCGGGCCACGCCGGATCTGGCCATGTCCGCTTCCTAGCCGGGCGGCGCAGCCTGCGGGATTGGCGGTGCTCACTGGTGGTCTCGCGGAATCGGCTCCTCCCAGGTCCTGGTCCGAATGACGACGCCGTCACGCAGCAAGGTGCGGGTGTACTTGTAGAAAAAAGTCTGCGCATCGCTCGATACGTCGAGGCGGCCGCGCCAGGTGAGCACGTGATTCTTCACCGCCTGGATGTATTCCGAATCTCCCTGCACGCGCGCAACGTCCGGATGCGCGTCGTCGACGTCGTAGGTGAGCTTCTCCGAGTGATCGAATCTTCCCCAGGGGTAGGACACGGCGGTCGAGCCTTTCCAGGTCACCGTGCTGCGCTGCCTGGCTTCATCGCGCAGCACCGTCCACTCTCCCGGCCAAGCCGCGCCGCCGCCGCCGATGCCGGTGATTCCCTGAGGCGCCTCGATGGGTTCCGGCGCAGCGAATGCGGGCGCCGCCGGCCCGTGCACGGGCACGCGCGGCAGAACGATGCGCGACGCGGAATCGCCGCCCAGCATCACGGACGTGGTCATGGGGTAGGGCGTCGGCCAATTCATGGGCCAGAGCGCATTGGATACGGCAACGCGGATGCGGTGTCCTTTCGGGAATACCCAGGACGCAAGATGCAAGTCCAGCGACAGGGGATAGATCTTGCCGGGCACCAGATCTTCCGGTTTCGCCATCGAATCGTGCTGCGCGCCATTGATGCCGGCGCCGGTGACCATGGTCACGCGCCCGTCCGGTGCGACATCCGATAGCCGGACGAACCAATCGGCCAGCCGCGCGTCGGCTGCGACGCGCAGGCTCACGCGCGGCAGCCCGAGAATCGCCGTGTCTTCGGTGAGGACCTCCGAGTCGTAGGTCAGGCTGAAGGCGTCCACCGGTCTCTGGTCGGTCAAGAGTTCACCCCACCAGAATCCTGCCTCTACGCCCGTGGATGCAGTGTAGCGGAGCTCATCGCGCCCGGAACCGGTCTGCTCCGCCGACAGGCGATGATCCGGCTGCAGATACAAGGTCGTGGGCGTCAAGCCGGCGGGCGGCCACGCCTCGGCGCGCCATTCCCCGGGGATGTCCTGTGACTGCGATTCGGGTGGATGCCAGTGCTGCTGATAGACGACGACCCGAGGATCCTCGAGTACCCCCGTGTCGCGTCCCTTGAGCCAGTAGTCGAACCACCGCACCGCCTGATCACGCCATTCATACATCGGGCCGTAGTCGCTGCCGTTCGGAAAGCCATGGTTCCAGGGACCGATCCAGGCCTTCAGAGGCGCTTTCACTTTCTCCAGCATGCGTGGAATGCTGTCGCGGTATCCGTCCTGCAGGCCGCCGATCAGGAAGGCGGGTACCTCCAGGGTTTCGATCGGCCGCAGCGGTGCGCGCCAGAACGCGCCGTCGCGCTGATGCTTCATGTAGTTGAGCGACCAGGGCGGGGAGTCCATGCGCGGTCCGATCACCGACTCGTCCAGGCTGAAGTCCGGCGCTCCGGGACGCCCTTGATCCAGATCCATCGTGAGTTCGAATTCATCGACGTGAAATATGCCGTCGATGTAGTGCACGTCTTCCTTGAACAACTCCTCGGTGGCGGCAACGGCGAGAATGGCCTTGAGCGCGGGGGGCTTCCTCAGCGCCATCTGGATCGAATTGAAACCTCCCCAGGAAATACCCAGCATTCCGACCTTGCCGTTCGACCAGGGTTGGCGGGCGAGCCATGCAATGACTTCCTCCGCATCCTGCTGCTCCTGTGCCGAGTATTCTCGATCGGGCGGTGCGCCCTCGCTCTGGCCGAATCCCCGTATATCGACGCGTGCGCCGACATAGCCGCGCCGCGCGAAATAGGTGTGGGTCCCATAATCGCGCGCGGCCTCATCGTCGTCCTTTCGATACGGGAGGTATTCGAGCAGCGCCGGAAAACGTGCGCCGGCTTTGGGGTCGGCCGGCATGTAGAGAGTGGCGGCGAGCCGGACGCCATCTTTCATGGGAATCCAGGTCTTTTCGAGACGCACGCCGTAGACCGGAGCCGAAGGCGGCACTGCGGCGGCCGCAACCGATACGAACGCTGTCAGCAGCAGAACACCGATGAGACGGCTCAGCATGGAGGATCCCCTACGACCACGCCCAACGATATACGCTATTAATCGGGTGTTCAATACCGCAAGAAGTGCAAGCTTGCCGGCGCGCCCGGCGCCGCCGCGGCGTCCGCCGAGTGCAATCCGCCGGCTCTCAGGCGCAATCCGCCAGGTCGTCCGACTCGGATTCTTCCGCAAACAGGGGATTTTCAGCCGCAATCTGCCGGCCCATGAAGGCGATCTTGTCCCACTGGCCGCCCTGCAAGCGGTCGCGGTCGCGCGCCATTTTCTGCACGACGTCCAGGAACGCCCGACGGTTCGTGGAGGCCGCCGAGTAGTACAGCTCGAGGAGCTTCATACGCAGATCGTGGCGGTCGGGTTCGCGCTCGATCGCGAGCTTCAGGACATCCGCGAGATTCGTGCGCCGCTCCTTGACCACCGCATGCTCGTTGAGGACGCTGGGCATTTGGACGTGTTGGGCCGTCAGGTCGAGATCGAGCAGGTTGTAGTCGAGCCGCGTCGGATCGGCGCGCAGATTCACCGTGTCGATGAGCATGTTGACCGTCGGCTCATGCACAGCGGTGTTCGAGGAGGCGGCGGCGATTTCACTGCGTCCAGCCGGCGCTGGCTCGGTCAAGCTCGGCAGCGAGGGTTGGGTTGCCTCGTCGACAACCACAAAGGCTTCGGCGGCATCGTTCTGGGTGTCGGCATGCGCCCGCTCAGGGAGGAGGACATCGGTCGCCGTGTCGGGAGCCGTTACGATGCCATCCCTGGAATCGGCCGTTGCCGGCACACGGCGGCGAAATCTAAAATACAGGCCGGCGAATGCCGCGGCCAAGACCCCGAGGGCCGCCGCGATCGGGACCAGAACCGAACGGCCGGACTTGGGCTCCGTATGCCGCGCATCGGCTTTGTGTGGCGTCTCAGTTAGGGGCGCCTGGCTGCCGGCCGACACTGCCTGACGCTGCAGCCTGACCAATTGATCACGCTCGCCGTCCATCAAACCCTTCATCTCGCGGAGTTCCTGTTCCATCGATTGAACCCGAACGCCGAGCGCCGCCGCCTCGAGCGGATCGGACGCGTTGCCCGCGATTTTGCCCGACGGGGCGGTGCTGCCCGGCTGCACCGTTGCGCTCGATGACTTGGCAGTGCCGGATGATGCGGTATTCGGGGTTGCCGCGTCGCCGGCGGGCGTGTGCGAACGCCAGGCTGCCATCTGGGCCTGAATTTCGTGATTCGCTTCGGTCTTGGAGATCGCGGCCAGTTCGGCGCGTGCGGGGATCGCGAGCACGGCACCGCGACGCATGCGGTTGATGTTGCCGTCGAAGGCGCCGGGGTTCGCGCGGAAGATGGCAATCATCATTCTCTGTAGATCGGATTCCGAGCGTTCGCCCGCGCGCCATGCAATGCCGCGCAAAGTGGCCTTCGCGCCGACTTTGATGTGCGTGGTCTTGCGTCCGGCGCCTTGGTCGCCGGCCGAGTCGGCCTGAACACGCGGCGGGTCGGCCTGCTGCAATGCCGTTTGAGCCTTGGTCTCGGCGATCGGAGCGGCGGCGGCCGGCGCAACGGGAATGTTGGGCGCCGCGGGCGTCGAGACGGCGGTGGGCGCGGCAGTCGCGGCGGGAATGCTGGGCGCCGCAGGCATCGAGGCTGCAAATCCGGGCGGATCGAGCAGCAAGGTGTATTGCCGAATCATCTCGCCGTTGCGCCAGTGCAGGTCCACCAGGAAATTCACCACAGGTTCGGTGAAAGATTCCGATGAGCGAACGGCGAGCACCGGCCGCCCTTGGCTGTCCTGGGTGACCTTGAACGTCGTGGAAGATAGGAACCCAGGACGATCGGCGCCGTAGTGCAGAAAGGTTTCGCGATTCGCCACTGCGGCCTGCAGTTCGGTCAGTTCGGTCGCGGTGGCGCCGACGATGTCGATCTCGGCGGCGAGGCGCTCGTTGAGTCCGGAATCGACATGAATGTCGCCCAAGCCGAGTGCATTTGCAGCGCCCGGCATGGAAAGAGCCATCATTAACACCAACGGGTTCTTCCCGCTCGACATTGCCTACTCCAGGGTACCGCTCGAACACTGCGACATTGCCGTCGCGGCGGTACCCATCGCACACCATGAATCCATCGCAGGCAAATGCTATGCGACAGAATGCGGCCCTGGATATAGCTGTTTTCCAAGACTTCGACGCAGTTCACGCATGTTTGTACGCCCCGGCGGCCCGCGGATGGAAGTGCGGTGCACATCCGTCATGCCGGTTGCCGGAACAGGTAATTTTCAATAGAATGAAATTGGTTATAAAGTTTCTACAGGTATTCGATGTCGCGCGCCTCGCCGAAGCCCAAGCCCGAACCCCGCCGAGTGATGACCGGTGCGGTTCTGCGCGCATCGGCATTGCTCGAAATCACGCAATCCGGCCTCGCGCAGATCCTCGGCTTGAGCCCCTCGACCGTCTCGCGCATGGCGAACGGAACTTACACCTTGGACACTCAGAAAAAGGAATGGGAGCTCGGCGCGTTGTTCGTGAGATTGTTTCGTTCGCTCGATGCCGTGATCGGGTCCAACGACTCGGCGGCCCGCGGGTGGCTGAACGGACCGAATCAGGCGCTCGCCGGCCGTCCCATCGAGTTGATTCGCAGCACGGAGGGGTTGGTTCGTGTCGTCCAGTACCTGGACTCCGCGCGCGGTCGCATCTGAGGCGCTGCGATCGAGGCGGCGTCTATGGCGGGCCGTGGAGGCCCAGCACGTCGCCTCGACGCTGCGGCTGGTGGCCGGAGTCGAGGAGCAGCTCATGCTCGAGCGGTTGCTCGATCAGAGCAAGCCGCCGCTGCCGGCCGCGGCGGCCGGCCTGCACTACTTGTTATCGACCCCGTTTCGGTACACCTCGCCCATCGGATCAAGGTTCCGCGCTCCCGCCGATTCGGGCATTTGGTATGGAGCGGAGGCGCAGCGCACTGCCTGCGCAGAGCTGGGATATTGGCGCTGGCGATTTCTGATGGATAGCGCCGCACTCGAGGCCATCGGGCCGTCCCCGCAAACCGTTTTTCGCGCCGGCATCGACGCACGTCTCATCGATCTGACCCAGTCTCCGTTCAAGAAATCGCGCGCGGATTGGACTCACCCGAGCGATTACGCCCCGTCGCAGGATTTCGCGCGCGTGGCGCGCCTCGCGGACGTAGATGCAATACGCTATGAATCGGTGCGCGATCCCGAGCACGGGGCGGCGGTGGCCGTGCTTCAACCCGCATGCTTCAAGCCGCGCAAGCCCCTGGAGCAGCACATCTGGTTCTTGACGGTGCGGCGAAGCGCGGTCTTCTGGCAGCGCGAGGGCCAGACCTTTGAATTCGATGCCGGCAACTGGCAGCGCTGACCCGGCGGCATATCGCTTACAATCGCTGCCCGCCCGCCCGCGCGCGCAAGTCAGGGAAAGCGCCGATTGGCGAGGCGGTGTCATCACCGGGAAAGATCCGACGAGGTACTAAATTGAGCCGAAATTTCAAGAGCGACAACGTTTCTCCGGTTTGCGACGCCATCATGTCGGCCATCAACGCCGCCAACAACGGCTCGGCTCCCTCGTACGGCGGCGACGACCTCACCCGGCAACTCGAAACCGTTGCGAGCGAGGTATTCGGCACCGCGGTGGCAATCTTTCCGGTGACGACGGGAACGGCGGCCAATGCGCTGGCGCTGTCGCAACTGGTGCAGCCCTACGGTGCCGTCTACTGCCACGATACGGCCCACATCGTGACGGACGAATGCGGTGCACCGGAATTCTTCACGGGGGGCGCCAAGACGATGGGATTGCCCGCGGCCGACGGGAAGATCACGCCGCGGCAGGTGGCGGGCGCGATTGCCCATGCGGAGGATATGGGCGTGCATCACGTCAAACCCGGAGCATTGAGCCTGAGCCAGGCCACCGAGTGGGGCACGGTGTACCAGCCGGA
>Ga0208193_1000902_pt1 | contig 13779 bp, 13 predicted proteins | sample June2015DPH_17_2_FD_184716 | JGI IMG/M metagenome (GOLD analysis project Ga0208193, IMG submission 184716) | Peatland microbial communities from SPRUCE experiment site at the Marcell Experimental Forest, Minnesota, USA - June2015DPH_17_10... | ecosystem: Environmental > Terrestrial > Soil >... | reverse complement strand
GCCGGCTCAACCGGTGAGGCGCAGGAGGCCGTCGGCATTCAGATCGCGCGCCAGGTCCGCGAGTACCTCAAGCTGGGCGTCGTGCAGAATGCCGTCAATCTGCCTTCGCTCAGCCATGAAGAGTACCTCCTGCTGGCGCCCTACATCGATCTTGCCGGGCGCCTCGGATCCTTTCTCGCCCAGGCCGGCAAGAGCGGCATCGAGGCCATTCACATCACCTACGGCGGTCAACTGGCCGAGGCCAAGACGGAGCTCGTGCGTAATGCCGTGATCGAAGGGCTGCTCCAGGGCTCAGAGAACGTGAACAGGATCAACGCCGCCCAGGTGGCCCAGGAGCGTGGCATCCGCGTGCATGAAGAAAAGACCGAAAGCCATCGCGGCGGTTCGGCATCGGTGCTCGAAATCGAGCTGCATACCGTATCTGGTTCAAGCCACGCCACCGCAACGGTAATTCACGACGAGCAGCCGCGCCTGCTCGAATTCGACGGCATTGACATCGAGACCCCGCTTGAAGGAAATCTGCTGGTCTGCGGCAACCTCGATGTGCCCGGCGTCATCGGCCGCATCGGCTCGATCCTCGGCGACCACGGCGTCAACATCGCCAACTTCGCCCTCGGCCGTCAGCGGACCGGCGCCAAGCCGGTCAAGGCGCTTGCCGTCGTGCAGGTCGATGTTCCTGTCTCCTCCGCCGTGCTCGATGATCTGGCCAAGATCGAGGCGCTGCTGGAAGCGCGCCCGGTCAGCTTGCCGGAAGCCAGGTTCTAACGCTTCGTCCAGAAGCCCGCACCTGGCCAGGCGTGCGGGCTTCTGGCAGGCGTCCCTGTTCTCTCTTCCCCACTTCACTCGGCCGGATTCCGAATCCGACCCATGAACAGTATGCCGCCGGACCTGTTGTCCCGGATCAGAAACAGAAATGGATGGTCAGCGCGGAATACGATCGGCGGCTGGACGCGCGCTACGGCGCTCGGCCGCATCAGGATGCCGGTTGCCGCGGCGGCTTCGGTCCCCTCTTCATCGAGGTCGATGTAGGCCTTGTGGACGGCTGAGGAAATCCACAGGTCGCGCTTACCTGTCATGGCTGAAAAATCCGCCGCGTTCTTTTGAAACGCCTCCCCCATGCCCAGTGCGCTGAGCGTCCTGTTCAGCTGAAAACTCTGGGTCATTTTGAATTTAGGCAGCGTGAGAATGATCCTGGTGCCGCCCCGCAGCTGGCCAACCCACTGCTTCAACCCAGCTGCTGACAAGGATTTCTCCAGCGCAGCCAGCCCCTCCACGTCGTTCGGCAGCAACACCACCATCGACAACTCGCCGCTCTTGTAGGGAAGCTCGAGAGCCTGAAAGGTTCCGCCATTGAAGTAGCTGAAGCGCGCAGTCAGATGCATCAGCGGCGCCTTGACCGTCTCGGCCGCCGCGAGATGGAAGTCCTCCACCGCGGTCGAGGCTTTCTCAAACGGCGATTGCCAGTCGCCCTTGAAGTAGATGGCGTTGGTCAGCACCAGCCGCGTCTGGGCGTTGACGGAACCGGCTGGCAAAAGATCCTTGATCTTGTCTTCGGTCTTCCCCTCAACCCACTCGTTGATGGTGCCGCGCACCGCCTCCGGTGCGGCTTTGAAATCCACGCGATTGAATCCCGCCCCGTAGCCGCTCGCGGTGAGTTTCAGAAACTCATCGAGGAAAGGGAGATCCTTCTCCGCCCAAAGCGCGTCCGCAACGCGCAGCTGGTAGCCCGGATGTTCCGAGTTCAGGCTGGCCAGCAACGCCGCCATCGCCGGGTGCAGACGATCCGGGGGCAGCGCGAAGTGGAACGTAGCAGCCATCGCGGAAGCCGTGCTGCCTCGCGCTCCCGCAAAGGCCATCGCAAACGCCGTCGAGATGCTCTCCGGGGAGAAAAACAGATTGCCGTTCTCGTTCTTCAGCTGCCCGTACAGATCGACAGCGAACGCGTTGTTGCCGTCAACGAGGGCTGCTTGATCGGGAGACGGGGTGAGAGACGTTTGCGCCATTAGGGAAGCCTCCGGTAACAACAGTGGAACCAGAAGGAAAAGCAGTGGCTTTAAAGGCTCCATCCCAACCTCTCTCCCCCTCGCCCCCGCTCAACGGATGCGATAGACGAAGGCATCTTCCAGGTATTTGTCGCCAAACTCCCGGCCACCGGGGCGCATCCCGTAAGTCTCCTTCGCGGCGGCAAACAGATTCTGAAGAGCCGGAATCATCCGGTGATCCATTGACCGCAAGAGGATCGAGGGGGCGTGTTCGAAAGCGAATTCCGGCTTTCTTCCTGGCTGCATTGATCTCCTCGAACCCCTAGAACAACGATGTCCGGTCGAGAAGGTCCGATGCAATCAGCAATCTCCAATCCCCGTAATCGGGGATCTTGGCCCACAACGCTACGTTCGGCGTCTTGGCGTCCCGATCGAGCCCGTCGATCACCTTATTACCGCTTTAGTACCGCTTTCGATGTCGAAACTTACCAGCGTTTCTGGAGCCATCGAAGCAGCCCTCCTTGCCGATCTTCGATTGCTCTGAGCAAAGCCGTCGCCTGCGGAACGGTCTTCTTCTCCTAAGCGGGTTGTTTCGGACCATTCTTGAACTCGATCCAAAACCGATGCATCGCGGGATCCGTCTCGATTCAGGTTTCGAGCGCTTCGGTCAACTCCGCCAGTCGCTTTCCCGGGGCGTGCGCGTCGCTTTCCTCGGCCAGCTTCTACTCGCGAAAATCATGCTCCCCCGCTCTCCTCTGGCAATACACGCTTTGAGAGCGCCTTCCATTGCATATCCGGCCAGAGAGTATCCGGCCTTCCGGGAATCGGGCAGCGGGCCAAGTCCTCGCTTCCCGGAGGCGAAGTTCGGCGATCTCCTGGATTGCGATCACCTGGAAGGCAATCTGGTGGAAATCGATGCAGTCGATGGTGTTACTGTGCCCTTGGCTCTTAAACCGAAAACTGCCTTACGCCCTGCTCATGTAGGCGCCTTCGCTGGTGTCCACGCGAATCTTCTCGCCCTCGTTGATGAAAGCCGGCACCTGCACCATCAGCCCGGTTTCCATCTTGGCCGGCTTGGTCACGCTCGAGGCAGTGGCCGATTTCAACCCCGGCTCGGTTTCAACCACCGTCAGCTCCACAGTTGCCGGCAGCTCGATGCCCACGGCAGTGCCGTCGTGGTAGCTGACCTTGATCTGCAGGTTCGGCGTCAGATATTCAATTGCATCGCCCAGCGTAGAACCTTTGAGAACAGTCTGCTCGTAATCCACCGGATTCATGAAGTAGTAGTCGTCGCCATCCGAATAGAGGAAGTCCATCGCCACTTCGTCCACCACAACCTTTTCAATCGCGTCGGCCGAGCGGAAACGGTGTTCGAACATGGCGCCGGTGCGCAGATTGCGCAGCTTGGCCTGGATAAAGGCGCGCAGGTTGCCCGGCGTGCGGTGCTCCACCTTGAACACCAGGTGCAGCTGGTCGTTGTGCTTGATGATCATGCCGGGACGCATTTGGGTGGCGGGAATCGCCATAAAGTTTGAAACTCCTTGCTGGTTTTGCGCTGGCAGCGCAACATGGATGGGCCTTGGCCCATCTTTCATTGTAGCGTAGCAGCGCTATCCCGGATGGTCGTGCGCTCAATCGGGTAGTGGCTTGCTGCTCAGGCTCGGTGAATCGTCACCCTTCCAAGAAGTCGCGCATATCCTTCAGCAGGATGGCACTGTCTTATTGGAGCCCGGAGAAGAAGGATTGGGTAGCCGAGCCGGGGACGTTTGAGGTAGAGATGAGAGCGTCGTCGCGTGACATTCGCCTGAGGGCGCCCCGGGAGCTGAAACACCGGGAATTTAGGATCGAACTGCCGCGCCTCTCAGTGTGCCGGCTGGTAAGGCTCGGCGCGCAGGATGTCAGAAAGAATGCCGCGCTCCTCGGGGCTGAACACGCCCTGGTAACGGCTGGAATTGAGCACCGTCTGGCGCTGATCGAGCGGCACGCCGCGCAGGTCGCGGAAGGCGTTCTTCACCAGCGCCTTGCGATCCGGCGGCAGCGCCGCCAGCCTCTGACCAGACAAGTTCAGACGCATGCGGTCCTGGGGCGACATATGCTCCAGAACTTCGTTACGCGCCAGGCGGCGCTCCCGCTCCTGCTCCTGCATCTGATTCACCCGGTGCAGCTGCTGCAGCAGCCGCTGCTGGTCACCGGCCGGCAGTTGCGTGAAACTGGGATCGTTGCGCAGCCTCTGTTCCTGGTCCTGGACTCCGCGATGCTCGTTGAGCCACGGCCCCAGGTGCCCCGGAGGGCCCAGGCTGGGCCGCGCCTCCCCATACGGCGTGCCGGCGAAGCCCGGCGGACGGTTGGACGCCCCAGGGTAGGCAGGTCGCGGCGCTAGATAATTGCTCCCCGGCCGTTCAAGCCCATTGCCCTGCGGCCGATCCTGCCGCGCCGGAGATTGCGCAGCTGCGGCGCGCCCCTGATTCTGCGGCCTGCCCGGTTGATTATTTGGCTGATTGCGCGGCGCCTGGGCCCGCGGTGCGGAATAATGCGGCGCCGGCGCGGCGGCCCGAGCCCCTCCACCGGGGTGCTGACCACGCCCTCCCCAGCTCGCATAAGAGGTCGGCACCAAGGCCAGCGCAGCCGCTGCAACCCAAGCTGCGCGCCACCCCCACCCCGCATTGTGCCTGCCGGTTCTCATCGCTTACCGATCTTGTTTCCCAATTCCCAGCTATCTTGAAGCCCCGGTTCCTGCGCAAAATCCGCTGCAATTGCTTTCGTCGCCTCGTCGCCGCTTCTAATCGCCCCCATTGTCAGGCGCCGTCGACATGGCTTCCATCTGGTCCAGCAGCTGGGAGTTGTTGTCCAAGGTCTGCAGATCGTGCACCACCGCCGCATCCGTCGAAGGCCTAGCCGAATGATCCATATCCGTCACGCCCAGATACCCTCCTCCACCCAGCAGCAGCACCACCGCCATGGCCATGGCCGCCAGCGGACGCACATGCAACGACGGCCCAAACGCAAGCCGGTCGCGCAATCGGGCGAACCAGCCCTCCGGCGCAGCCTGACGCTCTTCCCGCATGCGCGCCTCCAGCCTGGTCAGGAAGTAGGGGTTGGGCTCAGGGCTCTCCCAGGTATCCAGCACAGCCATGGTCGCCTGCAATTCCGCAAGCTCCTGCTGGCAGTCGGCACACTGCTCCAAATGCACCCGAACCTCGGCAGGCGCCGCCTGCGGATCGAGCAGCAGAATCGCCAGCTCCGATTCCATTCCGGTGCAATGATGCTTCATGGTTTCCATGGTTACCTCCCCAACTCCCTGCCGGCGTTGCCCGGCTTGTTCTCTCACACAAATTCCTTCAGCTTGTCCCGCAGCGTCTGGTATGCGCGAAACAGCAGCGACTTGGTCGCCGACTCGCTCAGCTTCAACACATCCCCGATCTGTCGGTAATCCATCCCCTGATACTTGTGCATCAGCACTGCCATCCGCTGCCGCTCCGGCAGCGCCATCACGTGGGTGCGAATCGCCGCCATGCGCTCGTCGCGCATCAGCCTCTGCTCGACCGAAGGCTCGTCGTCGGCCACATCCGGCGTCGTACCCGATTCCTCGTCCGGCGCGTCGAGGTAAATCGTCTGCGCCGACCGCTCATGTTTTGTGTCGCGCGCATGATTCACCGCCAGGTTGGTCGCGATGCGGTAAAGCCAGGTCGTAAACTTGGCTTCCGCCCGGTAGCTCTCCCGGGAGCGGTACACGCGCAAAAACACTTCCTGCGCCAACTCCTCAGCGACCGCCTCGTTGCGAACCATCCGAAAAAGAAAATGAATGATGGCCCGATGATACTTCTGCGCCAGGTAGTTGAAACCAGCTTCGTCGCCCGCCGCCACGCGCAGCATGATCGCCGCATCGCTGTTCGGATCCAAAGCCGCATTCATGCCGGCTTCCGGGGAGCCTGGCCGCGAAGAGGTGCCCGCTCCCATGGCCGAGTTGTCCAGCACGAGGGTCGCCATATCTTCTGGAACCCCGTCTGGACCAGAAGGTTGCGCCCTTTCCGCAGTTTCCTGCCCACTTTCCGGACCTGCGCTCCCCTTCCCGCCGCCGTCGGCACGGGGGCTTGCAGCGGACCCCGGCCGCGCCCCGGAAAAGGCGGAAACCGAGCTGATGCCGGTGTTGAACCCCATTCCCTCGGGCGCCGGTCCAACGCCCCGCCGGCCAATCCCCGCGCCCGCCATTTCCACCCCGCCCAGGCCGGGAATCGGGCGCAATGCCGCCTCCCCATCGGGCGGCCAATCAGCAGCGTGGCGGGTTGGTTTCAAGCTCCAGCGCATCGTTCGTTGAGAGTCGATTTCGTCGCAACACTCCGCCTCACCCCGTTCGGATGCAAAGGGTTGGCCGTAAAGCCTCGCTGGTGTTACTCTAACCCATGGGAAGCCTGCCCGGGGCAGGGATTCCCCGGCCCTTTTGCGGGCGCTTAACTCAGCGGTAGAGTGCCACCTTCACACGGTGGAAGTCGCAGGTTCGAATCCTGCAGCGCCCACCAATAGAATCAATAGCTTAAAGCCGAAAAGCCGGCAAAATCCTTTCCCAAATCCATTCCACATTCATCGGGACACGGGTGCTCGTCAGTCCCATCGCTTTCAGATACTCACCTTGCGCCGCTTGCGACTCATCCCCGTCTTCCAAGGTATATAAATCAAGCGTTGTTTGTATGCGGGAGTGACGCAGCAGGCTCTGTGTTGGTGGCAGTGGGCGAAGGGGCCAAAATGGCAGGACCACAAGGACCACACTGCCACCAACATTCGACGGCGATGTTCACTTCGGTCATCTTTTCGCTGTACCGCTGAGAGCGCGTACCGCAAAATTGGCATCGCATCGGTTGAGACTGATATTTTCCATACCGGCATGTCCGCCGCCCGATCAACGCCGTTGGATGACCATGCGGCAAGCTGCATCCATGCTGGGCGTTAGCGAGGCGGTAGTTCGCAGGTTTATCGACCAAAAGACGCTACCGGCAAAACAGATCGTGAAGTTCGCCCCGTGGGTCATAGAAGGGACGGACCTCGACCTTCCTGCTGTTCACAGGGCCATCGGTCTCGTGCGTACTGGGCGACGCGATGCGGCGCGCGCACCGAACAATGCGCAGACTCGCATGTTTTCCAATCCAGAAGAGCAACTGGGCGAGATCTGATGATCCATTTTTACTGCGCTCACTGAGTGCATCGTCGATTGGGTGCGAATCCAGAAAGGTTCCTGGCGACATGGGCGTGCAGGGTAGTTATCCGTGGGATCGTAAGTAACCTGAGTTCCATGAATACCTTGGCCGGTTTTTGGTAATCGAGAACCGTACCCTATTCCTGAAGACAAGATGCCAACGTGCAAACTGGCCCAGCTGCCGCCCGCTTGAGCGATGCCTGAATGCGCATAGTCTTTTTTACATCTTGACAAACTAGAGGAGAGAGCCATATACATCTAGATTATCTGGGGGAGGGCTTCGTGGGCGTGAGCAATCGCGAGCTGGTTCAAGGGACGCTGGAAATGCTGGTGCTCAAGACACTGGCTCTCGAATCGATGCACGGGTACGGAATAGCGTTTCGCATCGAGCAGGTGAGCGCCTGTGTGTTCCGGGTAAATCCGGGGTCGCTGCTTCCCGCACTGCGCCGCATGGAGCGGGCTGGTCGAATTCGCGGGAATGGCGCTCGACGGAAAACAACCGCCGGGCGAAATATTACACGTTGACTGCCGACGGACGTAAAGCACTTGAACAGGAATGCCGCCAGTGAGGCCGCCAGATCGCGGCTATCGAACGGATTCTCGAAGCCTGAGAGAGGGGGAGACATGCTGCGAAGTCTCATGGCTGGTGTGCGGGCATTGATTCGTCCGTCCGAGCGCAACGCCCAGATCGAGGAGGAGCTCAGAAGCTTCTTCGCGGCCTCCGTGGAGGATAAGATGCAACGCGGTGTGAGCCGGGAGAATGCCGAGCGCGAGGCCCGTGCAGAGATAGGTAGCCGCGAGATGGTGCGGCATAACCTATGGTCGGCCGGTTGGGAATCGACGGCCGATTCGCTTGTGCGGGAGTTACGCGTTGCGGCTCGTCAGCTGAGAAAGTCGCCCGGGTTTGCGGCGACGGCGACCCTCACACTGGCTTTCGGCATCGGCGCCACAACGGCGATCTTTTCGATCGTCGAGGGTGTGTTGCTGCGTCCGCTGCCGTTTGCCGATCCGGGCCGCCTGGTGGTGCTGGGGGATACTGTGCCGGGTATAAATATGGGCAGCAGCGGCCATATCGGCGTAACCATGCCGCAGATTATTACCTACGAGCGCGAGACGCGGGGCTTCGCCGCCCTGGGCGGGTTTGAGCAGGCCGGCTACGAATTCTCCGGCGCTGGCGCGCCCGCCAAGATCAGTGCGGCGCGAGTCACGGCCAGCATCTTTCCTCTACTGGGCGTTGCGCCCTTGATGGGCCGCACCTTTACGCAGCAGGAAGACCACGGCAGCCAGCAGGTAACCGTGATCAGCTACGCGATGTGGCGTAGCCGCTTTAGCCGAGATCCAAAGATACTGGGGCGCAAGATCGAGCTCAACCGAAAGACCTACGAGATCATCGGCGTGATGCCGCGCGGCTTCGAGTTTCCGCTCATCTCCGGCCAGTTGGATCAGAGCCGGTTGTGGGTGCCCTTGAGTCCCACGCCCGATGAGCTGAAAGAGGCAGCTGCTTGGTGCTGCGGAATGGTGGGGCGTCTCGAGCCTGGCGTGACGCCTGCGCAGGCCGAGCAGGATGCCGGTCGCGTGGCGCGGCAGATCACGCGCAACTTTCCCGCCTACATGAACAGCCAGCGTATCGGCGCCATGGTTCGCCCGCTGGCCGAGGACACGGTGACGGAGGCGCGGCCGTTGCTGCGCATATTGTTTCTAGCCGTCGCAGTGGTGCTGTTCATCGCCTGCGCCAATCTCGCCGGACTGTTGCTGGTGCGCGTGATTCGGCGCCGGCGCGAGATTGCGGTGCGGCGGGCGCTGGGCGCGAGCGTCGCGGCAGTGCTGCGGCAGAGCCTGGTGGAAACGCTTGCGTTGAGCCTCGCGGGAGGCATGCTTGGATTGGGGCTGGCGGCGCTGGCCTTACGGGTTGGCATCAGTTTCTTGCCGGAGACGCTGCCACGTGTCGAATCTATCCGGCTCGACTGGCACGTGGCCCTGTTTGCGATGGGAACGGCATTGCTAACCGGATTGCTGTGCGGGCTGGCGCCTGCGCTGGCCGCGGCGCGTACCGGCGTGAACGAGACTCTGAAGGAAGCGGGACGCATGGGATCAGCGGGCGGAGCGCACGCGCGCCTTCGCTCCGCACTGGTGGTCGCGGAGATTGCCGTGGCCCTGGTGCTGCTGATCGCCTCAGGCCTGTTGCTGCGCAGCTTTGAAGAGCTGCGCGAAGTCCATCTCGGCTTCCGCACCGATCACATGCTGACAGCAAACTATAACCTGCCGCAGGAGCAGTACGCGACGCAGGCCGCCATCGACACATTCAATAGCACCTTACTACGCAGGCTCGAACGTTTGCCGGGCATCGAGGCCGTCGGAATTACGTCGTACCTGCCCGCTTCAGGAATGGTCCGCAATAGCTCCTTCGTCGCCGATGATTACGTTCCGCCCAAGGGCGCTGGATTGGATATTGCCTGGCCGTCTCAGGTGATGGGCGATTACTTCCGGGCGGCGGGGATTCCGCTGCTGCGCGGCCGTGTGTTCACCGGGGCCGACAACGCGAAGGCGCCGCTGGTCTGCATCGTGAACCAGATGCTCGCCGAGCATTTCTGGCCCGGACAGGATCCGATTGGCAAGCGCCTGCGCTGGGGGATGCCCGAGAGCCCAACGTCCTGGATAACAGTGGTGGGCGTGATGGGCAATGTCAAGCAGACATCCGCGGACGCTCCGACACAGGACGAGATTTACCAGCCCTACAGCCAGTCCATGGCTTCGATCGGATCGCTGGCTCCGCCCGGCTTGCTGAACGGGCAAGCAGGAAGTATCGTGCTGCACACGGCACTGCCGCCCGACAGCATGATGGAATCGTTGCATGCAATAGTTATGTCCATCGATCCGCAGCTTCCGCTCACCAAGGTCTATTCGATGAACGAGGCGTTGAGCCGGACGGAGGCGCCACACCGGTTCAATGCCGTGCTGATCTCAAGCTTTGCCGCGGCGGCCGTGGCGCTGGCACTGATGGGCATCTACAGCGTGATTGCGTTTTCCACCGCCATGCGCACGCAGGAGATGGCGATCCGCATGGCCCTGGGCTCGCAGCGCGGGGATATCGTGCGGCTGGTGTTGATCTCCGGATCAAAACTGGCTGTGACCGGAGTCTTGATCGGCTTGGCTGGAGCAGCAGCGGCTTCGAGCCTTTTGCGCAGCTTCTTGTTCCAGGTAAGCCCATTCGATCCCCGCGTGCTGGCGCTGGCCGCTATTACCGTGTTTGCGCTGGCGCTGCTTGCGTCGGCGTTGCCGTCGCGCCGGGCAGCGGCGGTCGACCCAATGGAAGCCTTGCGGGGCGAGTAGCTTCGGTGAATCCGGTAATACTCGGTATTGCCCAGCCGCCAATTCTGGCAGATCAACTGTTGCGTACCAAAGCGCTCAGCGACATCAGTGACTACCATGAGTACAGAAAGGATCACGACGTCACGTTGATGTTGCTGTCTGATTCAATCATGAGTAATCTGTTTACGATCCACGAGGTCTATCCATTGGTGCGAACCGCCACATGCCTTCCAGCTCGCGTCTCCAACGACGCGCACCCCCTATATTCATTGACTCCAGCGAGGTGTAGCAATATGTCACTGCTCTCTGCCTTGCAATCTCCAAGATGTTTCCGAATGAGTATGTTCACTCTCGGACTATGTTGAGTGGGAGTTGGAAGGCTAGGCAGGGCGCTGGTTTTCGCGCCCTGCGGTTAACATAGTTGACGTCAGAGTGTGGCGAGGAATTCGAGAAGTGTGTCGCCGGCTATAAATCTGCGGAACTTCTTGCCAACGGGTTGTAACGTGGCGAGTGCTTTTTCCTTGATGGCCATGTTGGCGTGAAGGTATTCGTTCGTGGTCTCGATGCTCTCGTGTCCGAGCCACAAAGCGATGACGGCGATGTCGACGCCATACTGGAGCAAGGCCATGGCGGTGCTGTGCGAACTCTCGAAGAAGCCGCGTTCGCGTGCCAAAGCAGCGAGGTCGGGACTGAGACATTCGTCGATCAGGAACTTGGGAACCATTTACCCTGCAACGCGGGCCTTGAGATTGCCCCGCTTGACGCTCAAAACCTTGGTTCCAGCCGGATACTCACTACGCTTTGGCCGGCCCCGCTGGGGCACCGCTTTCACGTAAATGGAAGCGAGTTCCACCTGCGATTCGGTCACGCTGGGATATGACTTCAGAATGCGGTCCATCGGAGTCCCTGCGTCGAACAGCGCGGCTACGATTTGGACTGGCACGCGGGTTCCTCGAATGACCGCCGTTCCACTCAAAATCTCGGGGTCTTCCACCACCATCTCCTCTGCGGCCATCAGCTTTCGCAGCCGGCCGTCCACGCTCTTCCAGAGATCGGCAAAGCGGACCGTCAGAAAGTGGTCATCGACGGCGTAGTTCTTCCACTGCTCCCAGGTGTGGCCGTGGGCCACTGCGCTTTGGATCGTTTGGAGACGGGCGCTCGCAGTCAACCAGTCTGCGGTCTCGAAGTAAAACGAGATCAGGAGACAGGCATCTGCCCGCACGGTGCGCCTCGGCGACGTGCTGTACCAGTTGTCGGGCAAGATCTTCTCGTCGATGACGCGGTTCACCTGCGGCAGCGACACGCCTGCCGCCACGGCTGCTTCGGTGGTCGTTAGGTTGTCCATCAGGGTTTCCATCGGATCTCACATCCTCCTTCATTATAAATCTTCTGGCATGCCTGAAGAATTATTTCAGCCGTAGCAAAGACCTGGGATGGAAATTGGGAAAAGAAGTGGATCAGAGCACCGATTGGCGTATGCCACGTTGAGTAGGCGGAGTCGATGTGAGTGGTGAACGTGAAGTTTCCATTGCTCATACCATACGTTGAGGGATCAGCACCACCGGCACCCGGAACATGCAAGCTACTGCCGATACCAAAAAGACTATTCAAAAAGGACGAAGGATAGCGTCCGGCAGGCAAACTACTCGGCGACCCCCCAGGGACAGAGAAATTCACATCCATGCCGCCGTTGTAGATGAACGGCTGACCAACCACGTTCGACGCGTTCACATTGAGGTTAGAAACCGCATTTACCGCATTGATATTGGCGACCAAACAAGGGGATGGAGGCTCACCGTTATTTGGGGCAGCGCCTCCGCGCAATTGCTTATTTACTCGCCGGAGGCTGTCGCTGATCCGCTCCTGTTAGAGCGTCTCCCTTCCCAAAGGGAAAGAAAGAAAAACAATACCGATGCAAGCGCGGGACGGAGGGCAATTGCCGACAGGAGCGAGCCCGTTGACTCTTGTCCATGCCCGAAAAAGTTCGTCCAAAACAGAATGGCCAATGCGCTGACGGTTGAAAGAAACAGAAGGAGACTAGCTATGCGGCTTGACAACAAACTCAGCAAGCTAGCAACAAACACGCTCACGTACACAATGTTGATAAAAGAAGTCTGCCTATACTGATCGGCGCCAGATACAAAAAAACTCAATCCGGCACCTTGCAGGAGGCTTACAACTCCCCAAAGCATAATCACAATCTTTGCAATCATAATCAAATGACTCTTGGCTAGTGGCATTGTGCACCTGCTGGGACGTGGCCGTGAAAATAAGCATTTATCTCCCAGTCGGCCGTCTGTTCGCCGACATTCCACCATGGAATTGTCGGGTTTATTGTAGTCATAGCATTGCAGAGGTTTTGGTTACAGCTTTGGACACTCGTTTGCTGTCCAGGTGATAGTTGATTCCAGTTGGACTGGCTCTGCATATTCGTCCAGTCAGCTCCCGAATTCCCGAAGCAAGCATCGTGCTGCATGCACGCACTATCGACAGCATTCGTGGGTGTCCCCATTCCTCCCGCCCCACAATAATTTCCGTAGTGCCAAATCCCATGCACAGGAACTTGCCCGTTATTTGGGGCACGGGACCCGCCACCACCGCCTCCACCTCCAGCGCTACTACCACCGCTTCCAGCGAAGCAAACACCATAGAAAAATGAATCATTGCAAATACTGCTGCCGTCATCGTCATTATCGCCATCAGCTAGCAGCCCATTGGACAATAGCCCTAACGGATCGACGTTCGCCATCGGATTATTGAGCACATAAGCGATTCCAAGATTGCGGATTTGTTTGGGTCACCGCGCCTACCCCCAACGGGTCGGGGGAGATCCAGCGTCCCTGGGAGGAGCTAAGTTTGCGGAAGGGAAAATCATAAAGCCCGTCGCTGAACTCATTCTGCTGATAGCCAGTGAACGCTCCGTCCCCGGCGCCCGACGTGGCGTACTGCTCGCCGAACGGTCCGTAGGCGTTGGCGGAGAAGAATGCTCCGCTGGGCTTGGAGTCGATGCGCGAGTTTCCAAGATGATCCGGGAAACGGTAGAAGATCGCACCCGATGCGTTCATGAACGCTATTGCTCCGCCCAGCAGCGGAACCTGCGCTGCACCAGTTGTCTGACCGCTGGCGAGCGCGGAGAACGACTTACCCACCGGTGTCCAGATGAACTCCCCGTCGGAGCTGTTCTGCACCATACGGCCGAAAGCGTCGTAGATGGCCGTCACTGTTGTCGAGCCGTTACTCGCTGTCACCATGTCCCCGTAGTGGTCCCAAGTGTAGCTGTTCAGGTTATCTTGAAGCAGT
>Ga0208193_1000900_pt1 | contig 13808 bp, 8 predicted proteins | sample June2015DPH_17_2_FD_184716 | JGI IMG/M metagenome (GOLD analysis project Ga0208193, IMG submission 184716) | Peatland microbial communities from SPRUCE experiment site at the Marcell Experimental Forest, Minnesota, USA - June2015DPH_17_10... | ecosystem: Environmental > Terrestrial > Soil >... | reverse complement strand
TGGGCTTCTTTGGCGCCAACCTCGAAGGCTACGGTTGCGCCGGCATGTCCAATGTCGAGTACGGCCTGGTGACGCAGGAGCTGGAACGGGGCGACAGCGGCCTGCGCAGCTTTGTCAGCGTGCAATCGGCGCTGGTGATGTATCCCATCTATACTTTCGGCTCCGAGGAGCAGAAAAACACCTGGCTGCCCGCTCTGGCCACAGGCGAAAAGCTGGGTTGCTTCGGGCTGACCGAGCCGGGCTTCGGGTCAAATCCGGGAGGAATGACCACCACCGCCCGCAAGTCCGGAGGCGAGTACATCCTCAACGGCGAAAAGATGTGGATCACCTCGGGCTCGATCGCCGATGTGGCCGTGATCTGGGCCAAGGCGGAAGACGAAGACAACACCGTCCGCGGCTTCCTGGTTGAAACCGACCGTCCCGGCTTCCGTGCTCCTGAAGTCCACGGCAAATGGAGCCTGCGCGCCTCCGTCACCAGCGGCCTCGTCTTAGAAGACGTACACATCCCGGCGGCCAACCTGCTGCCTGGCACCGGGGGCCTGAAAAGCCCGCTGATGTGCCTCAACCAGGCCCGCTACGGCATCAGCTGGGGCGTCATCGGTGCCGCCATGGCCTGCTATGACACGGCGCTGCAATACGCCAAAACGCGCAAGCAGTTTCACGGCCAGCCCATCGCCAGCCACCAGCTCATCCAGGAGAAGCTGGTGTGGATGGCGTCTGAAATCTCCAAGGCCCAGCTGCTCTCGCTCCATGTCGGACGCCTGAAAGACGCCGGCAAAGTCGGCCATCAGCACATCTCGATGGCCAAGCGCAACAATGTTTGGATGGCTCTGGAGACCGCCCGCATGGCCCGCGACATTCTGGGTGCCAACGGCATCACCGAGGACTACCCGCTCATGCGTCACATGATGAATCTGGAGTCGGTCAAGACCTACGAGGGCACCCACGACATTCATGCCTTGATTCTGGGCCAGCATCTGACCGGAATCGCCGCCTATTAGCGGCAGAAATACCTGCCCTGGCCTCATCCTCACGGCAGGAACTTCTGGATTGCCCGAAGGCGGCCTCCGAACCCGGCTTTTGCTTGACCTGCCGGCTCGAAGACCAATACCATCAATCAGCTGACTTTACTGGGGCGAGTGCAGTTGCTCAGTTTGTCCAGTGATTGCTTGCCCGCGCCGCCGTCCATTTCCTCCCCGGAAAGTTCCGGGGAGCTTCCATCGAGCGCCAGAGATGGAGCCCCATGGACTCTCTCAATCCGCGTTAGCCTATGCAGACAGCCCGCAAGCGACTGAGCGTCATCACCGGTTTTGCAATCCTGCTGGCGCTCCTCGTCATCAACGCCTTCGTCACGCGCCGCGAGCTGGGAGTGCAGGTCGAGAGCCGGCTCCGGGTCGACCACTCACGCCAGGTGCTCTATGAACTGTCTCAGACTCAGTCGCTGATCAAGGACGCAGAGACTGGCCAGCGAGGCTTTCTCTATACCGGCGATTCGAAATACCTCAACCCCTATACCGCTGCGATCGGCAATATCCGCCCGCACATCGACACTCTGGCCGAGCTCACCTCCGACAATGCCGGCGAACAGGCACGCGTGGCTCAACTGCGCACCCTGTCGGAAAACAAGCTTGCAGAACTGGCACAAACCATCACTCTCTACAAGAGCGGACAATTCGACGCGGCAAGGGATCTCGTCTTGACCGACGCGGGCCTGGCTTCGATGGACCAGATCCGTCTTCTTGTTGCCGAAATGCAGAGAGAAGAGGTCACGCTCGATCTAGACAGGACCGAGCGCTACCAGAAGAGCGTTCAAGAAACCGTCGCCAGCATCTATCTCACCAGCCTTATGGCCGCCGTCGGACTTGTCCTGCTGGCCTACTACATGCTGCGCCAGATGGAGCTGCGCGAACAGCACGCCCAGGAGCTGCGCGCCAGCGCGGAGCTGTTCCGCGTCACCCTCACCAGCATTGACGAGGCGGTTATCGCCACCGACGCCGAAGGCAACGTGACGTTCCTCAATCCCATGGCCGAAGCGCTCACCGGCACAAAGTTGGCCTACGCACAGGGCAGAAACATCCAGAACGTCTATCCCATTTTCAACGAGTTCACCCAAGAGCCGGCAGAAAACCCGGTCTGCAAGGTTCTCAGCCTGGGCATCGTCTCGGGCCTGGCTAACCACACTGTTTTGCAGCACTTGAATGGAACCCTGATTCCCATTGAAGACAGCGCCGCACCGATCCTTGATGATCGCAAGCAGCTGCAGGGCGTGGTGCTTGTCTTTCGCGACGTCACCCACGAACGTAAGTCCCAGGAGATGCTGCGCAAGACCGAGAAGCTTGCTTCGGCGGCCCGTCTTTCCGCTACCGTAGCTCACGAAATCAACAACCCGCTGGAAGCTATCTTCAACCTGGTCTTCGTCGCCAAAACCAATCCCGAGGCGCCTGAGGCGGTCGTGCAGCAACTCAATGTGGCCGAGCAGGAACTGGAACGGGTGGCCCATATTACCCGGCAGACGCTGGGGTTCTATCGCGATTCGAGCGTAGAGGAACAGATCAATATGGGCCTGCTCATTGACTCCGTCATCGGTCTTTACTCGCACAAGCTCCGCGCGAAAAGCATCCGCATCGAGCGCCAGTTCGACCAGTGCCCTCCCTTCCGCGGCCTGTCAGGCGAACTGAAGCAGGCCGTATCCAATCTGGTTTCTAACGCTGCCGACGCGGTCGATGTGGAAGGAACCATCACCGTCCGTCTCCAATGCCTCAAAGAAAACGGCACAAGCACCATCGAGGTCACCGTCCAGGACGACGGCCCGGGCATTCCCGCCGAACACAGCGAGCGCATCTTCGAGCCCTTCTTCACCACCAAGCAGGATGTAGGCACGGGACTGGGCCTCTGGGTAACCAAGGGCATCATCGACCGCCATGGTGGTAGCCTTCTGCTGCGCACGCCAAGTGACGGTGCAGCCCGGCGGGGTGCGGCCTTCACCATCGTGCTTCCCGTCAATGGCGGGCCTCAGGAAACCGAGCAGCAGGCGGCCGCGGTCCAGAGACCGACCTGACAATCCTCTCTCCCTGAAGGACGGAGACTCCTACCGAACTTTAGAGAGAGTCCCTCGATGGGTTCCTGCAGCTTGCCCCCGTTCGAGCAGGTCTCACTGCACAGCCGATCCGGGCCTCGCCGGCCCCTGGGTACTCTAGAAACTTGGTTTTCCTATCGAAGAACTCGGGTTATCGTTCCTAGAGAGAAAAAATTACACAGTGCATCCGCTCTCTATTTCCGCCCTAAAGGACTGGGCTTTGCGAGGATAGGCGGGAAAATTCATCGACAAGCCGCAAGCCGATGCGGCATAGTCAAATCCATGCTGCTTTCCAGGTTGCGTCCCCATCCTGTCTCGCGCGCCCGGGTATTCGGCCCGTTCGCCCTGTCGCTCGCCTTGCTCAACGGCGTATCCGCGCAGACTCCCCCTAGCCCGGCTCCCATCGTACTCCATGCAGCGCGCCTGCTTGAGGTCAACACCGGCACGCTGCTTCAACCCGGCGAGATTCTCGTTGCGGGCGACCGCATCGGCGCCGTGGGCACCTCTGTCGATCATCCGCAAGGCGCCAAAGTGATCGACCTGGGCGATACCACGCTGCTTCCCGGTCTCATTGATGCCCACGTGCACCTTTTCCTGCATCCGGGCGCGGAGGATCTGCAGACCGTGGAAGAGTCCGTTCCCTGGCGCGTGATTCTCGCCGAGCAGGCCGCCAAGGACGACCTCATGGGCGGTTTTACTGCCGAGCGCGACATGGGTACCGAGGGCGCCGGATCCGCCGACACTGCCATCCGCAACGCCATCAACCGGGGCCTCATCCCCGGACCGCGTCTGCGCATCAGCGGCAATGCCATTGATCTGCTGGGCGGCCACGAGGACGCCAACCACTATAACCCCGCACAGCATGTTCTCTCGAACGCCGACTATGCCAACTCCGCTGAGCAGATTGTGGAAGTCATGCGCGAACAGCACAAGGAAGGGTCGGACTTCGCCAAGATCTACCAGACCGGCCCGGACCGCATGATCGACGGCACACTCCACACGCCCTACCAGTACACTGCGGCGCAATTGACGGCCGCGGTGGAGGAAGCGCACCGGCTGGGCACCGGAGTTGCGGTCCACGCGATGGGCGAGCCGGGCACCTTGTACGCGGCGCAGGCCGGCGTCCTATCGATCGATCACGCCACCCAGCTGAGCGATGAGACGATGCGGCTGATGAAGGAAAAACACATTCCCGCGGTGCCGACGTTTGCCATCTTCGAATACTTTGCCACCCACCGCGCCTCGCAGGATCAGGCAGCGAGCGAGGCTGCCATGCTGGAATACAAGGTGCGCGAGTTCAAACGCCAGATCGCCTTCGGCATTCCATTCGCCGTGGGCTCCGATGTGGGCCCGTTTCCCCACGGCACCCAGGCACACGAGCTCACGTTGATGGTCCGCTACGGCATGAAGCCGCTGGCTGCGCTTCAGGCGGACATGATCGAGGGCGCCAGGTTGCTGGGCTGGGAGGGGCAGATCGGCCTGCTCAAGCCGGGCTACTTTGCGGACGTGATTGCCGTGCCGGGCAACCCGCTTGAGGACATCTCCGTTGTCGAACACGTCAGCTTTGTGATGAAGGGCGGAACACTGATCCGGCAGTAGACTGTTCAAGGGACCTGGTGAAATCACCGGACCGTGGCGACCAGGGCGAGGAGGCGGTATGGGCGCCAGCAACGGGCTCATCCCCAAGGCGCATCAAAGATTTCATCATTTCCAATCATCGAGCGGCGGAGATTTGTCCTCCGCCTGACACCAGAATGCCCAATCCCCAGAAAAGGAAACGATAATGACCTTCCCCGATCATGCACTCATCCCATCCCTATTTCGCGGCTTGCGGCTGCCGGCGGTTGCCATTCTTTTGAGCGGCATCCCATTTGCTTGGGCGCAGAGCAAGCCTGCCGCGCCAGCGCCCAATCCCACGCCCGATGTGCTGGTGCTCGACAATGGCGACACGCTGCATGGCAAGCTCGTCAGCGAAACCGCTGGCAAAGTAACCTTTCACAGCGACCCGCTGGGCGACGTTTCTCTCACTTGGGACAAGGTCAAGGAATTGCACACGACTCAAAAATTCGGCGTGTTGAACAGCAAAAATATCCCTACACGGCGCAGCAAACACGCGGTTGAGATTCCCCAGGGCACCTTGGATGTTGCCGACCAGAAAGTGACGATTCATCCCGAGAATGGAGCGGCGCTGGCCTCCGGTACGGTGAAGGATGCGCAATTCATCATGGACCAGGCCACGCTCGACAAGCAGATCAACCACGAGCCGGGCTTCTTTACCGGATGGAACGGGCCGGCGACTGCGGGAGCTACCCTGGTCACGGCAACCCAGAATCAGTACACATTTACAGGGGCATTGGGCCTGGTTCGGGCGGTGCCGACGGTAAGCTGGCTCGCGCCGCGGGATCGCACCTCGATCGACTTCAGTGGATCGTATGGAAAGATCACCCAGCCGGGATACGAGGTTCCGGCGTCGAGCTCGACACCGGCCAACTTTGTGGCGGCTCAAACGACCAAGACCGCCATCTTTCATGCCGACGCAGAGCGCGATGAATACTTTACGCCACGGGTGTTTGCGCTGGTCCAGACCGCATTTGACCACAACTTCTCGCAGAGCCTGGCCTTGCAGCAGATTTACGGCGGTGGACTTGGTTGGACAGCGATCAAGAGCCCGAAGCAGGAGCTTGACCTGAAAGCAACCGTTCAGTATGAAAGCCAGCAATTCATCCCCACGCCGGCTACGACGGCCAATCCCGTCCCACCTGCTTCCACTCCCAATTTGAACCTTGTGGGATCGACCTTCTCGGCGAACTATCTGCTGACGTTGAAGAAAATCACATTTGCGCAGAGTCTCTCTTTCATTCCGTCCTACAACCAGCCGAACGCGTATTCGGCGAACGAGACCGATACGCTCACTCTTCCCGCGTTCAAGAATCTGGGATTCTCGGTGGGCACCTTGGACAGTTATCTGAATGACGTTCCGATCACCGAACCGCCCACCAAGCCGAACTCGTTCCAGTTCACTCTGGGACTGACCTATGCAATCAAGTCGAAGTACTGAGATCGACTGCTGGAAGTGTGATGTCCAACCGGCAACGAGACATGGCCGTCCTATTGATCGGAGGCGCCGCGAGCGGCAGGCAGGAGCAAATCCAATGCCGCCCCTTCCAAGGCGCCTTCGCTCAGAAGGCCGGCAACAGAAGACTTCGGCCTTTGGCGCCCCCGCTGTCAGACGATGGACATCGAATCGATCTCTAGCTTGCAATTGATTGAAATATAGACGTTTATCAAAAAATAGAGCCATTCGATCCAGAACGCTTCAGTGGCCCATGACTCCTCGATGATCGCTGCCCGACAGCGCTCCTCTCGCCTCGAGCTTGGTCCTTGCCGGTCACTTGGTTCCTACCGGCCGAATTGTTCCTGCCGGCAAGGGGCCGTTGCTGCCGAGCACCGTTCCGATCTGCGATCAGTAGCCCGCGCGGTGAAGCAGGAACACAGCCACCGATGCGATCAGGCAATAGATCCCGAACAGGTACCAGCGGTCGGTTTCCAGCCAGCTGCTGAGCCATTTCAAGGCGACCACTCCAGCAAGAAACGAGCAGAGCATGCCGACCAGACCGGGGAGAAGCACACCTCGAAAAGTAGGGGAAGGCCCAGCCAGGGCGATAGCGTGCTCCTGCTCTACAACCCGAAACACCTCTCTGGCGATCGCGCCAGGAGTGAGGATCACGGCCAGAGCGAAGCTGAACGTCTCGGCTCGTACCTTGGTCACCCCGGCCAGCATTGCCGTCGAAATGGTCGCCCCGGAACGGGAAAAGCCACGAAACGGAAGAGAAAGTCCTTGGACAGCTCCGATCCAGACAGCCTGAGGAAGAGACAATTGTTGATCTCCTTCGATTTCAGGTTCAGCCCGGCCGTCCCTGGGGGCCAGAACGCTGGCGGCAATGATCAATACGCCGGCAGCAGCCAGAGCAGGCGCAATCCATTCGAGATGGCCAAACAGGTCCTCGATCTGAGCATGCGGGAGGTTGCCGAGAATCGTCTTCTCGATGAGCTTCACGACGCCATAGCCGACGATCCCCGTGAGGGCGGTCGCGGCGAGCAATCGCAATCCAATTTGCCTGAAGGTCTCCCAGCTCGAAAAATAAGCGGCCCTCCACTGCTTCCAGAAGTAGACGATGACGGCGAACATCGTGCCGGTATGCAACATGACCAGGAGCAACGTCATCGCCGGCGATGAAACATCAAGCCCCATCAGCCTTTCGGCAACGACAACATGAGCAGAACTGGAAACCGGCAGAATTTCTACCAGGCCCTGGATGATGGCAAGGACAACGACCTTGAGTAAGGACATATCCCATTCTCTCGCATGCGCGGGAACCGAAGCCAAGGGAAAGATCCTCGATGATGCCTGTTCGCTACCGATCGATTGAGATTCCCGGCAGATCGGGCAGAAAACGGTTCAGTGATTGCACGTATTCGGAGGCGAGCTGCATGAAGATGACGGGGGCGCGGAGCTTGAGCCCGGTGGCAATAACCTGTTTGCCGAAGCGGGTCGGTCGCCATCAGGCAGATCGTCGAAGCGATACGTGCCACGCTGATCGGATGTGGTGGTGAACTTCTTTGCCCTCTGGGACGCGATGACGGCCGCTTCTGGCAAGGGCAAACCACCGAATGTAACCCATCCGTGGTGCTTCAATGCGACGAACAAGCTTGACACGCACAGACTCGCCGGAGCTAACAACCGCGGGATGCAGGCAGAGCGCCGCCATGCCATCCATTCACTCCAAACAGGTGCTAGTTCTCCGAAGGCTGCTCAACGTGATCGATGACGAGAGTCTTTACGGGGCCTTTCGCCGATTCCAGTTTCAACCCCAGCTGCTCCTGAAGCGCCGTGAAGATTGATGGGCCGGTCGGTGAACCTTCACTCGAAGCGTTCACCATTGCCGGCGAACTGTTCTCAGGCGACCACATAAGTACCAGATCATATTATCCTTCGATCTCGGTCTTATCGATCACTACGCGGCCCAGTTCCCCGGACAGGACTTGCGTCAAGGATTGCGTCAGCCGGGTCATGGTTACGCATTTCGCAGTCAGGTTTCCGTGTCCGGAAGATATGCTCGTTCCTCCGTCTTTAACCGATGTTACAGCCAGTTTCGGGCCACTCTTGTCCACCACCAGGTCATAGACAGGAAGTTCCTTTGTCTCGAAGTGGACGACCAGCTTGAAACGCTCGGCCAGTAGCTGCTTTACCAGTTGTCGGTCAAAGCGGGTCACCTGGTCATGACTGAGCGTCTTGGCCTGCTGGGCGGTAGCATCATCCATCTTCGCTTCGATATCGAATCTATCCTGGGCAAGCCAATTCGGTCCTCCCTGAATTTGAGGCGCCTCAATCTCATAGGTATACTGCACGAGCGTCTTCATCCGAACGTTTGTTGCGGACAAACGTCCTTCGTGGAAGTTGAGTTGGGAACCCGACATGCCGGATCTGTTTGGCTTGATCGAGGCTACTTCAAATGCAGCCAATTCTGTCGTAGTATCAGGGAGCTTGGGCGTCGCTCTAGCTTTCTCTGAGGCTTGTTGCCCCCCCAAGAGGTGCACGGCAGATATCATCCAGGCAGCCGCAATCAGCATCAGTTTCCGGATTGGTTGGCGCTTGCCAACGGTAGTGCCAGCCGTCATATGTACACTCCTGAATCGAAATCAAGCCCTGCAGTTCCGTGAAGCCAGACAGCCGTTCATTTTCACAAGTCTAAAGAGATTGCAATTTTCAGCCACTGGTCACCCCACCTTCGTTTCGCAGCCAAATCATTCTTCTTTCTGGAGCCTTGCTCTAATTCCATCGCCAGTTCACCAATGGCCTTTCGATGTGATCGAGGACGTCAGATAGATTCTTACGGCTCAAATCGTAAACAAGAATACTTCAACAATTCCGAGGCGCTCTTAACATGTTAAGAATGGCCCCGTAAACGGAGAGATTTCAAGGGCGCAGATCCTGGCTAGTTCCTATGCATACATAATGCTTTCTGTCTTGCCTGTTGCTCAGGGGTTCGAGCGTCTGTATCAATTCCGCGCATCATCAGCACCATCGATCAGGGTCGCATTTCCGGCTTAGCGTTCCATTGACTATCAGACTGGCCAGAGATCTATCCTGCGGAAAAACGATGCGGAATCGGATCTTTTCCGACCTCAATCAGCTTTTGACGGCCTGCCCTGCTCATCCTGAGCGTTTGCCCATTCGTAAGCACAACGATCCCTTCGGACTGGCCTTCCCGATGAACTTCAGAAATCCGGTCAAGGTTTACAATCGCCGACCGATGGATGCGAATGAACTGTCTGGAGTCCAGACGATTCTCTAGTTCGCTGATCGACTCGCGGAGCATATATCTGTGCCCATTAACATGCAGGCAACAGTAGTATTGCGCCGCTTCTATCCAGTCTATTTTCTCCGCCGGCAGAAGAACTTCCTTCTCCCCATCTTTTACGAGGAAGCGCGGCGAATAGGACCTCGCTTCCCCGGTCGAGTAATGCAATCCCTTCAGCACCGCCGTAAGCTGCTCCTGCGTCAGGAGAGCAACTTGCGCTGCAACCTTCTCACGCACCCGTTCCAAGGCCAATGTCATCCTTTCGGCATCCAAGGGCTTGGTGAGATAGTCCACGGCATGGATGTCGAACGCGCGGACAGCGTGCTCATGGTAGGCCGTCACAAACACAGTCGCTGGAAGCTGCCGCAGCCCCAGCTGCTCCACAACATCGAAGCCTCCCATCTCGGGCATCTGAACATCGAGAAACAGCAGGTCCACCGGCTTCGATCGTAGGTAAGCCAGTGCCTCTTGACCGTTCTTGCATTGAGCGACCAGCTCAATGTCTTTATGTGCTGCAAGTAACATGCGGAGGAAGTCGCGTGCCAGCGGCTCGTCATCCACGATAACGGTTTTGAGAGTCATACGATTGCACGCTCATACGGGATTTGAATGGTGACCCGATAGCCACCGTCAACCGGCGCAACTGCTTGAAATTCATGCGCATCGGGATAGAAGTATTCCAGCCGCTCCCGAATGTTCTGCATACCAATTCCGTGGCCTCCGGTTTTTGCCGCGGGAGCATTCAGACCACAGCCATTGTCCCGAACCTGCATCCAGAGCTTGTCCCCTATTCGTTTCACGGTCGTCTCAATCAATCCGCCTTCTGCTTTCGGCGCAATACCATGCTGAACGGCATTTTCGACGATGGGTTGGAGAAGAAAGCACGGCACAAGGCCGTCCAGCGCTTCGGACGTTGCATCAATCCTGACGCGAAGACGGTCAGCAAATCGAACTTTTTGAATCGCAAGATAACTTTCTACAACGCGAAGTTCTTCGGCGAACAGCACTTTCTCAGGAGCTTTGCGCTGGAGAGTCGTACGGAGAATCGTGTTCAAGTGCCCTAGCATCCTCATCGCTTCGTCATTTCTCTTCTGCGCGACGAGGCTTGTGATCGCGTTTAATGTGTTGAATAAAAAGTGAGGCTCCATCTGCATCTGGAGAGCCTTGAGTTGCGCCGTTGTAAGTTGCTGCTCAACTTCCATCTTTTGGCGCTCTACCTCCAGCTTTTGAACCAGGGCTTGCTGTGTCTGCATGCGAGAGTAGAGGAACGCGCATACGCCGCCGATAAATCCGTAGATGACAAGTTCCACTCCGAGGCGTTCCAGGTTCTCCACCGAGAGCGTAGCAAATCGACGGCCCCACGCAGGCCAATACCACGAGCCAAACCAGATGGTGTGCTGGAGCAGAGCTAAATGCGCAGTCGCAAGGACACACGATGCTCCAAAATGGACCATGACTGTCAGTCCTGAAGGCTTGAACGCGGCCGCCCATCGGTCCGCGAGGGTCCACAGAACCAACGTCACGACAACCCACCATATCCAGTACACGCAGCCATAGAGCAGAGAGGGAGCGAAGGAGGCGTGAAAACGGTAAAACTCCAGATTGCTATTGGCCTCTCTTGCACACACAACTGCCAGAATTCCACCAACCAGCGAAACCACGGCAAACCCGACACCTGGCCGTATGGGAAGGATTCTTGTGTTGACCATTCCCTCGCTCATCGCATTTCCCTTCTGCCTATGGTGAGATTCTAGTCCAGCTTTGCGCCCGGTGTATTCAGAACGTAAACCGCACCCCCAGTTCAATTCGCCGCGCTGTCTCAGCGGCAACAGGCTGACCTATCGCTGACGAAGATAGAACAGTGTTCACGGCGGTCACATTTGTATGGTTTAGAAGATTGGCGCTGCGCGCGTTGAATGTAAGACTGCGAGGACGATCTTTATCCTTAGGATTCAGCGCGAAAGCGCGACTCAGATTATTTTCGAGGTGAATTACGCTTGGCATAGTTCCAAGATTGGCCGGAACGTTGCCGTTGACTGTATTTGTTGTCATCAAGCCGAACGGCGTGCTGTAGACACCGGGGCCTGGAGCAGATGCATTTGAGGGACGATCCGTGAAGTTCCCGTCGCCGTTGTTATCGGTTCCGGTGGTGATGTCATACGGAAGCCCATCGGAGAAATCAAATTGGGTCGTCGTTTGAACCTTGAAAGGAAGGTTGAGATTTCCGAAAAGAGTGAAAGCATTCGTTCTCTCCCAGGCAATTCGCGCGGACTCTCCTTTGTCTGAATAACTCGACTGTGGCGTGAGATTGCTCAGCACATCGGACTTTAGATTCATGTGCGTATATCTGGCCGCCAAACCAAACCGCTTGTAACTGTGCTGATCGACGCTGAAAGAAGCCACGCTACCTGCCCCATGACCGGAATTTTGATATTCAACCATATTTTCATCTGGAGCGATGGGACGTGGCGCCTTAAGCGCCTCCGTGGGATCTGCCGCAACACCGAGGCTGCTGGCAACCTCGGGGGCATTGATATTCACCGTGCGAACGATGCTCCAATACTCCGCCCAGTAAAAGTCACCCCTGGCATGCCAATGATGAGCGAAATCATGCTCAGCATTGACATAGATTCTGAATGTCATGGGTTGAACGGTCCTTGACGGAAACAGGTTGACCGTTGATACCTGAACGGATCCAGAAACCGGAGTAAGGGGATCGCTATAATCCGGTGAATACACAGTGATCTGCCGCTGCCGGACCCCATTCAGTCGATGAATATCAGTTGCGTAGCTTTGGCCAAAAGCGCTGTTAAAGAATCCTGCGCGGGCGTGAAACGTCCATGTTTGTTTTTTGTCGGGTGACCATGCGAGACCCAGTCTTGGATTGTAGCTGCCAAAGATTCCAGGCGTGGTCTGAAGCTGGCAGCGAAACCCTGTGGTGAGAGACAAGTGCCCATTGAGCTTAAAGGTGTCATCCGCCCAGAGACCCGCTTGCCATATCGTCAAGGGAACCAGCGGGATTCCCGCAGTGACCTGATAGGTCGTCGGCGACCCTCCGGAGAGATTTAGCAGTGCGCGCCGGTATTGTTCGAGAGCGCTGATACTCGTTGTCTCGCCGGTTGGGTTGTTGTTCGCATCGAGCACAGGCGCGCTTCCGCCGCCAAAAACATAGGCACCATTGAATGTGTTTGGATCATAGTTATGTAGGAAGATGCCGAGTGACTGCACGCCGAACTCGACCGCATTTTTTCCACGCGCGACGGTCATATCGTCGTCAACTTCGAGATCACGCTCCCGGTTGTTCAGGTTTTGACTGGTTGCACCTCCGCCCAGGAAGTATCCGGTAACCTGCACGGAAGGAGTATTCGAAACCGGTGTTTGCTCTGTTCGTTTCCAGTTAAAGCCAATGCGGGTTTCGTGCAGGATACTCGGACTGATCGTCTGCGTGTTATGGAATCGCAGGTCGTATTCGTTGACCAGGTTCGAATACCCGGCATCGGCGAGTGTGAGGCCGCCTATACCTTGATTGACTTCATCGTTCACATTCGCAGAGAACGAGAGACTGGTTATGTTACTCGGAGTCAACTGCCAGTCTCCACGCGTTGACGCAATCCAGAGCCGCTGCGGAGCCGAAACCGTCTGCTGCTCTGGAACGCCGTTTCCATTCGGCCCCAGGCCGCCATCTGCATCGAGCGTGACTGCATTCACCACATTAAATTCGTCGATGTCGCGCTTTTCGAGTGCCAGGTCAAAGCCGCTTTTCTTCGAGATGACCGGACCGCTCAGTTCAAAGCCGTATCGCCGCCTGCCGGCAGGCGTGCCGGTAACGGAAAATGGGTCGGTGGCATTGAAGATGCCATCGCTATCGGTGAAGAAGACTGCACCGTGGAATGTGTCGGCCCCCGGCTTTGTCGTAATTTCGATGACCCCACCGGAAAAGGGAGGCCGCTGATATTTGGCCGAAAAGAGATCAGGATTGATGCGAATCGATGCGATCGAACTCTTCGGCGGAAGGGCGCTCGGGTTCTGGAAGCCGTCTACCATAATGATCGCCTGAGTCGGATCGCCGCCGGCGTCTGCAGCCAGCACCTGAAGCTCGCGCAGAAAATCGTCCGGGTCATCGGCAATCCCCTGTACAGCCTTTGTGTTGAGAGTCGTTGTGGCACCGCCGCTGTCGATGTCTAAGTCTCCACTCACTTCAACATCCGTCTGGACAGCTGAGAGGGTCAGTTGGATGTCGATGTGCGCTTCTCGTGCTGACTCAGCAGCTATGCGAACGGCGCTTTTGGCAAACCCGTCGGCCTGCGCCGAGATGACTGTCTTGGCAGGGACACATGCGAAGGCATAATGTCCTGTTCCATCTGTCCTGA
>Ga0208193_1000898_pt1 | contig 13898 bp, 11 predicted proteins | sample June2015DPH_17_2_FD_184716 | JGI IMG/M metagenome (GOLD analysis project Ga0208193, IMG submission 184716) | Peatland microbial communities from SPRUCE experiment site at the Marcell Experimental Forest, Minnesota, USA - June2015DPH_17_10... | ecosystem: Environmental > Terrestrial > Soil >... | reverse complement strand
AAGCCTCAATGAACTGTCGTCGGGCTTTGCCACCGCCATCACCGCGGGCCTGATGATGGTTTATGCGGTGCTGGTGCTGCTGTTCGGCACGTTCCTGCAACCGATCACGATTCTATTCTCGCTGCCATTGTCGATCGGCGGCGCGATCGCAGCATTGCTCGTCACCGGCAAGCAGCTCACGACGCCCGTGTGGATCGGCATCCTGATGCTGATGGGCATTGTCACCAAGAACGCCATCATGCTGGTGGAATTCGCGGTGGAATCCATCCGCGCGGGCAAGACGCGCGAAGACGCCATCATTGATGCCGGCATGAAACGCGCCCGTCCCATCGTGATGACGACGATCGCGATGGCCGCGGGCATGATGCCCTCCGCGCTCGCCTTCGGCGCCGGCGGCGAGTTCCGTTCGCCGATGGCGCTCGCCGTGATCGGCGGTCTGGTCTTTTCGACCGTTCTGTCGCTGGTGTTTGTGCCGGCGATGTTCATGATGATGGACGATATCGGCAACTTGATCTGGCGTTTCAGCAAGCAACTGGTCACCGCCAACAAGGCTGACGACGAAGGTGGAGATCACAAGCCGCCGCCGGCCATCTTGCGTTCGCCGGCAGCCGAGTGAGTAAAACGAAACAACGCGATTAAACGAAACAACGCGTCAGCCAGCCGTCAGTCGTTCCGCGCCAGTGCCGTGAGTTTTTTCATGTTGTTCAGCAAAATGCGCCCGCGCTGGAGATCGAGAATACCGTCCTTGCGCCAGAGCTGTAACTGACGGTTAACGCTTTCGCGCGCCGCGCCGACGAAGACGCCAAGCTGCTCCTGCGAAATATGCACCTCGGCCCCGAAATCGGAGGCCAGCGCACAGAGCCGCCGTGCGAGACGCACCGGCAGCGGCTGCAAGACCGATTCTTCCATCCGCTCGCTCATCCAGCGAATGCGTTGGCACAACAGCATGATCAGCTTGACCGCAACCTTCGGCTCGCGCTCGAGGAAGCCTAGAAAATCATCCCGCCGCAGCACGAACAATTCGGTCGGCTCGCCCGCGGCCGCATCAGCCGTGCGGCTCTGGCCGTCGAGCACCATGACCTCGCCGAAGAGATCGCCGGGCCCCAGGAAATTCAGGGTCAGCCGGCTGCCGTCGGAGGAGCCGGTCTCGATCCGGATCTGGCCGCGGCGCACCCCGAACAGGGCGTCCCCTGGGTCGCCCTTTTGGAACAACATCTCGCCGGCATTCAGATGCTGCGTATGGCAAAACGATGCGAGCCGCTGCAATTCATCAGCGCCAATATCCGCAAACATCGGATTCATCTTCAAAATAACCGCAAATTCGGTCTGTTTGCTCATTGCAACGCCTTCGTCGCAGCCGCCCCCAATCGGCGGCCGGAGATCAACCGGGGGTGAAACTGTGTCATAAGTCACATATCTTTGCAGCACTCACGGGTTACTTCTAACGTGACTGCCGATCTGGAAGACCGACATGAAAGCCTCGAAAATCGCAGGCGGAATTATCGCAGCGATCGTCGTTGTGGCGGCGCTGCTCCTGGTGGTCGGGCTGCCCCTGGACTTCCTGACGCCGGCCATTGCCGACCGGGTCGAGCGCGAAACCGGCTACCATCTGACGGTTGCCGGGTCGACCAAGGTAGGGCTGTGGCCATCGCTCAACGTCACCATGAGCGATGTAACACTGGAACGACTGAGCGATCGCGATGCCGGTAATCGCCTTGCCGTCGGCAGCATTCAGGCTGGCATCAGGCTTGCCAGCCTGTGGTCGAACCACCCCGACATCACCGAGCTTGTGATCAACCGTCCGCATGTCAGCGTCCCGCTGCGGCGCGAGCGGCGGCCTGTGGCGAAGGCAACCTCCTCGCCGCCAAACGCGCCCTCGGACAATGCGTTGAGCGCGCCGACAATCGAGCGCATCACCGTCACCGACGGCTTGGTCACGTTCTTCAACACGCATGACCGGGTGGAAAACCACATCGAGGAAATCAGCGCCCACGCGACCATCGGCGCCGACCGCCGGCTCACCCTTGACGGCAGCGCAAGCACCGGCGGCCATCCCCTCACCTTTAACGTCAAGGCATCGATGCCCGACCCGTCGGCGCCGCGGCAGACGATTCCCGCCGAGCTCTCGTTGCAGGCGCCGGACCTTTTGCAAGCGCCGCTGTCGAGCAAGGCCGAGGTCCGGCTCAACGGTGCGGTCGTCATGGTCAACGGCATCTCCGGCACGATCGGCGACGGCGCCTTCGACGGCTGGGCCTCGATCGACGTCGCAACCAAGCCGCTCGTCAAACTCGACCTCGACTTCCGGCGGCTCGACATCGCGACAACTCCATCGCAAGCCAAACCGCAAGGCGCGGCCGCAGTAGCCTGGAGCACCGACGCCATCGAGCTTGGCGGGCTCAACTATGTCGATGCGCAGGTCCGCCTGTCGGCCGCCGAACTCAATATCGGGAGTGCGCATTTTGCGCCCGTAGCGATCGATGCTTCGCTCGCAAGCGGCCTGCTCAAGGGCACCATCTCGAATCTCGGTGCCTATGGCGGCCTGGCCAATGGCACTATCGATATCGACGTATCGCTCGACACGCCGGTTTATGCTGTTCGCAGCGACCTCACCGGCGTCGGCGCGCTGCCTTTGCTGCGCAGCGCCGCCGGCTTCGACAAGCTCGACGGCAAGTTGAATGCCAAGATCGACGTCCGCTCCAGCGGCCAGAGCCAGCAGGCGATCATGTCGAATCTTGCCGGCACGGTGGTTGCCAATTTCCAGGACGGCGCCATCAGAGACCTCAATGTCGCGCAGATGATCCGCTCGCTGGCATCTAGCACCCTTTCCGGCTGGCAGGCGAGCCGGGAACAGGCCACCGATCTGAGCCAGCTTTCCGCTTCGTTCCGCATCGAGAAAGGCCAGGCGACGACGGCCGATCTCAATCTGGTCGGGCCTCTGGTGAAGATGACGGGCAGCGGCACCATCGACCTCGGCGACCAAACGCTGGCGCTGCGGGTCGAGCCGAAACTGGTGATGACGACCGAGGGCCAGGGGCGCACTTCGGACCCTGTCGGCTTCGGCATTCCCGTGGTGATCAATGGGCCGTGGGCTAGCCCACGCATCTATCCTGATGTAGCCGGTATCCTTGACAACCCGGATGCCGCCTATGCCAGGCTCAAGGAGATGGGCACCGGCCTGTTCGCGCCCGGCGCGGCGGGTAGCAACTCCGACAAGACGACCGGCGGTAACTCGCTCGGCGAGACCTTGGGCAATTTGATACAACAGGGACTGAACGCTGCTCGCGGCCGTGGTAGTCAGCCCAATTCATCGCCCAACGATCCGCAGGCGCCGAACGATCCCTCGCGCCAGCAAGACAGCCGCCCGCTGAATGACATGATGAAGCAGCTTTTTGGCCGCTAGCAATTTCAGACAGCCATCCACACGGCCACACGCCCGTGCCTTCCGCAGCGCCATCGCGCCCGGATTGTGTTTAAACCTGAAACCCTCGGAACCACAGAGGGTGCAGGGAATGGCAAAATTTGTCGTTCGAGAACAGTCGGCGCCGTTCGAATGCGCTAGCTGTCCATGGACTCGATCAAGGAAGCGATCTCGATGGTCGCGAAATTGCAGAAGGTATCCGAGACCGCATAAGGAAAGATGATCTTGTCGCGATGGCGCATCGCGCCGCAGGTATAGACGACGTTTGGAACGTATCCTTCGCGTTCGGAAGGGTCTGGGCGCAATAGCGGCTCGCGCAGGCGGCCAAGCACCTTCGAAGGATCCCTTTTGTCGAGCAACGCGGCTCCGATCGAATATTTTCGAACCGGGCCGACGCCGTGCGTCAGCAACAGCCATCCTTCATCGAGCTCGATCGGCGATCCGCAATTGCCTATCTGCACGAACTCCCAGGGATATCGAGGCTTCAGAATCGGCTGGCCACCGTCCCACGTATGGAGATCGTCGGAATAGATCAGATAGAGGTTTTCGTTATCCTGGCGCGCAATCATCGCATATTTGCCGTCGATCTTTTGCGGGAATAACGCCATGCCCTTGTTGCGCGCGGCATTGCCCTTCAAGGTCGATAGCCGGTACGATACAAAATCACGCGTTTCGATCAGCTCCGACCGGATCGCCCGTCCGCTATAGGCGGTGTAGGTCGCGTAGTAGATCTTCTGTCCGGCATCGCTAAATAGCACAAAGCGGGCATCCTCGATCCCGTTCGACTGCGCTTCGGTGATCGGAAAGATCACCCGCTCGCTGATGTCCTCGCCGGCCGTGAAACTGACATCGATTTCGTCGCTGCCGGCGACCGATGTCAACCTGACAAAATCGGGACTGGATGCAAGACGCGCCGTCGGGTCAATGTTGACGGCCCCGTCTGCCGCAATAAGCCCCGAACGAAATGTCAGGGAAGAGACGTGGCCTTCGCCAACGGCACGAAGACTGAGGATGAAGCGAAGACTGCCGTCCGGCGTTCCGGACTGGTCGGGATGGGCGACGATACTCGGATTGAAGAGTGCCGACGCCTCGAACGAATATTCATTGAGAAAGTACGCGCCCACGAGCCGCCGCTGCACCAGAGTGAACGCGGCATGGTCGTCCAGCGCCGCTTCCATCTCCGCGGCGCGTGCCTCGAAGGTCTGCAGCAGGTTGCGATGACGGCCGAGGAAGTTCCCCAGCACATCGGCCAATTGACGGTCCGTTGCCTCGGGGTCGAGCGCGAGGACCCGCTTGACGATATGGTTGGCGCGGGCCTTGTCCGTCGGATTGAGGTCGCGGGGCTCCGTTGCCGGTTTGAAAGGCCGAACGATCACACGGGTCGGATCCGGCCGCAGATGAAGGGCCTGGCGATTAAGGAAGGGAGACTGCGACAAAACGGCCTCGGTTGGTTGAAGGGGGGAATCGTTGTCGGCGCCGTCAAGCGACCAGTGGAGCAGGCTTGGCGCGGCTTTCGCTGAGACGGGCGATTTCCCGGATCTCGGAAAGGCTGAGCAGGTACGACACCACGGATTCACCGCCGCGATTCTCATTGGCACGGTCGGGGTGCAGGCCATCGCGGCAGCTTCCGGTTTCCAGATCGACCAGAGAGACCGACAAATCGTTACTGCCAAGAAACCACGCGAATACCCGCGCGGCTTCAGCTTTCCATTCGACATCATGATCGGCGCGCCACGCCGCGAGGCAGGCCGCGATAGTCGCCGCAGCCTCCAGCGGCTGCTGGTCGAAGGCTTGCGGCGGTCGGCGCCTGTCGCCAAATCCTGCCGTACCAACCGGTCGGAACTGGCCCTTCGCCGAGGTTTGCCGGGTTACCAGCCAGCGCAGCGACTTCAGACCAGCATCGACATAGCGCGGTGTCTTGCTGGCGATGCCGGTCATGATCAGCGCTTGCGGCAATCGGGCGTTGTCATAGGCGAGCCCCTCCTCGAACCAAATCCAGCCGTCGGTTGCGACCGCATCAAAAATCGAGATCAATCGATCGGTCAGCAATGTGCGCAAACGGGTCGCGCGGACATCGTCGGGAACGGCCGTGCAATAGGCATCGAGCCCGAGCAGGACGAAAGCCCACGCCCGCGGCGAGCGAAAGCCCTCCGCCGCAGCCAGCGCTTCGGAAAACAGCGATGCGGCCCATGAGCGCCGCGACAAGTTGGCGTCTGTGAGTGCGCACACGCCGAGCGCCCAGAGCGTTCGTCCGTGACTGTCCTCCGATCCCTTGTCCTCCAGCCAACAGCGGTTGTAGCCCATGAAATTGCGAAAGCGTTGCGCATCCGGATTCCAGGCGTGCTGGACGAAGGCGGCAAACCGCGCCGTCAGTACTTCCGGCAGCCGCTGTTCGCCGGGATTGTTGAGGGCGCAGGCCACCAGCAGCGCCCGGGCGTTGTCGTCGACGCAATAGCCGTGCGCGCGGTCCGGCACGCTATGAACTGCATGCTGAAACAATCCGGTATCGTCGCACATCGACAGGAAATGGCCGATCTGCATTTCCGGCGGCGCGCGGCTGTCGCGCAAGAGCGTGCTGGTATCCGACCGCGCGATGGTCTTGAGCCGATGCCTGCGCCCGGCATTGTCAAAGACCGACATATAGCGCTCGGCAGTCCGTTCCCATGTCATGGAGCGGCTACTCGAATAGGCGCGCTTGCGCATCGCCTGCCGCAGCACATCGTTGGTCAGGAGCTTTGCGATTTCAATGCCGAGCGCAGCCGCGTCGCCGAAAGGAACCAGAATGCCGCGGCCGTCGGCCAGCAGTTCGCGGGCGTGCCAATACGGGGTGGAAACCACGGCTTTGCCGAGCCCGAAACTATAGGCGAGCGTGCCCGACGTCATCTGGGCTTCATTCAGATACGGCGTTACGTAAACGTCGGACATCGAGATGAACTCGAGCAGCGTCTTCTGGTCGACGAACTGATCGAGAAACACTACGTTATCCGCGACACCGGCCTGGCGCGCATGCGCCACCAGGCTCTCACGATAGGTTTCGCCCTGATCGCGCACGAGGTTAGGGTGCGTCGCACCGAGCACGACATAAACGGCGTCGGGCCGGGTTTTCAGGATCGAAGGCATCGCGTCGATCATGACTTCGATGCCTTTGTTCGGCGAAAGCAGGCCGAATGTCAGGATGACGGACTTGTTGCTGAAGCCGAGTTTTGTTTTGGCCGCGTCGGGCTCGACGAATGCAAATTCCGGAATACCGTGCGGGATGATCTCGATCTTCTCATCGGCAACCTGATAGATCGAGCGCAACAGCTCCCGGCCTTTTTCAGCCATCACCACGACCTTGAATGATACCTCGACAATTCCCGCGATGACATCGCGCTGGACCTTTGTCGGTTCGGACAGGACCGTATGCAGGGTGGTCACGATCGGGATGGTCAGACGCGACAGCAGAGTCATGATCCGATTTCCGGCTTCGCCGCCGAAAATACCGAACTCATGCTGCAGAGAAACCGCCTCGAACCCGCCGCTGTTGAGGTACTCGGCCGCCCGCACATAATCATCCGGCCGATCGTCGTTGATCTCGATGCCGACAGTGGACGGGTAATCGTACACCTGACCGTGATCGGTCATGGCAACGATGACAGTTTCCAGATCGCCTCGCGAGGCCGCAACGGCGCACTGCAAATCGGTGGTGAAGGTCGCGATGCCGCAGCGGCGTGGAAGGGAATTTCCGATGAACGCGATACGATTTACGACTGCCAATTTGGCGTCTCCGGTTGTTTGAGTGCGACACTCTCGAAGGCCGGGACCAGCGGGGCGTACGGAGAAGACTGTGGCGTGCAGTTGGCGCCGGCAGCACTACGCTCTGTCAGGGCATCGGGGTTTACGTTCGGGCCGGGATAGGCCAGCAACGCTTTCAACCCGTCCGCACCGACCTCGATTTCGGCATGGTCCGCTTGCAGGAAAACGGCGTCACCCAGCGCCAGCCTCGTCGAGCCGAGTTGGGCGTGACCTTCGATCGCCAGAAGCCAGGTCTCTTTTGGGGCGTCGAGCGTCCATATGGAGCGCGGAGCAAGGTCAATTTGCTCCAGCGCGAAGTGAGGATTGACGGTGAGGATCGTTCGGGCGCCGCTTAACTGTTGCGGCGGCGATTGAGGTTGGCGGGGGCCGGCCGTCGCCACCGCGACGGCGCTTTCGATGTGCAGTTCGCGCTGCCGTCCATAATCAAACAGCCGAAACGTGGTATCACTGTGCTGCTGGATTTCGGCGAGAACGATGCCGGCGCCGATCGCGTGGATGGTTCCGGCGGGGATGAAGATGACATCGCCTTGATGAACCGGGTGCCAATGCACGATGTTGGAGATCGAGCCGTCCGTGATAGCCGCTCGCAACTCGGTGGCGGAACGTGGATAATTCAGCCCCACCGCGACTTGCGCTCCAGCTTTGGCGGAGAGGATGTACCAGGCTTCAGTCTTGCCGTTGGCAAGCCCGATCGAGCGCGCAAACGCATCGTCCGGATGAACTTGAATCGATAGTGGCTCGGTGGTGAAGAGCAGTTTAAGCAGCAGCGCCGTCCCGGGCGTGGCGAGGCCCGGGCGCTCAAACCACAATTCCCCGATCGGGCCGTCTGTCGTCGACGCCTCGCTCCACGGACGCAGATCGAGGCTGCCCCAAGGCTTCGGGTTGGTTCGCACGATGGCATGTTCGACCGTCAATGCGGCCTCCTGACCTCTAGCGCTACGGATTGAACGGGGCCGCGCTGGCCTGTGCTGCCGCGAAGGCGGCGCAATTACTCTTTGGCTGCCCGCGCAGGACGCGGGCCGGTCCAGGCGGGGAGGGCGTCCCATTCGGCCCATCGCATGCGGCGCTCTTCGTCGCCGACTTTGACAAAAACAAAGGGGGCGTCGTCCTGCCCGGTCTTCGATCCGGCGAATGTCGCGGGAAGTCCGTTTGCGTTCCTGACGATTGCTGTGTTTGCCATGTCGTCGACCGCCTGCTTGGTTGAGGCGGGAGCGCAACGCTCTCCATCACCGATAACAGCCGAGGGCAGGCGGTGATATCAGGAATATAGGAACTCGCTCGCCCAATTGCGAGGCGAAAGCATCAGCAAATCTGCTTTATTTCCTGTGTCTTTGAGCCGCCACTCCTCTATGGTTGGAGGCTGCAATGTCCCAATCGACGAGGGCCATTTCTCATTTTCAACGCTGGCCGGCTGATGCCTTCGCGAAGGGTTTTCAGCGATCGGATGTGGCATGGTTTCAACCGATCATTTCCGGCAAGAAATTCGATCCCGGTTCCAGTTGGCGAGTACGCAAGGCCGGAAAGACCTGACCATCGAGTGTGGTGAGCTTTACCGGTCCCTCAGCAAGCTCCCTGTTTTTGATCCATGGATGATCTTCTGCTGCAACGCGATGCGCGCCGAAATGGCAACGACGGATCGTTTGATCTTCGACGACAGCAAGGCAAGCCTGCTGACCATCCACTATGCCTTGCCACGACATCAAAGGGTGCTGCCGAAATCAAATTAGGTCCTGATGGGAGTACTCGATATCCGATCAACTCAACCGGCGGCTCAATGACCAGTTTGTCGCTGCTTCTGTCTCAGAACGGGTTGCCCGATCTTCCCGTGGCGCTCATCGAGCCTCATCGAAACCACGGCGGGGTCTGGCGCATCAAGTTCAGCTATGACACCGACCAGCCGCTCTCGATGAGCGCCGGACAGGCGGCATCATTGGCAACGGATCTGCATAACATCGGTGAAGACCGGCTGGCCGGGGAGATCGATGACGCGATCAGAAGTGCGACGCGTTATAACTCGATGTAATTGCTATACGCGCTGTCTCCGGGTGCTTAAGGCTCGTGCGAACCCCTCTCCCGGATCGCGCATGCGCGATCCACACTCTCCCCAATGCGGAGAGATGAACAGAATCCTGCACTACCCCGCCGCGGGCAGCTTCGGCGCGGCCGCCGCATTCCAGGGCCGCTGCGACGAGGCGAGCCCGATCAGGCGTCCCTGGATGTAGTCGCATCCCCAGTCGCGCAGCATTGATGCGGCTTCTTCGTCCTGCACCCATTCGGCGACCGTCTTGATATTCAATCGGCGCGCCAGATCGATCAGCGTCTGCACGAAGGCGCGGTCATCGGCGGAGCGCGCGATGTTCTGCACGAAGGCGCCGTCGATCTTGACGATGTCAACGCCAAGCTTGCGCAGGTTGCGGAACGAGGTGTAGCCGGCGCCGAAATCGTCGATCGCGATCCGGCTGCCGAAATTCTTCAACCGCGTGACGAAACCGCGGACGTCGTCGACATCCTGGATCGCCACGGTTTCGGTGATCTCCACGATCAGCCGCTCGCCGACGCCGGGATGGGCGCGCATCAACGTCTCGATCGACGTCCACCAGTCCGGATCCATGGTCGTGTCCGGCGAGATGTTTAGGCTGAGCTCGACAGCGGGCGAAGCTGCGAGCTCCGCAACCACGAGTTCAAGCACGCGGTGATCGACGAGGCGGATCAGCCCCAGCTTTTCCGCAACCGGCACGATGTCGGTCGCCAGCAATACCTGTCCATCGCCCTGCTCCATCCGGATCAGGCACTCGTAGAAGGCGGCATGGCGCGCCGTGGCGTCCACCACCGGCTCGAAGGCCATGGCGACGCGGCGCTCGTTGAGCGCGGTGACGATTTCGTCGGTGACGCGAATATTCACCCGGCGCTGGGCATCGCGCTCGACATTCGGACGCCACAGCGAAAACGACCCCGCACGCCGGCTTTTGGAGGCGTCAAGCGTTTCCTGCGCGCGGTTGATCGCCTCGTCGGCGCTGCGCGCGTAACGCGGCACGCTGACGGTGCCGATCGAGACCGTCACCGAGACGGGTCCGGATTTGGTCGGCACCACCTCGTCGCGGATCGCGGCCAGAAAGCGCTCGGCAGCGACGCTCATGTCGTCGACGGTACAGTTCTTCAGCACCAGTCCGAACTTGTTGCCGGAAAAGCGCCCGAGCACATCGCCGCCGCGCAGGCGCGCGCGAATGCGTCCCGCCACTTCCGAAATCACCGCGTCCGCGACGTCGAAGCCGAACGCGTCGTTGATGCGCGCCAGGTGATCGATGCCGATCAGCATGAAAGCGCATTGGCTGCGAAAACGCACGGCTTCCTCGATAATCTCGGCGAGCGAAGCGATCAGATGCGTGCGGTTGAGTTCGCCGGTCAGCGGGTCGTTCCGCGACAGTTTGACAAGCTGCTCGTCGCGGGCGTGGCGCTCGTTATTGATCCGGACAATGCCCTGGGCACGGACCGGCCTGCCGTCGGCGCCTGCAAACCAGCAACCGGTCTCCTCGATCCATTGCACGGCTGCGGACGTATTCGCCCGCACCCCATATTCAATTCTGTAGGGCGCGCCATCGGCGCTTTGGGCGGCGGCCGACGGGACAAGCGCATCCGACCGGACCGGGCGTGACGGCTCGATCAGGTTTGAGAATTCAGCTCCGCTGGCCAGACGTTCGAAAGGAATATCCGGAAAAACGGCGGCGACGTGCTCGCTCCAGACCAGGCGGTCGGTCGCGATATCCCAGAAAAAGGCAGCCTGGCCGAGAGAGGCGAGGATGGCTGAGGCTGGCGGAAGAACTGGGTTCAAGATCGCCTCGTTTCGGGACAGGCTTGGCTGGTTCTAAACATAGGCCAGTTGAGCCCAACCTAGGTAAAGTTCATAAATATTCTGGAAACCACGTCGGCATTGAGCTCAGGAACAAAATAGGCTGCCGCGGCATGACCCTTGCGAGGGCACTGTAACAGAGGACCGAAATGTCCCAAAATGTAACAGTTCAGCAGGGAAGCCGTTATCCCAATGCCCACCGATCAAACAGAACCGGCCATCGATGAATCCGCAACAGCGGCGGACAAACCCGCAAGCCGAGCGCTGGTGCCGCCGGCCTTTACCGAACGGCGGGCACGGCGGCGCTGGTATCGCTGGGCGCCGGACCCGATCTTTATCACGCATCTGATCGCTGAGGCCCAGCAGGTCCCGCAAGCCCGTCGCGCGCGGCGGGCAAGCATGGCGGATGCCCAGGCCGCCTACCGGCCACAGCCGGCATCGACGCAGAACGTCGGCAGCCGGATGCGGCAGGTGGTCTGAAGGAAATTAATGCGCTGCTTCGGGCGGTTGCGGCGAGACACTACCGGGTTGCGGTTCCGCAGGCGGCTCAGTTGCAGGCGCAGCGACCTTGGTCTCGGGATGATCGAATATCGGCTCGGAGGGCGCAGGCCTTGGCGGTTCGTTCGCCGCCTTCGAAGCACTGGGGTGAAGGTCGGACGGCTCCTGCCTGACTTCGACCGGCGCGCGCCGCGCCCCTCGCCCAGAAGCCGCTGTCGCCAGATCGCTCCGCCTGACACGCAGCGCCACGCCAGATAGAAAATCCACCAGCGCCAACAGCGCCAGCAGAAAGTAGGTCGAGCTGGCAAAGCGCGGCCACAGCAGGAATTCCGCGACCGCACCGCCAAAGACAATCAGCGACAGCAAATGATCGGTGAGGTATTTCGCGCCGGGGCGCGCGCCCTTGACCACCTCGAGCAGCAACATCAACATGCCGAGCGCGAGCAGCACGTCGCTCAGCGTCACCGGCCATTCCGCCCCCGACATCAGCGGCAGCGTCACCAGCGGCTCGGCGAGCGAAACGCCGGGCATCAGGAACACGATGATGTTGTAGATCGCGAGCGGGATCAGAAGCAGCGGGAATCCGACCATCGACATCGGCAAGGCCTTCGAAGAGAAACCGGAAAATTGCCGGGGCGAAGCGATCAACCGCTTCGCCGCACGCAGCCGTCGTGCCCCGCGCATCGGCCAATTCAGGCGGAGACAAAGGCCCCGCCTGATGGCGGATCAGGACTCTTTCTTCTTGAGAACCTGCCGGCCCTTGTACATGCCGGTCTTCAGGTCGAGGTGGTGCGGACGGCGCAATTCGCCGGAATCCTTGTCCTCGGCATAGGTCGGCTTCTTCAAGGCATCCGCCGAGCGGCGCATGCCACGCCGCGATGGCGATGTTTTTCTTCTGGGAACGGCCATATCGGTGTCCTCTAGGGTATTGTCGGTAGGCATCGTCCCGAAACGGGCGGCTAAAGCGCCTCAAGCGCAAGCTCAAAATGCCGATGAGGCCGCGCTTATAGAGGATGATGGGGGCCAAAGCTAGTTTGAAAATAAGTAAAAACGGCTCAAAAAACCCGATTTTCACTCCAGCATCGCTGCAATTCCGCGGCCTGGGCCCGGACGACATAGATACCCGCCAGCCGACGGATGCCCGGCCCCGGATTTCGGGCGCTGCGCAGGCGCGGATTGGGCAGGATCGCCGCCAGCAGCCCCGCCTCCCGCGGCGTCAGCATGGAAGCGCCATGGCCAAAGGCATAGAGGCTGCCGGTTTGCACGCCGAACTGACCGCCGGGCCCGAGCTCGGCGATATTGAGATAGATTTCCAGAATTCTCGGCTTGGGCAGGACGAAGTCGATCCACAATGCGAGCGGCAGCTCCAGCGCCTTGCGGACCACGCTGCGGCCCGGCCACAGGAACAGGTTCTTGGCCACCTGCTGGGTGATGGTTGAACCGCCACGGGAAGGCTCGCCATCCTCGGCGTCGTCGATTACCTCGCGCAAGGCATCCCAGTCGACGCCGCGATGGGTGCAGAATTTCGCGTCTTCGGAGGCGACCACCGAACGCGGCATCGCGGTGGCCATTCCGGCAAGGTCAATCCACTGCCGCGAGACCGGAGCGCCCGTGATATAGCGCCAGGCCATCAAAGCGGAGGTCGGATGGCCGGTGCGGTAGAGCGGCGTCAGGAGATAAGGCAGCAAAAGCACCGCCAGCAGGATCAGAGCCAAGGTTCGGGCAATGCGCAAAATTAACGATTTTCTCGCTAGTGCGGCTTGTTTGAAGTTCCTGCACCGCAGGCGGCGAATTCTACTCAGGAACTTCAAATAGAAAAGCGGCACTAGAATCATACGTTTGCTAGTGCCCGTGACTTTCCGAAGTTCGTGAAAGGTGGGTGCTGAGACGAAGCACGAACTTCGGAAAGCGGGCACCAGAATGCCGTCTCGACCAATATCTGCCTTATAATTCCCGATTTTTTCAACGGTTTAAGGCGCATCAGGCGGCGTCAGTGCAATTGACGCGGGAGGCGTCATCAACGATTGTCCGGCGAATTTGACTGGGAGCCTTTTCTAGATGACGACCACGACGCCACCGACCGACTTCGCGAAACGACTGGACCAGACCGCGGAGGACACCGAAGCACTGCTCGCAAGGCTTCTCGCCGACACACTGTTGCCCGACGAAATCGCACGGCCGAAACGGCTGATGGATGCCATGCGCTATTCGAGCCTGGGCGGAGGAAAGCGCCTGCGGCCGTTTCTGGTGGTGGAGAGTTCGGCGATCTTCGGCGTATCGCGCGACGCGGCGCTGCTCGCCGGTGCTGCGCTGGAATGCATTCACTGCTACTCGCTGATT